>OJBI01000058.1_pt1 | contig 33801 bp, 26 predicted proteins | sample 1590541 | NCBI WGS metagenome assembly OJBI01 (sample SAMN05416871, study PRJEB24817) | seawater metagenome | isolation source: Sea water | place: Canada:Atlantic | collected 2013-11 | reverse complement strand
ATTTACATTTACATTTACATTTACATTTACATTTACATTTACATTTACATTTACAATGAACACAAACAGCCCTTTTTTTTAAAAAGGGCTATTTGTGTTCATTCTTTTTTCTACAATTTAAAGACCTGCTTTCTTTAATCGGTGAGCATGATTTTTAAACACTGTTTTAGGATTGGTTTCAAAAATTGAGACTAGACCCAGAATATGGTTATTAATATCCAAGTGATTCATAAAGTAATCATCTCGTAATACTTTACCAAAGTGGTTTGCACATCTTCCCGTGACGCCATCATTCTCTTCACCGTAAAATGCAAGACCGGTAATGGCAAATAACGCATCTGACACATCAAAAAAACCAGTTAAATGACCAGTTCCACCCCATGAATATAACTTAATATCATTATTTTCAATCCTTACTGTCGAATCCCCTTCACCGCATGATGTGGAAGGCAATCCCTCTGGAAAATCATTATTAAAACTGGTTGCACCACTGGCGTTAAATTCACCTAACATGGCATAAATATCAGAATCATCTTTTTTATTATCAGACAATAAGTTCACTAAGTTACCAATGGCATTGGCCACCACTTCAAACACCACCCCTTGTACACTAGAAGGAGGCGCCACATCAGTAACAATATCGGCTAAAGGAGAACCTGTATGAGGTGTGGCCATAGTCGTTACCGACGCCACTAGATCTGGGCGAGTGGCCATAACATAGCGAGAAGTCATGCCACCTTGACTGTGCCCCATGACATTAAACTTAGTAATTTTTCCATTAGATGCAGCTACTATATTGTCCATTTGCTCAATTAAACTTTCACCGCGCATGGCGGAATTTTCAAAAGCATTTATTTTGGCCACATATACCTCTGCCCCATCGTCTTCCAAGCTTGATGGAATCTGGTACCAATAGTCTATGCTAGCGATTGAATCGAATGCAAAAATACCTGGCACCAACATTATTGGGTGCTTGGTTTCGGCATAACTTGAGTTGTTTGAAAACAGATTAGAAAACCATCCAGCTTGTGCATAACTGCTTATCATGAAAGTCATGACAAGAGAATAGCCAATTTTCTTTAACATTTTATTTTCCTTTTTATTATTTTTAATTTAACGCCCGTCAGCATAATTATTTTTAATTATGCTGCTTGTAAGATTTGATGATTTGGCAAGTAACAAGCTGAATTGGCGCAAAATGCGTATGATTAAGTGATCAATCTACGATTGCTGATTAGAGAGAAAATGGGGTTTATAATGCGTGCTTAACTGAAGTAGGATAACATTAAAAAATAAAAATAATTATTCATGGACACTCATGACCGGCGAGACCTCCCCTTCGCTTCTCTACTTATGGGATAAGCGTACAATTTATCTTGGCCCTCTCTTTGAACCAGTTCAATTATCGGTGGGCGCGGCGACCTTGGTGATCTCTTTGGGGGACCCAATTAGCTTTATTACCAAAGAAATGAATCAAGAGGTCACATGCCACAGTTTACTGCTGCCCGCTGGCATGTCTGCAAACATAGACACCAAGCAAGCTATAGTGGCCAATATTAGTTTAGATGCTTTAGGAGGGGATTTTCATGCATTATCTAAACGCATGCAATATTCTCAAGGAAATGCAGCCTACACAATTGAAAATGAAAGCCAATACATTAGTGCATTTAAAAAATTACAAACCGAAAAAATGAATTCTCAGCAGGCTTATGAATTTACCGATGCATTGCTAAATTGCCAAGAGGAAAATTACATTATCGACAAACGGGTTGTAAAAGTGGTTGAGTATATTAAGAAAACCGTAGACGATAATTTGTCGGTAGAAGATCTCGCCAGCAGGGTTAACCTTTCGGTTCCTAGATTAATTCAATTATTTAAACAGCAAACAGGCGTGCCCATGCGACGCTATCGTTTATGGCATAGGTTATTTGTCACGGCTGTTAAGATGGGGCAAGGGGAAAGCCTGACGCAGGCGGCGTTAAATGCTGGCTTTACTGACTCATCTCACTTTTCACATACCTTCAGGGGCATGATTGGCATGACCCCTTCGGCAATTTTCGCGCAGCCTAATCTTTTAAAAATTATCGTAAGCGACCATTAACTCTATAGTAGATGATTGATCATTAAGCTTTTTTAGTGAACTCGGCAATGATCACAATACGAGAACCATTTACCTTGCCTTCAATGTGCTTAGCGTTGGATTGGGACAAACTAATTCCACGTACCATGGTGCCCTGCTTAGCGGTAAAGTTAGCGCCCTTCACTACCAAGTCTTTTACCAAGGTGACATTATCACCGGCTTGTAAAATAGCCCCGTTAAAGTCTTTGGTGACTTCCTCTTCATCGTCTTCATCTTTAATGCCCGCATCCGCCCACTTTTGAGTGGCTTCCTCTAAATACAGCATATCCAATAAATCATTAGCCCAGCCCTCACCCTTAGCGTTCAAGGCTTTAAGTTGACGATACGCCATCACTTGTACCGCTGGCTCTTGGCTCCACATGCTGTCATTCAAACAACGCCAATGATTAGCGTCAGTGCTATCTGGATTCTCAATTTGCCCCTTGCAGTGACCACATAACAAAACATATTGGTCACTGCTGCCATCGGCTGGCGCCACTTCAAAGCCTGATAAGTTATCTGTAGCGCTACACAATTCGCACTTATCGCCAGCACGTTTTTTAAGGGTTTGTTCAATGCTCATGGGAAATCCATTAATAAATAAAGACAGGACGGATAAAATTTGGCGCCGAGTATGCCAGAAACCCACTAATTTTTCATGTCTAAAGCCCTATCACAAAGGCTCTGACGCCACCCTGTAAAAAAACCTAACCAACCAGACAGCTTTAACCTTGCCATTTAACCCATAGATTTTAGGGTATTTTATCTAAATGAAGCTTTAAAACTCTGTTAGAATGCGCGCCATTCAGCATCCCTAAAACTCCTGTGCCCCTTTATAAGTGGGCATCCTGAACACTAGAGAAAGCATCATGAGCCTTGCTAATTCAGTACTAGCGGTTAATAACGACTTACCAATTCGCACCGACAAACCCGTGCACAGCGGTAAAGTACGCTCTGTTTACTGGCTAACCGAAGCCGATAGCAAACGTCTTATTCAAGAAAAAGGCTACGATGTGGCCAGCGACGCACCTTTGGCCATTATGATAATTAGCGATCGCATCAGTGCGTTTGACTGCATCTGGCACGGTGAAGGTGGCTTAGAGGGTATTCCAGGCAAAGGGGCTGCACTGAACGCCATTTCTAACCATTGGTTTAAGCTATTTCGCGAACAGGGTTTAGCCGACAGCCATATATTGGATATTCCCCATCCTTTTGTATGGATCGTTCAAAAAGCCAAACCGGTGATGATTGAAGCCATTTGTCGTGGCTATATCACAGGTTCCATGTGGCGAGCTTATGAAAAGGGTGAGCGTAATTTCTGTGGCATTCAATTGCCTGAAGGCCTTAAAAAAGATCAGAAGTTACCCGAGTTACTCATGACTCCTTCCACTAAGGGTATATTGAAAGGTATTCCAAATGTACCCGAGCAAGATGACGTGAATGTTAGCCGTCAAGACATACGCGACAATTACGCCGCGTTCCAATTGCAAAGCAAACAAGATATCGATTTATATGAAAAGCTGCTCAGTGAAGGCTTTTCACTTATCAGTACGGCCCTTGAGAACATTGACCAAGTATTTGTAGACACCAAATTTGAATTTGGTTACGTAAACGATGCCCAAGGCCAACAAAAGCTAATTTACATGGATGAAGTGGGCACACCAGACAGCTCTCGTATCTGGGATGGCCCAAGCTACAGAGACGGCAAGGTAGTGGAAAACTCCAAAGAAGGTTTTCGCCAACTTCTGCTTAAAAGCTTCCCTGATCCCGATATATTGCTTAATAAAAATCGCATGGAGGAACGTGAAGCGCTGGCCCGCGACAATGTATTACCCGCCCATGTTTTTAAGCAAGTGAGCGAGACCTATATAGGCATTGCAGAAAAGATTACCGGACAAAAACTGCGTTTAAGCAATCATCCTAAAGCTGAAATTATCGAAATTTTAAAACAAGAATACGCTCTGATTGACTGAGACTGGCTGATTACACCTAAGCCGAACAAAATGCACAATTGTCATACAGTAGACATTTAAGGCGACCTTTGGTCGCCTTTTTTATGTTAATAATGGCATTCATGAAGGGATTATTTTCAATTTGGCAGTTAATCCGACTTTAATTGGCACATTTTACCCACAACCACATTGTGACTTAGTGTAATGTACTAAGTTCCAAATTGTCTAATAACCGGGAGATCTATGTCGCTGTTTAGAATAATAAATACATTGACCCTTTTTAGTCTGTTGAGTGTTGCCTGTCATGGGGACGTTCAATTTAAACGAGAGCACATAAAATCCATCAGTGTGGTGGCACCCGTTTGGAAGGATTACACCAACCAAGATGGCAGTGGATTATATTGGGATATCATTCGAAACGTTTATGAGCCTTTGGGCATAAAAGTAAAAATTAGTCAGGCACCTTGGAAAAGGGCCATGAAAATGGTGAGCAAATACCGCACTTACAGCGCCATCGTAGGAGAAACTCTAGACAGCAAGGAAAGTGTCATCTTTCCCACCTACCCTATTAATGTTAAACACATGGCCGTGCTCACTAAAAAACAAGTGGACTTCGAATGGCTTGGGGTAAACAGCTTAAAAGGCAAAAATGTCGCTTGGAATAAAGGCCTTAATTTAATTCACAATAGCGACCAAGGCTTTAAGCTGAATGAAGTACGAAGTGTCAGTAAGGGCGTTAGATTACTTGTTCAAAATGAAGTCGACTTTGTTATCGGCGATCCTAATGACATAAATGAAGCACTTGAAAAACAGCAATTATCAAGTGATGACTACGCCACGTACCAAATGCAAAATGGCAGAGACGTCTACCTAGCTTTTTCTGTGGATGATTTATCTCGCGAGTTAATCGATATTTATAATGAGCGCATTGAAGACTTGTCTGTTTCGGGTGAATTAGAAAAAATTTACAAGAAATGGCCAAGCGGTGAAATACCCAAAATGCTGATAGGGCTGGCTGACGATTTAGAAGAGTACTAGCCTAGTACACAATAAACTTAAACCAAGAGCTCACCTTGGTTTAAGTTTTAATGATTATCCCACTAAATTAACTTGCATGTTTAAACCCTGTAAACCCGCTATTTTTAATTTTCTCGTGATTAAATTTTAAAAGACCATCACACCTTAAATTGCGATAAGTATTTATCCTGCTTTAAAGTTTGCTCCACTGTTTTTTCACAATGACTGGTTTGCTGTTGCGCGCCTTCTGAGACTTGCTGAGTAATATCACGAATATTTGTGGTATTACGATTAATTTCTTCGGTGGTGGCACTTTGTTGTTCCGCTGCCGTGGCTATTTGAATATTCATATTATTAATTTCTTTGATATTTTCACGAATAGCATTCAATGCTTCATCGGCTTTAATGGAGATTTCAGCAGCCTCGCTGGCATCAGATTTACTCTTAGTAATGGTCTCTTCGGCTCTTTTCACCCCAGACTGTAATTGGTCAATCATTTTTTGAATTTCTTTAGTGGAGTCCTGGGTCCTTGAAGCCAACGCTCTAACTTCATCGGCCACCACCGCAAAGCCACGCCCTTGTTCACCTGCTCTGGCCGCTTCAATGGCCGCATTTAACGCCAGTAAATTTGTTTGTTCGGCAATGCCTGTTATCACAGTTAATATGGAAACAATATTATTACTGTAATTAGCCAGTTCATTAATGGTTAATACCGTGTCATCTAAGGCCACTGATAACTGACTTATGGAGCCAGACGTTTGAGACACGATTCCAGCCCCTTCTTCTGCACAATTGTCGGCACTGCTGGCTGAATCCGCAGCTTTTTGTGCATTACTGGCCACGTCATGGGCCGTGGCAGACATTTCATGCATGGCTGTGGCTAACTGATCAATTTCTGAAAGTTGGGTCACCAGTTGGTTAGACGCACTAGAAGCAGTGTTGGCCGTTAAATTGGTATTTTCATTAATGGTAGATGACAACCCTTGCACATCTTTAATAAGGTGCTGTAAATGGTCGATAAAAGAATTGAACTGTCCAGATACTTTACCAAACTCATCTTGTGTCAATACAGGCAGTCTTTTGGTCAAGTCTCCTTCACCACTGTTTATATCAGTGAGCGAGGCATACAAATTACGAAGCGGTGCTAAAATAAGCCCCATCACATAGTACAAAACAAAAGTACTGATAATGGCACTTAATATCACTCCTATGAGCGCTGTTAAGCCAATTTCATTGGCCTCTGCCATCACAATGCTTTCATCTAAAACCACCCCAATTACCCAATCCATGCCCTTTAAGTTTTTTAAATTGGTGAAATACACCATGTGGGATTTGCCCGCAAGTTTAATAGTTTGCAGTTCACTAACTAATTGAGGGGATTGCTCTTGGAACAGCTCATTGATCTGCTTGCCATTTAATTCACTGTTGGGGTGAGAAATTATCTTACCGCTCTGGGTTAATAAAAATGCGTAGCCTGCCCCATGAAAATTTAAAGTATTCACCGCATCCGATACGATTTTTAAACTTAAGTCACCACCAAATGCTCCCATGAACTGGCCGCTATTAGTTAACTTGGCCACTGCCGAAATAAGTATTTCACCGGATGAAGAATCAGCATAAGGTTCAGTTAACACGGCACGAGAAGACCCCCTAGCCAATGGATACCAAGGGCGCTTTCTAGCATCCCAACCATCCACAGCCCAATCTGAATCATTGGTAATGGCCAACCCGTCTGTTTCAAGGCCCCCAAACATCAGTAAAAATTCGTCTTTTAATACGGCCTGTTTAAAAAAAGGCTCTATGGCCTCTGCATCAAATTCAGCGTCGATAGCTTGAGAAATATAATCAATTAGAATTAACTTGCCGTTTAACCAATTGGAAATTTGATTCGATAATGCATTGCTCGATTCTGAAATACTGCTTTGAGTTTGTCTTAACAATGAGGATTTTATGGAGAAGTACTGAAATAAAGATAACAGAGTTATGGCAACAATTAGCACTGAAGAAGAAACCACCGCCACCTTATTCGCAACTTTCATGCTCTCTCTCTTGTGAAAATGAAAAACTTTACCGATTTGACCAAGCAAGCCTTTTATAACGGTTCCATTAAAAAGCTTAGACTAAGCTTTTACATTACTCAAAATGCCAAAAAGAGCTCTTACAAGGTTTTATTCAATAGACTTTGGAATGAGTTTTAAGCTCCAACGGGGGCTCAGAGGAAGAAATGGCGCAGCACGTCCCTCCACCCAATCTTCATGATCTGCTTTAAAATAAGGAGACAAAGGATGAGCACTTTGCCCTGCTGGCATATGAAAATAACCAAGCGATTCAAAACCTGGCGCCACCACAAAACGTTCACTGGCTCCAGTATTGGGATCTTGTACCCTAGGCATATAAGTATCGCCGGCCATGGGTTTTTCAGGCATATCTAGCATGAAAGATAAAAATGGCAGTGTTCGGCTTAATGGATGCTTTATGGAAAGAGTATTGTGCTTCCCCCAAGTTTGTTCACTTAAAGGCTCGCCATTTTTTGTCACTTGTTGATGGGTTTGCACAATCATTTGAAGTGAGAAATCCTGCCAAGAGGAAAACCCTGCAGGCAGGTGCTGTGTTGGCTTTTCCTGCATAAATATCCAAACTGGGTATTCAACAAAGTTATCAATAGAGGATGGCCAAAAATCCTTAACCTGTCGATCAAGAAAACCATAAACATGGCCAATGGTTTGATTAATCACTCTTTCACGAAAACGCTTGACCAGTAAATACCCCACACTGCTTTCACTGGCTCGGCCCTGCCAGTTGTGAAGCTGTTCTTTAACATTAATTAATGACGGTGATAATTTTTCTGGGCCAGCTTCATTTAAAATAGACAACATTAACATTTGCCAGCGCTTTAGAAATAACGCTCGGTCATCAAGCTGAATATTTAAAAAATCTAGTTCGTTAAAATAATCCTTTGATTGCAATTGATCGCGGATTTGTTTTTGCCTTGCCCCCAAGGCGTAATTGTTCACGCCCACCTTGGTAAGATTGGTACCTGATGCTACGCGAGCATTGGCGGTCCATATTCGCCCATTATTTGGCGTGATAGCTTTAGGGTGGTTTTCATCGTTCAAATAACCCAACCAGCCAATATTCCCTGTGCTCCAATCTTTTGGTAATTGACTTGAAAATAAATTGCTTGGTTTTAGTGAGGAATTATTATCAAAGCCAAATCGCTGGGGTAATCGCCCCATAATACTCCATGCATTTTTTCCAGATTTATCCACCACATTTAAGTTCTGTCCTGGTATGCCGGTGAACGGTGCAATGGCAAGCGCATCTTGAATGGTATGAGCATTTTCCATATTCAGTAAATTCATATTGGCCCCGTCTACATCTAAAGCCACCCAACGAAGTGCCAGCCAAGCGCCTTGATGGTTTTTACCAATAACAGGGCCCCATTGGGTATTACGAACCTCTATTGCCTTAACGCCTTTATTTTTAATGAGAATTTTTTCACTTTCTACTGTAAATTTATTCCACCCCTTAGCAGTTAAATACTCATCGTTATTGCGGGTATTCAGCACAATTACGTCACTGTAATCCCCCTGACTATTAGTAAAGCCCCAAGCAATGTGCTCGTTGCTGCCAGCGATCATGGCTGGGGTGCCAGGTAGACTCACCCCCGTCATACGTCTGCCATCGTTTAGATACCAACTGGCCCGATACCAAATATTAGGCACCCCTAAACCTAGGTGCATATCATTGGCCACCATGCCCGACCCATGATGAGTTAAATTACCTGCCACCGACCAATTATTTGACCCATAATGAATTTGATCTTGATAAATACTGGCATGATGAAAATTCGTTTTAGCTTCAAATTCATGCAATGGTTTACTAGGAATGATTTGGTTTTCAGAATAAACAGAGCCTTCAATGGGGGCATCCCAATAGCCTCCTTTATTGGTTAAAAATTCAAACCAATCTTGAGGCAGTAAATCTTTCATCACCGAAAGTGAGCGTTCGCTTTGCCCCCATATGGGTTGTAAATCCATATACATTGAATAAAGTACCAACAAGCTGTCTTCTGTTTGCCAAGGTTCTGGGCTAGCTTGTAATAAAAAATATTCAAAAGAAGGCTGAGATAAATGAGTTTGCCCTTCATTTACGCCCTTTGTGTAATGCGTCAGAATATCTTGGTGCTCAGCCGACATATTCTTAAAGGCTTTAATGGCACGCTTTTCAAATTGATGAATACGAATTTTTTTATCGTGTTGAAAGGCAGACTCACCTAATAGCGCACTTAATTTTCCAGCGCTGTTTCTTCGTAATAAATCCATTTGAAAGAAACGCTCTTGGCCATGTAAAAACCCTAATGCAAAAGCGGTGTCTTCACGAGTATTGGCTTTTATCGTCGGCACCCCTTTTTCGTCTCGTAAAATGGTGACGTTTTTTTGTAAACCCTGTAAATAAATAGCGCCTTCCAATTGGCTTAAACTGCCTTGAAATACATATAAGACGGGCACAATAAATAACCCAATTAAAAGCATTAAGCTTATGAATAGGATATTTATTCTCTTTAATACCTTCTCTAGCATAATAATGGCTCTTAAACCTATCCGTTATTGTGTTTGGCCTTTTAGTCGCGCTTTACATGATTTTAAAGGCCATTAAACGCCGCTTATATCAAGGCACACTCATAGTTTAGATCACTGAAGATAAACTTCTTAAAAGGTACTTGGCCAAAGACTCAATTCAGGCCAATATAGTGCGCAATTCGTTAAGGGCATCTACTAAGACAAATTACGCCCTTTGCCGCACATAAATAAAAATAACAACCTAATGGGCAGTACTGTGAAAAAAATAATATTAAGAATTGGCCAAGTCCTTTTGACGTTAGTGATAGTGCTGGCCATTGGCTTAGGCATCGCATATAAAATCCTCAACCCCAGTGCCCCTGATAGCCAAGCGTTTATCAATGGACACATTCTTACCATGGATGCACAAAGTAGTATTCAACAAGCGGTTTTATTAAAAAATAATATTATTCAAGCGGTGGGAAGTAATGAAGAAATACAACAACTGATCACACAAGATACCCTTGTTCACGATTTACACCAACAAACCATGATACCCGGCATCATCGATGCCCACGGCCATTACCCCGGACAAGGTATTTCTGCCATTGGTTTAAATTTAAATAGCCCCCCCATTGGCCATGTTAAAAGCATTCAGCAAGCCCTTGAAGCCATCAAACAAAAGACCCAAACAATAGATAAAGGCCAGTGGATCATTGGATATGGCTACGACGATACCGTTTTCACTGAAAACCGACATTTTAATCGCGCCGAACTGGATAAAATTGCCCCTGAGCACCCTGTATTTTTAATTCACATCAGCGCCCACATGGGCGTGGTAAACAGTGCAGGCCTTAAACGCCTTAATATAACTGAAAATACCCCAAATCCAGTGGGGGGCGAATACGTTAAAGACCCAACCACCCAACAACTTAATGGTTTAATTACCGAAACTGCATTTGCCCCAGCCCGTGCTGAAGTGACGCGCTTTTCATTACCTACCGTTTTAAAAATCAGCCAAACCGCCAGCCATATGTATTTGGAAAAAGGCGTGACCTTGGCGCAAAACGGTTTAGCGTTGAAAGTGCACATGGCCGGTTTATCTATGGCCAGCCGCTTGGGCTTAACGCCATTAAGGGTCATGGCTTGGCCTGAAGAAAAATACGCCCATGAGCTTTTTAAAGACGACAGCCAAATACAAGATTTACAACACGATAAATTTTATGTGGGCGCCACCAAGTTAGTGGCCGATGGTTCCCTACAAATTTTCACCGGCTTTTTAACCCAGCCTTATCACAGCCATGCCCCAGGGAAAAAAGCCGATTACAAAGGCTATCCATCCATTGAGGCACCCACACTAAGCGAGACGGTTACCAAGTTCCATCAGAAGGGTCACCAATTAGCCATGCATGGTAATGGCGATGCCGCCATTGATAACATCATTAATGCCGTGGCAACCGCGCAAAAAGCCTACCCTCGAAAAGACCCAAGGCACATTTTAATTCATGCTCAAATGCTCAGAGACGATCAAATGGATCGAATGTTAACGCTGGGCATTACGCCAAGTTTCTTTAGCGCTCACACTTACTACTGGGGTGACAGGCACAGAGATATTTTTCTGGGAAAAGAGCGTGCCGAACGCATTAGCCCCACGCAAACCGCGCTAGAAAAAGGCCTGCGCTTTACTACTCACCTAGACAGCCCAGTGGTGCCCATGGACCCTATGCTCATGGTGTGGAGTACCGTGAACCGTTTAACCAGCTCAGGGAAAATATTAGGAGGGGAACAAGGAATTTCTGTTATGCAAGCCCTTCGTGCCACTACCATTGATGCCGCTTGGCAGATATTTAAAGAAGACACTCTTGGTTCTATTGAAAAAGGTAAGCTGGCGGACTTGGTGATTTTAGAGAAAAACCCTTTAGATAACCCTAAAACCATTAAAGATATTCAGGTTCAACAAACTTTTATTGATGGGGTATTGGTGTTTGACCGAGACAGCCAGCCTTAACGCTTTCTGTGAAAACCATGACTAAACATTAAACGTGTAAAAAAGGCAAAATCCCTTCACAGGCTTTGCCTTTTTATTTAACTTTTTTAAACCGAAATGTAAGCCTCTAATGAATATTTAAGCGCTTAATAAGCCGATGAAAATTACTTTTATCTATGCCTAACGCTTTGGCGGCTAAAGATTTATTACCGTTAAAGTGCTCTAAGGCCTGTCGAATATAATCCCCTTGAAAAGCATCCACTGTATTTCGTAAGTCTGCTATTTGAAACTCCCCTCTTTTGTTTTGCAAAGCAGTTACCGATGCCACGGGCAATTCAGGTAAGCTCTCATCCAGCCCCAAGTGCTTAGGTTCAAGCACTGCAATGCGTTCATTGGGATGCCTTGCAGCATTGGCTTTTAGCGCAGCCCGACTTAAAACATGTTCTAACTCTCGCACATTTCCCGGCCAGCTATACGCCATTAAAGCGTGCTGGGCAGGAAGCGATAACACCAAACTTATATTGCCCAGCTTAGATTGCATACGCGTTAGAAAATAACCCGCCAACGGCCCAATGTCAGACTGGCGCTCTCTTAGACTGGGCACCGCAATGGGGTAAATGCTTAAACGATGAAATAAATCACTGCGAAAGCGCCCTTGGGCCACTTCTTGGCTTAAGTCTCGATTGGTGGCGGCAATAATGCGCACATCTACTTTTAACTGGGCATCCGATCCTACCCGCTGAATATCACCGCTTTGAATGGCACGCAATAGTTTAGCTTGGGCGGATAACGGCAGCTCACCCACTTCATCTAAAAACAGCGAGCCGCCATCGGCTAATTCAAATTTTCCTGAGCGGTTTTTAGTGGCACCAGAAAAAGCACCACTCACATGACCAAACAATTCACTCTCAATGAGGGATTCTGGTAAGGCCGCACAGTTAACCGCAACCATGGGGGCTTCATGACGGTTAGAGGCAAGATGTAAACTTTGCGCCACTAACTCTTTGCCCACGCCAGTTTCACCTGTGACTAAGACGGTTAAATCCGATTTCGCCACGGTGTTAATTTCTGTGGTTAACTTTTTAAAAGCTTGGCTTTTACCAATAAATTTAAAATGCTCGCCATGTTTGGAAACAGCCTTGGCCACTTGAGATTGCCGTTCGGCTTTGCTTTCTAAGTGCTCAATTAATCCGGCGGTTTTAATTGCCGCCTCGGTGATGCGCACTAAGGTATGCAAAAGATGGGCTTCTACTTGATCAAATGTACCCGGGGTTAACGCATCCAAGGTGATAACCCCCCAAGGCTTTTCATCAATGTATAAAGATGCCCCCATGCAGTCGTGCACATGTAAGTGGCCATCTTCGGTGGGAATTAACCCGTCATAGGGGTCGGGCAACTCACTGTTTAAATCAAAGCGCACGTATTGGCGGTTGTGTAAAATTTTAGCAAGACGAGGGTGTTCCGCCACGGCAAAATGGCGACCCAGCATGTCACTGCCAAAACCATCTACGGCTCTGGGAACAAGATGATCATCTTGCAACTGTAACAACGCACAAGCATCACTGGGCACTAATCTTAACCACGCTTCCATAAGACGAGCGTAACGCTCTCCACTGGACATATGCTTAGATAAGTCCCCTAAAATGTCGGCCAATATTTGGTACAAGGGAGAACTCAATCAACACTCCTAACTGTGAAAAAGAAAATGAATTCACATTATAGCTCAGCTGCCTTTAACAAACTTAAGCATTCATCAACGCCCAGCCATTGCGCTTTCTTATTGCAGCGTTCTTTTATAAACACTAGAGCCATACCGTTCACCTTCACAATATGGCCCTGTTTGTATTTTCTTAGGCGGCTTCGGTTATTTTTCTTTCAATGTTTAGCGCTTCCAAAGGCCCAAAAAATTCAAAATGCGTTTGGTTCTCTGGTATGCCGTAATCGGCCGCTAACTGCAGGGCATTTTGCATGAAGGGTTTAGGCCCCAGCACATATAACTCCACATCTACCATTTGCTTTAAGTGCTTTTCAAAGTGCCTTGCCGTTAAAAAACCAAAATCATCTGCGTGACCCGTTAAGCCATCTAAATCATCCTTACTTGGATGGCTGTAAATAAATGTGTGACTGACCTGTTGGTGAGCCAAGCTGGCTTGTATTACCTGTTTAGCAAAGCCATGACTGCTGCTATTACGAGCACAATGTATAAAGTGAATGTCTCTTCCTTCAATGTAATGATCGTCTAATGCAGCATTCAGCATGCTAAGGGCAGGTGTAATGCCCACTCCTGCGGTGAGTAACACTAAGGGTTTAGCACTTTGATGTAAGGTAAAATCCCCACAAGGGGCAGTGATCATTAATCCACTTCCTACATTTACCTCGTTATGAAGAAAGTTAGACAACAACCCCCCCTCTTCACGCTTGACACTTATCTGTAACGTCTCTTTACCTGGCGCGTCTGACAAACTGTAATTACGACGCAGCACCTGGTCATTTAAAGATTGCACCAAGGTAATGTATTGACCGGGGGTATAATCTATAGGGCCATTTTGATCTATGGGCTTAAGCACAAAAGTGGTGATTTCATCACTTTCTGGGCGTTTTTCAATCACCTTAAATCCTTTGGCGCCTTTCCAGCCCCCCGACCTTAATTGATTGCTTTGGTAAACCTCTTCTTCTACCCCAATTAAAATTTCAGCCAATTGGCCATACGCCGCCCCCCATGCTGCTAATATGTCATCGCTTATGACATCTGATAACACTTCTGCGATGGCGGCCAATAAACATTCACCCACAATAGGATAGTGCTCGGGTAAAATACCTAACGAGCAATGTTTCTGAGTAATTAAACGCACGGTGTCAGAAATTCCCCCTAAATCATCCAAGTGCTTAGCATAAGCCACCACCGCGTTCGCTAAGGCTTGGCGTTGCGTACCCTTTTGCTGGTTGGTTTGATTAAAAAATTCTAGAACCTGTGGGTACCTTTCAAACATCAAAGGGTAAAAGCAGCTTGTAATGTTAACAGCATTGGCTTCTACCAAGGGTAATGTCGCGTCGATGACCTGTTTTTGTTGCGCTGTAATCATGGTTTTACTCCACATAATGTATTGGTTAAAAAACGATAAAGTGACAATTATTGATTAAGAGATTTGTCTAAAAGCCTTGCGAGCCACATTTTTTTAAAATCCAAACCAAGTCCTAGAACGCTACCGGAATGATGAGTGGGGGCTCGCCCCATTACATCATCGGCACAACCCATGGTGGCTGCGCCATACAAGGCAATGATTGAAATGAGAACGGACTTGTTCATGATGACGCCTTAATTACAATAAACTCTACATCAGTATTACAAGTCCCATGCCAATACATAAGTTATTGATTTATAAGGATTTTTATATGTATAGTGTCTTTATAACAACCAACAATAAGATGTCATAAAGACAACTAAAGTCAAAATAACAACCACGATATTAAAGACGAAAAGCTTTCAAAATGAGCAGGTACAGCATCGCTAATCCGCACGAAAATATGTGTAAAAGAGTCAATGTAATAGGGGACAATCTATATAAGGGAAATGACCAAAGGCAAAGAAGCCCTAGGCAAACTTAAAAAAACAAAAGGAGAAAAATAACCAGGAGGTAAAAAAAATACATGCACTACCTTGGTGGTGCATGTATTGATGAAGCGCTTAATTATGTAATTTGTTTAAGCTAACTTATTAAGCAATTTTATTCAGTTCGGCCACTTCATTGCCAAACTGGCTAAGCATACTATTCACTTTCGATTCCCAGTTTGTTTTTTGCTCACCTAGGTCGGCATTTTGACTTTTAAGCTTGGATACTTCTTCTTTTAGTTCTTCGTTTTCCATGTTTAGAAGCTCAATGGTTTCTAAAGCCAGTAGGATTTTTTCTTCAAGTTTGTCTAGTAATTCCATAAGTATCTCAATATCTCTTGGCAATGGTAAAAATGATGATGTAACAAGGTTGGATAATAATCGCCAGCATTAGTTCAAGCAAGGCTAATTTAGCCAAGCCTAAAAATATTAGAATGAACACACATTTAGTAATTCTGGGTTTGAGAAAAATGCCAAAAGTAACCGAAATAGCCAGCGATGGTTTTATAAGCAGTAATTCACATGGTGGCCATTAATTGTCTAAGATATAGCGCAGTTTAAATCAGCCCATGCTCAATGGCTTTTAGTACTGCCCGCGTACGATCTCGGGCTTGTAATTTAGCCAGAATAAAAGACATTTGATTTCTGATGGTGCCATTTGATTTGTGAATGGCCTCGGCAATTTCATTATTTGAATAGCCAGCGGCCACCAATCTTAGAATTTGAACCTCGGGGCCAGTGAGCGCTTCTAACACCTCTGGCGAAGACGCGCTGCTAAAGACCTTATTTTCCAGCACATGATTAGTAATGGCCGGCTGAACCCAGAGCTCTCCTGCGGCGACTTTATCAATGGCCTCAACCAAAGCCTCCAAACTCACGTCTTTACGCAAAAAGCCCTTTGCCCCCAGTTTCAAACAATTTAAAACCAAGTCATGCTCATCAAAGGTGGTGAGAATCAAGGTGGGCACCTTAACCGATTTGTCCAACATAGCAGCCAGAACTTCAAGGCCATCCATATTGGGCATACGAATATCCAAAAGCATAATATCTGGCTTATGTTGTGCTATGGCATCTAACACACCTACGCCATCATCAAGCTGTGCCACCACCTCAATATGATCGCTTAATTGCAGTAAACTGCATAATCCCATTTTCACGAGATTTTGATCATCTACCAGTAATAACTTAATGCTCATTAAATAATTTACTCACTAATTAAGAGGAAGCTGAATATTCAGTTCAAAACCCTTTTGGGACACTGAATACTCAAGTTGTCCGTCAATACTATTAACCCGTTCCTTCATGCCTATAAGGCCATTTCCTTCTTTAATATTCTCACTGTTTTTACCGTCATCTTTAATGGAAATAAACACATTGTTGGTGTCATTAGATAATTTAATCACACAATTTTTGGCCCTAGCGTGCTTGGATATATTAGTTAACCCTTCCTGAACGCACCGATAGATCACCTCTACTTTACGAGTATCGGTAATGGCTTCCACTAGTTGGTTATTCACTTTCACCACCAGCCCAGGTATGCCTTTGGCTAGGTTTGTTAGCAATGCATTAAGCTCCACATCTTTTTCATGACGTATTTGCGAAACACTTTCTCGCACACTGCTTAACAATGAGCGGCTAATGGCTTGGGCTTGCTGAATATGAGCTTGCTTGGCTTTTTCTTCCACATGACTGGCCACTTCAAGTTGTAAGCTTAAAGCTGTTAGTTGATGCCCTAAGGTATCGTGCAAATCTCTGGCGATTCGCAAACGTTCGTCTCGCTTGGTGGAGGCACTTAATAAAATTTGTGCCGAGGTGAGCTCTCGCACTAAACGAAGCGACTCATTTTTAGCGGTTAGCTCGGCCACCAAGCGATAACTGGACAGAATAGCCAGAGTATTAATGATGCTATATAAAATAATGGGAATATATTCAGTGGGCTTGCCTAACAGTATATCCAAAGAAACAGCCACAATAGGAATAAAAAGCCCTACAAATATGGCCCATTTAAACGCCACTACCCTCACCAATTGAGCAAGAATAATGGTTGCCATTAAGGCCACCATCTTAAAAAAGAACATCATGGACAAAGAACCCCAGGCCAAGGCTAAGACGCCTAAACCTATTAATGCCCTATTTTTATTGGGTGTCACATATTGATATCGATAAAACATCAAATAACCCAGTAAAAAAACTAAATACAAACCTACGCATAGAGCAATATTAGACGCACTAGGTGCATGCAAAATAAAAGCGTCTTCGGTGGCTATCCACAAATAAAGATTAATGGGGATCTCAAGGCACCAGATAATCATGGTGACCCAAAAATCCCCTTTATGTTTTTCAAGGTTACTAATAGCGCTATTCATCATCGTTACATTCTTTCATTTTCAGCCCTTAGCCAACAGATACAAATGTCACGATTCACAGCATGACATTTGGCACCTGTTTAGCATTTCATAAAGGAATAATCTCTACCAATTATCTAAGGAGAATCACCAACATGAGACCCGTAACCTGCGTTATCGTATTCAGCCTTGCCTTAATGGCCATTAAATCCCACTCCCTAGAAGCGCCTATTTCACAGCCACAGGAAAATTGGGATATAAAATTAGGTGCTTTCTCCATGAGCAAATCTCTGCCATGGAAAGGCGCTAACAACCAAGCCTTGGTGCTACCTGGCTTTGATATTCGAAAAGGTAACTGGCAATTCAGCATAGAAACCCCCATAAAATATCACCTTCCTAAGTCAAACCAATTTCACCCTTATATGGCCTTAACCGTAAGAAACGACGGTTATGACAGTGACACACTGGCCTTCACCAAGCTGGATACTCACAAGGTGTTTGCAGGCTATGACAAACCTAAAGATGAAATAGTGGCCATTGCTGGATTCAATATGGCTTCAGCCGCTTTTGAAGCCAGTACAGACATTTCCAACCACTCTAATGGCGTATCCCTCACCGCATCCTATGCCTACCCTGTCATGCAATGGCAAAAGCGCTTTCAGCTTAGTATGGGGCCTGCCATCTATTGGCATAATAAAAACTATGTAAATTATTACTATGGTGTATCGAATACACAGGTTAACGAAGCCGTAAACCGCAGCTTTTACCACACCCAAAGCGCCACTAATTATCAGTTTTTTGTTAAGGCTCAATTAAAAATAGACGCCTCATGGATGATGCTTGTGAACTTAAATCATACCCAGTTGGATAACCACATAAGTGATAGCCCACTTATTGAATCCAAATATCAACAGGCAGTATCTGTTATTATTGCCTATCAGCTTTAATAAAAAATAGAGTTTTATAAAAGAAGTATGGAGCGATTTAAGCTGTTAATAACGGGGTTAATGCCAGCTTTCTATGATCGACTTAACTTTGCCAGCTTGCTTAAGCTTTCTTAACTCTTTATCAAACTGTGCTTTTAAGTGGCCAAGGTTTCGTTTTTTTGAAAATGCCACGTACAAGGGCACTGTTTCCATTGGTGTGGGTAATTTGGTAAATTCATGATGAGCTTGGTTTTTTATTTCCCTAGATGCTCTAATGCTGGTACTCAAAACAATGTCCACGCGTTTCTTCCCAAGCATTTTAAAACTAGAGCTAATACTGGAAGTCTCTATAACATCTAAAGAGTCCATAATATTATTAAACGCTTCTCCATGTGTATCCCCTAATACCACAGCTATTTTTTTATTCTTAAAAAAATCAAAATCACCGTTAAAGCTAAATTTTTTGCCTTTATTGACATAAATGTAAATATTTTCCAAAATAATAATTTCAGTGCTGTAATCGAGAAATTGCTGGCGACTTTCCGTTTTACGAATAAATGGCACACCGTGAGCCTTACCTTCTTTAAGAAGGTATATCACCCTATTACCAGGCAATAGCTCAAAGTTCACTCTATGACCTAGGTTCCCCATAACCTGATTAAAAATATCAATGGCCACCCCTTTCACTTCATGCTGTTCGTCATAAAATCCCAAAGGGTGAGCATTTACATCCACAAAGTTAAATTGTTCTGAAAAAACTGGCGCAGCCCAACAAATCAATAGCGCAAACAATGAATTTTTAAAAGCAGCCTCATACAGAAATTTTTTAATGCTTAACATCTTTAATTTCCAATAAATATAAGAATGGTGGCCTTTTAGAATTTCAAATAAAAGCAGGCCTCATATGAGGATAAGTATAGCGGGTTAACACGATAATAATGATGGAGCGGTTTTAGCTAAAAAATGAAGTAAAAGAGACAAACAGGGTTAATGCCACTTAACCCTGTTTGTTATGTTAAAGATATTAACTAGTCACTAATGATATATCACTGTCACCTTCAGTAACTGGTTCATCTTCCTTTCCTGACGCTAGGTCTTCTAATAAATATTTTGAAGCAATTGCAAAGCAAATGGCCGCAAGTACACCCATAAATGACACAATAGCAATGGCATAGCGCAACGAATCTGCCCCCATGCTACTGGCTAATAAATCACTTAACACTCCCACACATAAAGGCCCTAAACCTAAGCCAATTAAATTTAGAATAAAAAATAATACAGCTGACGCCATGGCGCGCATACTCGGCTTCACCAATGTGTGAGAAATGGCGATGGTAGGGCCTAAGTAAAATGCGCCCAACATGGTGTAGAAAAACATCAGCACCAGCATCAGGGTTGTGTTGGCCACAAAAATTCCTGTCAATAGAAACGGTACCGCACAAATGGCTGGAATAGCGGATATCCACAAATACCAACGCATATCTTTCTGGCCTAGCTTATCGGCAAACATGCCGCCCAAAAATGTACCAATAGCGCCACCCAAGCCCGCTACTACCGCTAAGGCAATACCCACTTGCATGCTGTCTAAACCGTGAGAACGAATCATAAAGGACGGCATGAAGTTACCGATACCATAACTGGTAAACGCGGTTAAGCCTGCTGCCAATGTAAACCAACGAAAAGATTTTAAGCGCCAAATAGTATTCAGTGTATCGCGGAAGTTAGAAGGTTCTTTTTCTTCGACACCATCTATTTTTCCACGCTGAGGTTCTTTTAATGTATAGCGCACCAATAATGCCACTAAGAAACCAGGTATGCCCACTGCAAAAAATGCCATGCGCCATCCGTAAGTATGGTTAATCCAGCCGCCTACTAAAAAGCCCAACAACACGCCAATATAAACACCGGTTGAATAGATAGACATGGCACGACCACGTTCTTTAACTGGGTAATAATCCGATAAAATAGAATGAGCCGGAGGGCTGCCGCCTGCTTCACCAACCCCAACACCAATACGAGCCATGAGTAACTGGAAGTAATTTTGGCTTAAACCTGATAAGGCGGTCATGCCGCTCCAAACTGTAATCGCTAAAGCAACGATATTGCGTCTGTTTCCTCGGTCGGCCCATCGCGCAATCGGAATACCCACACTCACGTAAAATATAGCAAAAGCAAAACCGGTTAATAAACCTAACTGCGAATCCGACAGATCCATATCCGCTTTAATGGATTCAGATAAAATCACTAAAATTTGTCGATCTACAAAATTGAGCGCGTAAACCATGGTCAATAAAAACAGCACATAACGCCGATATTTTTTTGAAGGTTCTGAATTGGATTCGAGCATTGCTTTTCCTTTTTATTATTAATTTTAAAACAAACACTTAACTTACATTTCAACGGCTAATTCAACATTATTTTTGATAGTTCAATTAGGAGTATTTAAAAATTTTAAAACAAAATATTAAGGGCCTCCCCTCATTATTCTTAAGATTGATGACTTAATATCATTTAAATCAATGATGATTTTAAAGAATATTTTTTCCAAATAATGAAATCACAATAAGCAGCCTATTGATTAATGTCTATAACTTGAAGGAGTGATTACAGATGTTCAGTTGTTTAAAAAATTAATTTATTGATGATTTTTAATAAACACCCAATTGGCATGAAGTGCCCAAAGCATAAGGCAAAAGGTGCCTTACTGAAAATAATGGTAGGACAGAAACCTCTCAAATTTTATCAATACTCTTTTATCTGGATTACATAGAGTTACAAATCAATTCATCGAGTTACAAAAAATCACGGCCTAACTTGGTCATAAAGAGACATTTAAAGTGCCTATTCTTTTTTGACAGATAAAGACCTGCCTAGTAAAGCACCAAAAACTAATGGACATATATAAATAAAATAAAAGGTAGGACAGATGTACTTTATGATTTACGCGAAGTAGCCATAAATAATGATGGCTTTAGATCACAAACTAAGCGCCGTATATTTACTTACAGGTGCGCCCACTGAAATGTTCAAATAGGCAGTACATAATGTGTATTTAAAATTTTCACCTGAATGATGAAATAACATGGGGTATTTATCTGTAGCGCTAACCTTGCTTGCATCACATTTAAAGTAACATGCTCCAAGCAAAGCGCTTAAGTTAGGTGGTAATAGGTAAACTAAGTGGCGATACCTGATGATAATTCTTGCTCTTTGGCCATAGCCAATAGCTGCTGGGCCAATGCTTTTGCTTCCTTGGTGTCCATGGCATAAAAGTGTTCATTGGTAGACTTACCCAAGCGCTTAAACGGAATCATAAGTTTAATGGCTGGAACGCTGCTTTCATCATTATCAAAAGCAATAAAAGGTTCTAAACGAGCTGAAGACATATTGAGTACTGCATCATTATTATTATTAATTTTCGTGCGCCATTATCCCTATTTCTAGCGGGTACGCCAGTACGGATTACAAAAATTTACGGTTTTATTTACTCTGACTAAAATACAACCATACTAAAAAATATTCATATTCCGTATTGACGCGATTATCGATTTTTTATTACTTCAAACCTCTATTTACAGCAAAAAATAGCCAATTTCCCCGTTAGCTTAATTTTAACGTATTTTGGCCAATATCCACCTTGGCGATTGCACCGCGATTGATTAGCTCGCTGTACTCTTGGCTTTCAATACTGTCCACATAATGCCAGTTAGACGTCACATCAGTATGGGTAAATTTAATCAGCATAAATCCCCTGTCCTGAAGATTGCAATACTTTAAGTTTTCAATTAAAGCGGTTATTCCTTGCTCGGTAGCGGGCATTTCTTCAGGGCTAATATTTAAATAATATTCAAGCCCAGGTGAGGTAACCGAGGAAGTGGCAAATTCAAACCCCACTGTTTGTTGTTGGCTATCAACTAACTCACTGCTCCAACCGTTATGAGTATCCCCTGCAATGACGACTAAATTTTTATTATAAGCTTTAGCAGTTTGCAGAATTACTTCACGCTCATAAGCATAACCATCCCATGCATCTAAATTATATGGAATAAAAGGTAATTGTAGCTGGGCTATTTTTTCAGCGGTTAGCTTTTTTTGGTTTTCGGTAAGATATTGAATTTCAGCATCACTGAGTGTTGGATCACCTGCATCGGCTCTCGCCGCCAAAACAGCTAATGCACCCAGTTCGGAAAACTCAGTCACGGACATTTGACCTAATACCACTGCTGCGGGTAATTGCATTTTGCCCATTAACACCTGCTGCCCTAACAACTGCCAACTACCTGTGGAGTTAGCCAATTGATTTTGTAACCAGTTCAATTGTGTTTCGCCTAGCATAGTACGAGTTGGGTCACTGATGGCCGCTTCAAAAGTGGCGGCATCAAAGGCGCCGGTATCGACATTTATATAATCGCTGTACTCAAGTTGTTTATCGCGGGCTAACACCCGAGTGTCTAGCATGTGCAAATCCACTAGATTACCAAATTGAAAACTGCGATATATTTCCTCTTCATTATCTTGCGCAATGGGTCTAATAGGCAGCCACTCAAAATACGCTTGTAAAGCGGCCATCTTACGAATAGAAAAATCCCCCTCTTGTGCATTGTGGTTTTCAGCTCCATCTTTATAAGTGTCGTTTGCCACTTCATGGTCATCCCACACGGTAATAAAAGGCAGCTTACCGTGAAGTTTTTGCAAGCTAGGATCGGTTCGATATTGAGCATAACGCGTACGGTAATCTGCTAAAGTAAATAACTCCCCTGCCGGCAACACTTCACGATCATATTGTGCCGCGTGATCACTGGCGTATTCATCTCGGGCATATTCGTAAATGTAATCCCCTAAATGCAAAACCACATCAATGTGTTCCATATTACTGGCTAAATCGTAGACATTAAAAAAGCCTGCCGGAAAGTTCGCACAAGACATGACCGCCAGATTAACACTGTCAATCGCGCCGGAGGCTAGAGTTTGAGTTTTTCCCACCACTGACGTTTCACCATTGGCCATGAACCGATAGAAATATTGGGTGTCATTATGTAAATTCACCGCATCAATTTTTACGGTGTAATCTCGTTCTTGATTGGTCAGCGTTTCACCACTGTGTGTAATATTGCTAAACGCTTCATCTGTGGCCACTTGCCAAGTGACTTTAATATTACCGTCTTGCTCGGGACTGATTCGCGTCCATAAAATAATTGCGTCTTGCGTGGGATCGCCACTGGCCACTCCATGGTTAAAGCTTATGTTAATATCTGAATCTCCTTCTAGAAGGTCACAGCCCATTAAACCAGAAGAGATAATGGCCACGCCTACCCCTTTGGCAGACAACACTAGAAATTCACGGCGAGAAATTTTTTTATTCATACTGCACCTAGTAGCAAGGTAAAATGTGGGCGCAGTGTGAATGAGGATTATGAAAATTGCGTGACGTAAGAATTAAACATTCGCTATAGACAAGTCATGAACAAAAACCAGTTAATACAGCGTTATTATTAAAAGCGTATGAATTGAAAAGGTATGGTGCAAATTTAGGGTCTACGACCCTTCCCATAAACCAAAGCATCGTATGAGCCATCCTTTTTCATTTCCTTAAGGGCAATGGCCATGCGATTAGCTAAATCTTGATGTTTTTCCAGTAAATAGGTATGCACATTCTGGTAATCCAGCGGAGGACTTAAGGCTTGAATACCTGAATATTTGAACTCGTGGGTTTTTAAAATCGGTTCAATCACATAAGGCACGTGAACAAACACATCTGCACGATTGGCGATTAACAAGGCTAAGGCAATACTGGCATCATCCACAGGATGAAGATGCTCATGAACGTCCTTTAATTCACGTTCGATTATTTTCCAACCTCTTAAATACACGACTCTAAACGGCTTTAAACTTTCCCAGCCATTTATCTTTATGTCACGCTTAAGGGAATAGGCTAAAAAAGGGTGGCTAGCCATAGGTTCTGAGACCTTTATTAAGCCTGGTACCACTTGGTTAAAACCATCTACCCGAGACCAATCACCGTCTATTTTTCCAGATTTTAAATATTCAATGGAGCGCTGCCCGGGCAGATTCACCACGGTAAGGTTTACCTTTAATCGCCTTGATAAGTCATCCGCCATGGCTTGTGCAATTTTGTAGGCCGTAGATTCTGGGGGCGAACCTAAAATAGAGATCTTTAGGGATTCCATGTCCGCTGATTGATTAAGGCCTGCCATATTGTCAGCGTGGCTCAACCCGCTCAGCATCAGTAAGCTGCAAACCATAAGGGACTGGATCATATGCGATTTTTCATTCATGAGTTTATTGTAGGTGAATGACATTCAATTCGCATTATCCAAACTGACTTAACCATTACCTTTAATGGTCATTAAATGAGTATTATTCTTTTTTAATAACGGGTTCTCATGTTTTGTCGGCCCAGCAAACTTATAAACAAGCCTCCATGTAACGATGATGATCCAATTCAGGGCGATAACTTGGGTTTTCCTTCATGACCTTAAAGTTCAAACGCTCATATAAACTTTGTGCCCTAGGATTAATAACTGAAACATCCAGCGCCAATTTTTTAAAGCCTTGTGTTTTCGCTTGCTCTTGCACAAAGGCAATCATACGCTCCCCTATGCCCTGACTTCTGAATTCCCCACTCACGCCCACATGAGCGATATAAAAACAATCTTTTAAGGGCGCTTTCACCAATTTTTTCTCAAATACTAATCCTCGTACCATGCTTCTTAGGCCCTTAAAAAGACCCATGTATTTAAGAATATGAAGGGCCGTAGACCATTGCGTGTTAGCCATGGACGCGTGGGTAAAATTAGCAATCACCGCTACTACCTTATTATCACTCTCCATAACAAAGTGGTGACGATTACTAAATAGCCCCTGCTTGCCTTTAAAGGCATCCTGCAAAAAATCAATACAGGCACCAGGCTGGCCATTAGAAAAAATAAACTCAAAGGCCTTGGGCCCCGAGCTATAAATTAACGGCGCAACAACTTGGGCATCATGGGCTTTAGCGGCTCGAATATGAAAAGGCATAACGGCTTCTCTAACGCAGAAGGAATATTAGGCTGCTAGATGAACAAAAGTGAGGGCCGGTGCGCAATATGTATATTGGCCACAAGCTCTGTCACCACTATAAGAAATGCTATTTTTGCTCATCTGACACTGCCATTCAGTCACGCCCTAATATGATGATCAATCAATGCATCTGCTAAGGACCCTCAAGCATGGGCCAGTGACCACCGCCTCCATAATACGGCCCTATCTGTGCTAAAGAGATAAGCTAAGGACACTGATAAATGGCTAATTTTACAATAGCCCACCTATAAACTGGCCAAATTCTCCAAGCTATAACCAAGATTGTTAGGGACCATGCATAAATATTGGACATTTTCTAAGCTAAATACAGTCACATATTCCTAACAAAGCCCAGAGTAGAGCGCCTCGGCCCCCTTGTTGTGGGCCTTTTGCGGAATAATTTGCCGTTATGCACAACAGCCATCGCTCATTACTGCAATGTTTTTAAAATAATTGTAGGCTAGCTTGGCAAAGGCAAATGGCAGACCGAACCTAGCCAATTTTTACCTTGGATTAACCGTCCGACCGTTATTAATAAATAGAAGCAAAATAATGATTATTAAGCCTAAAACACGTGGATTTATTTGTACCACAACACACCCCACTGGCTGTGAAGCCAATGTTCTAGAGCAAATTAACACCACAAAAGCCCTTGGTACTGTTAAAGATGGCCCTAAAAAAGTGTTAATAGTGGGTTCATCAAGCGGTTACGGTTTGTCGTCTCGCATCGCAGCGGCATTTGGCAGTGGCGCCGCCACTTTAGGGGTGTTTTTTGAAAAACCAGGCACCGAAAAAAAGCCCGGCACCGCAGGCTGGTATAACTCAGCCGCTTTTGACAAGTTTGCTAAAGCCGAAGGCCTGTATTCTAAAAGCATCAATGGCGATGCTTTCAGTCATGAAGCCAAACAAAAAGCCATTGAATTGATTAAAGAAGACCTAGGTCAAATAGACATGGTGGTTTACTCACTGGCCTCTCCTGTGCGTAAAATGCCAGATAGCGGTGAGGTGATTCGTTCATCCCTTAAGCCCATTGGTGAAACCTACACCGCCACCGCGGTAGACACCAATAAAGACATCCTTATAGAAACCAGTGTTGAACCTGCCAACGAGCAAGAAATTGCCGACACCGTTACCGTAATGGGGGGCGAAGATTGGGAGCTTTGGATGTCAGCGCTATCAGAAGCGGGTGTATTAAGTGAGGGTTGTAAAACCGTGGCTTACAGCTACATTGGCACCGAACTTACTTGGCCTATTTACTGGCACGGTGCATTAGGTAAAGCCAAGATGGATCTTGACCGTGCAGCCACTGCCATTGATAAAAAATTAAGCACCACAGGAGGCAGCGCCAATGTTGCCGTATTAAAAAGCGTGGTGACTCAGGCAAGTTCTGCCATCCCTGTTATGCCTTTATACATCGCCATGGTCTTTAAGAAAATGCGTGAAGAAGGCGTACACGAGGGCTGCATGGAGCAAATTAACCGCTTGTTCAATGAGCGCTTATTCCGTGAAGACGGTGCTAAACCACAAGTGGATGACGCCAATCGCTTCCGTTTGGATGATTTAGAGCTGCGTCAAGACATTCAGCAACACTGCCTTGATGTATGGCCACAAGTCACTACAGAAAATATTCGCGAACTCACCGACTACACTGAATATAAAGAAGAGTTTCTAAGCCTGTTTGGTTTTGGTGTGGAAAATGTGGATTATGAGGCTGATGTAAATCCTGAAATGGATATGGATGTGATTCAACTTTAATTTAGGTTTCCCAAGCATTTAATGAATGCGCGCCCTGAAAAGGTCGCGCATTTTTTATTCTGCTTTTACTACCTTACCCTTAGGCGGATTCTGACAGCCTCATCTATACTTATTGGCTATCCATTCCTAATGAGCGATTCAATTCCTACCATGAAAATTCTTGCCTTTGCTGCGACCAATCATAAAAAATCCATTAATAAGCAACTAGTGGAATACGCTGCTAAATTAATCACTCACGCCGAAGTAGAAATACTAGATTTAAACGATTACGAACTGCCCTTGTACGGACAAGATAAAGAAGAAGAAATAGGCCACCCTCAGTTAGCAAAAGATTTTCTAACTAAAATACAACAATCGGATGCCATTATTATTTCCTTTGCCGAACATAATGGTTCTTACTCGGTGGCTTATAAAAATATTTTTGATTGGTGTTCACGTATAGAACCTAAGGTATTTCAAAATAAAAAAATGGTATTAATCTCTACTTCGCCAGGAGCCAGAGGAGGCGCAACCGTTTTGGCTAGCGCCGTGCAGTCGGCCCCTCACTTTAATGGTGTGGTGAAAGCTAATTTATCTATTCCCAATTTCTTTGATAATTTTGATCAAGATAAACAATGCCTTAAACACTCGGAGCTTAATGAGCAGTTTAAAGATGCCATAAGCCATATAGATCATCTAACATAATAAGTGCACATAATTCTATAGCGGAATAGTTTGTGCTGGGAATTCTACGATAAACCGACTACCCACACCTACTTCGCTGTGACATTCAATGACCCCAGCAAGGCGCTGAGTCACTTCATTATACACAATATGAAGGCCCAGCCCTGTGCAGTCATTCCCACGTGATGAGGTATAAAAAGGGTCAAATATTTTTGAAAGATTTTCCTTATTAATACCCTTGCCATTATCTTCCACTGAAATGCTCAGGCGGTTTAAATTATTGAAATATTCAACATTAATGGTTATTTCAATTACATCTTCGATAAGATATGCATGTTTTACAATATTACTGGCCAAGTTTTCCAATAAGGTATAAATAGCGTAGGCAGAGCTTTTAATTACTAGGTGTTCATTACATTGTATGTGCCATTGAATGTCTCGCACTGAATATTCACCGGCAATCATTTTTTTAACATCTTGAATTAAATCAAAAACATGACAGGCTTGAAACTCTTCACTCACTTCACCTATTGATATTCGCTTAAATTTCTTAATGAGTTTTGCAGCTGATTCCAGACTATCGGCCAACAAACCCGTAAACTCTTTCATCGTAATGAGACGATTTTCAAGGTCATTACGAGATAATTTATTAGAGTCCATTTTATTTTTCAAATGGGATAATTCACCATCCAGTGCACTGGCCGACGTTATCCCTATCCCCAATGGTGTATTGATTTCGTGAGCAACGCCCGTGACCAACCTACCCATAGAGTGCATTTTCTCAGCTTCTACTAAAAACTTTTTATTTTTATTTAAATCTTCTATGGCTCTATTTAGGTGCGCGGTTCGTTCACTTACCTGCTGTTCTAGTTTTTTATTCATAGCGGAGACCACGGCAAGCTCTTGTTGCTTTTTTTGGACTTTAATATGAATAAACCGCCTAATAGAAATTGCAATCACTAGCATATAAACCATCATGGCATAAATGGTTTCCCACCATGGAGGCACAACACGGACATTAACTTCAATCGGACTCTCACTCCACAGCCCATGATTATTAGCTGCCTTCACTTTAAAAATATAATCTCCACCATCAAGATTGGTATAAACCGCACGCCTTTCACCTGAGGGCTCTATCCAGTGTTTATCAAAGCCCTCTAGCATATAAGAAATTTTATTTTGTTCGGGGTTATTAAAATCTAACACCGAAAAAGAGAACGATAGCATTCTATCCTGCCAATCAAGAACAATCTCTCTGGCATGCCAATAGGAAGAAGCTAGTTGTGCGGGCTTATTGGCTATTTGTACTTGGGTAATCACCACCGGAGGCAGCTTAGTATTGGCTAAAACCGATTCAGGTTTCAGCTTCACCACTCCATTGCCATTAGCAAAATACAAGTATCCATCCATGCCTTTAAGACTTGAAACATTGGAAATATTGTCAAATGAATTAGAGGTCAAACCATCTTTTACATAAAAATTGGTAAAGTGATGATCGCGTTTATCCAACACACTTAACCCGTTAGAAGTGGCAACCCAAAGACGGCCTAGAGAATCTTCTCGTATTGTTGAAATTGAGTTATCCGAAAGACCATCATTTACATCAAAACTAATAAAGTCTCGGGAATCTGCTCTCCATAGGTTTAAACCAGAGCCCATGGTGCCTAACCAAATCTCCTTATCTTCAGATTCAAATATGTACGTCACAAAATCACCCGATAAGCTATTTTTTTCAAGCTTGTTGTGACGAAAATTAACCGCCTCAGATTGACCGTTTTCAAAATAATATACTCCATCAGACCGAGTCCCTATCCATAGGTTATCAAAGCTATCTATATACACTGTATCGCACTGTTTTCCTTTAAGGTAATGAGTAAAATGACTTCTGGTTTTATCCAGTTTAGAAACACCACCCATTGTACAAATCCATATATTGTCCAATTTATCTACAAATAATGAGTTTGCAATATTATGCAGAATACTGTTGCTGTTTTTAGAATTAGGTTGATAGCGAGTAACTTCCCCTGTTTTTCTATTGAGTCTTTTAACCGCCGTGACACCGCCTGTGAACCACAGAAAACCCTGCTGATCTTCTACAAAATCATATATCAACCCATTGGGAATGCCTTTCACATTACTTTCTATATATGGAAGGTGGGTTATATGATTAGTCATCACATCCCAAGCGGCTATTCCACCTTTAGGTTCAGTTCCTCCAAGCCAAATCAAACCATCTTGAGTTTGAAATAAACTAATAATGTCGATAATAGGAAAGTTACCGTCTTCATTTTTATAGCTTAAGTAACTTTCAAATCGATCCCTGGCCAATGCATATTTATTCAGCCCAGCATTCGATGTTCCTACCCACAAAACATCACTGCGATCTTGAAATACAAAAAATACCAAATTACTTGATAAACTATTAACTTGATTAGGATCATGACTATGACGAGTCACTTGATGGGTTTGTGGGTCAAATCTCGCTAAGCCACCACCAAAACCAGCCACCCATAAAAAACCTCTGTCATCTAAGTGTAAATCCCAAACATAATTTTCTAATAAACTGTGTGGATTGTTAGGATCATGCTTAAAGTGGGTAAAGTTTCTTGTTTGTCGGTTTAACTTATTAAGGCCCCCTTTTCCTCCCACCCATATATTGCCTTCCCTATCTTCAATAATGGCACCCACAATATTATGGGCCAGAGAGTTTTTATCTTGGCTATTATGTTTGTAATAAATAAATTTTTGGGTGTTTGGATCATACTCTGCAAGACCACCGCCATAGGTGGCTATCCAAACATGATTAAATTGGTCTTGGTACATATGCCAAATATCACCTTTAGGTAAAGCGTTTTCTCCAACTTTAATATGGCTAAATGTTTGAGTTGCGTAATTAAAAATACTGATGCCATTTGACGTGCCTATCCAAATATTTCCTTCATGATCTTCAATAAAGGAGAGCACTACATCATTGCCTATGCTTTCTGGGTTTTTGGAGTTGTGTTGAAAGGTTTGAAAAGTATTGGTGTCAGGGTTGTATTGGCTCACCCCGCTGCCGGCAGTGGCAAACCAAACGAACCCATGGCTATCTGCCAATATGGCATACACTCTTCCCGGTGCGATGGACTGAGAAGAATTGGGGTCATGGCTGTAGTGCTGAAATACAAGCCCATCAAAACGAAATACGCTGGCATCTTCAGTGCCAAACCACAAAAAACCATACTTATCCTGCGCAACACTCACAATAGATTGACTGGTTAGGGTTTTATTATGATTAAAGTGTTCAAAGCCATAAAAACGCTGCTGCTTGGCAATAGAAGGCGCCGCTGCCATAAAGACAGAGAGTATAACGATAAGAATCGCTGTTAAGTATTTAGTAGCCCACATATGAGTTCGATTATGGCTCACAAAAGGGAAGAGAAAAGTACCTTATTATATTGTAGCCCAATTAGGTGATTTATAAGGACGGCGCTAATTTTAATTAGCAAGCCTAACCAGTTGGTTTTTAGGAAGTTTAGTTATATAGGGGGTTCTTCAGAGTTCAATAACACGTCTAAACCGTGAAAAAACACAATTATAAAAGATCCATTAAAGATTAATTAAAGATTAATTATTCAGAAAAAGGCCTTTAAGCCATTCTAGTAATCGCTGATAATTCACTTTTTTATTAAGGTTAGGAGTTGTTACAAAATAAAAAGCTTCTTTCATAACAGCAGGCGTTTTCGCTAGGGCTACCAATTTTCCTTCTGTAATTTTTCTATTGGAGATCGGAAAGGCCCCTATGGTGATTCCGAGGCCTTCTTCGGCGGCTCTCATCCCAGCGTCATAAGAATCAAAATACAGTTCTTTTTTTGGGGTAAATAATAAGCCACTTTCGCCCATGAAGCGTTGCCAATCATTTATATTACTGCGCGAGTGAATCAGGGTTTGTTGAGTCCAATCAATAGGCGATTTAGTAATATGTTTATCTAGGTAGGCTTGGCTAGCCATTAAACTCGTATAGGCTGGGCTGATAAGTTGCGCATCATTTTGCCCCCAAGGGGGTAATCCAAAACGAATGGCTGCATCCAATTCTTTTAACTCTAGGTTCTCCAGTTGCATACTGGTTTCAACGATTAAGTTTAACTCTGGATACTGCCGATGAAATTCATGCAGCCTTGGAATCACCACCTCATTGGCAATGTAGGGAATCATACTGACTTTAAGAGTGTCACTGAAATAGCGTTGTGCAAACTGAGTGAAGCCAGATTCGTATTGGTTTAATGTTTGCAACGCCACCTGATAAAAACTTTCACCGGCATGGGTAAGTGTTAAAGCCCTTTTTTCACGATTAAATAAAGGAAGACCAATATGAGACTCAAGGGTTTTAATCTGCTGGCTAATGGCCGATGGGCTAACATTCAATTCCTTTGCGGCTAACTTAAAACTGTAATGCTGAGCCGCGGCGGCAAAAGCCACTAAATACTGTATGGGGGGCATTCTTTGTGGGCTAAACATAAGCGCTCATCACCTAATATAAAACTTAATGCATTAACCAACAATTAATAAGGAATGCATTTAAGGGTCACTATAGCATTAGGATTTAACCATTAGATAAGAAAATCTTATCTAATGGTTAGTTATTATCGTTTGTATTGGGCCATTTTAAGAGTAATTATGGTGAACAAGACATTTAGCCACGAATCATTAGGTTAATAAATCTAACTTAAATTAGCCTTCAAGATGGCCTTCACAATATAAAGGAAACACCATGTCCGTCAATTACGTGAAATTAGAAGAAGCCCAACAGCTAAGCGGACTGCGCATGGTGGTGGTTCCCGGTATTCCTAGTCCTTGGGGTGAAGCCGCCAAAGGCATATTAAAGGTTAAAAACATCCCTTGGCATGGCGTGCAATTTGATCACCGTGATAAAGACATGTCACAGTGGACCGGCAGCCGCAGTGCACCTGTAGCCCTATACGAGAATGAAACGCCTCGCGGTGGCTGGGCAGACATATTATTTTTAGCTGAGCGCCTCTCCCCCGAGCCTGCTTTATTACCCAAAGACAGCGTATTACGTAGCCAAGCACTGGGGCTTTGCCATGAAATTTGTGGAGAAATGGGCTTGGGCTGGTGCCGTCGCTTAGACAGTGTTCATAGTGGCTTACAAGGACAAGGTGGCTATGTAGAACCCATTGCCCAATACTTGGCTAAAAAATATCACTATCGCCCAGAACAAGCGGCGGAATATCGCCAGCGGGTTATTGAATTACTGGGTATGTTGGCAGACATCCTTCATAAACAAGCCGCAGCGGGCCAGCCTTTTTACATGGGTTCATCTTTATCAGCCGTGGATTTATACAGTGCCACCTTCATGGCGCCTTTCAACCCACTGCCACAAGAACAATGCGCCATGTTGCCCCCCATACGCAGCGCTTTTGAATCATTAGATGCAGACACAGCCGCCGCACTGGACCCAATTTTAATCAAACACAGAGACTTTATTTACGCCCAGTTTTTAGAGTTGCCACTTTCCCTGTAAACTCCCCTGAATTTGATCAAACAAGGGATTGAACATGGCCGCTACATTCGCGCTAAGCATAGGTTATTTATTATTAGCAGGAGTATTGGCCGGTTGTGTTTGGGCGGTAGATTCTAAAACACATCAACGACTAAAACCCATGGCGGCACTAACCGGTGCGGCCACCCTGCTATTTATGTTCACTCAACACCTCCAAGTATTAGCGGGCATATTCATACTGCTATTAATATTAATGAGCACCGCGCTGCCTTTCATTTTTAATAC
>OJBI01000056.1_pt1 | contig 34301 bp, 27 predicted proteins | sample 1590541 | NCBI WGS metagenome assembly OJBI01 (sample SAMN05416871, study PRJEB24817) | seawater metagenome | isolation source: Sea water | place: Canada:Atlantic | collected 2013-11 | reverse complement strand
GGTATAATCACGCCTCATAAATTTTCTAGGAATGTCTTTTGTTAGCTGTTATTCGTATTATTTTGATGACTATTGCTTTAGTTATCATCTCTATTTGCTCTTGTTTGTTCTGTCTTATTCGCCCTTTTCATCGAGATAATGTGCATCACACTGCGAAATATATGGGCAAAGTTTCTAAGCTTTTAGGCTTAGAGGTTGAAATACGAATTCCTGATTCCGTGAAAAATATTGGTCCTGTTGTTTATATTTGTAATCATCAAAATAGTTACGACATTTTTACTGTTAGCGGCGCAGTGCAACCAGGTACGGTTAGTGTCGGCAAAAAAAGTTTAAAATGGATCCCATTTTTTGGCCAAATGTATTGGCTAACCGGTAATATTTTAATTGATAGAAAAAATAAAAATAAAGCCATGAATACCATAGATATGACCGCAAAAAAAATTCGAGAGAAAAAGTTATCAGTATGGTTATTTCCTGAAGGAACCCGTAGTTATGGGCGTGGTTTATTACCGTTTAAAACAGGCGCGTTTCGCACTGCTGTGAAAGCAGAGGTTCCAATTGTGCCTATTTGTGCAAGTAACACACATAAAACCATCGATTTAAATCGTTGGAATAATGGCAAAATGATCATCGAGTTACTTGACCCTATTACTATTGCTGAAGATGAAAGAGATAAAATTAGAACTATCACTAATCAAACTCGAGCTGAGATGTTAGTGAAACTTACCGCTCTCAATAAAGAGACCGGACGCGAAATTGTCTTATCAAAAAGTGAGGCAGCTGAGCAAGAACAACCGAGTGAGATAAAATAATGATCGATGAAGAATTGCAACAATGGCAAGAGCACACTGAACAATTAATCGAAGCATTAATTGAAGACGGCACTAATGAAGAAGTCCATCATACAATTGAACACCACTTTTCGAGTGTTGATTTTGATGTTCTAGAAAAAGCCGCGGTTAGTGCATTTAAAATGGGTTTCGAAATTGAAGAACCTGAGGAAGCTGAGTTAGAAAATGGTGAGAAAGTATTTGCCTTTGATATTGTCACTGAGCAGGCTTTAGACTTCGATATTATATTTGATGAAACAAAAACCATGTTCGAATTAGCAAAACAATGCAAAGTTGATTATGATGGTTGGGGAACATATTTCGAAGAATAATTATACAACCCATAAAAATAAAAGTAGGTTACCCCGATGGAATGGTTAGAAACAATATTAAGGCCTGAAACATTATCGTTATTGATCCCCATTGTTGCCATTGTTGGTGCTTTTGGGATTGCGGGATTGAAAGCGCATCACCGGCATCAAGAACGAATTGAAAAAATTAAGAACGGCTTTAATCCTGACTCATAAAAAAAACGCAAAGTGGCAACACTTTGCGTTTTTCTTTACTAAGTATTCTCCTTAATAATCAACACCAACAACTGAAACCACATATTTATGATTAGGAGCTTGCTTAGCTGCTTTGTGCTGATATTGGTGTCGGTTTAGTTAGCTCAAACGCTTGACGGTTACTAAAAAGTGAAAAGGTTGCTGGTACGAAAATAAACGATAATATTGTTGTTAATACCGTCCCGCCTGCTACTGCGACAGCAAATGGTGGCCAGAAGCCGCCTCCAGCGAGAATTAATGGTAAAAAACCACCAACCGTTGTAATAGTGGTTGAACTAATATGGCGAGCACAACTTTGCACACAGCGTATAATCGCTTTATTGTCACCTTGTACGGCTTTCTCATCCATTTTCAACTCGGCGATAATGACAATAGCGGCATTTATTGCTAAGCCCATAAGCCCTAGCAAACCAATAATGACGGTAAAGCCAAATGGATAGTCAAAAATATAAATGCTCAGTAAACCTAAGCCAATTGACTGAAAAGCGGATAAAAAGATAATGGCACTTAAGCGGAATGAGTTAAACGACAACACCACAACCGTGAGTAGCAAGGTCATAATTAACCCAACACTTGCAAGTAGCTTTCCAACAGCTTTATTGCGTTCTGCTGATTCGCCACCAAGCTCTAGTTGATAGCCGGCAGGCAATTGATAATTTGCATCACTCATGTGCTCTTTAACGCGATTAAGTACTACAGAGGGCAGAACACCAGCGCGTATATAACCCTCAATAACATTAACCCTGACGCCATTTCTATGTGGAATAGCTCCACGGCTCGCTTTAATGTCTATATCTGCAATGGCAGTTAATGGAATCGTTTGATTCTCACTTGGGGTAACAATATTGATATTTGCTAAAGCGGCTAAATCGTCACGCTTTTCATCACCAATTCGTACACGCACCGGAATAGATTCAGTAGATTCAATAATAGAGCCGTTATGCAGCCCTGATAATGTGGTATTGAGCTGTGAAGCTACTTCGATTAATGATAAACCAGCTAAATTCGCTTCTGCCTCATTGATATTGACCCAAACTTTTGGTGTGCCTGGTTGCAACGTTGAACGACTATGGGTGATGTCTTTTGTATTTGCCATAAAACTACGAATGTCGTCGCCAATTGTTTTTAATCGATCTAAATTGGGTCCATAAATGCGTAATTCTACCGGGGCATTAAATGGTGGGCCTTGCTCTAGCTTTCTCACTAAAATTTGAGCTTCAGGCATCATATCATCAAGTGAGCGCTGAATTTCAGGGATTAAACGGTTCGCCTCTTGAAAGCTAGTCGCTGTTACCATCGCTTGGCCATAATATTGTGCACCATCTTTAGATGGTACTAAGTTGTAGTAGAATGAAGGTGCATTTTTGCCAATAAACCAATGTACTGACTTTATGCCGTTTAACTCGGTTAAATACTGAGTTAGTTCAGCGCTGGCACGCTCAGTATTAACTATGCTGCTTTGTGCCGGTAAAAATAATTCTATTTGAAACATGTCGCGATCGGATGCAGGAAAAAATTGCTCCGAAAGCTGCTTAGCAGCAATAAAACCAAATAAGGGCAAACAAAAAACTAACGCAATAACAGTTTTTCTATTGCTCAGTGACCAAGTTAATACATTAACAAACCAACGATTAAGTGACGTTAAGGTAATACCGCTTTGATACCATCTAGGGTTTCCTTGGCGCTGTTTGCTAATAAAGCGTCCGGCCAAGCCCGCAACTATAGTATGTGAGATGATATATGAACCAACTAATGAGAATATTACGCTCAAAGCGATACCGCCAACAAACTCGCCAGCAGGCCCTGGCATTAACACTATTGGCATAAACGCCAATACCGTGGTTAATGTTGAGCCAAGCAGAGGTAGCCATAAGTGATTGACTGCATTGGAAACCGCATCCAACCGGCGTTGACCGTTTTCTCGATTAGTTTTGATGGTGTCGGCCATAACAATGGCGTTGTCTACCATAATGCCTAATGCAACAACTAAACCGGTTACTGACATTTGATGAATTGGTAAACCATAAAAATTCATTACAGAAAGGGTAAATAATACGGTCAAGGGCAGTGACAAGGCGACAATAACGGCTGCTTGCCAACCCAAGGTGATTAATAGCACCAAGGCAATTATGGCAAAGCCGACAGCAATATTACTGACTAAATCACTTAAGCGAGTTTGAGTGTAACTGCTTTGATCAAAAATGACTTCTAACGAAATATTGCTCGGTAAAGATTTTGAAAATGCACTTAGCTGTTGTTGAACTGACTCACTCCATTGGTCAATTCGCAAGTTGGGGAGCATACGTGTGGCTACAACAACTGCTTGCTGATTATCAACTATGGCAATTTCTGTTGGAGGGTAATTAACCGTCTTACGGATATTCGCTATATCACCTAAGCGCAGTAAATTACCTTTTTGATCTGCTTTGACAGAAATATTACTGATGCGCTCGGTGTTATTTAATGCGCCAGTTAACTCAATTTGCATCTGATTGAATTGATTGGTTAATTGCCCCGCAGAAACTTTTGCATCTGCACTGCCTATTGCCGCAGATATTTGTTGTGTGGAAAGGTTTAATTGACTGGCAATTATAGGGTCAATTTCAACTAGTACTTCTTCATCACCACGACCAAAAATATTTACGATATCGGTACCGTGCACCAGTTTTAGTTGATTTTGTAATTCATTAGCATATCGGCCAAGCATAGCAATATTCGGTGAATCATCACCTTGCCAGTTAAGTGAAATAATTTGGGTATACGCATACCCCCGATCATCTTCTAAAACTGGCGTTAGCACACCATCAGGAAGAGTTGGACTTAAATCATTTAGTAAATCGCGAACACGTGACCATATTGGTTTAGTGTCGGTGATTTCATCTTGCAGTTGTACCTTTACGATGGAGATTCCTGCTCGAGAATTTGACGTTAGCAAACTAATTTCTGGCAGTTTTCTTAATTTTTGTTCAATCTTTTCACTAACTAAAACTTCAACGCGTTCAGCACTAGCACCTGGGTATTGGGTAATAACGCTGGCAATTCTGTTAGTGATTCTTGGGTCTTCAGTTCGCGGTAAATTTGTTAACGCACCTAAACCTGCGACGACGAGTAGCACGATAACGAGTGACATTAAACGGCCATTTTTTACAAATGAACGAATCATAAAGCGTTTCCTACTTTAGCCGTTTGGTTTGGTATTTTTGGCGAGTTTCTTACAATTTGCCCAGGAACATAGCGGTGTACACCAGCAACAATAATCTGCTGTTGCTCGGTTGGTAATCCGGTAATGTAAACAGCATCTAAGGTTGAGTACTTTACCTCTACGGTGGTAGCGATTATTTTAAATAAGTTGTTCTTTTCACTTTGAACGCGGAAAATATTCCATTGGCCACGAATGCCATCAGTCAATGCCGATATTGGCAGCCAAAATCCCGCTTGTGCTACTTTTTGATAAATTTTCACCTTAGCCAATTGGCCGTTATAAAATGAGGATTTTCCGTTAATAGCTAAACGTAATTCAATAGTGCGACTGATTTGGTTTACTTGTTTACCAACAACCAGTATTTCTGCCGAAAGTTGCTCTTGTTCAAGTTCTACGGTTAGCTGTTCCCCGATGACTAAATCACGTGCAACCTTGACAGGTACGCCCACTGATATTTCATGATGTGATTGTTTGATAAGTTCAAATGCGGTTTGATTAGAACTAAATATCTCACCTTCAGCTACTGACCGACTACTAACAACAGCATCAAATGGAGCATGTAATTGTGCCTTTTCTATTTGATAGTCAATGGTTGCTTTGGCCGCTTGCTGGCGCGATAAATCAGCCTTGATAACTTTTTTCTCAGTTTCTAGCTCGTCTAAATTTTGTTTGGAGCTATAACCTTTGGTATTTAGTTCGTTGATACGAGCAAGGTTTAGTTTATTCAATTCTGCTTGAGCCTGCAGTTGACGGATACTGGCACCAATTTCCTGCAGCTTAATTGTTAGTAATTCAGTATTAAATTCCGCTAGAAGCTGACCTTGTTTTACTATGTCGCCGCTATCTACATACACTTTTTCAACTTTTCCACCATATTCGAAACCTAATGACGAAAACTGCTTGCTGGAAACTCTGCCAATATATTCATGCGCAATTTGGTAAAAAGTATTAGGGGTAATTGTTTCTATATCAGCATTTTGATGATAAGTATTTGTTTGTTCTGTATCGCTTTTTGATTTGGAGCAAGCTGTTAATCCTGACAATATAAGCAAGATGCTGGCAACTGAACCTAAAATTTTAGTGCGTTGAATATTAAACACGAGACTGACCTTAATATAGAATAGCTATTAACTAGACTGTTGAGTCTAGTTTAATCAAACTAGACTGTCCAGTTTAATTTAGGTATGTTATAGAGCGAACAGCTATTGATGTGTATAACTAGTGAAGATTAAAAGGAAATTAATGACAAAGTGCAAAATGTTGGCTTTTGAATCATAATAACCTGCTGGAAATACCGTAAAATGTTTGTTGTAATTTAATGAGAAGTGGTGGTTTGTTGTATGGTAAATGTTCGTAGTAAAAGTGAAAGTAAGAGAAAGCAAATACTGGAAGCTGCCACGGTGCTTTTTACCGAGCAAGGTTATAGCTCTACGAGTATGGACTTGATTGCTAAAAATGCCGGTGTTTCGAAACAAACTGTATATAGCCACTTCGGTAACAAAGATGAACTGTTTGCTGCATCAATCAAGCAAAAATGTGATTCTTACCATATGACAGAAATTTCTGTTGCCGATGCCAGTGAACCTGATGAAATATTGTTTGTGCTCGCAAAACGCTTTTTAGCTATGCTGACATCTAAAGAAGCAATAGCTATACATAAAATTTGCGCTTATGAATCAAAATCATACCCACAATTGTCCGAATTATTCTATCAAGAAGGCCCTGAGCGTATTGCTAATGAAGTTGCGCAATTGATGGCTAATTTTCACACCAAAAAACAGCTTAATATCCCTGAGCCAAAGTTTGCAGCTTTGCAGTTCTTAAATATGGCGAAAGGTGAATGTTGGATGCGCGTTGAATTCAACACTAAAAAGCAAATATCTGAAGATGAAATTAATCTTTATTTAAAATCTAGCATCGCGATGTTTATTAAGGGCTACAGTATTTAAAGTGTAGCCTTTGTACATGTTAGCTGGCTTGCCCCGTTGAATCTCTGACCACTAACTCTGGTGTATATAGTTGAGCCTCAGGGCTAGTTTTCTGTTTACGTGCACGTGAAATAAGTAACGTTGCAGCATCTTCTGCTATTTTCTGATTCGGCTGGTCGGCTGTCGTTAGTGTTGGCCAGGTTTGGCGAGAAAAAGGACTGTTTTCAAAACCGGTTATTGATAATTGTTCTGGAATTGAAATTCCCATCAAGCGAGATGCAAATAAAGCTCCGGCTGCTATTTCATCGTTACAAGAAAAAATTGCTGTTGGTTTTTTACTTTTGTTGAGCAGTGTTTTCGCACCATTGACACCTGACTCGAATGAATATTCACCTTCAATAATAAGTGAAGGATCCAGAGTTATTGAGTTGTTTAGCAACGCCTGCTTATAGCCTCTTAGGCGTTCTACCGTTGACCTATGTTCAGCTTCACCAGCGATAAAGCCAATATTTTTGTGTCCTAAGTCAATTAAATGCTGGGTAATGCTTTGAGCGGCAGCGTTATCGTTAACCATGATACAAGGTGCAATATCATCAGGTGCAATATCACCAGAAACAATTCTAACCACTTCAATGTCTAAGTCTTTCATTTGCTGAACGAATTCAGGTTGTTCAGAAAATGGCGGCGTTAACACTAAGCCAGCGATACGGGAATGTTTTACCATCTTGGTAATTTCTTCCAGTAAGTTTTCTGCTTTAGCATCACATGGGTGAATGAGCAATTCAAAGCCTTGTTTTTTACAAGCCGATAAAATGCCGTTTTGCATATCAATAACATAATAGGCATTTGGATTGTCATAAATAAATGCAACACTGAACGATTTTGTTCCAGCTAAATTTCTTGCCGCTAAATTTGGCTGATAATTTAATTCTTCGACGACTGCCATTACTTTTTCTCGTGTTGGCTGACGTACAGAAGGCTCATTGTTCATGACGCGAGAAACGGTTTTTATTGAAACTCCCGCTTGCTTTGCGACATCATTAATCGTTGCTTTCATTCGAAGTTAACGCCTTAATTATTATTTCTGAAAATCACTATTGTGCCTAAGGGTATTGTTTCTATTGGCAGTCAGCAACCTTAAATATTAAATTTTTCTTACCTCAATACAAAAATATAATTTTTTTAGATTCATTTATTAATAATTGACAGCGCTGTCATTTATTAATAAAGTGCTGATATTAAGTCACTGTATAACTGTTTGAGGAATGAAAATGTCTAGTCGTCAATTACTACCTAGCTGGAAAAAGCTAGTTAGTCATGCACAAGAAATGAAGTCGCAGCACATGAATGATTTATTTAGTACAGATAAGAATCGTTATGAAAAATTTTCTATTGAGTTGCCAAACATGTTGCTCGATTATTCAAAAAACCTAATCAACAGTGAAACCAAGCAAAGTTTGCTGCAGTTAGCAAAGGAGTGTGACTTAGAAGCTTGGCGTGAAAAAATGTTCAACGGTGAAAAAATTAACAAAACCGAAGATAGGGCTGTACTGCACTCAGCATTAAGAGGCTCTGTTGATGAACAGCTAACGGTAGATGGTGAAAACATTCATCAGCAGGTAAATCAGCAATTAGATAAAATGTCGGCTTTTGTCGGCAAAGTCAGGCAAGGGCATTGGTTAGGGTATTCAGGAAAGCGTATTACCAATATTGTTAATATTGGTGTTGGCGGTTCAAATCTAGGGCCGCAAATGGTGACAGAAGCACTCAAGCAATATAGTGATGATTGCGTGAAAGTTCACTATGTCTCCAATGTGGACGGTGCGCAAATTGCCGATATTCTTAGGCCACTTGAACCCGAGAAAGTGTTGTTTATTGTTTCCAGTAAAACCTTTACCACCACTGAGACAATGACAAATGCTAAAACCGCGATAAATTGGTTAACGGCCGCATCATTTGATGATAAAGCTGTTGCGAAACACTTTGTTGCTGTTACCGCAAATCCAGTTAATGCGATGTCTTTTGGTATTCAGGAGGATAATATCTTCGATATGTGGGATTGGGTAGGCGGCCGTTTTTCTCTGTGGTCGGCAATAGGATTAGCGATTGCCTTAGATTTAGGCTTTGATAAGTTTAAGCAATTATTGGCTGGTGCAAAGGCGATGGATAAACACTTTCGTGACGCCCCCTTAGAAAATAATATGCCAGTAATAATGGCATTGGTCAGTGTTTGGAATACAACATTTTTGGGTGCGAAATCTCAGGCCATTTTACCATATGATCAAACGCTGCATATGCTCGCCGCTTACTTGCAGCAAGCCGAAATGGAAAGTAATGGTAAATCTGTTACTTGGGACGGCGAAGAGATTGATTACCCAACAGTGCCGTCTATTTGGGGAGAGTTGGGTATTAATGGTCAGCATGCTTTTTATCAATATTTACATCAAAGCAATAACATTGTACCAGCTGATTTTATCGGCTCCGTGGCAAGTGTTACACCGGTTAAAGGTCATCACGAAACCTTAATGGCAAATTTTTTTGCGCAAACTCAAGCGTTAATGACAGGGGTTGATGAACAGCAAGTACGTGAAGACTTGAGGGCAAAAGGTCGGACGGCCGACTATATTAACAAAGTCGCACCACACAAGGTTCATAAAGGCAATCGACCTACTAATACTTTGTTACTCAAACGTATTGACCCGCATAATTTAGGTCAACTAATTGCGTTGTATGAACAGAAAATATTTGTCCAAGGGATCATTCTACAAATATGCTCTTTTGATCAATGGGGGGTCGAATTGGGTAAAGGTTTAGCAGCAAATATTCAACAAGAATTGGAAAGCCATAAACTCTCAAATAACCATGATTGCTCTACCAGGCAGTTGATGAATTATTATTTAGCAGCCCAGTAATATAAAAATTGTTGTACAGAAGGAGGCTTATGGTCTCCTTTTTTATTCAGTTTTATATATATATTTAATGCTTTATTCAGAATAAATGAATAATAATTAATTTTTAATAATTTTATTGGCCCACAGATATAAGGTTCTTTAAACTTTAAATTTTATAAATTCAATGACTTAGTTTAATTCAATAGATTAATTTGTAATCAAGTGTAGCCAAAATGATAATTATTGTGTAAGGTTTTAGTTAGTTAATGACAACGCTGTCATGAATTAAAGACAGCGCTGTCTTCAATAAGGTTATACAAAATAACTACTATATAAAACGTGTGTAAGGGAAAGTCGATGTCATCTAAAACATTTAAAAAAGGCGTATTAGCAAGCAGTATCGCTATGATCCTTGCAGGTGGTGCCTCACCATTTGCAATGGCTGCAGAAGAAAATGCTGCTAATGCCGAAAAAGAAGTAGAACGAATTCAAGTTACAGGTATTCGCGGTTCACTCAAAGAGGCGCTCAATCAAAAGCGTTTTGCTGATGCAGTTGTAGATTCTATTTCAGCTGAAGACATCGGTAAGTTCCCAGACCGCAATATTGCTGAATCTTTGCAACGTATTCCTGGTGTATCGATTGTAAGAAGCTTTGCTGGTGAAGGTGGTGATGTTTCAATTCGAGGCACAAACTCTGAGCTAACTCAGGTTAGTATGAATGGTAACTATGTCGCTTCTACAGGCTGGTTTTCACAACAAGCAGCAAAACGCTCATTTGATATGGATTTATTACCACCAGAATTAGTTGCCGGAGTTGATGTTTATAAATCACCAACAGCAACTTTAGATGAAGGTGGCGTTGGTGGTACTGTAATCGTACGTACACGAAAGCCTCTTAATTTAGATGCCAATACATTATTCTTATCAGCTGAATATCAAGATAACAGTATTGCAGATGAGAATGGTCAAGGCTTTACTGGTATGTATAGCTGGAAAAACAATGATGAAAACTTTGGTATTTTAGCTGCTTTTTCAACATTAGAGACTATCGGCCGTGCTCATAAAGCTGAAAATTATATGGATGATGGTTGGGCTGGTGCAGGTATTGCGGAATTTGCACAAACACGTGAACGTGACGCAATTGACCTAACGTTAGAATATTCCCCGTCTGATCAATTATCAATGAACCTACATTACTTTCATGTTGATTTGGATGCCGCTAACAGTAACCAAAACTATTTGATAATAGCAGGTACAGATCCTGACGGTTTCAATGCAAACGTGACTGGTGCGACCCAGTTTTCTCCAACAAATGGTTTTGCTCTAAATGGTAATTATGCTGGCGCTCCGTTTGATGATCAAAACACTCGTAATGCAAAAATGGATACAGAAGTATTAGCCTATGAAATTGAATATAGTGCCGATGCTTATACAGTCAACGCCAAAATAGGTACTACTGAAGCAACAGGTGGTGATGGCGGAAACTATAATGCAGGCTGGGTATCAAGTAATAGTGATCTTTCAATTGATTTCGATATGACAGGAAGCGACGCAATGTTATTGTCGCCAAATGGCACCGATGCTAGCGACCATTCGGAGTATATTCTGAATAACGGTGCTGTTACTGCGGGGTTCCGTAAAGATGAAGAGACTTTCGCTCAAGTTGACTTTGACTTTGAAGTTGATTGGGGCCCTGTTTCTAATTTAAAAACCGGTGTTAAATTACGCGATCATGAATTTACCAGCTACTCAAATACTTGGACATTTGATGATAGTTTAACCACGGGAATTACTAAGGCGACATTTGCTGACGGCCACTTTAACCACTCTGGTGTTGGCTTATTGGCTGGGTCTCCTACCCAAATTGCGCGAGTTAGTGGCGAAAAACTACGTGCTCATTATAATGCACATAAAACGGGTGAAAGCTTAAATACATCAAGCTATGGTGTTATTAAAGAAGATATTTTTGCCATGTATGTGCAGGGTGACTTTAGTGGTGATGATTATCGAGGTAACTTAGGTTTACGTTATGTTGCGACTGATACATCGGCTGATTATTATGGCTATATCGATACCTCAAAGATTGAAACAGAAAAAAGTGACTATAGCGACTGGTTACCTAGCTTTAATTTAGCTTTAAATTTATCGGAAAATGTCATTTTGCGTATGTCGGCAGCTAAGGTAATAAGTCGTCCTAATTACACTTTCTTAAACCCTGCAGCAAATATTCCATCTTCTAATTCAGGTGCAGCATCAATCAATATTACTCGTGGTAGTATTAAGCTTGACCCATACCGTGCAACGCAAGCTGATATTGGTTTAGAGTGGTACTTTAATGAAGAGTCTTTGCTATCTGCAACCTTGTTTAGCAAAGATATACGCTCATTTATTGTTCCTGGCGCCAATGAAAGCAGAATACAAGCGAATGGTACTACCTACATTGTAAGTGAACCAGGTCAAGGTCTTGGTGGTGAACTACAAGGCATCGAAGCTCAATACCAACAACAAATGGGTGAGTTTGGTTGGTCTGCAAACGTAACCTACACTGAAGGTTTTGGTTTACAAGAAGAAAATGATGCTATCGTTGAGAAGCCACTATCAGGCCTGTCAAAACTTAGTTATAACTTAAGTGCTTACTTTGAAAATGACATGTTTTCAGCACGTGCAGCATATACCTACCGTGATAGCTTTATTTCACCTTCGACAGGTATTGGTGGTAACACTAACTGGGATTCTTACGGAATTTTCGATATGAATGCCACATGGCATGCCACTGAAAACTTAGATGTAAGCATTGAAGGTACAAACTTATTCAATGAAACAACAACGCAACGATTTGGTGAAGGTTACACCGCAATGCGTTTAGCGGCAGATAATGGCCGTAATGTATTCTTGAAAGTATCGTATCGTTTATAAGTCGTAATGTTAAACTTGAAAGGGTAGCTCTCCCTCCCTTTCAAGTTTATTTTTTATTTCCAATCTAATTCGTTCCACTGTTGAATTATCGCGTTATAGTAATCGCATGATTAACTGCTATATGGAAAATTATCATGACCTCAGAAAATAATCATATTCTCATTATTGGCGGAGGCACTGCGGGCTGGTTAAGTGCGGCTATTTTGGCAAAAAGTTTAAATAGCAAAACTAAAGATGGCGTGAAAATTACGTTAGTAGAGTCTCCTGATATTCCCATTCTAGGCGTTGGCGAAGGTACTTGGCCAAACTTGAGATCAACATTACGTAAAATCGGTGTTAGTGAAACTGATTTTATTCGCGAATGTGATGCCACCTTTAAGCAAGGTGCCGAATTTGTTAATTGGACAACGACATCAAGTGAAAAAAAACAAGCGAGCTACTATCATCCGTTAAGTACCGTTAGCCATTCTTCCTACGATTTCAACCTTGCACCATACTGGCTAATGCAGGATAAAGATACACGAAAAACATATGATAGAGCAGTCGCTTCTCAAGCACGTTTATGTGATGCCGGTAAAGCACCTAAGCAAATTGTGATGGCAGAGTATAGTGCTGCTCAAGAATATGCTTATCATCTCAATGCCAATAAATTTGCTGATTTCTTAAAGCGACACTGTATTAATAATTTAGGTGTGAACTTTGTTAGTGCTAACGTAACGAACGTTATTTTAGATGATGATGAATTTATATCCTTAGTAGAAACGGATCATAAAGAAGAACAAACAATAGCTGCCGACTTCTTTATTGATTGCTCGGGCGCTAGAGGCTTGATTATAAAGCAAACCTACCATATTGATTGGCAGGACATAAGCGATGTTATTTTTAATGATACGGCCTTGGCAGTGCAAGTACCTTATAAAAGTAATCAACAAGCTATTAATACGCATACCATTGCAACAGCACAAACGGCGGGTTGGATTTGGGATATTGGTTTGCAAGAACGCCGTGGAGTTGGCCATGTTTATAGCAGTAAATATATCGATGAAAGTCAGGCGAAGCAGCAGTTAATTGATTATATTGGCGACGACTATTCGGCTGATCTAACTATTAGAAAAATTAAACTTAACCATGGTTACCATAAAAAGTTTTGGCATAAAAATAGCGTTGCTATCGGCATGTCAGCGGGCTTTGTTGAGCCATTGGAAGCATCGGCAATATACTTATTTGATGCCGCAGCCAATATGATAGCCGCACAATTCCCACGAAAACGAAGCCAAATGTTATACGTGGAAGAAAAGTTTAACCAGCATTTCACCATGCGTATGGAACGTACTGTTGAATTCATCAAATTACATTATTGTGTGTCTCAGCGTCGAGATAGTCAGTATTGGATCGATAATTGTGACAGTAAGAGCATACCGAAGCACTTAGCTGCACGATTAGATTTTTGGAAAACACAGCCACCGACAAAATATGACTTTGATAATGCTTGGGAGCCCTTTAATTTAGACAGTTATTTATATGTTTTATATGGTATGAATTTTAATACTGACATTGCTTACAACGCCTCATCATATCCTGATGTTGCTAAAGCTCAAGAAATGTTCAATCGCATTGATGGTGCGAGCAGTATGTTAATTGAAAAATTGCCAGAACAAAGACAGCTGATTGAGCAAGTTTTACAGTATGGATTTAATAAGGTTTAGAGGTATTAGATGAATAATAATATCGATCAAGTTGTTATTGTTGGTGGTGGAACCGCAGGTTGGTTAACTGCAGCAAAGCTGGCAAAAAACCTTAATAGCGCTGCTGATAATGCCGTACAAGTGACTTTAATTGAATCTCCAGATATCCCAACCATAGGTGTCGGTGAAGGTACATGGCCAACTATGCGAAAAACACTAGCGGAGTTGGAAATTGATGAAAGTGAATTTATGCGATTTTGTTTTGCGTCATTTAAACAAGCAACTAAGTTTGTTAATTGGAAAGAAACGCCGACCTCTAATAAGCAAAATCATTATTACCATTTATTTAGTGGCATTGTCAGCGCTGAAGAATTTAACCTGAGTCCGTACTGGTCAATGTCAGATAAAAGTCAAACTTATGCAGACTTTATAAGCCCTCAGGCTGCTATTTGTCAGCAAGGTCTAGCACCTAAGAGTATGACGAATCGAGCATATGAAGGCCTAGTAAATTACGCTTACCATCTTGATGCAGGTATGTTTGCTGACTTTTTAAAAGAGCTTTCTTGTCGTAAGTTCGGTGTTAAATATATCAGCGCGAATGTCACTAAAGTAAATGTCAATGAACAAGGTGATATTCAAGCGGTTGAAACCGACAAAGCGGGAATTATTCCAGGTGATTTTTTTGTTGATTGTTCTGGTTTTAAATGCCTTTTATTAGGTGAAACCTACGGTATTAAATTCAAATCGATAAAAGACACATTATTTACTGATAACGCGATTGCCATGCAAGTGCCTTATTTGTCTGAGCAGCAAGATATAAACAGCGCGACCATCTCTACCGCACAAACGGCAGGTTGGACATGGGATATTGGATTATCAAATCGCCGTGGCACCGGCTATGTTTATTGCTCAGATTTTATTAGTCATGAAGAAGCTGAAGCGACACTAAGGGCATATGTAGGTCCGCAAGCTGAGCAATTATCTGCACGTCGAATTAAAATGAATTGCGGATATAGAGAAAAATTCTGGCACCGAAATTGTGTTGCTATTGGTTTATCAGCAGCCTTTGTTGAACCATTAGAAGCCTCGGCAATTTTTCTTATTGAGGCTTCTGCAAATATGCTGTGTGAACAATTTCCTCGCCATCGAAGTTTATTGCCGATAGTTGAGAAAAAGTTTAATGAATCATTTACCTATCGATGGGAAAAAACAATTGATTTCATTAAGCTGCATTACTTTTTGTCTAATCGAAGCGAAGATTTTTGGTTGGCAAATAAAGTATTATCATCCGTTCCTGAGCGTCTACAAGAACAAGTGCGAAACTGGCAATATCATCCTGTTAGTCAATATGATTTTACGCATGTTTATGAGCCATTCTTGCAAGACAGCTATCAATACGTATTACATGGTATGGGGTTTTCACAACAACTAGCATATAACACTAGCTCGTTTTCTCAACAGGCCATGGCTGATAGCATTAACCAAAAAAATCAAAAAATTACTCAACAATTATTGGCACAGTTACCAACTAATAGAGCATTAATGACTCAGCTGGTTGATCATAACTTTCAAGCCATTTAATAAATTTTAAGGATTAAATATGCCAAATTTCCAAGCGTTGAATAGTCATCAACATCAGAATCTGAAAATAAAAGCTGATGGTAAGTTCAGCCATGCTTCAAATTCCCATGTTGTACCGTTATCTGTTTTTGAATTAACACAAGCACAAGCCGATTACCCTATTGTTTTAATTAAAGACTCACAAACTGGACAGTTTCATTTAGTTGCTTTAGTAGGCTTGAAGCCAAATGAGAATTTATTTAACAGCGGTGAAAGTTGGCAAGCTGAGTATATTCCTATGCAGTTACAGGGCTATCCATTGGCATTAACACAAGCGACTGAAAATGATGATAAACAAGTTGTCGCTATCGATCTTGATGCTGATTCTATCAATGAATTGGAAGGTATCAAGCTATTTACTCATAATGGACAGCAGTCATCTTTATTGACTGAAAAAATAGAGTTAATGTCGAAATTTAATGCGCAAATACCTGCTACTCAACATTTTATTAAAACGTTGGTTAGTAATGAGTTAGTGTCACCGCAAGCGTTGACGGTAAAAATCAATCAAGGTGAAGAGGTTAACTTAACTGGCCTTTATATCGTTGATGAAAAAAAATTGAATACCTTAGCCTCTGACGCATTTGAGGCACTAAAGAATGATAATTTTTTAGCGCCTATCTATGCTTGTGTTTTTTCACTGCAGCGCATTTCACGGTTAATTAATTTAACTTAACGCTTCAGCTAATATCAAAGTGCATAGTCAATTTGACGAACTATGCCATTTCATCATTTTCTATAAAACAACTGAAGAGTCACTATGTACAAAAAATCAATGGCGCTACTTTTTTTGAGCGTCTTATCTTTAAGTGCTTGTGAGAAGAAAGACTTCGATGCACAAGAAAGTAAAAGTGAACAGGATTCAGAACTAAAGGTTGCAATAGCACTTAACCCTGTAGCTGCAAAAGACATCATTGATATTGCTAATAATTTGCAAGTTAAACACCGTGTTATTACTAATATTCCTAGTGACAAATGTAATCAAGATATCGCAGAAGGTAAGTGTTTTGAAGTTGAATTGTTACTTACCGCTCAACAAGCGATAAACGTAAATAACTGGCAAATTCATTTTAGTCAAATCTCGCCAATTCAATCATTTGAAAGTGATGAGTTTAAGGTTACTCATATTAATGGCGACTTACATAAAATATCATTATCAGATAGTTTTTCTGGCTTTGCTAAAAATGAAACTAAGCGAATTTTATATCGTGCCATGTTTTGGTCGTTGTCAGAGACAGATGCCATACCTAATTATATCGTTAGCGCCATCAATAGTGTTAATGGCCAGCAAACCATTCAACCGGCTGTTATTAAAAGTACCATGGCAGGAATAAATGCAGAAACCGGTTTAGAAATTTTGCCTTTCATTGTGCCTTTTACTGATGTTGAAAAACAATTTAAACGCAGTGCAAATGACAAAACTCAATGGCTAAATAGCGCACAATTATATCAAAAAAATTCAAAGTTAGGGGAGGAGTTAATTGATGTTAGTAGCCTTATTATTCCCACGCCTAAACACATATTTGTTGATAGTAAGTCGAAGGTTGTTGACCTTTCTAGTGGTATCAATATTGAATTTAATAATGTTGAATCGAATCTGGTTGTAACAGCAATAAAGCGATTAAATCGTCTAGGAATAAACCAGAATGTTGACGGTATTAAAACGTCATTACGCATTGAGGAAAACGCGAATAAGTTAGTGGGCAGTTACCAACTGAGCATAAATAATCAGGGCATTGAAATTACCGGCGTTGATAACGCAGGGGTATTTAACGGTTTGCAATCTTTAGCCAGTCTCTTGATGCCTAATAATAAGAAGGTAGCACAAGTGCGCATTGACGATGAGCCACATTACCAATTTAGAGGTTTGCTGGTTGATGTTGCACGTAATTTTCATTCGAAAGCTTTTATTTTGCGCTTACTTGAACAAATGTCCGCCTATAAGCTTAATAAGCTTCATCTGCATTTAGGGGATGACGAAGGCTGGCGGTTGGAAATTCCGTCATTGCCTGAACTTACACAAGTGAGTGCTCAGCGTTGCTTCGATCTTGAAGACACGCATTGTTTGCAGCCACAACTCGGTGCAGGTCTAGACTCAAATAATAAAGTTAATGGCTATTACAGTGTTGCTGACTATCAAGAAATATTAAAGGCAGCAACAGCTCGGCATATTCAGGTGATCCCTTCACTTGATATGCCTGGTCATTCACGTGCTGCCATTAAAGCAATGGCTGCTAGAACTAAAAAATACGCTATTGCTGAAGATGAAAAGAAAGCGCAGAAATTTAACCTATATGACCCACTCGACACGACAAAATATTCATCAGTGCAATTTTACAATGACAATACCATTAATGTTTGCTTAGAGTCGTCATATGTCTTTGTACATGAGGTTATGACACAAGTGAAAAAGATACATAGTGACGCTGGACAACCACTTACGCGCTACCATATCGGCGCTGATGAAACGGCTGGAGCATGGGTTGATTCACCTGCATGTCAGGCATTTGTTGCCGATAATACTTATGGTGTCAAAAATATGAGTGAGCTTGGTGCTTACTTTATTGAGCGCGTTGCCAGCATTCTTTCCGATTTAGACATTGAAACTGCAGGGTGGAGTGATGGCTTATCTCATACACGCAAAGAAAATATGCCAGCTATTGTGCAATCAAACGCATGGGACGTTTTGTTTTGGGGTGGCCATGAAAAAGTACACGAGTTAACGAATAGAAATTGGCAGGTAGTGATATCAAGCCCAGATGCATTATATTTTGATTTTCCTTATGAGGCTGATCCGAAAGAGCATGGTTATTATTGGGCCTCACGACATACCAATACAGAAAAAGTATTTCAGTTTATGCCTGACAATTTGCCGGCCCATGCGGAAATATGGCTTGATCGAGAAGACAACCCATATGTTGCCGATGATAGGAAAACAACCTTGGCAGCAGGACAAAAATTCTATGGTATTCAAGGGCAGCTATGGAGTGAAAATACTCGCAGCGATACTATGGCGGAGTATAAAATATTTCCAAGATTATTTGCCCTTGCAGAACGAGCTTGGCATAAAGCTGACTGGGCTGTGCCGTATAATTATCAAGGTGCTCAATATAGTCAAAATACCAATAAATTTGATGATATGAGAAAAAGTAAACGTGACCAGCAGTGGCGAAAATTTGCTAACACCATAGGGCAAAAATCGTTAGCAAAATTAGAAATAGATAAGGTTTTTTATCGTTTACCAAATGTTGGTGCTACTGTCGTCGATGGCATGCTTAAAGCTAATATTGCTTTTCCTGGACTAGGCATAGAGTTTCAAGATAATGGTGGTCAATGGCAACGGTACCAAAAGCCGGTCGAAGTAACCGGAAAAGTGAGAGTGAGAAGCCGCTCTATCAACGGTGAACGCCGCTCTAAAACCAGTGAAGTGAATTAAATAGCATTTAACTTCAACAGGTTAATATTCGAGTTATGACCTTAATTACGGAAAGAATAAATAATTTAAAAAAATAAATGACAACGCTGTCATTTGTCGTTAAGATGATTACAAATAGAGTTTTGCCTTTCATGATAATTAATTTTTAATCATGGAAAATAGGTAAAGACATGAGGTCAAAATGTTAAGCAGTGATGACAATAATATATTTTTGGGTATCGATGGCGGTGGCAGCAAATGCAAAGCTATTGTGATGTCAGCTGAGAATAAAATTCTCGGTACGGGAATTTCTGGGCCAGGTAATCCTCTACACGGTTTTGAGCAGGCGACAAGCTCAATTGTTACCTCTGCAAAACTTGCTTTAGCTGACGCAGGCATTGCTGAATCATCGCTTCAAAATATTGTTGCTGGAGTAGGCCTTGCTGGGGTCAATTTACCTGTGTTATTTGATCAGATGAAAAATTGGCAGCATCCGTTTAAAACTATGCACTTAGCAACAGATTTACTTATCGCGTGTTTAGGTGCTCATCAAGGCAAAGACGGTGCCGTTATAATTTCAGGTACCGGCTCCTGTGGTTTTTCCTATGTTGATGGTGAAGAGTTTACTGTAGGTGCTCATGGTTTTCCTCATGGTGATAAAGGTAGCGGTGCATGGTTTGGCTTACAAGCAGCAAAACAAGTTTTGCTATCACTAGATGGCTTGGTAGCTACAAGTTCACTAAACAACAAATTATTAACAATGCTTAATGTTAGTACTGGCGTTGAGTTGGTTGAGGCTATTGCAGGCAAGCCTGCGGCATTTTATGCCCGTATGGCTAATTTAGTTTTTGACGCTGCAGAGCAGGGCGATCAAATTGCATTTGCAATTATTCAGGAAGGGGCCAGCTACATTGATAATGTAGCAATGCAATTGACTAAACGTTGTCCTCCTCGCCTTTCTTTAATTGGAGGTTTAACTCCTAGGTTGTTGCCATGGCTTGCTGGCGATGTGCAAAAAAGTTTGTCGGCACCGCTTAACTCTCCCGAAGTTGGTGCCGTATTTTTTGCCAAGCAACAAAGCCAGAACGTTAATTCAACCTGCAGAGCAGGCAAATAAATTTAAAATTCTCAAGAGTAATAAGCGCAAATAAGGTAATACTATGACTCAAGTAAATGTCACAAATACAATTATGGAGCTAGAAGCGAAACAGGCACCCAGTGTCATCGCGAAGCAACTTAAATCGAACCAAGCATTGGCGCACACTATTGGTGAGAATCTACGTAAATTGAATCCTAAAATGGTGATGATAATTGGCCGAGGCTCATCTGATCATGCTGGCGTTTTTGGGAAATATTTAATTGAAATTGAAGCTGGTGTACCTACTTTTGCTGCTGCACCATCTGTTTCTAGTGTCTATGGTAAACAACTTAAACTTGAGCAAGCTCTGGTGATTGTTATTTCACAGTCAGGTCGCAGTCCTGACATTATCGCGCAGGCTGAAATGGCAAAAGCGGCTGGAGCGTATTGTGTTGCGCTAGTGAATGATGAAACCTCTCCGCTTACTGATATTGTCGATGATGTTTTGCCACTTAAAGCAGGTGAAGAAGTTTCGGTAGCAGCCACTAAGAGTTATCTGGCAACTTTATCTGCATTATTGCAACTGACCGCTTACTGGACCGAGAATACTGATCTTATTAAGGCACTCTCGTCATTACCTACAGCAATGCAAGCCATAGTTAATACACCTGCGCAATTAACTCCCGAGTCAATCTCAGACGTAAAAAATATGGTGGTGCTGGGCAGAGGTTTGGGTTACGCCATTACCAAAGAAATGGCATTGAAATTAAAAGAAGTCAGCAGTATTCATGCAGAGGCTTTTTCTAGCGCAGAATTTTTGCATGGGCCGGCGACTCTAGTTGAGCAAGGGTTGGCTATTTTAGATTGTCAGGTAAAAGATGAAAGCGCCAGTGTACATGAACAACAAATTAATGAAATGAAATCACGTGGAGCAGAAGTGGTTGCATTACAGCAGCTTGATGTTGGCGTGCACCCAAGATTAGCCCCATTAGTGGTTTTACAGCGCTTTTATCTAGATGTTGCCTATGTCGCTGTAGCGAGAGGCTTCAACCCCGATGAACCTAAGGGCCTTAAGAAAGTAACCCGGACAGTATAATGACTATGTTCAGAGTGCGCATAGATCGCTTATTTGATGGTACAAGCTATCAAGACAATAAGGTTATGATAATTACTGATGGCCTCATCACAGGTTTTGATGATGACATCAGTGATTATCATGAGTATTTGCAAGGACTCATTGTACCGGGCTATATCGATTTACAAGTTAATGGTGGTGGCGGCGTATTGTTTAACTCTGCGTCAACAGTTGCCGGCGTGAAATCAATAATGGCTGCACACGCGCAGTTTGGCACAACAGCAATGTTGCCAACACTGATTACTGACTCAATTGACGTTATGGCACAAGCCGCAGATGCCATTGCTACCGCAATAGCAGAAAACGTGCCTGGTATTATCGGTATTCACTTTGAAGGTCCACATTTATCTGTGGCTAAAAAGGGCGCTCATAGTGCTTGCTTTATCCGTGCCATTAGTGATGAGGAATGGCGAATATTAGAGCGAAAAGATATTGGTAACGTATTGGTAACTTTGGCGCCAGAAACGGTAAGTTTACAAGATATAGAGCGCATGAAAGCGGCAGGTATCAGCATTTGCCTTGGTCACACTAATGCTAACTTTATGCAGGCACAGCAGGCTCTTGATGCTGGTGCTACAGGTTTTACTCACTTATTTAATGCCATGTCACCTCTACAAGGACGAGAGCCGGGAGTTACTGGCTGCGCATTAATGAATGATGATGCAGCGTGTGGCTTAATAGTTGATGGTCATCATGTTGATTATGCTAGTTGTAAGCTTGCGTTGAAAGCGAAACCTGCTGGCAAAGTGTTTTTGGTAACGGATGCAATGCCACCAGTTGGTACTGACGCACAGGGCTTTGCTTTTTTTGATCGTCATGTCCATTTAGAAAGCGGTAAACTGACTTCCAGTACAGGTGAATTGGCAGGCTCAGTGCTTGATATGGCGACAGCAGTTAAAAATACCCATAAGCATTTAAATTTACCACTTGATGAAGCCTTGCGTATGGCTTCAAACTACCCGGCGACATTTATTAATGCTGAACTACACGGAAGCTTGCTGTCTGGAATGCGTGCTGATTTTGTTGAGCTTAATGATGAGCTCGGTGTTAAATCAACTTGGCTTGCTGGTGAATGCATTTATAAAATGTGAACATATTATTGAAAAATAAAGTATAAATATCTACATACCTTAGCAATTATAACAAAGATAATGAGGGGATTATGGAAATGACGATCACAGAGCAACGGCGCAGCAGCGTATTACCTATGGCCATAATTGGCATATTGTTTTTTATTTTTGGTTTTGTTACTTGGTTAAATGGTTCTTTGATCCCTTTTTTGCAAGTGATCTGTGAGCTAAATGAATTCCAAGCATTATTTGTAACTTTTGCGTTTTATATTGCCTACACGGTAATGGCATTACCCATGTCGTTTGTTTTACGAAAAACCGGTTATAAAAACGGTATGGCGCTAGGTTTACTTATAATGGCTGTTGGTGCTTTATTACATATTCCAGCAGCGTTAAGTGCCAACTTCTTGTTTTTCCTCGTTGGCTTATTCGTTTTAGCAACGGGGTTAACAATTCTTCAAACGGCTTCAAACCCTTATATTGTTCATATCGGCCCTAAAGAAAGTGCCGCCATGCGTATTAGTATTATGGGCTTAATTAATAAAAGTGCTGGTGTTATTGTCCCTATTGTTTTTACTGTCCTTATATTGTCAGGCATGGGGGATTTTTCAGAAAGCTACTTAGCAACTCTAGACGAAGTGACTAAATCAGAAAAGCTAGCGGAATTATCAGGACGCTTGGTTCAGCCTTATATTATTATGGCAGTTATTTTAATCGCGCTGATCGCCTTAGTTAAATATTCTGCGCTACCTGAATTAAATTTTGAAAATGAAGATGATGCAACAGATAGCGATAAAACTAGCATAGTTCAGTACCCACAAATAATTTTAGGTGCTATTGCTTTATTTGCTTATGTCGGTGTTGAAGTCATCGCTGGTGACACCATTGGTTTATATGGTGCATCACTTTCGGTTCCTAACTTCTCAGGATTAACCTCATATACCATGGTATTTATGGTACTTGGCTATATCATTGGTGTAACCTGTATTCCAAAGTATATCTCGCAAGAAAAGGCACTTATTGGCTCTGCAATTGCAGGCTCAATTTGTATTGTTGGCATTATGTTTTCGTCAATAGAGTCGACATTAATTGCTGATATTCTATGGGGATGGAGCGGCATTCAGGTGCTACCTGATACGGTGACATTTGTGGCTTTAATGGGCTTGGCGCATGCTTTAGTTTGGCCGTCAATTTGGCCACTAGCGCTTGATGGACTTGGCAAGCACACAGCACAAGGTTCAGCATTATTGATTATGGGCATATCAGGTGGCGCAATTTTACCTTTAATATTTGGTAAGTTATCTTTGTGGCTTGATAGTACGCAGTTAGCTTATGTTGTTGGTTTACCCTGTTACTTGTTTATTTTGTACTATGCATTAAAGGGCCATAAATTAAGATCATGGTAGTTACTTTCCTTTAGTTAACAATACAAGTTTAAGAGTACCTTTGCCCTGAAATTTCTCAGGGCTTTTTTTACTCAGACCTTACCGCTGACAAATCTTTATTGGCTACAACCTAGCTGTTTATTGAGCTTTTAGTTTCTTGTTTTACTAAGTTAATTTGAAGGGCTTTAGAAGAAAACATAAAAAAACGAGCCTATAATAGCTCGTTTTTGTTAACTCTTATTAAAGTTTGACTTACTAAATCGCTATTAGTTATTTGGATCTAATTGCGCTTTACTGTAATCAGGTTTTACATGCTTTTCGCCTTTTTCATCGGCTAACTCTTTTGGCATATAGTTCTCGTCATGTTTAGCTAGTACTTCACTTGCTTCAATGGTATTGCCATGAACAAGTGTGCCATTAGCCACAATGCCTTGCCCTTCACGGAATAAGTCAGGCAAAATCCCTTCATACGTAACAGTAACCATAGGATCTGATTCTGAAAAGCTAATCGGCATTCTCATATCCGCCAATTTGAAACTAACGTTTAAACTCTCTGGATCACGGTGCACGCTGCCAGGTACTACAAGTCCACCAATACGTAGTCGCTGGCCATTTATAGCTTTGATACCTGTATCTTCTTTGCCATTGTAAATCTCAGAAGGCTTGTAAAATAAATCGATATTTTGACTTAATGCATACAGCACAAAACCTGCGACAACTGCTAAGCCTATGATGATGGAAGAGACGATGGTTAATCGTTTTTTACGACGGGGATTCATATTTTTACCTCTTAAATTTTATAACTGTTCAGCATTGGGCTGGTTTTGTGCTTTTTGTTGCTCAGCTGCTTGGCGTAATTTCGCCTCACGCTTTTGTCGCTGAACAATTTGCTGTTTAACTTTTTTGTGACTACTGATGCTGGAAATAACTAGCAAAGCCAATGCTGAAATACTAACACCGTACGATAACCAAACATAGAAGCCATAGCCTCCCATATCTAAAAAGGCACTGAAACTATCAAACTGCATGAGTATTCTCCTCTTTTGCAACTAGTTCACGTACCCAAGGGCGCATGCTATTTCGGTTTAATACCTCGGTACGAAATCGAATACAAATTAAGGCTGTAACTAAAAATGCAAAGCCTAAGAAGCAAATTAAAAATGGCCAAAACATATCAGCTGTCATTGCAGGCTTTCCTAACTTGCTGACTGTTGCACCTTGGTGAAGTGTATTCCACCATTCAACCGAGTATTTAATAATTGGCAAATTGATAACACCAACAAGTGCTAAAATACCTGCGGCTTTTCCTGCCAAACTTTTGTCTTCAAAAGCATTATGTAAGGCAATAACCCCTAAGTATAAAAATAGTAATATTAGTTCTGACGTTAAGCGAGCATCCCATATCCACCAAGTTCCCCACATAGGTTTGCCCCAGGCAGCGCCAGTAACGAGTGCTATAAAGGTGAATGTTGCACCTATTGGCGCCATAGCGGCAGCTGACGCATCAGCAAGTTTTAGTTGCCAAACTAAACTTGATAAAGCAGCTATTGCCATACCTAAATAAATGCCCATCGACAACATGGCTGCGGGTACATGCAAATAAAATATTCTAAAGGTATCACCTTGCTGATAATCAGCAGGGGCAAACAATAGTGCCCAAACTAAGCCAACCGATAAGAAAGTTACTGCTAAACGTGTGCACCAAGGTAAAATTTTACCGGCAAAGTGATAGCTAATTTCTGGGTTTGCGTAAGGGTGTAGCCATTTCCACATCATATTAATTTGTACTCACTTTCAGTGCTGCACTTACAGCAAAAGGGGCTAAGGTTAACGAACCAAAAAATATTGCCGCGATTATAGCAAGTTGGCCGTTATAAGGTAAGTTCATTGCTGCGGTATCAATTGCGCTGGTAGCAAAAATAAGTACCGGAATGTAAAGCGGCAGCACCAGTAAGCTTAATAATACGCCACCTTTTTTAATGCCAACAGTTAGAGCAACGCCAATGGCGCCTAATAAACTTAATACTGGTGTTCCCAATAGTAACGTTAGCATTAGGGCGCCATAACTACTCTCGTGTAAATGTAGTAACACAGCAAGTAAAGGCGCGATTAAAATCAGGGGTAAGCCGGTTAATAACCAATGAGCAAAAATTTTGGCAATAACTAAGATAAATACTGGGTGCGGGCTTAAAAGCATTTGTTCTAATGAACCATCAGCATGGTCAGATTTAAATAACCTATCGAGTGAAAGTAGGGTGGATAATAATGCTGCTACCCAAATAATGCCGGGTGCTATACGTGATAATGTTGTGCTTTCAGGTCCAATACCTAGCGGAAATAAAGAGACAACAATGATGAAAAACAATAACGGGTTAATGATATCGTCACGATGACGAAAAGCGATCATCAAGTCTCTTTTTACAATTAACGAAAAGGCGGCGCGATAAGAAAGTTGTGTCATAAATGATTACCCTAATAAAAACGATAAGCTAATTTGACTTTCTTTACTCGCTCAGCGGGTAATGATAAATCTTGATGCGTGGTAAGAATAACGCAGCCGCCATTGTTGGCATGCTGTACAAATAATTGTTCTAACTTTTCTACCCCTAGTTTGTCGATAGCGGTAAACGGTTCATCTAAAATCCAAATTTTATGCTGGCTTTGCCATAAACGGGCTAAAGAAATACGGCGGTGCTGACCGGCACTTAAATGTGACGCGAGAGCATCTTCGAAACCTAACAAGTTGACTTCTGCCAGTGTTTCTTCAGCACAATCAGCATTTAATCCATGCAATGCCAAATTAAACTCTAAATTTTCTTGGGCGGTCATTTCACCTTTAACGCCGGGTAGATGCCCTAAATAAAGTAAGTTTTGATGAAAGTTTTCCCGTTGCTGAGCAACTGCTTGGTCTTGAAAATAAATGGTGCCGTCGTATGGTTGCGACAAACCAGCAAGAATGCGAAGTAAGCTAGTTTTTCCAGCGCCGTTAGGGCCTTCAATTTGAACGATATCGCCAGCAAAAATATTAATGTTGAGCGCTTCAAATAATACTCGTTCTTCACGAATACAAGTTAAATCACGAGCACTTAATAACGTTTCTGTAGCCTGTGTTGTTGTTTCAACTTTTACGTTTAAATTCGACAAACCTATCCACTTAACTGATGTATTGCGATATGGGGTGATAATAGCGTAATAAATGCGATTAGGATTTGACTTATGTCACTATATTTTGACTTTGATCGCACTAAACACTCGCTATGATACTATATCATTCTATAAACGCTAGTTTTTCCGGCTCGATTAACAGCCATACGATTAAATTTCGGCATAAAGTAACATGATGATATTTAATCAAATAATAGCTAAGTATTAATATTTATAGAGTGAAAGTATTAATTGCAAGTACGGGAAATTCCTTTGCTTTGATATTTACGATAATATAGCGCGATAAACCGTTTAATAAGGAAATTCATGAAAACCTTGATGCTGATCGCATTTATTGCGCTAATTTCATTTAATAGTTATGCAAAAGATCAAGCAAACACGCCACAATGCTTGTCGTTTATGCAGCACAGCGAGAAAAAGTTGCATGCTAAGGAAATGCTTGATCTTTGTGCGTTAACCGCTGGTAAGCCGATGTTAATTGTGAATACTGCCAGCCATTGTGGTTTTACGCCGCAATTTACTGCACTTGAGGCATTACATAAAGAATATAAAGACCAAGGGTTGGTGGTTATTGGTTTTCCTTCAGATGACTTTTTTCAGGAAGAAGATGATGAGAAAGATACTGCCGATATTTGCTTTGTAAATTATGGTGTTACTTTTAATATGCTTTCTCCTGTACATGTTTGGGGCAGCAATGCACACCCTATTTTTCAAGAGCTAGCCGATAAAACGACGGCACCTAAGTGGAATTTTTATAAATATTTAGTTAGCGCTGATGGCAAGACCATTAAGCACTTTAACAGCCGAGTAACACCGGATTCAGAAGTTTTTGTTAACGCCGTTAACACTATTTTGTAGAGAAACGTTATGTCAAGGTATGCAGGAAAAAGCAAAAAAATTCATGATTGCACAGCAAAAACAGGGGTGCTATTAACAAATCTTGGTACGCCAGATAGCCCAACAGCGGGTGCATTGCGTCGATATTTACGTGAATTTTTGTCTGATCCTCGTGTGGTTGAAATACCTCGGCTGATTTGGTTAGTCATTTTACATGGCATTATTTTGCGTGTTCGACCAAAAAAATCAGCGAAATTATACGAAAGCATATGGACCGAACAAGGTTCGCCGTTGTTAGTTATTAGCCGACAGCAAAAAGTGAAAGTTGAACAAATGCTAACTGAAAAATATGGTGATAAAGTTATGGTGGATATTGCTATGCGTTATGGTAATCCATCAATCAGTAGTGCCCTAGAAAATTTTCAAGAGCAAGGGGTAAACAACATTGTTGTGCTGCCTTTGTATCCTCAATATGGTGGCCCAACAACTGGCTCTACATTTGACGCGGTGTTTAACAAAATTAAAACTTGGCGTTGGATCCCAAGCATTCACTTTCAAAGTGGCTATCATGACCAACCATTATATATAAAAGCATTGGCGCAGAGCATCAGCAAGCATATTGAAGTTCATGGTAAACCAGACAAACTGGTATTTTCTTATCATGGCATGCCTAAGTACTTTCTAGAGCAAGGTGACCCGTATTATTGCTTTAGTCATAAAACCACGCGTTTGGTGGCAGCTGAGTTAGGTTTAGGTGACGATGATTACGTTATGACCTTCCAATCACGCTTTGGAAAGGCTGAATGGCTTAAACCTTATACTGATGAAACTTTGGCAAGCTTGGCAGAAAATAATAAGCATGTCGCCATTATAAGCCCGGCATTTAGTGCCGATTGTTTAGAAACGTTGGAAGAGTTGGTACACGAAAATAGAGAGATATTTATGTGTGCTGGTGGTGAGCAATACCATTATATTCCAGCGTTAAATGACGACGACATGCATATTGCCGCTATGGTGGAATTAATAGAGCCCCATATCAACAAGTAATGTGAAATATAAATATTACACTGACAGAAACAAAAAAACGAAACCAGAGGTTTCGTTTTTTTATGTTACCTTTAACAAACGCTAAAGGTAAATATGCACTTTTAAATTAAGATGCAACTACGTTTTCAGCTTCAGGACCTTTTTGGCCTTGTTTTACGCTGAAAGTTACCGCTTGACCGTCAGTCAAAGTGCGGAAACCGTCACCAGAGATTGCGCTGAAGTGAACAAACACGTCAGGACCATTCTCTTGCTCGATGAAACCAAATCCTTTTGATTCGTTAAAAAATTTTACTTTACCAGTTACTGTATCAGACATACCAACATTTCTCGCAGGTCAAAAATTAAAGTTTAGCCAAAATGGCCATATACGGAGTAAATGCCCTCTACCTAAAGTACAGACAGAGAAAGGTTTCCAGTAACACATATTAAAGCGTCTAGGCTGACCTATAAGTCTAAAGACTTGAAGATCTCTCCTTCTCCCGAAACGCAAAAACTCAACGCGAAAACATGTTACCACAATAAAAATCAGGAATCTCTAAAAAAAATGAAGATTACTTTACTTTTTTATGACAAAAAAAAGCCAGCTAAGATGCTGGCTTTTAAGGTGTTTTTTTAACAAAGTACTTACATTTCTGCTATTTGCGCTTTCTGGTCAACCATTTTAGCTAAGGTTGACTCAGCTTCAGCTAGCTTAGCTTTTTCTTTGTTGATAACTGCTTCAGGTGCTTTACCAACAAAATTTTCATTGTTCAGTTTACCACGAACGCGGTCAGCATCTTTTGTAAGCTTATCAATGGCTTTGTCTAAGCGTGCTAATTCTGCATCTTTGTCAATTAAGCCTGCCATAGGGATTAATAATGATAAATCTCCAACTACGGCGGTGGCAGAAGCTGGGCCATTATCATCGTCAGCTAAAACAGTAATGCTTTCCAATTTAGCCAACGCACTAATAAATTGCTCATTGTCTGATAAGCGACGCTGATCTTCTGCGCTAACATTTTTTAATAGTACAGGTAACGGCTTGCTTGGGGCAATATCCATTTCTCCACGAATATTACGAACAGCAACAATAAACTGTTTTACCCACTCTAAGTCGTCAATAGCGGTTTGATCACATAAGCTTTGGTCAAACTGAGGGAAGCTTTGCACCATAATACTATCGCCCGTTTTCTCAAAGCGAGTAAGCGGTGTAACACGTTGCCAAATCGTTTCCGTGATAAATGGCATAATAGGGTGCATTAAGCGTAGCAAACTTTCTAATACATTAACTAGTGTATGGCGAGTACCACGTTGTTGTGCTTCAGTCCCTTTGAATAATACCGGCTTAGTTAGCTCTAAGTACCAGTCACAGAATTGATTCCACGTAAACTCATAAAGCGCTTGTGACGCTATATCAAATCGGAAAGTATCAAACGCTTCATGTACGGTTTTAACTGTTTGTTGAAATTGTCCTTGAATCCAACGATCTGCTAATGAAAACTCCATCTCAGAATTTTCTGCTTTACCACAATCAAACTCTTCAGTATTCATCATGACATAGCGGCTGGCATTCCATAGCTTATTGGTAAAGTTACGGTAACCCTCTAGACGCTTCATATCCCAACTAATATCGCGGCCAGTCGATGCCACAGATGTTAATGTAAAGCGTAACGCGTCAGTACCGTGGGCCTCAATACCATCAGGGTATTCTTTTTTAGTCAGCTTGGTAATTTTCTTAGCCAATTGTGGCTGCATCATATTGCCAGTGCGCTTTTCAAGTAAGTTTTCTAAAGAAATACCGTCAATCATATCTAATGGATCAACAACATTTCCTTTTGACTTACTCATTTTATCGCCATTTTCATCGCGAATAAGACCGGTAACGTAAACCTTTTTGAATGGCACTTGTGGTTTACCGTTTTCATCTTTAATGAAGTGCATGGTCATCATGATCATACGGGCAACCCAGAAGAAAATTATATCAAAACCGGTTACTAGTACATCAGTTGAATGGAATTTCTTTAAATCTTCCATACTGTTTGGCCAGCCCAGTGTAGAGAATGTCCACAAAGCTGAAGAGAACCAAGTATCTAAAACGTCGTTGTCTTGGTTTAAGGTGATGTCGCTAGCAATATTGTGCTTTTCACGCACTTCAGCTTCGCTGCGGCCAACATAAACTTTGCCTGAATCGTCATACCATGCTGGAATTCTGTGCCCCCACCAAAGTTGGCGAGATATACACCAGTCTTGAATATCACGCATCCAAGCGTTGTACATGTTTTCATATTGTTTAGGAACAAATTCAATGTCACCATTTTCAACAGCTTCAACGGCTGGTTTTGCCAGTGGTGCAGCGCGCACATACCATTGGTCGGTTAATAATGGTTCAATAATGACACCAGAACGATCACCGTATGGTGCAACTAAGTCATGCTCTTTAACTTCAACTAATAAACCTAGTTCATCAAACGCAGCAACAATAGCTTTACGAGCGACAAAACGGTCCATGCCAGCAAATTCACTTGGCAAGTCAGTGTTATAAACATCTGATTCTTCACCATTGGTATTGTAAACTTCAGCAGTCGCTAAAATAGCTGCATTTTTATCAAGAATATTAATTAAAGGTAAATCGTGGCGCTTACCAACCTCATTGTCATTAAAGTCATGAGCTGGAGTGATTTTTACACAACCTGTGCCTTTTTCCATATCGGCATGTTCATCGCCAACAATTGGAATTAAGCGATTTACTAATGGTAGTAAAACATGTTGACCAATTAAGTTTTTATAGCGTGGGTCTTCCGGGTTTACGGCAACGCCGGTATCACCTAACATGGTTTCTGGACGAGTTGTTGCAACAACTAAGTAGTCGTTACCCTCTGCTGTTTTTGCGCCGTTAGCAAGTGGGTAGCGTAAATGCCACATGTGGCCTTTTTTGTCTTTGTTTTCTACTTCTAAGTCAGAGATGGCGGTATGGAATTTAGGATCCCAGTTAACTAAGCGCTTACCTCGGTAAATTAGGTCGTCTTCAAATAAGCGTACAAATACTTCTTGTACGGCTTCAGACATGCCATCATCCATAGTAAAGCGTTCACGCGACCAATCAATTGAGTTACCTAGTCGACGCATTTGCTTGCCAATAGTGCCACCTGACTCTTCTTTCCATTGCCAAATTTTGTCAATGAAAGCGTCACGACCATAATCATGACGGGTTTTTTCTTCTTCCGCTGCTATTTTGCGTTCAACAACCATTTGCGTGGCAATACCCGCGTGATCACAACCGGTTTGCCACAAGGTGTTTTTGCCTTGCATGCGTTGATAACGCGTTAAAGTGTCCATGATGGTTTGTTGAAACGCATGCCCCATATGCAAACTACCAGTGACATTTGGTGGTGGAATCGCGATACAGTAACCGTCACCTTCGCCTGTTGGGCTAAAGTAACCTTGCTCTTCCCAGCTTTTATAGAGGGATTGTTCAATGTCAGAAGGGGTAAATGTTTTTTCCATCAGATTTTCCGTCAGAAGATTTTTAACTTGTAGTATCGATAGTTTGTTGGGCGTTAGCTACTTGATGAGCAACATTAAAACCCCATTGACGACAAGTACGAAAACGATTGCGTGCTTGCTCTTTCAGGGTTTCGTCGGCTGGAACAAAATCTATCAGATGTGAAAATTGGTTAGCGAAGTTAGGCACATCGCTAGTTAAATTGATTATAACCGCGCGGCGGTTTGTTGGTGGCTGCCAACTTATTTCAACAGCAGCACCTTGTTTTGGCCCCTCTCCGATAAGGTTATGGGGTACAAAGCTATCAGGATCAAATGCCCATAACATTTCATCGATGTTATGAGCATTTTCTTGATTTTGAGTATATATAAATACTCGCTGATTTTGGCGATAAAAGTAAGCCGCTTGCAAACACGCATAGTGCAGGTGTAATTGCTGTTCAGCTACACCTGTTATTTTACTTTGCGCTTCAATGCTATAGAACATTGCTTGGGTTTGCATGACGTTATTCCACGTATCAGTTTAGTAAATTATTCGCCTTGCTCAGCACCAGAACGATTTAATAAAAATTGCGTAAGCATACTAACAGGGCGACCGGTAGAACCCTTGTTCTTACCCCCGCGCCATGCAGTGCCAGCAACATCTAAATGTGCCCAATGATACTTTTTAGTAAAACGAGCTAAGAAACATGCCGCAGTAATGGTGCCAGCTTCTTTACCACCTAAATTGGTAAAATCAGCAAATGGGCTTTCAAGCTGTTCTTGATAATCATCCCATAATGGCAGTCGCCATGCGCGATCGCCACTTTGATCTGAAGCATTTAATAATTCGTGAGCCAGCGGATTATGGCTACTTAATAAGCCCGTCGCGTGTGCGCCTAAAGCAACAACACATGCACCAGTTAAGGTAGCTACATCAATTACAAGTTCAGGGTCATAGCGCTCTACATAGGTAAGTGCGTCACACAAAACTAGTCGACCTTCAGCGTCAGTATTTAATACTTCAACTGTTTGACCTGACATAGTTGTGAGTATATCGCCAGGGCGATAAGCGTTGCTGCTAGGCATATTTTCACAGCCAGCCAAAACGCCAATAACATTGATCGGTAAATTAAGCTCCGCCAGTGAGTGCATTGCTCCTAAAACGCCGGCCGCGCCACCCATGTCATACTTCATTTCATCCATGCCAGCGCCGGGTTTCAAGGAAATTCCACCACTGTCAAAGGTTAGCCCCTTACCCACTAATACAACTGGTTTTGAATCATCGCCAGCACCATTGTATTTAATAATGCTCATGAGTGACTCATTAGCAGAGCCGCGGCCTACGGCTAGGTACGAACCCATACCAAGCTCTTCCATTTCTTGCTCACCAACAATTTGTGTACTGACATTGTCGTAGTCATTTTCAAGTATTTGTGCTTGTTCGGCTAAATATGCCGGGTTACAAATATTTGGTGGCATATTGGCAACATTCTTACACGTAGTGATACCTTCAGAAACTGCTAAACCGTGGCTGATTGCACGTTCGCCGATCGGTAGCTCACGTCGTGTCGGTACATTAAATACAATTTTGCGTAATGGGCGACGAGGTTCTTCTTTTACCGTTTTTAAGCTGTTAAAACTGTATAAGCAATCTTGGGTAGCTTCTATTGCTTGACGTACTTTCCAATAAGTATCGCGGCCTTTTACATGTAATTCAGATAAGAAACATACTGCTTCCATCGAACCTGTTTCATTTAAGGTGTTAATGGTTTTGCTGATGATTTGTCGGTATTGGCGTTCATCAAGTTCACGCTCTTTACCACAGCCAACTAAAAGTACGCGTTCACTAAGAATGTTAGGTACATGATGCAATAAAAGCATTTGCCCTGATTTACCTTCTAAGTCTCCACGACGTAGCAAATTGCTGATATAGCCTTCACTAATTTCATCGAGTTGCTCAGCGATAGCCGACAAACGACGTGGTTCGAAAACACCGACAACTATACAGGCGCTACGTTGTTTTTCCGGACTGCCACTTTTTACACTGAACTCCATGAGGTCTCCTAATT
>OJBI01000055.1_pt1 | contig 35930 bp, 33 predicted proteins | sample 1590541 | NCBI WGS metagenome assembly OJBI01 (sample SAMN05416871, study PRJEB24817) | seawater metagenome | isolation source: Sea water | place: Canada:Atlantic | collected 2013-11 | reverse complement strand
GAAGGCAAATGTGGTGAAGGTAAAGCTAAAGCCAAAGGTAAGTGTGGCGAAGGCAAATGTGGCGAAGGTAAGAAAAAAGCTAAAAAAGGTAAATGTGGTGAAGGGAAGTGTGGCGAATAAGGCCAGCTTTAAACTTCTAAGCTAAATTTATACCTAGATAAAAACCACTTCACTTGAAGTGGTTTTTTGGTTTTAATGCTTAGTAAATTAAAATGATTAAATGACAGAGTCGTAATATGAATAATAATGTTGTGATCACAGGGGCTAATCGTGGTATTGGTTTAGCGATGGCAAGACAATTTAAGGCGCAAGGTGACTCGGTTTTTGCCCTTTGTCGACAAACAAGTGTTGAACTTGAGCAACTTGACGTAACTGTAATCGAACAGGTTGATGTTGCCACAGAAGATGGCATTAAAAATATGAATGAAGCACTTGCCGATATCACTATAAATATTTTGGTTTGTAATGCTGGTATATTGCGAGATGAAAACCTGGCTAATTTAAATTTAGAAACAATAAGGGAGCAGTTTGAAGTGAATGCGATAGCGCCGCTCAACATTGTTGCTAATTTGCAACAGCAATTGCAACCTAATGCAAAAGTTGCATTAATAACGTCTAGAATGGGCTCTATTGCCGATAATAGCTCAGGTGGTCGTTATGGCTACCGAATGTCAAAAGCCGCGTTAAATGCAGCGGCAATGTCGTTAACACGTGATCTCGCAGATGAGGCCATATCTGTCGGTATTTATCATCCAGGTTATGTACAGACAGATATGGTGAACTACGGCGGTGATATTAGTGCTGATGAATCAGCATTAAGATTGGTAAATTTAATTAACCAGTTATCTATGGCTGAGAGTGGCGTATTTAAACATTCTAATGGCGAAATATTACCTTGGTAGTCTCAAGTAATGATCAGAAACTTGGAATTGATAGCCAATATAATGTTAAGCATATTAAAATCTGGCAAACAGTGCAGGCTATTCCAGCCGGTAAAATAGCTTGCTATGGGCAAATAGCTGATCTTGCTGGTTTACCTGGCCGAGCACGGCTTGTTGGTAAAGCATTAGGTGCTGTTCCTAAGTCTGGCTGGCGCGGGCAAGAAGTACCTTGGTATCGAGTGTTGAATTCACAAGGTAAAATATCGTTTCCGTTAGGAAGTGAGCACTTTGAACGTCAAAAAGGTTTATTACAAGAAGAGCAAGTTGTTGTCATTGGCGCACGGGTAAAATTAGCTCAGTTTAAATGGCAACCTGACTTGGCTGAGCTTTTATTTGTGTTAGAGCATTAATGAAAGCATTTGAGCACTTACCATACTCAAATGTTTTCATGTGATATTAAAGATGTGTTCTAACTTCGAGTAATTCAGGGAAGAAACTAACATCTAAGGCTTTTTTCAGAAATCCGACACCGGAAGAGCCGCCAGTTCCCTGTTTGTAGCCAATAATACGTTGTACTGTATACATGTGTTTAAAGCGCCATTGTTGAAAAGCATCTTCAATATCAACCAGTTTTTCTGCTAATTCATACAATTCAAAATACTTATCTGGCTGTTGATATACAGCTAACCATGCGGCTAATACTGAATCGTTACGTTGATAAGGCTGGCGAATATCTCGTTGGGTTATGCTATCGTCAATATCAAATCCAGCCTTCGCTAAGGCAATAATTACCTCATCATATAAGCTATTTTGAGTTAAGAGTTCATTCAAGTCGTTATAAGCATCAGAGTTAGCCTTGTGAATATTTAACATTTCGGCATTTTTGTTACCTAATAGAAACTCTAATTTCCGATAACCGTAAGACTGGAAACCCGAGGAACGGCCTAAATCATCGCGAAACTTTAAGTAGTCACTTGGGGTCAGCGTTGATAAAATGTTCCATGACTGGGTTAATTGCAAAAATATTTGTTTAACGCGTGCAATAACCTTAAAAGCAGGGCCAAAATTAGCTGATTTTATATAATCAACAGCACATTGTAGCTCGTGTCCAGCAAGCTTTAACCAAAGTTCACTGCTTTGGTGAATAATAATAAACAGCATTTCATCATGTTCATTACTAATTAGTTTTTGCGCTGATAGTATTTGTTGTAATTGTAAATAGTCGCCGTAAGACATTTCATCTTCAAAGTTTTGATGAATGCCATCTTCAAGGGGGCGAAAGTTTTCATTTGTATCGCTTGTTTGTTGATGAAACGGGCAACCTGAGCTTGTTGTCGTTGAGGTATCCTTTACATTATCCTTAGGCATTGTTGTTTTCCTCATGGCTAAATGCTGCTTCGGTAAGTTGCTGTAATTTATGGTAAACAAAATCCTCTCGCCAGCAGTTTTCGATATCAGGTATTTTCATTATCTGCTGCATTATTGCTTGCTGAACATCACCAATTTTCAGTGCTTGCGCGTAAGGCAATAATGGCGAAAAGGTAACCATTGAGTATAGAGGCGTCCATAATTTAGGGTGCCGTTGATGAAACTCGGCTTCAATTTTCTTTTGCAATAAAAAACTTGCTTGTCCTGAGTATTTGCTCATTTCAATAAAATTTCGTTTTGCGAGCTCGGTAATAGCATCGGCATTAATTTTTCTTGCGGTTTGATAGGCGGGAAATATTTCTGACCAATTATTGCTATGTTGAGTAATTAATTCGTTTAATATTCGGCAATCTTCAAAGCCACAATTCATGCCCTGACCGTAGAAGGGCACCATAGCGTGAGCGGCGTCGCCAATTAATGCCACTTTATTGTTGATCACCCAAGGATCAACATTAACTAAAAACAGCGGATTAGCGGTTTTTGCCATAAATTCATCAATAGGGTTTTCTAGTAATGGCATGGCATCGGCAAAGTACTGCTGAAAAAATGCAGTTACATCATCACGTTCAGTTAAGCTTGAAAACGACAATTTTCCTTCATAATCGAGAAATAAAGTACATGTAAATGTACCGTCTGGGTTTGGTAATGCTATTAACATAAAGTCTTTGCGTGGCCATATGTGTAAAGCATCTTTATCCATTTTAAATGAGCCGTCATTATTGGCGGGAATATGCAACTCAATATAGCTTTGCGGCATATAGGTTTGGCTATAGCTAAAGCGAGGCGTTTCTTGGGCTAAACGCCGTACTTTTGAATAAGCTCCATCGGCACCAAAAATAATATCGGCACTGGTTTTATTAATACTGTGTTCGTGGCTAAAGCTGGCGCTGGCAGTATCAAAGTCTACATCAACTAAACGTTGGTCAAAGGATAAATTTATTGTACTTTCTTGCTCTGCTAAATCGAGTAGTTGTTCGTTGATACCGGCACGGGAAACTGACCATATTGCTTGATCTTCTTTGCCGTAGGATTGCTCGGTAGTTGAACCGTCAATGGCATGCATTACCCGTTTATTCATGGCGATGGCATTTTGTTTAACGTCCTCAGCAATACCGACCGCTTCAAGTGCCAACCAGCCTCGATCGGATAAAGCGATGTTAATAGATTTACCTTGATAGATATTGTGAATGCGTGAATCGGGCCTAGACTCAAATAAATTCACTTGATGACCTTGGCGGGCTAACATCACGGCGAGCAGCGTACCGACTGGGCCTGCGCCAGCTATGGTTATTGTTTTGGCTGTACTACCTTGGAGTGAGTTTTCTTGTGACATTAAATACACTCCTTTAAAATTCGAACAAAGTGATAAACATCCTGAAAGTTGTTATATAAAGGCACTGGTGCAACACGAATAACATTAGGCTCTCGCCAGTCTGTTGTGATGCCATTTTCTTCTAAAGTATTGTACATTGCTTTACCGTCTAGGCCTGCAACATTAACCATTAGTGACAATTGGCAGCCGCGCTGGTTAGCATCCGCGGGGGTAATAACACGTATCTTTTCACCTAATTCTAGTGCAATTAAATCAAGTAAATACTGTGTTAGTTTTAACGATTTATTACGCAAGACTTGCATGCCACCTGCAAGTTTAATGGTATCGTAAGAGCCTCGAACAGCGGCTAATGATAATACTGGCGGGTTTGATAGTTGCCAACCTTCGGCACTGGCAATCGGCTTGAACGTATTTTCCATTTTAAAACGTGTGGACTTATCATGTCCCCACCAACCGGCAAGGCGATTAAGTTCGGTATTTTCGACATGTTTTTGATGAATAAAGCAACCTGCGACAGAGCCTGCACCACTGTTGAGGTATTTATAGCTACACCAACAAGCAAAGTCGACTTGCCAATCATGTAATGACAATTCAATATTGCCAGCGGCGTGGGCAAGGTCAAAGCCAACTTTAATTCCCTTAGCATGAGCCACTTGGGTAATAAGCTTCATATCAAGTACTTGGCCAGTATAGTACTGCACGCCAGGTAGTAGTATTAAAGCTATTTCGTCGCCATGCTGCGCTATTATTTGCCACAAGTCATCATAATTTAATAGCTCTTCGCCATCGCGTGGTTTCCAAAGTAGTAGGTTGTTTTCGACATCTTTGCCATGATGTTTAAGTTGCGATTCAACAGCGTAATGATCTGATGGGAATGCATGATCCTCAATCAAAATTTTACTGCGCTGTTTAGCTGGCTGATAAAAACTCGCCATCATAAAATGCAAATTGGCCGTTAACGAATTCATCATAACCACTTCTTTTGGTAAGGCACCGACAATCTCTGCCGCTTGCTCGGTTAAGAATTCATGGTATGGCATCCATGGAAAGTCACCTTCAAAATGGCCTTTTACGCCGCGTTGTTGCCAGGCATCAAGCAACTCTATGACAGCCTCTCGGGCAAGCTTTGGCTGTAGCCCTAATGAATTACCCGTGAAGTAATATTCATTTTCACCTGAGGCTTGTTTTGGAATAGCAAAGTGCTCACGCATGTGGGCAATAGGATCTGCTTTGTCGAGTGCTAAGGCATAATTTAATGTATTGATTTCATTATCTAACATAGTATTTTTGCTCATAATTGTATTCGTTTATTATTATTATTCGCTGTCGATTATCGGCGTTGCTAGATATAGCACAGGCCTGCTTGGTGCTGCATCATTAATAAAGGCTGGTGTTTGTAAATTGACAAAATAAAAACCATCAGCAATGTCATTATCTATATAAGCTAATTCAGTAATGGTTTTATTGCACAAGCTATTGGCACTAGCTTGATGTGTGCCTTCAGCGACATGCCAAAATAAATGGTGACATGTCAGCAGGCCATTGTCGTCAAGACGATCTAATGATGGAACATCCAAAATTAAGTGTTCAACACCACGCTCGTTAAGATACAAAACCGCTTCACGAGTCAGAAATGCCGGCTGATTTTTATCATGGTAGGCGGCTTGGCATTTCGTAATGCTGTTAGGCAGTGTTCTTATGGCAACGGTTTGTAGTTGTTCATTCGTGTACCGAGTTAATTGAGTTGCGAGTTGTTGGTGGTCAATAACTCTATCTTGAATATTAAATGGTGGACTGTAACTGTCTCGAGATTTACTTGCCAATATCGGTGTTATTGATATTAATGCACATGGCATTATTGCTGGCAGTTTAAGTGCAGCTATTTTGGTTGCTAAATGGTCACTGGCATCACAAATGTGAGCAATAGTTTCAGTATGAGTACCATTACAATGAGGGTTGAGGGTCAGTTCATTAACATTACAGCTACCACCTTGTTCAGTATCACCGACAAAACTGCCAGCTTGCATAGGCGACGCTAATGCAGGTGTAGCACCGAAATGATTTGGTTGTTGCTTGCTATCATTAAAACAGACTGAAATTGCTAATGAGACACCACTATCAACAGCAATACGATAACTTTGTTTTGCTAACGTTATGTTAGTTAACATGACAAAACCTCCGAGATAGGAGCTGGCTTATTTGCTTTAAATGAGGCTTCGTTCTCATAAAAACTGCTCCTTCTTTAACCCCAACCAATTTAGCGCGCTACCATGCAATAGTTTGGCTTTAATGTCATCACTAAAGGTACTCTCTTCAATTAACTTTCCTGGGCTAAGCTCGCCAAGTGGGAATGGGTAGTCTGTACCTAGAGCGATGTTATCTGGCCCCATCAAATCAACAAGGTATTTCAACGCAAGCGGATCGTGAACAAGTGAGTCTAAATAAATTTGTGGTAAGAATTCGCGCGGGTTAACAGGGCAGTCAACGGCGCATAAATCAGGGCGAACATTAAAGCCATGCTCTATGCGGCCAATTGTAGCTGGAAATGAGCCACCGCCGTGGGCAAAGGCTATTTTTAGCTTAGGCAGACGCTGTAATACACCGCCAAAGATCATTGAACAAATTGCTAAGCTTGATTCTGCGGGCATACCTACAAGCCAAGGTAACCAGTATTTCGGCATTTTTTCTTTTGCCATCATATCCCACGGATGAACGAATACCGAGGCTCCTAAATCTTGAGCCGCTTCAAATATAGGAAATAGTTGTTCGTGGTCTAAATTCCAATCATTAATATGAGAGCCAATTTGAATACCCGCTAAACCAATATCTTTTACACAACGTTCTAGTTCTTTGATCGCTAAATCAGGTGCTTGCATAGGTACAGTGCCTAAGCCAACAAACCGTTTTGGATGTTCTGCTACTATGCCTGCAATATGGTCGTTTAAATACTTTGCAAGGTCTAAAGTATCATTAGGCTTTGCCCAGTAGTTAAACATCACAGGTACGGTTGAAAGTACTTGCACGTCAACATTGTGCTGCTGACAGTCTTGCAAACGTATTTTAGGATCCCAGCAATTATGTTCTATTTCACGAAAAAACTTATCATCAACCATCATGCGTGCGCAGCCACATTTATGGTGATCTAAACTAACAAAGCCACCATAACCGTATTTCTCGCGTAAGTTGGGCCAAGTTTTTGGCAGAATATGCGTGTGAATATCAATTTTTAACACTTAATTTTACTCCCTTAGCCGCTATGGTTTCGTTGTTGTAAAGCCGCATTTTTTGCATTGGCAGTTTTCAGGTTTGCTATAGAAATTATTAAAAACAATTGGCAAGTCGGTTTCTATATTGTCTAGGCAAAATTGCTGGCCATACAATGGCGCTTTACATTGCTGGCAAAACCAAAATAGTGCGTCTTGCTGGCCTGGTGCCCGTTTTTGCTCAACCACTAAGCCAACACTGTTTTCAAACCTTTGGGGTGAATGCAAAACTTTAGGTGGCAATAAGAAAATTTCGCCAGCCTTAATTGGGATGTCAATGAAATCAGCGGCCTGAGATGCTTGTTTTGCTGATCTTTCACATAACTGCGGGTAACAATCCTGTTCTTCATTATTAATTACAGTAAGTACCATTTCTCCTTCTAGTTGATAGAATAGCTCTGGGGTTTCGTTATAATGAAAGTCAGTACGATTATTTGGGCCACCAACAACCATGACAATATAGTCGTCTTGTTCGAATATTTGTTTATTGCAAACTGGCGGCTTTAATTGTTCTCGGTGATCGTCAATCCATTGTTGCAAGTTAAATGGCATGGCAAAGTTAAACATGCGTTATTCTCCTTTTGCGCTCGGTAGTGCCGCAATACACTTCAACTCTATGGCGATAGGGGTTGGCAGTTTGTTGATTTCAACTGTAGTACGGCAGGGCATATTCTCCGAAAAATATTCAGCGTAAATGCGATTATAGGTAGCAAAATCATCTTTCATATTGGTTAGAAATACCGTGACATCCACTAAATCCATCCAGCTTGCACCCGCTGCGGCCAGAATTGTGCTGATGTTTTGAAAAACACTATGACACTGGGCAGCAATATCGTAATTAACAATCTCGCCATTTTTATCAAGCTCTACGCCCGGAATATCTGAACTGCCTGCTTGGCGTGGGCCAACGCCTGAGAGAAATAATAAATTCCCGACTTGGCGAGCATGTGGATATAAACCTACAGGTTTAGGGGCTTGTTCAGCATTAAAAAGTTCAGACATAATGTTTTCCATTGTAATTATTATAAGTATCTAGAAGCACAGCTAATTAGGGAACACTTATTGCCTAGCATTAGGCATAGGTTGTCGCTGAGCTAAATTGTTGATTACGAATTATTGCGTTGGTTCGCATAAATAAATATCTTAATAACATTCTGTTTAAGACAAATAGCAGCGGTTTTTATACGTAAAAAGTATACGTAAAGTACATACGCAACAAGCGTCAACTGTTATAAATACAGTTTAGCTTATTAAGAAAGGAGAGCAGTCAAATCAAGGTCCATTTGCAGCCTAATGCACTAGCAAATATCGCTCCTGATGACTTAAATTTAAAACAAGTTTGGTTCATTTGATTCTTAAAACCTTGAATTAATATTTAATACAAACATTTTTACTTTCAGTAAAGAAACGCATGGCTTCTAGGCCTCCTTCTCGGCCTAATCCTGACTGGTTCATACCACCAAATGGTGTTCGTAAATCACGTAGTAACCAGCTATTAACCCAAACGATACCGGTGTTGATTTGCTCCGCAATTTGATGAGCGCGAGATAAATTCTTCGTCCAAATTGTTGTAGCTAGGCCATAGTTGCTGTCATTCGCTAGCGCCAAGGCTTGTTCATCGGTATCGAACGGTTGTAGTGTAATTACTGGACCAAATATTTCTTCTTGATTACAGCTTGCTGAATTTGGCAAGTTATCGATTATCGTTGGCTGTAAAAAATAACCCTGTTGGCAACGACCCGATAACGTTACCCGTTGACCGCCGGCTAATACATTGCCGCCCTCATTTTTGGCAAGCTCAATATAGCTAATCACTTTATCTAAGTGTGATTTGGAGACGAGTGCACCCATTTTACTCTCAGCAAGTAGCGGATCACTTGGTTGTAAGGCATTGGCTTTATCAATAAGTGCTTGTTTGAACTTTTCATAAATAGGTCTTTCGATATAAAGTCTAGATGCGCACAAGCAAATTTGCCCTTGGTTAGCAAAGCTCGCCCGAAACACTTCATCAACCGTATTGTTAAAATCACAATCAGCAAATATTAAAGCAGGGTTTTTACCGCCAAGCTCTAGAGATAGTTTCTTAAAGCTAGGCGCTAATAGCTTTGCGATAGCGGCTCCTGTTGTTGTGCCACCAGTAAAGGAAATTGCCTTAATCGCTTGGTGTTGACAAATAGCCTGACCGACTTTCGCACCGCTACCATGTAAAATATTGAGTACGCCAGCAGGCAAACCAACTTTTTGACATATTTCACCAAGCAATGTCGCTGTTTTCGGTGTGACTTCTGAGGGTTTTGCAATCACGCAATTACCAGCGGCTAATGCTGGCGCAATTTTCCAGGTAAATAAATAAAGTGGTAAATTCCAAGGGGAAATACAGCCAACAATGCCAATAGGTTGCCTTAAAGTGTAATTTATTGCCACGCCAGCCATAGCATGCGATTCACTAGCAAATTGTGAACAGGCATGAGCAAAAAACTTAAAGTTACTGGCAGCTCTAGGAATATCAACTATGCGTGCTAGTGAAATTGGCTTACCGTTGTCAATTGATTCTGCAAGAGCCAATTCTTCAATTCTATTTTCTATTTCTTGTGCAATGGCATTAAGAAAATCAGCTCTCTGTTCTAATGGCATTGCTTGCCAAGCAGGCAATGCTTTTTTAGCGGCTGTCACGGCGAGCTCAACATCTTCGCCAGTACTGTCGGGAATCTGTCCGTATATCTCGCCCGTTGCGGGCTCAATATTGTCAATATATTGCTGACTTTGTGGTGCTTGATATTGACCGTTAATAAAGTTTGCTATGGTATCCATATTCACACCTCTATAAACAGCTAGTACGTCCGCCGTCAACAGGCAAGTTAATACCCGTAATATAGCCAGCTGCAGGAGATGCTAAAAATGCCGCTGCGGCAGCAAATTCTTCTGGAGCGGCAAAACGGCGCATTGGAATTTGCGCTTTTTCATTTTCAGTTGCTTGCGCGATTGAAATATCTTGCTTCTTTGCTTTACCAGCAATAATAGCATCTAGTCGGGCTGTGGCTGTTGCCCCTGGTAAAACATTATTTACTGTGATTCCGTCTGGGCCGAGTTCATTGGCGAGAGTTTTTGCCCAACTTGCTACGGCACCACGGATAGTATTGGAAACGCCTAACCCTGGAATAGGTTGTTTTACTGACGTTGAAATGACATTAATGATTCGACCATACTGGTTGGCTTTCATTGCCGGTATCAACGCTTGAACTAAGTGGTGATTAGTTACTAGGTGCAAATTAAAGGCATCGATAAACGCTGTAACATCGCTTGCGCTTGCTGGCCCTGGTGCAGGACCGCCGGTATTGTTGATTAAAATATCGTAACCACCATTTTGTTCGACATCAGCAAGAATGACGTTATTAACTTGCTCTGGTTGAGAAAAATCTGCGGTTAATACTTGATGAATCTGTCCCTGAGCAACATTAAGTGATTGTTGAACCTCTGCAAGCTTTTCTGCGTTGCGAGAGAATAAGGTAACACTAGCACCTAAATTGGCAAGTTCAACTGCACAAGCTCTGCCAATACCTTGGCTACTGCCGCAGACTAATGCACGTTTTTGGGTTAAATTAATATCCATTTTTGACCTTTTTTATAGTAATTCTTATGCTTAAATTTTCGGCTGGCTGCAATCTGGAATTGCCATTATCTTGACCTGAAAATATAAGTTGTCATTTTTTATTAGCACTTTTTTATCACAATAAAAAATTTAATGTCAGCAAAATGTTGGCAAAAATTGTTGGCATAGTGTCATTAAAAATTGCCGTTGATAATTTAATCTTAACTTGCTGGTAAAAAAATCTTATCCCCGAGGCTCATAAATTAAGAATTAAACAAAAGTTGTATTAAATTGCAGTAATTAGTCTCAGTTTGCTGGCTAAGTAGCCAGTGTGCTGGCTGATTAAGCACATTTTAACTGTTTAATATTTGACTTTAATTAGCTAAAAAGAAAGCAAAAATAGCCAGAAAACTGCAGTTGGTAGTCGCAACTATTTTGTTATCTGTCGAAAAGGGCGAGACATATCGATTAAAGCTGGTTACAGTGATTTAATAAAAACAATATAAATTACGCTGGAAATAAACTACGAGTAGGTGATTTTTCTCGGCGTTAAATGGAGTGATAAATGAACCGTAAACCTCTTTCTATTTTAATAGCTGCGAGCTTAACTTTGGCTACGATAGCGACATCAAATGTTTATGCCTTTGAAAAGAATACCCGCCAAGATATTGCCAATGATTACCAACAGCATTTAGCGCCATTATGGGATCATTTTCATCGTAACCCTGAGCTTTCGTTGATGGAAACGAAAACAGCAAAGAAATTAGCAAATGAGCTAAGTGAAGCTGGTTTTAAAGTTACTGAAAACGTTGGTGGTACCGGCATAGTTGCGCTAATGAAAAATGGTGACGGGCCTATGGTGATGGTGCGTGCTGATATGGATGGCTTGCCGGTGGTTGAACAGTCTGGCTTAAGTAACGCGTCAACAGTAAAAATGAAAGACTGGAATGGTGAAATGGTTGGCGTTATGCATGCGTGTGGTCACGATGTGCACATTACCAGCTTAGTTGGTACTGCCCGTTATATGGCGGAAAATAAAGACAAATGGTCAGGTACCTTGATGTTGATTGGCCAGCCAGCCGAAGAGAGAGGACCTGGTGCTTCTGCAATGATGGCAGACAATTTATGGCAGCGTTTCGGTCAACCAGATTATGCTTTTGCATTTCATGTCAGCGCTAATACAGAAGCAGGAAAGATTGTTGTTGATGAAGGCTCTCCTTATGCTGGCGCGGATACTGTTGATATTACGGTACACGGTATTGGGGCACATGGTGCTTCGCCGCATCAAGGAAAGGATCCTATTGTTATAGGCGCGCAAATTGTTAATAATTTACAAACGATAATTAGTCGAGAATTAGCACCACGTTATGCTGGTGTTATTACCGTTGGTGCTTTTCATGCTGGCACTAAACACAATATTATTTCTGACCAAGCAAAACTGCAATTAACCGTGCGCAGTTTGACGCCTGAAGTGCGTGAGCAGTTACTATCAGCAATTAAACGTATTGCAATTGGCACAGCACGTACTGCTGGTATGCCAGAAGATAAGTTACCAGAAGTAGTCGTGAGTGAGTTTTCTTTTCCACCTACCTTTAATGATCAAAAACTTGCTAAGCGCTTAAAAACTGTTTTAAGTGATAAAATGGGCAGTGAGACGTTACTTGAGCCTGCTGAAACAGGTATGGGCGCAGAAGATTTTGGTTTCTTCACTACAGAGCCTTATATTCCAAGTGTTTATTTTAAAGTTGGTGGTACACCAAAAGCTGATTTTGAGCGAGCAGCTGCTGGCGGCGCAGCGGTGCCAAGTCACCATAGTCCGCAATTTAAAGTTAGCCCTGAGCCTGCCGTGAAGGCCGGTGTAGAAGCAACAGTGCACGCTTTACTTGATGTTATGGCTAAGTAATTTTTGCATTTTAATAGGTGCGCAGCTTAACGCTGCGTGCCGATAATTTATAGATATCAAATATTAAAATAAGCTAATTATTAATATTTCGGCGATATCAGGTTAAGCATTTTCCCCTGCCATTTTTGCTTGATTCCGGCAAGTGTCCCTTCCTTTTCTAGCGTTTTCATCGTTGTTTTAAGTGTTTCTACAATAGCTTTGTCTGTGTTTAAACTACAGGCAAAATAAAAATCTAATGTTAATTCATGCAAAACATAAACACTTTTATATTTTGCTGCTTCGACTGAATTTTTAACCCTATGATTGAGCAGATCGTCATTAAGCACAATAAGATCTATTTGACGACTTGGAGTTTCAAGTAGTTGTAACAAGGCGTCATAATTATTCATCACATAAAGGTTTTTATCTTCAGTAAAGCTCTTAGAAGCTAGGAAGTGATGAGTTACATCATCTTTAATTACCGCTGTTTTGTAATTTTTAGCTTGTGCTAAATGATTAATCTTGATTGGATTACTACTTAATGCATACAAAGAAATCGTACTATTAGTAATATGACCGACCCACTGAAATAGTGGTTTGCGCTCAGGAATATTGGCTAAAGAATAAATACACGTATTTTTGTCTTGTAGGGCACTATTGTATGACAATGTCCAAGGGTGCGCTTCAAGGTGGTAGTCAATCTTCGCTGCTTTAAGTACCGTAGCGACAATTTCGGTTGATAAGCCTTCAACTCCCGTTTTAGTCACGATCTGAAATGGTGCTAAATGTTCAGTAACCACATTTAACTTAGCTGCAATGGCATTGTTACATAGCGATAAGGTGAAAATTATCTTAGCTAATCGTACGTATATGGTAGCGCGAATATTCAGTTGGCTAACCCTAGTTTTTCAAAGTGATATAGTTCTACTATAAGCACAATTGTTAAAAGCGCAATTGTTAAATTTAGGAATACTTGCTTAACCGTAATGGAAGTGTCAGATACAAAAAAGCCCAGTCAATGACTGGGCAAAAAACAAAAGGGAGAAACTAATCAAGTATCAGGGTTAACTTTTTTCCTCTGCATTTTCTTGATTTAATAAGCTTTTACCATTAATTGCAATTTTTCTTGGTTTTAAAGCTTCTGGGATTTCTCGTTCCAAATCTATGTGTAATAAGCCATGTTCCATAAAAGCACCAATAACTTTTACATGGTCGCCTAATTGAAATTTGCGCTCAAAATTTCGCTCGGCAATGCCTTGATGTAAAAACTTACGTTCGGCTTTATTACTATTACTGGCTTTTGTGCCGGTAACAATTAAGGTGTTTTGCTTTGACTCTATTTCCAGTTCTTCTTCAGCGAAGCCGGCAATAGCCATTGTAATTCGATATTGATCTTCCGCCAATAATTCAACGTTGTACGGTGGGTAAGAAGATTGTTTGTCTGCTCTTGAGGCTTTATCAATTAATCCAGCTAAGTGATCGAATCCGATAAATGAGCGGTAAAGTGGGCTGAAATCTGTAGATGTACGCATAATTCATATCCTATTTTAGGTTAGCAATATGTTGTCTCTTTAAGTTTTTTCTGATGCTAAAGCCAGCTTTATTGCCGCGAATTATTGCACCTGAAATTGAAAACTCTCAGAGTTTAAGTGTGCCTTTCAATATTGAACAGGCGGTTAATGTAGACCCTATCGGCGACTACAATATTAAAGATGGGATTGATGCAATTTTTTTCAAGAGAAAAGTTAAATAAAATTTAACTTATTTTATCGGGTGTTATTTAATTAATGTTTTGTTGTTTGTGGGATTATGCTGGAAGTGGTTTTTTAAATATACCAGTAAGAAACTAATCGCGATAAATTAGTTTCTTACTGGTTAGTTGAACTGTTATTACTCTGTATCTTCAGTTACCGGTGTTTCATTTTCAGGAGCCACTTGGCTAAGTGATTTCAATTTAGTTAATGCGGTTTCGTAATCTGGATGTTGAGATATGTTGCCAACAAGCTCTTTATAGGCAATATTGCCATCGGCGTTAATGATAAAGATTGCTCGGGTTAATAAGCCCATATCTTTAATAAGCAGGCCATAGTTGTGGCCAAAATCACGCCATACTGCATCTGATAGCACTTTGATTTTGTCGACTTTTTCTGTTTTACAAAAACGTTTTTGCGCAAAAGGTAAGTCATTACTTATCGTTAGCATCACAACATCGTTTGGCAAATTTGCCACTTCTTCATTAAAACGCTTAGTTTGTATTGAACATACGCCAGTATCTAAGCTAGGAACTACTGAAATTAATACATGTTTTCCCTTAAATTCATTTAATGTCACGGGTGAAAATGATTCAGTTACAACCTTAAAGTTTGGCGCCTGCTGCCCTAAATTAACTTGATTGCCTAACAAAGTGACATACTTTTTTCCAGCCATTACCAAGTTGCTGGTTTCGTTCAGGTTATTGGTTGCTACTTCGGCCGAAGCAGTAAATATCATTAGGCTGCTTAGCACAGAGATTAAAGGTAATTTGAAAACTTTCATTTTTTGGTCATTTAGCTGAGGTAAAATATTGATCAAGCTTACCTTTGCATAAGAAAAATTGCGAATAAAACGTGTTTTATTTTCAAAAGCTAACTATTGTTTATTATAATGTAACAACAGTTTTACCGTGCATATGTATTGGTGAATATACCTTGCTGAGTAATTTGATTTAGCTAAATTTTGAAGTAGCAACTTAGGGTTCTTTCCTTTATGCCAACATCTTTGTTAATTTGTGATGATTCTAATATGGCGCGTAAGCAAGTTGCGCGCTCGCTTCCCGATGGATGGGATGTCGATATAACCTTTGCTAAAAACGGCGTTGAAGGGATAGCCGCAATTAAAGAAGGAAAAGGAGACGTACTTTTACTTGATTTGAATATGCCGGAAATGGATGGTTATCAAGTATTAGAAACTATTTTAAAACAAGACTTACCAACTCTGGTTGTGGTTATTTCTGGTGATATTCAACCAGAAGCCCATGAACGGGTGAAAAGTTTAGGCGCTTTAGATTTTATTAAAAAGCCTGTTGATAAAAACAAGCTAACTGACATATTGCAAGCTTATGGTGTGTTTAATCAAGCTGATTTACAGAAAAAAAATGCAGCGGTTCCACAAGTTGCCATTGAAGAAAATCAGACTGAACATATTGAGTTACCTCCGGTTGCAGAAAGTAGCTCTCCTAGCCAAGACACATTTACTAAGCCTGAAAAGTCCACTATTGAACTTGATAACGATATGCGTGATTGTTATCAAGAAATTGCCAACGTCGCTATGGGACAGGCGGGGGATTTATTAGCTCGCTTGCTTGATGTTTTTGTTTTATTGCCAATTCCTAATGTTAACTTAATTGAGGTGAGCGAGTTAACAATGGCCTTGTCTGATGTTGAGTCGAAAGAAAAAACCTCGGGTATATGCCAAGGTTTTATCGGTGCGGGGATTTCAGGTGAAGCATTACTGATTCTAAATGACTCAAGTTTTAAAGATGTAGCTTCATTAATGAATTATCATCACGAGCTAGATAATAACATTGAATTAGAATTGTTGATGGATATGGCAAACTTGTTAATTGGTGCATGTTTAAGTGGTATATCAACTCAACTTGATATGTCGTTTAGCCAAGGTCACCCTGTAGTTTTGGGGCAGCATCGAAAAATTTCTGAGCTTATTGCGACTAATACCAATAAGTGGAAGAAAACTCTCGCCATAGAGATCAGCTACAGTATCGAAAACTACCCGATAAAATGTGATTTACTTTTACTTTTTACTGAAGAGTCGGTTACCACACTTAATAACAAAATTGCTTACTTATTGGATTAATGATGTCAGTACAAACAGATCAGTTAAATGAATTACATTGGTTAATGGAAATGTTGCACACCATTGACGTTGGCTTAGTGGTGCTTGACCGAGATTATAGTATTCAAATTTGGAATGGTTTTATGGAAAACCATAGTGGCTTGTTGCCACGTGAAGTAAAAGGGCAAGTGCTATTTTCTCTTTTTGAAGAAATCCCAGAAGACTGGTTCCGACGTAAGGCAGAGTCTGTATTTTTACTGAAAAACAAAGCCTTTACTATTTGGGAGCAAAGGCCATATGTTTTCAAATTTAACAATTATCGGCCAATTACTGGTACGGCAGATTTTATGTACCAAAACACTACCTTTATTCCGTTAATGTCGGCCACAGGTGAAGTTAGCCATTTGTGCTTATTGGTTTATGACGTAACCGATAATGCTATTCATAAAAAAGAATTAGAAAAGGTTAATGCTGACTTGGCGGTACTTAGCCAAACTGACGGCTTAACTAAGTTATTTAATCGTAATCATTGGCAGCATTGTATTGAAGCTGAATTTAAACGCTATACTCGCAGCCAGCATTCAAGCAGTTTAGTGATGCTAGATATTGATCATTTTAAAAAGATCAACGATAGCTATGGCCACTTAGTTGGCGATGACGTTATTCGACATTTAGCAAAAGTGATCCGTGAACAAGTGCGTGAAACTGATGTTTCAGGACGTTATGGTGGTGAAGAGTTTGTTATATTATTAGCAGATACTCATCTTGATGACGCAAAAGTTTTTGCAGAACGTTTACGTAAAACTGTTGAAGAGTCAGTGGTGATTTATAACGATATTGAAATTAAATACACTATAAGTTTAGGTATTGCAGAAGTCGCCCCGACATTTAGTTCTGTGTCTCATTGGCTTGAACATGTTGATAATGCTTTGTATCAATCGAAAGAAAGTGGCCGTAACAGAGTAACTGTGCATCAATCGTAATTACGATCTGTTTATGTCAAAAGCAAAAAAGCCCATTAGGGCTTTTTTAATCTAAGTAAATACATCCTTACAGTAGGCGATTTGCAAAAATAGCGACGAATATATTAGCGAGCTCGCTTTGCCATTAACCAATGCAAGCTTTGGGCGATAATAATTGCTAAAAGCACACCGCCGATATTGGCGAATAGATCTAACCACTCGCCATAACGGTTAACATACGGTTGAATAAGCTCAATCATACCGCTCCATAAGATATAAAACAGGGCCAGTCCTAACCAATGTTTCGGTCGACGAAGCGCTGCGGGCAACATTAATAAGCAATAAGAAATAAAATGGTGCGTTTTATCGCTACCGGGTGCAGCAGGTAAATGCTCTACTGGAAATAACGAAGCAATGGTAATAGCGGCTAACGCCACATAAGTTAAACTTTGCCAATAGCGACAGATTAAATTAATTAGCCCCATTGTTTATTTCTTTTGATAAACCAATTTGCCATCTACCCAGGTTTTGTTGACATTAATCTGCCATATATCTTGTTGAGGAATGTCGAATAAGTTCTCCTCAAGTAAAATAAAGTCTGCTTTTTTGCCTTTTGCTAAACTACCAATTAACTGTTCCTGATGACCTGAATATGCGGCATCTAATGTAAAACTGCGAAATGCTTGTAACGGTGTCATCTTCTCTTTCGCAAACCAGCCACCTTGCGGGTTATTACTATGATCTTGTCGGGTAATTGAGGCATGTAAGCCATAAAATGGGTTTGGTGACTCAACTGGAAAGTCAGAGCCTGCAGCTATTATGGCGTTTGCGTTAAGTAGCTTTTGCCATGCATATGCGCCAAGTACTCTGTCTGCGCCTAATCTATCCTGTGCCATATTTTTATCGCTAGTTGCATGTGTTGCTTGCATTGATGCGATAATGCCTAGCTCAGAAAAACGTGGGATATCTTCAAGCCTTAAAACTTGTGCGTGTTCGACACGGTGCCTTAGTGCTTTACTATCAGTCTTTTCAATATATTTTTCATAAGTATCGAGTACTAATTTATTGGCGTTGTCACCGATTGCATGGCTGTTAACTTGAAAGCCTAACTTCATAGAGGTATTGACAAGCTGTTCAAATTCTTTTGGCGTATTGAGTAACAAGCCTCTGTGACCAGGATGGTCAGAGTAATCTTCTATTAATGCCGCTCCACGACTGCCCAAGGCGCCGTCGGCTTGAATTTTTACGCTGTTAAAAGTGAGCATGTCATCACTGCTTTGATAATGACCTTTTGCTAATGTTTGCTGCCAATTATCTGATGGTAAATACAACATAGCATTAATTCTAATACTCATTTTTCCTTCTTGGCTTAATGCTTTAAAGGCAGCCAAATTTTCAGAGTCAATCCCCGCATCATGTACGCTTGTGAGGCCATAGCCAGCCAATGTATCCATGGCCTTAACTAGCACTTGTTTTTGTTGCTCCATGGTGAGTGGTGCAATGGCATTATCGATAAGTGCCATGGCATTATCGATAAATACACCCGTAGGTTTGCCGTCGGTACCTTTAATAATGTCGCCACCTTCTGGGGACTTGGTGTCGGCGCTTATGCCAGCTAACGCCATGGCTTTTGAATTTGCCCAGCCAGCGTGTCCGTCAACCCGTTTGAGCCAGACTGGCTGATCGGGGAAAAGTTTATCCAAACTTTTTGCCGTCGGAAATGCATTACTGGGCCATTGCGTTTGGTTCCAACCTCGGCCTTGTATCCAAGTTAGACCAATATTTTCTTTTGCGTATTTTAACGTTTTATGAACAGCATCTTGTTCCGAGGAGCTATTAACAAGGTCAGCGCGTAGTAAGCTCAGGCCATAACTTAGAATATGTCCGTGAGCATCTATGAGGCCTGGAATTAAGGTTTTTCCTTGGCCATCAATTACTGTGAGCTCTTTTGTACTCGGTATTTTATCGCTTGATGAATAAAGGTGATCAATCTTATCGTCAGTAAATTGAATCGCAGAGAAGTTCTTTAGTTTATTACCGTCAAGTGTGTAGCCTTGTACGTTTTTAATGATTGTGGTTTGCGCCAAACTATTTGATGGGGCTAATGCTGCAAAAACTAGTGGGCTAAAAACTAATGCACTTTTGATTGTTGTCGACAAACTCTTCATTAAACTTCCTTGGTTCTATTTTTTTGTTGCTAAATACTAGCATGAAAAATATATAAACCTTGATTTTTTGTCGAAAGACTATTGAATTTATAGATAAAAAAGGGCCCGAGGGCCCAATATAGATAGCAATAGTTTATTCCTGTTTTCGGTCAGTAACACAAAGTTATCAAATAGTTCGGGTTGCTGTTGCAGGTGCTATTAATGCCGCTTTTCTAGCAGGGTATAATACTGCCAGCTGACCGACAATAAACAATGCAACAACGCCAAAAGCGACGAGTTCGAAACTGATTGGAGAAAGGTTAAAGGTGTTCACTAGCCACATGTTAAGTGCAACAGCACCGATACAACCAATAACATTCCCTATGGTTGAGATAATAAAATTTTCCATCATAAAATAGCGCATAATCTGGCCTTTGGTTGCGCCAAGCGCGCGACGTGTACCAATTTGTTTGGTGCGTCTATTAATACTGAATATAGCTAAGCCTACTATGCCAAATCCTGTAATTAGGGTTAGTGTTATCACAACCGTGGTGAGAATTTTATTCGTTGCATTATGCTGGCGATAACTGCGTTTACGGGTATCTTCAACTGTTGTTACTCGGCGAATAATACGTTCTTTATCACTTTCTGCTAGGGCTTTTTCAATAGCTGGCATTAGGGCATCACGCTGGCCTTCTTCAGTACGAATAAAGTAATAGCTACCTTTAGACTCTCGATGAAACGGCACTAACATGCTGCGTTCAACACCATTCCAGCCATTCCATGGCGCTTGTAATGCTTTAATAATACCAATAATTTGCATTGGCTGAGTTTGTGAAATATATACCGTTTTTCCGATAGCTGATTGCCAGTCATCAGGGTATAAGTTTTCAGCAAATGCTTTAGTGATAATAGTTTTTGCTGGCCATGTTGATTGCCCGTCTTTACGTAGTTCGATATCTTCTTGAGTGAAGTTAGTGCCAGCTATGAGCTCTAGTCCCATGCTATTAATGGCGTGCTCGTCAACCATGTAAACCGCAGTGCCTACCGCATCTTTGTCTTCACCAGGCTCGTGTTGTAATGCCATTGACCAACCACTACTGCTTAACGGGATCGCATTAATTTGAATTGCATCTACAACACCTGGGGTATTGCGAATCATGTGCAAATCGGTTTGTAATTGCGCCTGAATATTATAGTCTTGACCAAATATCGTATTGGTAAGATAAAAGGTATTGGCTTCATCTAGACCACTGTCACGTTGCATTTGTTGTTGGCGATCTTGGATCATAAAAATCGCATTGACCATAATCGTCATTGTTAACGCTATTTGCAGTGCAATAAGTAAGGCACCAATTTTATTGCGCGCTAAGGCGCGGATAATAAGTCCTGTTTCTAACATAGTTATTTCCTACTTTTGCTGGCAATTTATTGGCTTTTTAATTGTTGGGCGGGCTGAATATTACATGCCCGCCATGTTGGGTATAAACCGGCTAATATGGTTGAAATAAGTGCAAGAGCAACTGCTAATATCGCCATGTTAGTATCTAAACTTGCTAAGCCTTGCATATAATCACCATAAAGGTTTTCAACACCTTTTAGCCCTAAGTAAGCCAGAAATAAACCGAGTATTCCGCCTAAAATGCCAATGCAAGCTGATTCAATAATGTACTGACTAAACAGGGTACTTTTACTCGCTCCTAATGCTTGGCGCAAACCAATTTCTGGTGCTTTACCTAAGAATTTTGCCAGTAATAAACCGACAGTATTAAGTAAACATACAATGAGAAACATAAATGACATAGCCATCATCATTTGCGCGTCGTCTGCAACAACTTCTTGTGCCTCTAACCATTGCATTACATTACTTAAACGGTTATCTAACGGGCGTTGAAAACGGCCAAACTGCTTTTGCTCTTCAACATAAGCATTAAGAAATTGCAGATAATCTTGTTTATCTTGCTCAGTTTTTAACTCCACCCAGAATTGAGTCCAAATACATTCCGAAGCAAGAAATGCTTTAAAGCCATCACCTGAAGGTTTCCAACAATTGGTATTTCCTGACCGAGATATTTTTTCGTCTTCAATTAAGTGAAACGGAACAAAAATGTCTTCAGAGTCATTAAAAGCACCTGTAGTTATATCGTAAAAGCGGGGTTTAGGTTGCCAAGTATCAATGACCCCCACCACACGAAACATATTGCCTTCAAGTTTTATAGACTTGCCGACGGAGTCTGTACCACCAAATAGCTTGTCATTGGTTTCTTTGCTTAATACCACAACAAACTCTTTGCTTTCATCACTTTGATTTGACCAACCGCTTCCGTAAATAAATGGCACGTTAAACATGGAGAAAAAGTCAGCTGAATTTGCTCGGCCGTTAACGATTAAAGGCAACATCTCTGGATCTTCAGGCTCTATTACCCCGAACGCTTGCGCTTGAATATTCTGACGAAATGCTTTTTGCGCCCGCATTAAGTTGGTTGAATCTGTGAAAGTTAATTGATCAGGTGGATTTAAGCCGTCATCGAATGGGTCATTAACATCCCAACTATCAAGTTGCACATAAAATAATTGCTCACTTTTTTCTGGAATAGGATTGGCAGACATCAGGTAATTTACTGTTACCGTAGTCATCGCCGCACCAATGCCTAAACCTATAGCACATACCATTAATAGGCTTAAGCCCCAGTGTCGAACTATGCTGATCCAAGCAAGTCGTAAATAGTAACTAAACATATTTTTATCCTTGTCCTTGTTGGAATTAAGTTAGGCAATCGCTTTATCGGTGTTCGACGCGACAATTTCCAATTCACTTACTCGGCCATCTTTGACTTGAATGGTGCGTTTGGCACGTTGTGCTAATTCGGCATCGTGTGTCACCATAATAATGGTGGTACCTTGTTGATTAATCTCTTCAAGTAAACTCATTACGCCTTTAGCCATTTCAGAATCTAAATTACCAGTTGGCTCATCTGCTAACAAAAAACGTGGATCAGTAGCAAGTGCTCGAGCAATAGCGACACGTTGTTGTTGTCCACCAGATAGTTGACTAGGTAGATGTTTCATTCGCGATGCTAAACCAACGCGTTCTAAGTTTTCTTCTATTCGACGCTTCCTTTCTTTAGCATTAAAACCACGATAACGTAATGGTACGTCGACATTGTCATACAAGTTTAAGTCAGGGATCAGATTGAAACTTTGAAATATAAAGCCTATTTTTTGGTTTCGCATTCGAGAACGGCCGTTGTCATTTAACTTACCTACATCTTCGCCATCAAGTAAAAACTCGCCATTAGTGTAGGTTTCAAGCAGGCCGGCAATATTTAAAAATGTTGTTTTTCCTGAGCCGGAAGGGCCGGTGACACTGACGAAATCTCCCTCGTTAACCTGTAAACAAAAGTCGCGCAGTGCGTGTGTTTGGATATCGGCGGTTTGAAATATTTTATTGATATTTTTCATTACTAACATGTTAAGTTCCCTTGTATAGATTAGGCAGCGAACTGCGCTTTTATTATCGCTATTTTAATTTGAGTGCGTTTAGTCACTGAGTAATACTTGATCGGCGGCATTAAAGGTGTCGGTACCCGAAATAATTATTTGGTCACCTACATTTAAACCTTGTAATATTTCAACATGACTTAAGCTGCGGGCACCTGTGGTAATAGCTGTTTTCTCCGCCAGACCGTTAACCACTTTATATGCAAAGCGACCACCACTACTGTCAAGAAACTGTCCACGCTGTACTTGCAGTACGTTTTCTTTATATTCCAAAATAATTTGTGTGTTTAAGCGTTGATTTTGACGTAACTTTCTTGGCGTTTCATCGGTGAAACGCACTCGCCCAGTAACCTGATTGTTCAGTATTTCGGGGGAAATTGTTACTAAGCGAGCACGAAAGGGCCGTTGTTCAAATTGAATATTAACTTCCATGCCTATGGCTAAGTCATCGGCATAGCTTTCTGGGATCTCTATTTCAACTTCGAACTGCGAAAGATCAACTATGGTTAGAATTGCTTGGTTCTTACTTAAAAAGGTTTTATTGTCGGTACTAAGGTTACCCACAATGCCATTAACTGGCGACGCGATATTTAAGCCGTCTACCTGACGTTGAAGTTCTTTCACCAACAAAGTTTGACGGCGAATATCGAGCTTTAATGACTTGCTATCAAAGTCTAAACTTTCTGCATTTAATGCCGCGTCTTGTACTGCGTGTTTATGCTGTAAGTTTGCCTGCTCTAATTCATCTTGCGCTTTTTCAAAATCGATTTGGCTAATAGCACTTTTCTCATAACCTAAGTCTGCACGACGCTTTTCTCGGTTTGCAGTAATCAATTTTACATTAGCTAAATCAACTGCTTTTTGATCAATTAAGCGTTGTTTCTTTGCTTGTATGCTTTGGCGTTCAAAGCTAGATTGCAAACTTTCTAAAGTTGCTTGTTGTTGAAACAATTGGCTGTTTAATTCCGGACTTTCAAGTTTAGCAATAACTTGCCCTTGTTTTACTTCATGGCCCGCTTCAATCATTAAAGTAATAGTACCATCGGCAGGGCTGTATACGGTTGGACTAACGGCTGCAACGACACGGCCTAGTACCGAAATATCACGTGTGAAGTCGCCTTGAGTAATTGTAGCGAGCCTGACTCGTTCAAGTGATACTGACTGTTGAGCTTTACTCCAGCGAGATGCTGCTGGTGCAACTTGCCAAATAAAACTTACGATCACTAAGGCAGCTAGGGTTAAAACTAGCCAGCGTTTTTTGCTGGATGTGGTTGTTATTATTTTACTATCTTGTGCACTGGTGTCTTTAATCGACATGACTTTTCCCCCGAATGTCAATAATCAGTGTTTGTTATTGAGCAAAATTACTTGCTAAGTAACACTGACATAAACTTAAGTCGTTATGAGAAAGGAAAAGGTTTAAAAAGAATGTAATTAATTGTTATTTCGTTACAGAAGGCAACTAGATAGGATGGTTAATTGCGTTATATCGGCGCTTACTCGTTGACAAATAGTGGAAGTCAGACAATGCTGGCGTTAATTACGCTGCAGGTCGTTTTTCCCTATACAGGCGTACTAATGCAACGGCTAAAAATAGTAATGGAATAGCAAAATCAATTACACGAGTATAGCGGGCATAAGGTGTTACGCCGCGAACGATTGCTACTTGGCCATTTAATACTGCTTCTTCAAACTGTGGTATTTGATTAGTGATATTGCCATGATGATCCACCAATGCGGTGATACCATTATTGGTTGCCCGTAAAAATGGTCGGCCAAATTCTAAAGCCCGCATGCGAACAATCTCTAAATGCTGATGCGGACCATGAGAGTCACCAAACCAGGCATCGTTACTTACTGTTAACAACATGTCAGTTTGGTCTGAGAAGTTAGCACTTAGTTGCTCTGCAAAGGCCACTTCAAAACAAATAAGTGGCAAAAGTTGGTAGCCATTAGCTACTAAGTTCTTTTGTTGATATTCGCCACGGCTAAATGATGACATTGGTAAGTTAAAAAAGGGTGCTAATGGTCGTAACCATTCCGCAAATGGAACAAACTCACCAATGGGCAATAAATGGTGCTTTGCATAGCGATTGCTGTTGTTGTATTGATAACCACCAAGTTCGTCGTTTGCACTGTATTTACCAATAACAACTAAATTATTATAGTAGTTTTTTGTGTTTACATTGTAATCGATAATACCGGAAATAATAGCGCTGTTATTTAGTAACGCTGAACTTTGTGCTATTTGCAAAAATTCTTGTGCTTGTGTGCTCGGCTCAACAGCCGTAATAGCTGATTCTGGCCAAATAACTAATTCGGCAGGGAAATTTTTTCGTGTTAAGTCTAGGTAAGTTAGCATGGTTGGCCATGTTTGCTCAGGAGCCCATTTAAGCTCCTGTTTAATATTACCTTGAACAATGGCGGTATCTACTTTTTTACCTGTAGGAGTAACCCAGGAAGTATTGGTCAGAAGTGCTGATAGCAAAGTTATGCTTAGTAAAACACTCGCTGCAAAATAACGTGTTTTCTTTGTGTTTTTACCAGTGCCTTTAACTAGGTAGAGAAGATTAATGCTAAGGAAAATAACCAGAGCACTGATTCCTTTCTCACCAATAACTGGGGCAAAAATTGATAATGGGCTATTAATTTGACTGTAACCTAAAGTTAGCCAAGGGAAACCGGTTAAGAATACACCACGTAAAAATTCAGCTAATAACCAAAATGGTAAGAGTAGCCATAAATTTACACCATTATTTAGCGACAAGCGGGCACTTAGATAACAGGCTAAAGCTAAAAATAGTGCTAAATATAAACATAGCAATAGCATTAGTAATAATGAAATGGCTAACGGTAGGCCGCCAAATTGATCGATACTGACATGAACCCAGCTAATACCTGCGGCAAACCAGCCAAAGGCAAAAGTAAAGCCTTGTTTAGCGGCAATTTTTGCAGATTTCCCTCGAAGTGTGGACAACCAAATAGGTAAAACAATAAAAACAATACCGTAAAGAGAGTAGGGCGCGTAGCTAAATACCAAACTTAGCCCTAGCAATAAGCTAAGGCCATTTTCTTTATTGGTGATATTTCGCTTAACTCGAGAGAAAAGTTTGCTTAACATGTAGGTTTAGTCAACGATTTTACCCGTAACTTGATGTGATTTTGGTACTGTAACTTGCAACGTTTGTATACGTCGACTGTCGGCAGACGTTACTTTAAAGATAACTTTATTAATTGTTACATGTTCACTTTTTTTCGGCATATGGCCAAAGTGCTGTAATACAATGCCACCAATAGTGTCAGCGTCGCTTTCATTAAATTGCACATTAAAGAATTCATTGAAGTCAGCTAAATTAGTTAAAGATTTTACTTGGTAAACTTGTCCGGCTAAATGCTTTATATCTTCTTCTATTGCGTCATCGGTTTCGTCTTCAATTTCACCAACGATAAGTTCAAGAATATCTTCGATTGTAACAACACCTGATACACCACCATATTCATCGACGACAATTGCCATATGATAACGTTGCTGTCGAAATTCTTTTAATAACGGATCAACTTTTTTACTTTCAGGAACGATAATCGCAGGCCTGATAATTTTATCTAAAGTAAACTCTTCTTCGGTTTGCTTAAAACCAAAGGCGAGCAGGTCTTTCGCTAATAAAATGCCTTCAATATGGTCAATATCTTCATTAATAACCGGAAAACGAGAATGCCCAGATTCAATAATTATTGGCAATGATTTCTCTATCGCATCTTTGATATCTAACGTCACCATTTGTGAGCGCGGGATCATGATATCGCGTACACGCATATCAGATACTTCAAGTACACCTTCAATCATTTGTTTGATTTCAGGGTTGATGAGTTCTCGGTCTTCAGCATCGTTTAATACATCAACGAGCTCTTCTTTATTTCTCGGTTCTCCTGTAAACACCTGAACAATTTTATCCAAGATTGATTTATTAGTAGAACCGTTACTAGAGTGGGGGTGGTCGTCGCTCATAGAGCCTTGTTATATCCTTGTTGTTCGAATGTATAATTCAAAAAGTAGTTGGTTAGTTTGTAACCGATTTTTAATTATTTCAAGTATTAAATCGTTATTTTATGACTCTGTTACAATTTCATTAAACTAATTTAATTAACTACAATTTCCGCTATCGCTAGTTTTCGTTTATTTCATATGGTGCAGGAAAGCCTAATGTGGTGATAATTTTACTTTCCAGCGCTTCCATTTCTTCTGCTTCATCATCATTAATGTGGTCAAACCCCAGTAAATGTAAACAACCGTGAACGACCATATGTGCCCAATGGGCTTTCAATATTTTTTTCTGTTCTTCAGCTTCAGCTTCGACAACTGCAATACAAATTATTAAGTCGCCTAGCAAATTTAATTCAATTCCTTCCGGCACTTCAAATGGAAAAGATAAAACATTGGTTGGTTTATCTTTTCCACGGTATTGGCTATTGAGCTGCTGACTTTCCTCACTTGAAACTAATCTAATCGTTAACTCAAATGGCTTGTTAAATTGTTTTAATGCAGCTTCAGCCCAACATTGAAAATCTTTCTGGCTAGGTAAATTTTCGTTGTCACAAGCAATTTGTAAATCAACGTCAATAGTTGGACCGTTACTTTTCATTTGAACTTTCATTTAAATTATTTGCAGCGCGAGCTATTTCATCAGCTTTACGTTGATGCTTTTCTTGTTTCAAACGATTCTCTTTTTGTTCAAAGGCGTCATACGCTTCAACAATACGGCCAACGACAGGGTGTCGCACTACATCTTTAGATTGAAAGAAATTAAAGCTGACTCCCGAAATATCATCTAGTACTTCAATTGCATGACGTAGCCCAGATTTTTGTCCTCGAGGTAAATCTACTTGTGTAATATCACCAGTGATTACCGCGCGTGAATTAAAGCCAATACGGGTTAAAAACATTTTCATTTGCTCGACGGTGGTATTTTGACTTTCATCAAGAATAATAAAAGCATCATTCAAAGTTCTACCGCGCATATAAGCTAGTGGCGCAACCTCAATAACATTACGTTCAATAAGCTTTTCAACTTTCTCGAAACCTAACATTTCAAATAAGGCATCATAAAGTGGGCGTAAATATGGATCGACCTTTTGCGATAAATCACCAGGAAGAAAACCAAGTTTTTCACCTGCTTCAACTGCTGGACGAGTAAGTAATATACGTCTAATTTCTTGACGTTCTAATGCATCAACAGCACAAGCGACCGCTAAATAGGTTTTACCTGTGCCTGCAACACCAACACCGAAGCTAATATCGTTAGTGATTACGTTACGAACATAATTTTGCTGGTTTTCATTTCTAGGCTTAATAACGCCACGTTTGGTTTTAATGGCAACCATGTCGTCAAATTTAGCATCAAGTTGAGTTGGCTCTGTTTCTAGGGTACTAGCATCAATAATGGCTAAGTGTACAACCTCAGGCGTAATATCTTTCGATTTACCTTTAACGGTTTCTGTTTCAAGGTATAGATTAACTAAAAGTTGTTTTACTGCTTGGCAGTTTATGGTTTTGCCTGTAACTTTAAATTCGTGGCTTTTATAGCTGATTTCAACCCCCATACGACGTTCAATCGTTTTAAGATTGTCGTCAATAGCACCACAAAGGTTTGCTAGCCGGTTATTATCAGCTGGGGATAATTCAAAGGTAATACTGGTATTTTTACTCAAAAGTTATTCCTGATACAGATAACAAAATGAAAACAGTAAATAAGCGAGTTAGTTACCGTTACAACTATTTTTAAGGGGTAAACGTTGCCACACCAAGTTCATCAACAGAATTTTCGTTAGTTGAACTTTCACTCGTTTGGTGATGGTTGTTTGCAAGTATGTCAGCCGGAGAATGTGCAATACGTAAGCCCATTTCGCTTTCTTGACGGACTAATTCACCACGAAGTGAGTTGGCATAAACATCGGTAATTTTTACATCAACAAATTGTCCTATAACCGAATGTGGTGCAACAAAGTTGACTATACGGTTGTTTTCGGTGCGGCCACGAAGCTCCATCGGATTTTTCTTTGATGGGCCTTCAACCAATATACGCTGTTCAGTATTTAGCATTTGACGAGCAATATGCAGAGCCTGTTGGCTAATACGGTCCTGTAATATTTGTAAACGTTGCTTTTTAACTTCGTCACTAATGTCATCAACCATGTCTGCTGCTGGAGTACCAGGTCGTGCACTGTAAATAAAGCTGAAGCTTAAATCAAAATCAACCGCTTTGATCAAGTTCATCGTTGCTTCAAAGTCTGCATCTGTTTCACCTGGGAAACCAATGATGAAATCTGATGACATGCAAATATCTGGGCGTGCTTTTTTCAATTTGCGAATTTGAGACTTATATTCAATTGCCGTATGGCCACGCTTCATTTGCGTTAATATTCTGTCTGAGCCACTTTGCACTGGTAAATGTAAATGGCTAACTAATTCTGGCACATCTTTGTATACGTCAATAATGTCGTCAGTAAATTCAATAGGGTGCGATGTGGTGTAACGAATGCGATCAATACCATCGATAGTGGCAATTAAACGTAATAGTTCTGAGAAACGGCAAATGCTACCGTCATGTGAATCACCACGGTAACCGTTAACATTTTGACCAAGTAAGTTTACTTCACGAACTCCTTGCTCTGCTAATTGCGCAATTTCATAAAGTACATCATCAAGTGGACGACTAACTTCTTCGCCGCGAGTATAAGGCACTACACAGAAAGTACAGTATTTACTACAACCTTCCATAATGGAAACAAAAGCAGTCGCACCTTCAGCCTTAGGCTCAGGAAGACGATCAAATTTTTCAATTTCAGGGAAACTAACGTCAACAACTGGATTTTTTTCACCAGTTACTTGTTGGATCATTTCAGGTAAGCGGTGCAAGGTTTGTGGTCCAAAAACCATATCAACATAAGGTGCACGCTGACGTATAGCATCACCTTCTTGTGATGCAACACAACCACCTACACCAATGACCAGTTCTGGATTTTCAGCTTTAAGGTTTTTCCAACGACCAAGTTGATGGAAAACTTTCTCTTGAGCTTTTTCACGAATAGAACAAGTATTTAACAAAATCACATCAGCGTCTTCGGCTTCTTCGGCCAATTCAAACCCGTGGGTGGAGTCTAACAATTCAGCCATCTTCTGCGAGTCATACTCGTTCATTTGACAGCCCCAAGTTTTGATGTATAGCTTTTTACTCATTTATTCGCGCCTAATCTTTACTATGAAATTGATTCTAGTTTTTGCTAGAGAATTTAAGGGGGCATATTTTACTCTTTCTTTGCCTTTGATGCTAGCTTAGAAAATTGACGTTAAAATAAATATAGCAATGCTATTTTGTTAGGAATGAGAGAAAGTCATACTAAAATGGAGTTTTAAGCTTCGAGTCCGACGAGAATAAGTTGGCATAATAGTGCTATGACTTTTGATTAACGAGACTTAAATTCATATGCTAGCGAGTTTCTTCTGTGGCAGTTATAACTGAAACGTAAGACTTAGTAACTGCCAATTGTACATAATTTACTTGTTTAAGACATTTTCATCAAAGGAATTGAGATGATAATTTCACTGCCATGCTCCTGATTATCATAAGTATGAAAGGTAGCGTTAAATTTATTGGCAATTTGACGAATATAGTACATTGCCATGTCAAAATTAATTTTACTGTTAAATTGGGCAAAGCTTTGTTCGTTATCAGTAACTTTCAACCAAATTTTTTCGTTTGATTCATTCACATGCACTGAAAATACGCCGCCATTACCATTGTTAATTGCTGCTAATATGGCTTCATAAACAATCCGATAAATTGCGGTTTGTATTGCATAGTCGACTTTCTCACAATCAATATCAAGCTGTGCCGAAACTAAAACATGATATTGCTGATGAAAATAGTCTGCTAAGTAAGGCAATGCAACGGTTAAAGAGCTACCCGATAGATTACTTGGTTCGACGTGACTATGTTTTGTTTTTAATTCTGCAATGCACTCAGAAATTAATGCTTGAGCGGCTAACTTACCGTCTTCATTTTCTGCTTTTAAGTTGTTTGAGTTTATTGCTTCTTTTGGCTTTATCAGCTTTTGTACTTTTTGCAATTTACGATGAATGATTGCAGCAGATTGGCCATGGGTTTTGATCTCTTCATTTAATAATTGGTGAATATGACTAATGGAACGACTGCGTAAATACAGAAGCCAAAATGTTAAGGTGATTATTAGAGTAATGATAACAGCATAGAGTATTCTAATATTTGGATGCCAATACCAAGGATATGCAACTTTAATATCAGCGTAGGCTTTAAAGTCGCTCCATTGGCCAAGGCTATTCGTGCCCATTATTTCTATACTATAGGTACCTGAAGATAACCCCGTTAATGTTAATTGGTTACCGTTAATTGCATGCCATTCACCATTATTAATTTGATATTTAAATTGTTTTTCTTGCCCGGGTCTAAAGTCTAAACTGGCAAGTTCTAATGTCACCACATCATTTGCGGAGTCTATCTCTATAGAGCGACTTAATAATTGTGCTTTACCTGAAGCGATAGTTTTACTGATATATACTTTGGGGTCTAGCTTGTTGAAAGGTGTTAAAGATACCTTTAATACACCACCGTAATGGCCAACATGAACAATATCGTTAAATAGTTTTGGCTTTTTAGTAAATGTGAGTTTTTCTGTATTCGGCACCATCTTAATTTGATAATTTTCAGGGTTTACAACATATAAACCAGGGTGTCCGGAAACCCATATTTCACCTTTAATTAGAGACATATAGCTAAAGTTAAGATCTTTTGCGAAATGGGCTAACTGCTCTCCTTGCTGATTATAAACAAAAAAGCCATCTCCTTTTGTTGCTACAAAAACCTTATTTTTGTATTCAAGCAAAGAAATAACTTTATTTTCACCTAAGCCTATTAGCGGATTACTTCTATTTGTTTCTTGGTTGAATATATCAACACCTGAGGACGTTGCTATCCATATTTCATTATTACTGAGTGGCAATACATTAATGGCTTCATTTGAAGATAACTGCTCACCTTTAATATGTTTGGTAATCTTTGCGTTAGCAATGTCATAAATATAAATACCATTATTATTTGATGCCAAATAAAGCAAGCCATCCTTATGAGTCATGTCTAATAATAATTTATTATTCTCTAGGAAGTTTACTCGTGATAGTTGCTGACCCGTAGAGCTGTATTGCCATAAACCATCAAAAGTTGAAATGTAAATTGTTTCCCCATCTGAAAATAGATCCGTAATGATCTTCGCGCGCTTACTGAAGTTATTGTTAACTTTTTCAGGTAAAGTTGGGTTAGATAAAGGCTGTTCACTTAATCCTTCCCCATAGCTACCTATAATAAGTTTATTATGATGTGGTGTAAGTACAATGTAATTGATAAATACATCAAAAATTAAAGAAATATTTTGTGTAATAGAAGGAATAAGTTGTTTTATACCTCTGTTATTTAGTATCCATAAAACGCCTGATTCATCATGAAATATTTTTTTTACGTAGCTCGCTTTAATATTAGGGTAAGTGTGAGGGATTTTTGTTAATTCATTAAGTGTATATTTTTCTAACTCCCCTTTTTTATCAACGCTATAAATACTATCTTGTTTATTCGATACGGTTAGAGCTGAAATTTGAGAGTCGACATTAATACTATATTTATTTTCATTATCGCTTAACATGACGATTTGGCTGGTATCTGCATTGGCAAAGATTACTTTATCTTCAATGGTTGTCATTGCCGATATTTTGCCCGCATTAATTAATTTTATCTCAGTCCCATTGAATCTGAATAAACCCTTACTTGATGATATATATACATATTTATTTGTACTCTTGAGTGTATTGATATCAAAGTCGTTAGCTAATATTTTTGTTGATAAGTTTGCAGCGTCTATTTGGTATAGTTTATTAGGGACATCTAAATAATAATAACCACCGTGTGCTATAACTTGATAAATACTGTTTCGGTGGATACTTATATCAAGTTTTTTTGCCTCACCTCGAGTTGTATTAAACAGCCATAGTTGATGTGTTTCAGTTGCCAACAGTAAATTATTATTATCAATAAAATGGATGTCATTGATCCAATCAAATGGCAATGGCCAGTTATTGTTACTTGAATTAAATACTATATTATCTTTGCTATTGTGTCTGATTAATCCTGAAGGGGAGGCTAACCAAATAAAACCTCTATTATCTTGGATTATAGTGCTAGCATTAGGGAAATGATTATCAAATTGTTGAGCAGCTGCAGTATTAAATAAGGAAAACACTAACAGAATAGATGGCGAAATATTTCGCCATAATCTAATCCCACGTATAAAAATTAAACTAAGTAATGCTTGTTGGAGCTTCTTTTGGGGGATGCCTAACATCACCACAGGCAGCATAAACATTAGGTACTTGATCAGCAAGTTCAGGTTTCTGAACCAGCATATAAGTTGGTTTCCTTGGTGAATCATCATGCTGTTTTTTTGCCCATGCTTTACGCACTTTGTCGGCATGTTCTTTTCCATATTTTGTTTCAAATGCTGTGGCGACCATTTCGACACCAAAATCATCCATCACCATGATGGCGTTATCATGGTAGCCACTTGTGGTGTCAAAATCTATATCAACAGTTAAAATCTTATTGTTAGGTAATACTAAATCTGCTTTTAGCTTCGCAACAACCGCACGATCTTCGTGCGCTTTAAGTTGGCTTAAATTAGGTTTTTCAGATAGGTCGTAAACTAAGTTAATATCTTTAGCAATTTTTTTTTCTTTTCGTAATGCTGACATAATTATTCCCTTTAAGTACTTGTGTTTTTATTGAACTGTTGTCTAACTGCTTTTTGATTATAGCGAACAAAAATGTTAATGGTAGTAGCAGGTTAATTTATATTTCTACATGACTTTAATATGAAATGGATTGAATACTTGGATAAAAATGGTTTTGTACAAATTAATAATTTTTTACCTTATGATGAGGCACTTCAATTGCGGGGTAAAATTATTAAAGAAAATCACTTTAAAAAATGGAATTTATTAACGACTCCTTACCGGCCACTAATGAATATTAAAGATCGAATTTCGTCAGATATCATTGATAAGCACCGTCACAAGCAAGCAGGGCAAGCGTTAAAGCGCCGACAGTTTTCATTTTCATTTTATCGCTCGAGTAACAAGCATGCAAAACAGCATGGACAGTCTCAATTGCATAAAGGTATTGGTGAAAAAGTCATTAATTTGCTTAAAGAAGAGGAATTGATAGTAGGGCAGTTACAAGATTCATTTTTCGCTGATTTCAAGGCTGGGCAGTTTATTAGCTACCATACTGATGGCAGTGCCGGTAAGTATGCTTTTATTTACCAATTATCACAGGGCTGGCAGAAAAAATATGGCGGCCAATTAGAGTTATACCCGAAAAAGATTAAATTCTTTAAAAAGCAGCTCGAACCTAAGTTTAATAGTTTAGCCATTTTAAAATTGGCACACCCGATGCCGCATAGTGTTAAGGTTTTATCGAACCCAGCACATAAACATCGAATTACTGTTTCAGGTTGGGTAGAATAAAGCGATATTTGTCAGCATATTAATGTGGTTATGAAACAGTTTGATTGTGTAGTTGTTGGTGGTGGTATGGTCGGTGCTGCGAGTGCGTTGTCTATGGCCGAGTTAGGTTTGAAAGTTGCAGTTATTGAACGCTCACTGCCAGCAGCGTATGCCCCAGAGCAAGCATTTGATTTAAGAGTTTCTGCCATTTCTTTAGCTTCAGAGCTATTATTAAAGCAACTTGGTGCGTGGCAACAGCTAAAACAGTGGCGTATGTGTCCATATAAGCGTTTAGCGGTATGGGAAAATGCACAAGCTTATACTGAGTTTAATGCTAAAGACATCGAGCAAAGTCATTTAGGCCATATTATTGAAAACCGCTTAATTCAACTTTCATTGTGGCAAAAACTTGATGAACACGAAAATGTCTCGACATTCTGTCCAGAATCTTTACTCGGTATCGAACAGAATTCCACAAGTGCATTACTAACATTATCCTCTAAAGTCATTAAGGCCAAATTAATTATTGCTGCTGATGGGGCAAGCTCTCAGGTGCGAAAATTAGTTAATATAGGTATTACCGGTTGGGATTATGCACAATCTGCCATGCTCGTGAATGTTAAAACTCAATTGCCGCAGCAGGATATTACTTGGCAACAGTATTTTCCAACTGGGCCTGTCGCTATGTTGCCTATGCCAGGTAATAGTGCATCTTTGGTTTGGTACCATGAAAAAGATGAAATTAGTCGTTTATCTGCGCTTTCGAATGCGAGCTTGCTACAAGAAATTCAGCAAGCGTTTCCACAGCGTCTTGGAGATGTGGAAGTGGTGACAAAAGCAGCGTTCCCATTGACCCGTCGACATGCAAATCAATACAGCAAAGGTCGTGTTGTTTTACTAGGTGATGCTGCTCATACAATAAATCCTATGGCGGGCCAAGGTGTAAATTTAGGCTTTAAGGATGTTAAGGCATTACAAAACGTGATTGCTAAAGCGATAGGGAATGGAGAGTCATGGTGTAGCTCGTCAGTGATGACTGACTACGAAAAAATGCGTCGAAAAGACAATTTATTGATGATGACCACTATGGACGCATTATACCTATCATTTGGCCATGTTTCGCCATTGGCTAAGTTCGCCCGTAATTCTGCATTGTCTATGGTGAATAAATTTCCTTTTATAAAAAATAAAGCTCTCGCATATGCGTGTGGTATTTAATTTTTTTGAGCGCAATAGCTATAGCGAACACTCGCAGTAGTTAAATAATGTACCGTAGTGTTTGTTATGTGGTTTTATGTCTCAGTAACCAAGAGTGCTTTAGTTAGGTATTTAGTTTAATAAATATCAAACAGAGAATCGGTAGAGCTAATAATTCGTCACATGAAAGATCGTTGATAATAAGAAAAGAAGCAGGGATGTATATATAGGAATTCAAAAGAATAGAAAAATAATAAGAAATTTTGAAATGGTGCGGAAGGAGAGACTTGAACTCTCACATCTTGCGATACTGGAACCTAAATCCAGCGCGTCTA
>OJBI01000049.1_pt1 | contig 39971 bp, 31 predicted proteins | sample 1590541 | NCBI WGS metagenome assembly OJBI01 (sample SAMN05416871, study PRJEB24817) | seawater metagenome | isolation source: Sea water | place: Canada:Atlantic | collected 2013-11 | reverse complement strand
ACTAAGTGAGTTTTAGAGTGAATAATAATTGGCGTGATATGACGCAGTATACGGTTATCAAAATATTGCTCTAACCAAGTGAGCTGCGAATCAGATAGCTGGCTCTTAAAACTGAGCTCTTCATTGTGGCCAAATATAACATCGATATTTTCTTGTTTAAGTTCATTAAAGCATTGCGCAGAAATTTTTTCGAACTGCTGAGTAAGTGATTTAACTTTATCGATAATTTTTTGATGTAACTCTCGCCAAGTATTTTTGCCGCCTTCCTGTGCACCCTCAAGCAAAGCTTGTCGGCGAATATTAGCAACGCGCACACGAAAAAACTCGTCAAGATTGGCTGAATATATGCCGAGAAAGCGAATACGCTCTATTAGTGGTACTGTGCTATCTTGCGCCTCTTGTAATACCCGTTCATTGAAAGATAGCCAACTTAACTCTTTGTCGAAAAACATAATGGTGCCGTATATTTAATGAAATATTTATTAAATAAAACAATAATATAAAACTTAAGTTACGGTTTTATGGCAAACCGTAACTTTACTGGAGGTTTAGCGAGAAATATCAACCATTAAGTCGTCGGCTAAATTTTCTAAAGCTTCAACCATATTGTCGATATTGTTACTGTTCACAGCAACAGATACTTTAGCTTTAAATAATTCGTGCCCTGCATGTGGAGCTGTTTCTTGGGTGCTAACAAGCTTCAATAAGTTACCACCTTGTTGGTGAATAGTTGACGATATTTCTTGTACTATACCGGCGCGATCATTCGCCGTTAGTTCAAGTATTAATTGGCATTCTGGTTTATTATCAACTTGATTTATTTGTTCGATTTGCATCTTAAAATTATCGAGACTAGACAATTGCTCGGACAGTGCCGCTAAGTTTTTGCTTGGGCAAGCAATTTCAATAACACCAGCAAAAATGCCAGACATGTGGTGTAGGCTGGATTTTTGCCAATTACCTTGATGTTGATTAATAACATCGGATAGTGTTTCTACTAAGCCTGGACGGTCTTCAGAGATAAACGAAATAACAAGATAATTCATAACATGTCCTTTGAAAATAAATAAGCAAATTAGGTTAACTATTCAGAAGAGCGAGATAATTGCGAAAGCTCCTTATGAAGTTGTTCATCATCACCTAAATTGAGTTCAACCAAGCGGCGTAATAAGCTAATGCTATCGATATCAATGCCATTGCACTGCACACCAATTTCATTCCCTTCTTGGTGAACAACGGCGATATCCATAGTAATAGAGGCATCAGTATTTTCGAGTTGGAAAGATAACATACCAATTTGTCGGGTTAGCGTTAACCCACGAGTATCGAAATAGATTAATGCACCATTTAAGGAAATATCATGTATTTTTACATCAAACTGATGTTCTGCCATGGTGAGTTCTGCTTTCATAGAAAAAAGAACTCGCGTAAATTGACGTCTATTTTGCATTGCTATTTATACCAATTTGATTAATTAATTACCTACTTAACGAGAATTAAAAGGTTTAGAGGCAAGACATATATTTTAAGCAATGGTTATTCCCTTGCTCAAATCAATAACGCCGCATATAAACCTTTTAAACTCGCCCTTTGGGAGTTCAGTGGTAAGCTGATAACTGCTCAAAATGAATGAAATATAGAGTGAACTATGTTTAAATAATTTTGCTTGTTCTAAGCTTACTACCGTAACTTTAAGTTGATCAATTAATTAACCAACTTGGTATTAGTTCCGCTAGGTCATTTTATCAGCATAGCTTGCTTTTAAAAAAAAGGCACCTTAATTAATACATTAAGGTGCCTTTATCTTGTTAATTACTAATTAGTTAACGTATTAGTTAGCCAATTTTTTTGTACTTAATTCTGTGCGGTTGAGTAGCTTCTGCACCAAGAGTTTTCTTTAACCATTCTTCGTACTCAGTATAGTTACCCTCGAAGAAATTCACCTGCCCTTCGTCGCGGTAATCTAAAATGTGTGTGGCGATACGGTCGAGGAACCAACGGTCATGGGAAATAACCATAGCACAACCTGGAAATTCTAGTAGTGCTTCTTCAAGTGCACGAAGTGTTTCAACGTCTAAGTCATTGGTTGGCTCATCAAGCAGTAATAAGTTACCACCGGTTTTAACAAGTTTTGCTAAATGCACACGGTTGCGCTCACCACCAGACAAGTCACCAATAAATTTTTGTTGGTCGTTGCCTTTGAAGTTAAATCGACTACAGTAAGCACGACTTGGAATTTGGTAAGTACCGATTTCTAAAATGTCTAAATCTTCAGATATTTCTTGGTAAACAGTTTTTGTATCGTCCATATCGTCACGGAACTGATCTACACTTGCTAACTTAACGGTATCACCTAATTCAACACTACCACTGTTTGGCGCTTCAGCGCCTGATAACATTTTAAATAATGTAGATTTACCTGCACCATTCGCGCCAATTATGCCAACAATCGCACCTTTGGGTACGCTAAAGCTTAGGTCATCAATTAGTACACGATCGCCAAATGATTTAGTTAAGTTGTTAACTTCTAAAACTTTATCACCTAATCGAGGACCAGGTGGTATGTACAATTCGTTAGTCTCGTTACGTTTTTGGTGATCTTGATTGTTAAGTTCTTCAAAACGCGCCATACGTGCCTTACTTTTTGCTTGGCGACCCTTAGGGTTTGAACGCACCCATTCTAACTCTTGCTTTATGGTTTTTTGCAATGCGTTTTCTGATTTTTGCTCTTGTGCTAAACGGGCATCTTTTTGTTCAAGCCATGAAGAATAATTACCTTCCCATGGGATTCCGTGGCCACGGTCAAGCTCTAAAATCCAACCGGCAACATTATCAAGGAAGTAACGGTCATGGGTAATTGCAACGACAGTGCCAGGGTAGTCGTGTAAGAAGCGCTCTAACCAAGCCACTGATTCAGCATCTAAATGGTTGGTTGGTTCATCAAGTAATAACATGTCAGGTTTTTGTAGTAATAAACGACAAAGTGCGACACGGCGGCGTTCACCACCACTTAAAATACCAATTTTTTGTTCCCATGCTGGTAAACGTAAAGCATCGGCAGCACGCTCAAGAACATTTTCAATATTGTGGCCGTCTTGGCTATTAATAATATCTTCTAACTGACCTTGTTCTTTAGCTAAGGCATCAAAGTCTGCGTCTGGCTCAGCATATTCAGCATAGACTTGATCTAGTCTTGCCATCGCATTTTTAACTTCTGAAACCGCTTCTTCGACAATTTCACGGACAGTTTTTTCTTCATCAAGCACAGGCTCCTGCGGTAAGTAGCCAATGTTAGTGCCAGCAAGTGCTTTTGCTTCGCCTTCAAATTCTGTATCAACGCCAGCCATTATACGTAGGAGTGTTGATTTACCGGCACCATTTAAACCTAAAACACCAATTTTTGCGCCAGGGAAAAATGAAAGCGAAATGTTTTTTAAAATTGTGCGCTTTGGTGGAACCACCTTGGAAACGCGGTTCATGGAAAAAATAAACTTATCTGGCAATGCCATGTTGGAACCTTTTGTTTTAATAAAATTATATTGGCGATATTTTAGGTCAATATGAGCTTGATTAGCAAACTGCTTTTACCGCGTGTTACGTATGAAATTGTTTTTGGGGCTTAATATCTGTAACGGATATTACTAGAATTTATCGCTGTCGTATTTTTCAATAATCTTTTTAAGTACGCCATTGTTTTCGATTATGCTTAAACCTAAATTAAATTTAGCGAGTTTATCTTGACTCTCAGTGGTATTTTTAGATACGGCAAGGTAGTAGTTTTCAATTTTTAATACGCCTGCGGAATCAAACAATGGCTGTTGTGCAGTGTGATCCCTTTTCATTATAAATTGCGCCATGCGTTTATCGATCAATGCTATGTCAATTCTACCGGAGATCAGCTTTTTTAAATTTTGTTCGTCTGTTAATACTTCATCTTTTCTTAGTGCTTGGAGTTTAGAGAATGCTTTGGGGTAGGAGTATTTTTGTACTGTGCCAATGGTAAACGGAGTCAGGTCTGCTAATTCTAGGTAATTGACTTGAAGAGATTTTCTTTTGAAGAATACTAAGTCTGATTGTGTGAATGGTTTTGAGAATTGGAACCAATTTTCTCTTTGCTTTGAGTGCCATAGAGTCATACCATCAAAATCCCCGCGTTTTGCATACAGCAGAGCTCTTGCGAAAGGCAGCATATCTACCGTTACTTGATAATCTACCGCGGTAAATGCCGCTTTAATTATCTCGATATTTAATCCCTTTATTTCTCCGTCAACATAATTATAGGGCGGGTATATTGCACTTACTAGTCGGAAAGTCTTGCCATTAGCGTTCGCTGCTGAGAACAAAAAGAAAACGATAATAATTAAGATTAATTTAATAATGGTTAACACAAAGCTGTATTGGTTTGTTGTTTTAAAATAAAAAAATGATTGTGGTGGTTGCAGGCTAACTGAGCTTTTATTGTTTTTCTTTATAGATGTCATATTTGAAAAGCTACTCATAAAAAGCCATTGTTTAGAGCAAATTTGAATCTAATTTGCGTAACTAATATATCTAGCCTAGTTTATACATTATAAACGTTTGCAATATAATATCACGTGTATGCAAGGAGGGTAGTGTGTTTGAGTTTTTCCAGCTTCACTATCCGACATTTAATATTTGTAAGGGAAAGTATTCTCGTTATTTTTTATTGGCTATTTTACTGTTTTCTCGCCCTAGCTTAGCAGTTGATTTACAGTTTGTTACTGAACACTACCCACCATATCAAATTAGTGATAATGCTGGAAAGGTTTCTGGTTTTAGTGTTGAGCTAATTGCGCAAGCATTGCAAACCACTAATATTTCATATCGAGTAAGTGTTTACCCTTGGTACCGTGCATATAACATGGCAGTTGAAGGAAAAAACACCTGTATTTTTTTGATATTTAGAAGCCCAGATAGAGAAGATAACTTTCAATGGGTTACTACTGTGTACTCAACCCGCGACGATTTAATTGGTTTAGCTGATGCAGAATTTAAAAGTATTGATAGTTTGCAACAAGCAAAGCAGCATCGGGTTGCGGTAATAAAAAATGATCGTACACATTCATTGTTATTAAACTTAGGCTTTACCGAAGGAGATAATTTATTTTTAGTTGATGATACTTTTTCGTTGTTGCGGTTATTGCGAAAAAAGGAGGTTGATTTTATTGTTTCGGGCACAGGTCGTATTAATTATATATCTGAGCAACACGAACTATCTAAAGTAAAGTATAAATCTTACTTTAAGGTTGATAGCAAACCAATTGAACTGTATTTAGCGTGCAGTAAAAACACTGAAGCAAGTATTGTTTTAACTTTATTACAATCGATTAATCGTATAAAACAATCAAAAGACTATCAAAAAATGGTTATCAAATGGCTTGGTTAATTTCGTAGATAAATAATTTATTTTAATCAATCATGTGTACTTGATTTCTTCCGATAGATTTTGCCTTATAAAGTGCAATATCTGAGCGGGCATACAAATCTTGAAAGCAATTGTCGCTTGGTTTCAATATGGATACACCAACACTTATTTTGATTGATAAGGTTAAACCACATGTTAATTCTATTTTTCTGGTATCGAGTATATTTCTCAGGCGTTCAGCAGCCTGCTGACATTGTAATTTAGAAGTATTAGGTAACAATATCGAAAACTCTTCGCCGCCAATACGAGCAAATATATCCTCAGCTCTTGTCGTCGGTTGAATTATTTCTGCGATTTTAATAAGTGCTTGGTCGCCTATTGGGTGACCGTATTTATCATTAATGGCCTTAAAATGGTCAACGTCAATTGAAATCACCGCTAACGCTTGCTGATGGCGAGTGGCACGATTAAATTCGCGTTTTGCATTATCGAAAAAATAACGACGATTATAAAGCCCCGTTAATTCGTCGGTGTTTGCAAGTTGCTTGAACTTTTCTTTTAGTTGATAGAGTTCAGTTACATCGGTTGAAAAGCCAATTAAGGTTTTACTATCGGTTTTAAAGTCACAAGGGACTTTTATACTTAGATAATGATGCTCTTGGTTGTCAGCACCTAGTGAGGTTTCGTTAATAACAACTTTATCGTCGTTTTCGAATACTAATTTGTCGGTTTGCCAAAAATGATCCGCGAACTCCTGTGGGATCACATCCGTGTCACGTTTACCTATAATCTCATTGGCAGGTAAACCAAAAAGCTCAGCTACCTTGCTATTTACATATCTAAAATGTCGATTAGCATCTTTCATATATATGTAGGCATCGACATTATCTAATATAACATCGAGTAAGTGCTTTTGTTCTTGGTTTTTTGCTTCAAGTAGTTTTTTATCTGTTATGTCAGTCGATATTCCACATAAACCTATGACTTTACCATCGCTATTAAATAATGGCTTTTTTATCGATTTATAAATGTGCACTTTTCCTGTGCACCTAACAAAATTACTTTCTTCAGATTCAACGGTAACTTTATCCTTAATAACTTTTAAATCATTTTTACGTAATTGCTTTGATTGCTCAAGGTCAAAAAAATGGCTATCGTCTTTGCCGATAATATTTTCTATGGATGTTTGAAATAATGCTGCGACATCTGCGTTAACATAAACATATTTGCCGTCTAGATCTTTAGTAAAAACACAAGCGTCGATACTGTTGAGTAGCTCAGACATAGCTTCAACTTGCATTAACAAGGCTGTTATATCGTGATTTTCATTAACTATCATTTTTGTACCTGTGTTTAGCACTTTTTAATGCTTTTCTTGAATTTTATATCTAGTAACTAATGCTTGAAAGCTTTAACTAGTACAATTTAGTCATAAGATATTAGAGCGCAGTAATTCATTGAAGGTATCAATATCGGCGTATTTTTTAATAAATGCAATTTAAAGTTTATCAAATATAAGATATTGAATATATTGCTTCGGCTTGTCGTACTATGTTTTGGAGCTTTGCAAAAATTTAAGAAATAATTTTAGAGAGTCTAATGTTTATTTTCAATGACAATTATGTTTCTTAAATGTTTGTTTTAGATGATGTAGGGTGCAGGCGTGCCTCATTGTCTTGTGATAAATGTACTGACTTTGATAGCGTGGCTCATTGCCTTAACATAATCGCTTAATTCATAGCCTTCTATCCGGCATTGTAATTCTTTGATTAAAGTTAAACAGGCTTGAGGCTGGCTTTCTAATTCATCCAGTATTGATGGCGTTTGGTGCTTTAATTCGTGCGCTAAATTTAACGCCACCGATAAGAGCAATTCCATATTCCTTCCCTGTAATATAGCAATAATTAATCAGCTATTAATACTGCCATTATTAAATATAATTGCAATGTTGTTTTGTGTGTTTTTTATACATTTTATTTTTTATGAGTAGAACAGTAAATTAAAAGTGTCAGCTTGAATTCGATATCAAGGCAGCAGATACTATATTAAGCTCAATCATGATTAGTGAAAAACATATTGTTAAAGTTAATATTTACATACGATAACCAATTTATTTCTACCTTTGAAAGTGATGAAGTAATTGATAATTACCCACGGCAAGTCGCTTCGGCATACTCTTTCGTTAACCCTAAAAAAACCGCTGCTCCAATGTTATTGGCATACAGTAAAAGTGCTGCACAGCAAATTGGCTTGACGGAAGAACAGGCGTTATCAGATGATTTTTTACAACTATTTTCTGGCAATAACGTACCAACAGGAATGCAGCCATTTGCTATGTGTTATGGCGGACATCAATTTGGCCATTGGGCTGGGCAATTGGGGGATGGCCGAGCAATAAACTTAGCCGAGATACAGACTCCATCTGATGGCCATAAAGTTTTACAGCTAAAAGGCGCTGGTCCTACGCCATATTCACGCACCGCCGATGGTTTTGCCGTATTGCGTTCATCAGTTCGAGAGTTTCTCTGCTCTGAAGCCATGTATCATTTAGGTATAGCAACAACGCGCGCCTTAAGTATTTCTTTAACTGGAGATAAAGTTGTCAGAGATATGTTTTATGATGGCAATTCACAAGCTGAGTTTGGTGCTGTTGTTTGTCGTGTTTCTTCTTCATTTATACGTTTTGGCAGCTTTCAACTGCCTGCTTCTCGTAAGGATACCGATTTAGTTAAGCAATTGGTCGATTACAGTATTCATCGGGATTTTCCACATCTAGGTGAACCATGTAAGGCTGCTTACTTAAAATGGTTTGAAGAAATTTGCCAGCGAACTTGTCAGCTTATTGTTGATTGGATGCGAGTTGGCTTTGTTCATGGCGTCATGAATACGGATAATATGTCAATTATTGGTGAGACTATTGACTATGGCCCTTATGGTTGGATAGATGATTTTGATCTTAATTGGACACCCAACACAACTGATGCTCAAGGGAAACGTTACCGATTTGGCGCACAAGCAGAAATCGCACAATGGAACCTATTTCAACTCGCCAATGCTATTTTTTCACTTATTGAAGATGCCGAGCCTTTGCAAACTGCACTGAATAATTTTGCAAAAAACTATCATCAAATGTGGCAAAAAATGATGGCGAGTAAATTAGGAATAGAGCTAACATCCGAGTTATTAACTGAAGAACAGCTTAACCTTTTTGTGTCACTTGAAGATATTTTAATGTTAGTTGAGACCGATATGACTATTTTCTATCGTTTACTCGCGACATTGCCGGATCAAAATTCAAAATGGCTTACCCATTTAATGCCGTGTTTTTATAATGAGCAACAAATTACTGATGATTATCAAATAAATCTAAACACATGGCTTATTAATTATGTCGCCTTACGAAATCAAAATACCAGTTCTAGAGTAGAGATAATAGCAAGTATGAATTTGGTTAATCCAAAATTTATTCTACGTAATTATTTGGCACAACAAGCAATTGAGCTTGCTGAACAAGGCGATTACTCGATGATAGCTGACTTACAAAAGGTACTTGAAAAACCTTACGATGAGCAAACTGAGTTTGAACATTTCGCGCAAAAACGTCCAGAGTGGGCAAGAAACAAAGCAGGTTGCTCAATGTTGTCATGCAGTTCATAGCAGGCCGCAGTAAACGAGCTACCACTTTACTAAGTGATTAATTGCAGCGTTAAGTGACGTTAATGTTCAGGCTGGCTAATGCTAGCTTGAGTTTTTTTTCGATACTGTACAGCGATAACTTTGATGATATCGCGCCAAGTAATAATACCTATAGGGCGCTCATTTTCATCAATGACTGGAATACAAGATATTTTATGGTCATAAAAAATTAACACTGCTTCATTAAGTGTAATGTCGGCACTTGCTTTAATTACGTCTCTACTCATTATCAGGTGAACTTTTTTATTGAGAATAAATCCATCTTGCGGGGTTTCTTTACGCGTACCTATAGTAGGGCTCAAGTGTTGAAGCAGATCTCGGTCAGTAATTACGCCAGTTAACTGACCATTGTCTGTGATCAATATATGGTGCATATCATGATGTTCAAATAATCCCTTAGCGTCAGCTAAGGTGTCATCCATATCGAGAGTTATTAAATTACGACGCATTATTTGACTGATTGCCATTTTGGGTCCCTGCTAAAATGAACTAATTATTTATAAATCATATTATAACGTTTGTTATCCAGCAATGTTTCTACTTTATTGCAATAGATTAATCTAGTCTGTCACAAAAGTGTCACATAACTGTCTTATACTTGCGGCAGTTTTAAGAATTATCATAGTTGAAGGTATTTTTAAGTGGCCATTGCTTCCAAGTCAGCAGACTTCCGTAAAGTTAAAAACTCATTAGCAAAATGGGTTATTACTTTAGGTGGTATCAGCGTATTGTTTACCTTAGTGTTGATTTTCATGTATTTACTGTACGTGATTAAACCTATATTTGAATCGGCAAAAGTTGAGCCTCATGCTCAATTTGCTATCACAGAGTCTAGTAAAGTTTTATCAACTGGAGTTGATGAATTAAAAGAAGTTGCCTATAGCATTAACGAGCAAGGCATAATTAATTTTTATCAGCTAGTTGATAGTGCACGTAATAAAGCGGGCACTAAAATTCATAGCCAAAAATTAGTAGCTGATGGGGAGCGATTAAAGCAACTTATTAATATTGGTCAAGAGCAAAAACTCTTGCTTGATAGTGCCGGTAATGTGCAGTTAATTGCCCCAAAGTTTACCTCTAATTTTGACAGCGGCGCGCGCGAGATTATTCCTAGTGTTAGTTATCCGTTAGGTGAAGGTTATTTACCTGTTGACGAAAATAATGCAATGTTGAAGAAATTATCTTTCGCAATGGATGATGAAAAAGCAATATTTGTTGGCTTTACTGAAGATAGTCGCTTAATTAAGACTAGCTTAATTGCTGAAGATGATTTCAGCTATGACACTGAGTTTGAAGCGGAATACGAAGAGATTAATTACGCCGCTACACAGGTTGATGATATTTTAGTCACACCAGATTTAGCCATGGTGTTTATTCGTGAGGCTGATCAAGTTGCTGTTTATTCTCTTGATGAAGAAAGTGAACTTAAAGCAACGATTATCCCACAACTTGCGCAAAGTAAATCAACACCTAATCACATTACATCAATGGCGTTATTGTCTGGTGGTAGTTCAATATTGTTGGGTGCTGATAATGGTGAAGTGAGTCAGTGGTTTGAAGTGGCAACTGAGCAAGGAAGAGAGTTCAAGCAGGTTCGTAGCTTTAAAGTTAGTGAAAGTGAGCCCGTAACAGCAATTTACACCGAACAATTTCGTAAAAGCTTTTATACAGAAACACCGTCAGGTGAAATGGGCATGTTCTACACCACAAGTGACGCAGACCTTTGGCGTGGCCAATTGCACCAAGGTAACGCGCAAGCATTTGCGATTGCACCACGTGCTGACGGTTTAGTAATATTTTCAGAGCAAGAGTTATCAATTTTTACCGTTGAAAACGAACACCCTGAAGTGACATGGCGAGCTTTATGGCAAGAAGTTTGGTACGAAGGTTACCCAGAGCCTGAGTACATTTGGCAATCAACGTCTGGCTCAGATGACTTTGAAGCTAAATTTTCTTTAGTACCTATTTCGTTTGGTACCATTAAAGCCGCGATGTACGCGATGATTTTTGCGGTACCTATTGCGTTAACGGCCGCGATTTATACCGCCTATTTCATGACGCCAGGTTTACGTAAAAAAGTAAAACCAACCATTGAAATCATGGAAGCATTACCGACGGTTATTCTTGGTTTTTTAGCAGGCCTTTGGTTAGCGCCGATTATTGAAATTTATTTACCAGCAATATTCTTGCTATTGATATTTATTCCTGCATCAGTGTTTATTACCGCATTTGCATGGCATAAATTACCACGAGAATATAAAGCTAAAATACCAGAGACATGGGCTCCTATTATTTTAATTCCAGCTATTGCTTTAGCGGCATACGCTGCCTTTGCGTTGTCGCCAGTACTTGAACTTCACATGTTTGGTGGTGATGTACGACAGTTTATTACCAATGATTTAGGTATTAACTTTGACCAACGAAATGCACTTGTTGTCGGTATAGCCATGGGCTTTGCTGTTATTCCAACAATTTTTTCAATGGCAGAGGATGCGATTTTCAGTGTACCGAAACACTTAACCAGTGGTTCATTGGCGTTAGGCGCAACCCAGTGGCAAACCTTAATTAAAGTTGTTCTATTAACGGCAAGTCCAGGTATTTTTTCTGCAGTAATGATGGGCTTAGGCCGTGCAGTTGGTGAAACCATGATTGTATTAATGGCAACGGGTAATACGCCAATTCTTGATTGGAGTATCTTCCAAGGCATGAGAACGTTAGCGGCTAACATTGCGGTAGAAATGCCAGAATCAGAAGTAGGAAGTTCGCATTATCGAATTTTATTCCTCGCGGCATTTGTTTTATTTGTATTCACTTTTGTATTTAACACGCTTGCTGAGTTTGTACGTCAGCGTTTGCGTGAAAAGTATAGCTCGTTGTAAAGAAGGGACAGTAGCATGAATAATTGGTTTAAATCTGGCTCTCCTTGGGTTTGGTTGTCAGCAGGTGGTGTAAGTATCAGTTTGATTTCTGTACTGGGCTTACTATGGTTAATTGCATCACGCGGCTTAAGTTACTTTTGGCCGGCACAAATTCATCAATTTGATATGGTTGATGAACATGGCAAAAACAATACCGTAATCGGTGAAATTTATGACCGTGAAAGCATTCCAACATCACAATTAGCACACTTAAATCTTGATTTGGATCCAACGAAAGATTCAATAGAACGATTATTGATTAAAACTGGTAACCGTGAACTTGTTAGCTTAGATTTTCGTTGGATATTAGTGCCACAAGTTAAGGAGCAAACTCAACCTGAAGATGTGGTTGTGGTTGAGCGTCGCACCAACGGCAATTTCTACGGTTTTGTTGAAGATATCATTCTTGATGGCAAGTCGGTTGGTATTGAAAAAATGCCGGAACTAGTTGCACGTGTTAGCGAATTTCAGGAAGAAATTGAAGAGTTACAAAAAGTTGATATTGGTGCCATTAACTATCAAATTGAACGTACACGCTTAAAAGAACGTAAACACAAGTTAGACGAAACACTAACACCTGAACTGCAATTAGAATTCAAAAATAAGGTGGCTGGCTTACGTGCCGATTATGAAGTGCTTGAGCAAGCTTTGATGGGGTTGCGCAAGAAAATATCTCGTGACCAAATTGTTATGCGAGCAATGGACGGGCAAAAAGTTACTATAAACTTTGAAAATGTACTGAAGATTAGCTTTAACAATAAGTTAAGTTTAATAGGTAAAATTCAAATGTTTTTCGGTCAAATTGCGGCATTTATTGTTGATGACCCACGAGAAGCAAATACCGAAGGCGGCGTATTTCCAGCAATATTTGGTACTGTACTAATGGTACTGTTAATGACAGTAATCGTCTCGCCATTAGGTGTTGTAGCTGCAATTTACTTACATGAATATGCTGGCAATAATGCACTAACTAAGCTGCTTCGAATCGCCGTAATTAACCTAGCGGGTGTACCGTCTATTGTTTACGGTGTTTTTGGTTTAGGCTTTTTTGTTTACATGGTTGGTGGCAGTTTAGACCAATTATTTTATGCCGAAACTTTGCCTAGCCCTACATTTGGTACGCCAGGTGTAATGTGGTCGGCAATAACTTTAGCTATTTTAACCTTACCTGTTGTTATTGTTTCCACTGAAGAAGGTTTATCACGAATTCCTTCGGCAATGCGTCACGGTAGTTTAGCTCTAGGTGCTACGAAAGCAGAAACCTTGTGGCGTATTATTTTGCCGATAGCAAGCCCTGCCATTATGACCGGCATTATTTTAGCGATAGCACGTGCCGCTGGTGAAGTTGCGCCACTGATGTTGGTTGGTGTAGTGAAAATGGCGCCTAACTTACCGCTTGATGGTAACTTCCCGTTCTTACATTTAGATCGTAAGTTTATGCACTTAGGTTTTCATATTTATGATGTTGGTTTCCAAAGTCCAAATGTTGAAGCGGCGCGTCCATTAGTATATGCAACGGCATTGCTATTAGTAAGTATTATTGTGACACTTAACATGACTGCAGTGTCCATACGTAACCGTTTACGTGAAAAATATCGTATGCTAGAGCACTAATATTAGTGCTGAGTAAAATAACGATTAACAATATTCGCATTACGTGCTTAATGAAGGCATTAAGCACAATGACCAAGATTAACGGCCTTTATTGGCCAATTACAGAGTAAGATTTAAAGAGAACACTATGATTTCTGTTACCCCAAAAAATTTATCAGAACAAAATGTTAAACTCGATCTTAACAACCTTTCGCCAGAGCAAGTGGCGTTGGAAATTAAGAACCTAGATTTATATTATGGTAACAAGCAGGCATTGCAGAATATTTCGATGTCGATTCCAAAAGGCCAGGTAACAGCATTTATCGGCCCAAGTGGTTGTGGTAAGTCAACTTTATTGCGATGCATTAACCGCATGAATGACTTGGTTGATAGCTGTAAAATTGAAGGGCAAATTAACCTTCACGGTGAAAACATATATAACAAGCATACCGATGTTGCTGCGTTGCGTCGTAAAGTAGGTATGGTTTTTCAACGTCCTAACCCATTTCCTAAATCAATTTATGAAAATGTTGTTTACGGTTTGCGCATTACTGGTGAAAATAATCGCCGTGTTTTGGATGAAGCTGTTGAAAAGTCATTACGAAGCGCTGCACTTTGGAATGAAGTAAAAGACCGTTTACATGAAAGTGCGTTAGGCCTTTCTGGTGGTCAGCAACAACGTTTAGTGATTGCTCGCGCCATCGCCATTGAGCCAGAAGTGTTATTACTTGATGAACCTACATCGGCACTTGACCCAATTTCAACATTAACGATTGAAGAACTAATTAATGATTTAAAGAAGCAGTTTACCGTTGTTATTGTAACGCACAACATGCAACAAGCAGCGCGTGTTTCTGACCAAACTGCCTTTATGTATATGGGTGATTTAATTGAATATAGTGATACCAATACTTTATTCACCACCCCGATGAAAAAGAAAACTGAAGATTACATTACTGGCCGTTACGGTTAATTTACCGTTAGCACTGACGAGAGACAGAGGAATTTACCATGGATAATTTAAATATTGGTCGTCATATTTCTGGCCAATTTAATGAAGATTTAGAACGCATTATTAACCATGTAATGCACATGGGCGGCTTAGTTGAAAAACAACTGACCGACGCATTAACATCGGTATGTGATGCGGATGAAGAGCTTGCTAAAAAAGTACTTAATAATGATTACCAAATTAATAACGCAGAAGTTAGTATTGACGATGAATGTACGCGCATTATCGCTAAACGCCAGCCTGCTGCGGGTGATTTACGTTTAGTGATGGCAATAGTAAAAACCATTACCGATTTAGAACGTATTGGTGATGAAGCGGGTAAAATTGCAAATGTAACACTAGAAAGTTTATCAGGTAAGCATAAAGATTTATTATCTAACTTAGATAACCTAGGCCGCCATGTATTAGAGTTTTTACAAGTAACTTTAGATGCATTTACCCGCATGGACTTTGATGCTGCAGTTACGGCTCATAAAAGTGATGACCGAATTGATCGTGAATATGAGGCATTAATGCGCCAGTTAATGACTTACATGATGGAAGACCCGCGCTCAATTCCACAAGTAATGAGTGTTATTTGGTCAGCACGTGCATTAGAACGTATTGGCGATCGCTGTCAAAATATTTGTGAATACATTATCTATTTTGTTAAAGGTAAAGTGGTACGTCATACCACACCTGAAGATTTAGAGTCCCTTTCTTAATGTTTACTTATTGAGCACTTTACGCTAATTACTAAATAGCCTACTGTATAGCAATTAGCGTATATACTTTTAAGTGAAGTCTTAATAACTAATCATTCTATAAACAGCGGTTATCTTGATATAAACCATTTGAATTAACTTTCAAATGGTTTAATATCCGCCGCGAATAACAATAAAGAGCATTAAGCTCCTGGAAACTAATTATGGCCAGAAATTCAATACTTGGTGTATTTGCAAAATCACCAATTAAACCATTAGAAAAACATATTCGAATGGTAACAAAGTGTTGTAATCAACTAGTCCCATTCTTTGCAGCTGTGACTGAGGAAGACTGGAGTACCGCAGGAAAAATTCGTACGAAAATCTCTAAACAAGAACGTGACGCTGATGATTTGAAACGTCAAATTCGTTTAGAGCTACCAGGCGGTTTATTTATGCCGGTTGATCGTGCTGATCTATTGGAATTATTAACTCAACAAGACAAAATAGCGAACCGAGCAAAAGATATTGCTGGCCGTATTTTTGGTCGTAAGTTAACAATTCCTAGTGCATTACAAGAGCAATTTATTGCTTATGTTGCACGAAGTGTTGACGCTGCTGAAAAAGCCGCTGATGCGATTAATGAATTGGATGACTTATTAGAGACTGGATTTCGTGGTCGTGAAGTAGAGTTGGTTAACAAAATGATCAGCCAGCTTGATGCGATTGAAGATGATACAGATGGTATGCAAATTAAATTACGTAAAGACCTGTTAGGTATTGAAAAAGACCTAAATTGTGTTGACGTAATGTTTTTATATCAAATCATCGATTGGGTTGGCGAATTAGCCGATCTTGCAGAACGTGTTGGTGCACGTTTAGAAATTCTTTTGGCTAGAAAATAGGGCCCTTTCATGGATATTTTACTCACAAATGGCTCTTTATTAGTCATGATCGCTGCTGCCGTAGGCTTTTTTATGGCTTGGGGCATAGGTGCAAACGACGTTGCTAACGCAATGGGCACCTCGGTAGGTTCTAAAGCACTTACCATTAAACAAGCGATTATTATCGCAATGGTATTTGAATTTGCTGGTGCTTATTTAGCAGGCGGTGAAGTTACTTCAACAATACGTAAAGGTATTATTGACCCAGGATATTTTGTCGATATTCCTGAATTACTTGTTTTTGGTATGATTTCAGCACTATTAGCGGCAGCAACTTGGTTATTAGTTGCATCTATTTTAGGTTGGCCAGTTTCAACAACGCACTCAATTGTTGGTGCCATTATTGGTTTCGCTGCTATTGGTATTAGTCCTGATACCGTGGCGTGGGGTAAAGTCGGTGGCATTGTAGGTAGTTGGATTGTAACACCACTTATATCCGGTGTTATCGCGTTTGTTATCTTCAATAGTGCACAAAAGCTTATTTTTGATACTGACAAGCCTTTAGATCAAGCAAAGCGTTATGTACCTTTTTACATGTTTTTAGCTGGTTTCGTATTGTCGCTCGTGACAATTAAGAAAGGGTTAAAGCACATCGGCTTAGACAGCGTAAATTTAGGCTTTTATGACTTTGCACTTCAAGGCGCTGACGTATTCTTTTTGGCTGCAATTGTTGCTGTTATTGTGGCAATTATTGGTAAGTACTTTATTAGTCGCCTTAATTTTGACACCAATGCCGACAAAACAACTCACTATGCAAATGTGGAAAAAGTGTTTGCTGTATTAATGGTTGTTACCGCTTGTTGTATGGCATTTGCTCACGGCTCAAACGATGTAGCTAATGCAATCGGTCCATTGGCTGCTGTTGTTAGTATCGTTGATAACGGCGGTGAAATTGCCAAGAAAGCTGCATTAGTTTGGTGGATTTTACCATTAGGTGGCTTAGGTATTGTTGCTGGTCTTGCTTTATTTGGTCATCGTGTTATTGCGACTATCGGTAAAGGTATTACACACTTAACACCTAGTCGTGGCTTTGCGGCTGAATTAGCTGCTGCTTGTACTGTTGTTATCGCTTCTGGTGCTGGTTTACCAATATCAACAACACAAACTTTAGTTGGTGCTGTATTAGGTGTAGGTATGGCACGTGGTATTGCGGCAATCAACTTAGGTGTTGTACGTAACATTGTTGTCTCTTGGGTAATTACTTTACCTGTAGGTGCAGGCCTTTCAATTATCTTCTTCTGGATAATGAAAGCTATATTTAGCTAAAAAGTTAAATTGAAAAGCATTAAATTTAAGCCAGCATTTATGCTGGCTTTTTTATTATTTACGGTAAGTTGATTTTTTTTATAGAAAATTTATAAAACGGCTTGCGGGCATAATAAAATCACTATATTATGTCGCCTCTTTTGACGCGAAAGCTAATGCTGCCGTTGATTAAGATAGTGCCTTGATAGCTCAGTCGGTAGAGCAGAGGATTGAAAATCCTCGTGTCCCTGGTTCGATTCCGGGTCAAGGCACCATATTTCCCTTCGGGGTTTAAAAGCCTTAACAGTAATATGTTAAGGCTTTTTTATTGCCTGAATTTTAGTGACTCTAACGTATTAAGTTATTAATAAATTCTAGCTATAAAAAAGCCCGCGGTAAGGGCGGGCTAATAGCATAAAGGTTAGTCAGTTAATTAACTCTTCTGTGCTTCCTTACTGGCATTTTTCACCGCTCGGCGCTCAGCAATCACTTGTTTAATCTCGCCACCAATATGATCTTCTCCACGAGCTTTTGCTAAATTAATTTGCTTTTCACGCTCTTGAAAGCGGCTTCTTTGCTCATCTGAATATTTATCAAAACAACGAGGGCAGCTAACGCCTTGAATATAGTGCTCGCTTGACTTATCGTCTTCAGTAATTGGATAGCGACAAGCAAAACATTGATCATACTGACCACGTTCTAAATTATGATTAACAGCAACACGACCATCAAAAACAAAACATTCGCCTTGCCACATAGTTTCCTGTTCAGGAACTTCTTCAAGATATTTTAATACGCCACCTTCAAGGTGATAAACATCTTCGAAACCTTGTTCTTTTAAATATGCCGTTGATTTTTCACAGCGAATGCCGCCAGTACAAAACATCGCAACTTTTTTATGCTTGGTTTTATCCAAGTTTTTCGCAACATACTCAGGAAATTCACGGAATGTTTCAGTATTTGGGTTAACTGCATTTTCAAAGGTGCCGATTTCTACTTCGTAGTCGTTACGGGTGTCAATGAGTAAAACATCAGGATCAGAAATTAAAGCATTCCAATCTTTTGGCTTAACATATGTACCTACGGTTAGATTAGGGTCAATTCCCTCAACTCCCATGGTTACTATTTCTTTTTTCAGTTTAACTTTAGTACGTTGGAATGGATTTTCTTGGTGATAAGAACATTTAAAAGAAACGCCTGCTAAACGTTCGTCGCTATTAAGAAACGTTAGGACGTTTTCTACGCCTGCTTTTGGACCAGCGATAGTGCCATTGATGCCTTCAAGCGCTAATAAAAGAGTGCCCTTAACATTATTTTCTTCCATAACATTAAGTAAAGTAGGTTTAATAGTTTTGAAGTTTTCTAAGTGAACAAATTTGTACAAAGCACAAACGGTAATATTATTCATAATTTGACCCATTGAGCGAGCCTGATAGTAAATCAGGAGCTGTAGATTGAAAATTACTTACATTTCATTGCAAGTGGTAATGTGATTTATGTCAAAATAAATCGCGCGGAATTTTAACAAAAAATCACCAAATAAAAAGTAATATTGATAGTTTTTATTTATGAGCTATTTAAAAGCTACTTGTAAAGCTAACTCTGCAAAATATTGTTGACAGTTTGTGGTGAAGTAAATTTTTCTTGCATAGCCATAATGTTGTAGCTTGTTATATTATGGCGCCAATGAACTTTATTTTCGTGTTTTTAAATTCACGTTACAATTTATTTTGGAGTTGTTTAGCACATGTCTAACACCAGTTTACTTAATGAGACACATAATCCGGCTTTACGTAGTTGGGTTGAATCTGCCAATGTGGAAAATTGTGATTTTCCTATACAAAACTTACCTTTTGCGAGCTTTAAAACTAAAGCAAGTGATGAGGAGTTTCGTGGTGGTGTAGCAATTGGCAATCAAGTGCTAGATTTGCAAGCCGTATTTGCACTTAATGTTTTTGAGGGCGACGTGCAAGTGGCATTAGAAGCATGTAGCAAAGCACAGTTAAATGACTTTATGTCAATGGGGAAGCACTTTTGGAGTGCGTTACGTCAAGCTTTATCTCAGGCGTTAACTCAAGGTTCTGCATTAGAAGTAAAATTGATTGATTGCTTGGTTGCACAAGACAGTGTTGAATATGCATTACCTTGTCACATTGGTGATTACACTGATTTTTATACCTCGATTCATCATGCTACATCGGTTGGTAAAAAATTCCGTCCAGACAACCCATTATTACCTAACTATAAATGGGTACCTATTGGTTATCACGGCCGCTCTTCTTCAATTGAAGTTTCGGGTAGTGATTTTAAACGTCCAAAAGGACAAACCAAAGCGCCAACGGCAACAGAGCCATCTTTTGGCCCTTGTAAACGTCTAGATTATGAATTAGAAGTTGGTGTATTTATTGGTAACGGTAATGACTTAGGAGAGCCAATTAACATCGAACATGCTGATGACCATGTTTTTGGTATTTGTTTATTTAATGATTGGTCAGCACGTGATATTCAGGGCTGGGAATATCAACCACTAGGGCCATTTCTGTCAAAAAGCTTTGCATCAACAATTTCACCGTGGATTGTGACTTCAGAGGCATTGGCTCCATATAAAACTGCATGGACAAGAGATTTAGCTGATCCACAACCTATGCCGTACCTAGAGTCTCAACAAAACAGAGCACAAGGTTCGTTAGACCTTAATTTACAAGTTTTAATTGCAACAGAAGCTATGCGCAAGGCGGAACAAGCTGCTGTACAGTTATCTCAGTCAAATTTTAAAGACTCATACTGGACTGTTGCACAAATGGTAACTCATCATACTGTCAATGGTTGTAACCTACGTGCAGGTGATATGTTCGGTAGTGGCACGCAATCTGGACCTAATCCGGAAGAAGCAGGTTCAATGCTTGAGCTTTCGAATGCCGGCTCAGAGCCTATTAGCTTACCTAACGGTGAAACTCGCACATTCTTAGAAGATGGTGATTGTGTGATTATGACTGGCTGGTGTAAAAAAGACGGCGCTGCTCGAATCGGTTTTGGTGAAGTTACTGCGACAATTTTACCTGCCAGCTAATGTAAGTTAAATTTCTAATTTAAAAGCTCCTTATTAAGGAGCTTTTTTTATCTATAAATTAAAAAATGAATACAACACAAATTTAAAGAGTAATGCTTTTAACAAGCTGTTAACTTAATTATTGAGAATTCAACCATAATTTTTGTATGCCTATTATTGAAACAAAAAAAGTTCAATTTATTTTTGTTGACTAATTATTCATCAAATAAATATTTTAATACGAAGTTTTTCGCATAATACATGTTTGAAACTTTTCTTATAAGCCGTATAGGGTGTTGGTTACAGGTTGGTTACATTTGTTAATCTAACTATTCATGCACTTCGTATATCTTTGCTATTTTTCGGCATCTGAATCTTTGATGTTGTCCATCTTGAAAATTACCCACTTGTAAAGAATTTTTAGCTGTTTTATAAATAATCAAGCCTTTTGTGTTATTCACGCTACTATTAATAATGTCAACGTGAATTTATAAGCACAACTGGCTAAATAAAAAGATAAAAATACATAATTATAAAAATACAGAACTATAAGAATATTATTCAAATATTAGGAAGGAAATAACATGTCTACTAAATTTCGTACTGGTACGTTAGCCCTTGCCGTGGGCTTAGCGCTAGGAACTGCACCTAGCTTTGCTGCGGGTTTTGAAGAAACGGCTAAAACTGAAGAAGTTGAGCGTATAGCGGTGGTTGGCTCCCGTTCAGCACCTCGCTCAGTTGCAGAATCACCTGTTCCAATTGATATTATTGGTGGTGATGAATTAGGTAAAAATGCTTCTAGCGATATGTTAGATATGTTGGTTGGTGCAATTCCATCGTTTAATGCCCGTACTCAACCGATATCAGATGCCGCATCATTAATTCGCCCGGTAAATTTACGTGGTCTTCCGTCAGATTCAACATTGGTGCTTTTAAATGGTAAACGTCGTCACCGTGCTTCTGTTATTGCATTCCAAGGTGGTGGTATTAATGACGGAGCTCAAGGACCAGATATTTCAGTAATTCCTTCTGTCGCTTTGAAACAAGTCGAAGTATTGCGTGATGGCGCAGCCGCTCAATATGGTTCGGATGCGATTGCAGGTGTTATGAACTTTGTATTAAAAGATGATTCTGATGGTGGCTCAGTCTCTGTTAAGAAAGGTTCATATTATGAAGGGGATGGTGACTCAACCATTATTGATGGTAATGTTGGTTTACCATTCACTGATGATGGTTTTGTTAACTTAAGCTTTCAATTAAAAAATGCGGATGCAACTAGCCGCAGTGTGCAGCGCCCGGATGCTGCTAACTTAGCCAGTGAAGGAAATTCATCAATTCAAAACCCTGCACAAATATGGGGTAATCCTGAAGTTGAAGATGACATCACTTTATTTGGTAATGTTGGTTTAGACTTAGGTGATGATAAAGAGTTTTACATGTTCGGTAACTATTCTGAACGTGATGTTACCGGTGGGTTTTATTACCGTAATCCGCATAATCGCGGTAATGTATATTCGGTTGATGGTGGTAAAACATTACTTGTTGGTGATATAGCACAATCTCAAGGGGCCGCTAGAACCTGTGATGTTGTTAATATACCAAAAATTACAAACCCTGATGGGTCGATTCGAGATGGGAATATACTCGATAGCTCTGAATACCAAGCTATGGTGGCGGATCCGAACTGTTTCTCAATGAACCAAATATTCCCAGGTGGTTATACACCTCAATTTGGTGGCAATATTACTGATACGTCATTAACTATGGGTACTAAAGGTGATATTAATAGTGGTTTCTTAGAAGGGTGGTATTTTGACTTAAGTGGCTCTGTTGGTCGAAATGAATCTAAGTTTAATTTAAAGAATACATTAAACCCTTCACTTGGCTTAGAAACACCGGTTGATTTTGAAACTGGTAGCTATATTCAAATGGAGAAAACTTTTAACTTTGATTTGGTTAAAGGTTTTGAAATGGGCTTAGAAGAGCCTGTTAATGTTGCTACAGGTATAGAATGGCGTGAGGAAAGCTTTGAAATTATTTCAGGTGAAGAAGCTTCATGGAAAGCCGGAGCATTTGCAGACCAAGGGTTTAATATCGGCTCACATGGTTTTAAAGGCTTTGGCCCTGAAACACAAGGTCGAAATGATCGTCGTAATATCGCTGCCTATGTTGATGTTGAAGCGCAATTAACTGAAGATTTACTTGTTGGTGCTGCTGTTCGTTATGAAGATTTTAATACTTTTGGTAGCACGACAAATTACAAGTTAACGGGTCAATATACTGTTAATGATGAAATTTCAGTACGCTTATCTCATAGTACTGGTTTTAGAGCTCCTACAGTTGGTCAAGCGAATGTTGTAAATACGCAAACATCATTAGTAAATGGTGAGTTGATTCAAACATTCTTGGCTCCACCTACTAACCCGCTTTCAGCTTTTTATGGCGGTAAAGAGTTAACTCCAGAAGAGTCAAGGAGCTTCGCTGGTGGTTTTGTTTTCCAAGATGGAGACTTCTTCTTTACGCTTGATTACTACAATATTGAAGTGACGGATCGATTGGCGCAATCTAGTCAAATTGATGTTTTGGCTTCAGACCATGCTGCACTTGAAGCGTTAGGTGTTGTTAATCCAGAGTTAATTTCTGCTGTTACCTATTTTGCAAATGATTTTGATACTACTACACAAGGTATTGATGTTGTTGCAAACTATACCATGGAGCTATTGGGCGGTGATACTTTACTATCGTTAGCATACAACTGGAACGAGACGGAAGTGGACAAATTTAATCCGTTAACGACAGATGAAGGTAAGGTACATCGTTTAGAAGAAGGCATGCCGGATCATCGTGCAACATTCACTGTTTCTCAGTCATGGGAAAATGTGACAAGCTTTGTACGTGTCAACTATTTCGGTGAATACTTTGCCACTCATGCAGATGATACGTGTGCTATTGGTTGTTGGAATGAAATTGCGGATTCGGCTGTTACAGTAGATGCTGAAGTTAGTTATTTCTTAAATGATAGTGTTACGTTATCTGCAGGTGCAAATAACATCTTCGACCAAGAAGCTCAAAAGCTACCAGCAGAGTCTTATGGTCAATTAGGTGCTAAATATTACGAAAGTGGTCCATTTGATTACAATGGTGGTTTTTACTACGTAAAAGCAACTTATAACTTCTAATTTGAAGATAATGAACATGTCAGATAAGTCCTGACAATTGTTGCAGATAAAAACGCCTAGTAAAAATGCTAGGCGTTTTTTATTTAAGGGAGCTATTTATCAACTTATATCAATACTGTTTGAAATAAGACTTTTATTTGGTCGGTGAGAAAGCTAAATAAGGCCCTATATTTTTCACTACGAATATCTACAATCTACTCGTCATCAAAGTTAGGCAGTACGCCGCTTCGGCTATGCTCAAAAATCAGTGATGTTTCTACCGTGGTGACTTCTTCACGGGAGGTAATAGCATTGAAAACAAATTGACGTAAGTGTTCACTATCCTTAACAGACATATGAATAAAATAGTCATAGCTGCCACCCATATGATACAAGCTGATAATTTCTGGCAGCTTTAATAAATCATCTCGCAATTGGTTAACTATGAGCTCTGAATAGGGCTGTAGCTTGATCGCTGCTATTGCTTCGATATTGCCGCCGATACTTTTAAAGTTAATGTCGATAAACGCATTATTAATGACACCATTGCTTTTCATACGCTTTACGCGCTCTAAACAAGTTGATGGTGCAATACCGATTTTCGATGCTAATTCTTTATTGGTAATATCAGCATCCTTATAGAGTAACGTTAATATACGTAAGTCGATATCATCTAGTTTTTTCATTAATGCTGGTGCCTTTTGACGGGGTCAGTTTGATATTTTTCATTTGTTAAATATTACACTTATTAAATCCCACATTGCTAGTTCATTTACTATAAATATGAATAATTTTCGATATTTGTATCAATTTCCGAATTTTTATCATTTTGTTATGCTATTACATCTTAATACGATTACAAGTTTGTATAATTCTGTTTTGTGACATATTATGTCGAGACGCATATTTGAAAAATAAGAACATATGATAATTAAAAGTATTAACGATTTCCTAAAATTAGAAGCGGCAAGTGGAATAATTCTAATGTTTGCTGCAGTTGCAGCAATGATAATTGCTAATTCTCCACTCATAACATACTACGACATGTTACTTGATGTACCTGTTAAAGTTGCCGTCGGTAGCTTTGAAATAGCGAAGCCACTTTTGTTGTGGATTAATGATGGTTTAATGGCGTTATTTTTCTTTCTCGTTGGCCTAGAGCTAAAACGAGAATTCTTAGAAGGCGATTTATCTAAACCAGGTCAAATAACCTTGCCAGCAATTGGCGCATTAGGGGGGATGTTAATTCCAGCATTATGTTATGTCGCCTTTAATTATAATGATCCAGAAGCTATCAATGGTTGGGCGATCCCTACGGCGACAGATATTGCTTTTGCGTTAGGTATATTGTCTGTCATTGGCAGTAAGGTGCCGTTGCAATTGAAAGTATTTTTAACCTCATTAGCAATCTTTGATGACTTGGGCGCCATTATTGTCATCGCCGTATTCTATACCGACCAGCTTTCTATGTTGTCGTTGATTTTTGCTGCGGTTATTTTAGCCATTTTATTTACCATGAACAAACGTGGCGTAACCAGTACTGCACCTTATATCTTTTTAGGAATTGTACTTTGGGTAGCAGTGCTAAAATCAGGTGTGCATGCGACATTAGCAGGTGTTGTTTTGGCATTTTTTATTCCTATTAAAGGTAAAGAAGATGAGCCTTCACCGTTGAAATCACTTGAGCATAATCTGCATTCATTAGTTGCCTTTATTATTCTGCCTGTATTTGCTTTTGCTAATGCTGGTATCAGTTTTTCAGGTGTAGGTATCGAGCAAGTTATGTCACCTGTACCACTTGGTATAATTGTTGGCTTGATTGTGGGTAAACAAATTGGGGTTTTTGGCTTTTGTTTTATCGCTATTAAATTAGGTTTTGCACAATTACCTAAACATGTAAATTGGCGTTTACTTTACGGGGCTGCCATTTTGTGTGGTGTTGGTTTTACTATGAGTTTGTTTATTGGTTCGCTAGCTTTTGAGACAGGAAGTAGTGGTAATCTTATTTTTCAAGACCGACTAGGCATTGTTATCGGTTCATTAATTTCGGGTGTTTTCGGTTATTTTGTGATTAAAGGTGGCGTTGAAAAAGAAGCTGAAAGTTTAGGAAAGTAATCAAAATAATAAAATGGTTTTAAAATAAAAAGGAATAGTTATGAATGTTGAGAAATTAAACGTACCTGTTAAGTCAATTGCGGCGGTAGCCGTTGCTGTGATTATTGGTGTTGGCTCTGTATATACGGTAAACGAAGGGCACATCGGAATTGTAAAACGCTTTAGTGAAGCGAAAGAGCAAGTTAACCCAGGCCTGCATTTTAAAATGCCTTTTATTGATAGTGTTGAAGAAATTGAAGTTAGAACACGTAAAAATGAAGAAAGAATGGCATCAAGCACTAAAGAGCAAATGCCGGTTACTATTAGTGTTTCAGTAAACTGGACAGTTGACAAAACTGCAGCATTAGAGCTTTTCAGACAATATGGCGGATTATCTCAGTTTGAAAGTCGTATTTTGGATCCAAGATTTCGTTCGGCAACTAAAGATGTCATTCCCCAGTATGATGCTGAAAAGTTAATTCAAGATCGTGCTAGTGCAATTCAGGCCATTGAAGCTAATTTTATTGAAGAAATGAAAGATTTTCCCGTTACTGTTGATAATATTCAGATTGAAAACATTAAATTACCAGCGAAATATTTAACCTCAATCGAAACAAAGCAAACGGAAAAGAACTTAGCAGACGCAGAAAAGCATAAGTTAGCAAGACAAAACCTAGAAGCTCAGCGAGATGTAAATACTGCAAAAGCTAAAGCAGATGGTATTAAACTTGTTGCCATTGCTGAAGCAGAGTCTATTCGTATTAAAGGTTTAGCAGAAGCACAGGCTATAACCGCAAAAGCAAAAGCATTGGGTAACAATCCACTCATTGTGAAATTAACTGAAGCCCAAAACTGGGATGGCAAGTTACCAGCAACGGTATTAGGAAGTGGTAATATGCCAATTTTAGATATGAGAACTGAGAAAAAATAAGCTTTGTTGTTTAAGTCAATATTGTATAAACCAGTACTGAATAAACCAATATTGTTGAAATAACGGCGATGTTATCATCGCCGTTTTATGTACAGGAAGTACGGTATAACGCGAGTGTATGGATGAACAGGAGCGTATATGTTTAGGATGAACAACATATCGTGATTACATGGATGTGAAAGAGCGACAATGTTAGAATAGCTTTTAATGAAGTTAGGTATAGTAAAGCTGTTGATAGCTAGGTTATTTAGTAATTATGTCAGGTATAGAAAATAAAAGTGTTGAAGTTATTCACCACTATCAGGATCTTATCGAGCTTTTCGAAAGTACTTTCTTTTACCAATATAATACACGCTTAATCAAAGGCGATGATGAACCTATATATCTTCCTGTAAATGAAAGTTGCTCGTTTAACCAAATTGTATTTGCCCATGGCTACTATGCGAGTGCGCTACATGAAATTTCTCATTGGTGCTTGGCAGGGGCAGCACGCCGTCAGCTAGAAGACTTTGGTTATTGGTATGTTCCGGATGGTCGAGATCAGCAACAACAGCTAGCTTTTGAAAAAGTTGAAATTAAACCGCAAGCCATTGAATGGGCATTATGTGTTGCCGCAGGTAAAGACTTTGATGTTTCAACTGATAATTTATCGGGCTCAGGAGAAACTGACCGCTTTGCCTTTAAAGCAAAAGTTTATCAACAGGTCTGCAGTTATTTAAATGTAGGTTTTCCGAAAGACGCCGAAATTTTAATTAAGGTGCTTGCAGAACATTACCAACGCCCTTGGCCGTTAATAACAGAACATTTTCTCTACACAGCGAATACTGTTGAAACATGTTAACAAGAATAATATGAGATAACTTAATGAAAAAGTTTAACTTAGGTTTAGTGATAAACCCCATTGCTGGTATTGGCGGCAGTGTTGCACTAAAAGGCAGTGATGGTGAAGGTGTTGCTGAGCAAGCGCTAGCACTTGGCGCCACAGCGAAATCTAATGCAAGAGCTGCTTTGGCTTTAGAAATCCTTAAGCCCTATCGAGATAATATTGTCGTTCATACTGCATCTGGTGAGATGGGAGAGAATGCTGCTCGAACGTTAGGTTTTGACACTGAGGTGATATATCAACTAAAAAGTGACGTCACCAATGAGCGTGATACCGAGCAAGTAGTTGCTAAGCTGATGACTTTGGATATTGACCTATTATTATTTGCTGGCGGTGACGGCACGGCGCGTAACGTGTGCCATATTGTTGGTGATAAATTTCCAGTACTTGGTATTCCTGCTGGTTGTAAAATCCATTCAGGGGTTTACGCAATTACACCAAAAGCGGCAGGGCGAGTGGTAGAGTTAATGATCACTAATCAGTTGGTCAGTTTGACTGATGCTGATGTGATGGATATTGACGAAAGCTTATTTCGACAAGGTATTGTCAAAGCCAAGCGTTATGGTGAAATGCAAGTGCCATCTGAGTTACGCTATATTCAGGCGGTGAAATCTGGTGGTAAAGAGTCAGACGAATTGGTTTTGCAGGATATTGCTGCCGATATAATTTCTAAAATGGATGATGAGCTATTTATTATCGGCTCAGGCTCTACTACGGCATTTGTCATGGAAGAGTTAGCATTAGATAATACTTTACTAGGTGTTGATGCAGTGCAAGAGCAAGAATTACTCGCCAGTGATTTAACTGAGCCGCAATTATGGCAATTAATTCAAAATCGTACTCAGGGCAGTATTAAACTTGTGATCACTTTAATTGGTGGCCAAGGGCATATCTTTGGTCGAGGTAATCAACAATTAAGCCCTAGAGTTATTCGTGCTATTGGTAAAGAAAACATACACATTATTGCCACTAAAACAAAGCTGAATGCGTTAACCGCAAGACCGTTAATTGCTGATACAGGTGATAGTGAACTCGATATGGAGTTATCAGGCTATTTGCCGGTTATTACCGGTTACAATGATCAAGTTTTATACCCGGTGGCGAGTCCACAATAATTTTTCAGGCATTTTAAGTAAATCTTTTAATATATAGAACAGGCTTTGACTATTAAGCCTATTAGACTTTGGAATTAAGTATGACATTTGAAAACCTTACCGCGTTATATCACTACCTAGATGAGCAAGTATCGCAAGATGTTAGTGCCGATGAGCTATTCGCGGGCAGTTATTTACGTGGTTTTATTAGTTTAGCGGGCAGTGAATATGGAGATGAATCACAGCAACTTACGCAAGCACTCGCTGACAATATAAGTGAAAAATTACAGGCAGCCCGCACGGAACTTAGCCCGCAAGATCGCCAGATAGTGCAAGAATATTGGCAGCAATTAAATACTGCATTTACCGCGTAAATTCACCTTAATTGCCTTAATCGAATTTTCTGCGAATAATATCGCGAATAACGAAACGGTTTGGCGCTAGGTTAAATAGCTGCTCGTTATTGAGCGGGTAAGGTGTGCCACAAATGTCTGCAGTTAGAATTTCAGCCAGTAGTGGAGCTGTGCATAAGCCTCGCGCACCCAAGCCTGTCATCATATATAAGTTATCAATAATCGGCGCTTGTTGATCATAGCGCCAGCGCTTGTCTTTGCTTAAATGGGCATATGCTATTTTATGGGCGTCGATATCAGGCATAGCGCCAACCATAGGCAAATGATCTGGCGTCATACAACGTAAGCGGGCTTTACTGCTAACAATATCGCTGGTTTGCCAAGAACTTAAGCCAGGTAAACACTTTTCAAGCATATCAAGATTAAATTGGTCTTCTTCTGGTTTTGCCTCGGTATCAAAGTTATTTTTCTGAAATGTTGCGCCTATGCAGTGTAAGTTGTTATTTGCAGGTGTTAAGTAGCCTTTGTGACATATAACCGTTGATAAATTTTTAAATTTTTCGTTGCTTGCCATACTCGTTACTTGCCCGCGTACGGAGCTTAATGGTAACTCTTTAATGGTATTTAATGGAATGCCTTGCGCGCCGCCACAATAAATTAGCACACTGGCTTTAATATTTTCTGTTGTGCTGTGTAATAACCATTTACCGTCGACTTGCTGGCTAATTTTTTCTATTTTATAACCTGTTTCAATACGAAGACGATTGGTCGACTCTGCGGCCTTAAATATGGCTTTGACAAGTTGTGCGGGTGCAATCCAGCCAGCTTTTGGGAAAAATAAACCGCCGTGAGCTAATTCTATACTCGCCAATTCAGAAGCTTGTTTTTTATTGACGCCGTGTAGCAGACTATTAGGCCAAATGTTGGAATTGGCAATATGCTGTTGACGTAACTCCAAAGCTGGCTTGTATGATATTTCTAATAACCCGCACCAATCATGATCATAACTAAAGCCTTGCTCAGCAATGTTTTTATAGTGATTAACAGCGTAATTAAAGGCTTGCTGATAAAATAAACTAATGTCATCGGTCTGTTGATGAATAAGCGGGTAGAGAGCGCCAATGTTATTACTTGATGCGCCTTGAGCAACACTGAAATCTTGGCAATAAACGGTAACCTTTACGCCACGTTTTGTTAATGCATAGGCAGCGCAGGCTGAGGCAATACCACCACCAATAATACTGACATGTTGAGGTTTGGTAATTAATGGTCGTTGTTGATAACCTTTTCCTGAGTTTGAGTTTCGCTGAAATACTCCTGACAGCATTTCACTTTTTTTACCATCAGCAAGACGTTTTTCAACTCTAAAGCCCGCTGATATAAGCAATCGTTTGACCTTACCTGATACAGTAAAAGTGGCGATGCTTGCTTGTTCTTTGGAGAGCCGAGTTATTTGCTGAAATAATGCAGGCTGCCACATTTCTGGGTTCTTTGCAGGCGAAAACCCATCAAGAAACCAAGCGTCGACCATTGCCATATGTCGAGGATGTTTTTTTACAGCTAAAGAAGAAAGAGCAAGGGTGGCGTCATTAAATATAAGTTGTAAGGTGACTGTATCATCAAGAAATGTGAGTGTTACTTCGCCTGCGGGTTGTTCAGGGTATTGCGCAATTAGTTGCTGACTTAATTCGTTAAGCTCAGGAAGAATGGTGAGTGATTGAGTCAGCTGCTCTTTTGACAATGGATATTTTTCAACACTGATAAAGTGTAGATGACTTTTATTAGTAACGTCTTCATTTTTTTGCTGTAATTGTTGAAAAATCTTTAAGGTCAGCAAAAAATTTAAGCCAGTACCAAAACCAGTTTCAGCAATAACAAATGTTCCTGAGTTATTTGCCAATCGATTTTCAATATTATTGCCTTCAATAAATACGCACTCGCTTTGTTTAGTGCCTTGAGCGGTATCGAAATAAATGTCGTCAAACTGAGTAGAGTATGGCGAGCCATCTTTTTGAAAGCTAATTTTTGTTTGTTCAATCACTTTTTTACAATCTTCTTACTTGTTGTTATAGCCAAAAAAAGGTTATTTTACCGCGTATTATTGAGCTCTGTCATAAAAATGCAAAAATTCAGTGTACAAGTGTACGCTGGACAGACCAGTATAGGGGGCAAAAGTCTGTATGATACGCCCAGATTTTTTAATTAAGTATGGTTATTTAAATGAAACGTGTAGTTATCACCGGATTAGGTATTGTATCAAGTATTGGTAATGATGCAGAAGAAGTTTTAGCGTCATTACAAACAGGACGTTCAGGTATTACCAACGCAGAAAGTTTTGCAGAAAAAGGCTTACGCAGCCAAGTTTGGGGCAAGCCGGAAATCGCAATCAAAGATCATATTGACCGTAAAGCTTTACGTTTTATGGGCGAAGCATCAGCTTACGCTTACATTGCAATGGATCAAGCGATTAAAGATTCGAAGCTAGCACCTGAGCAAGTGTCGAACTTCCGTACAGGTATTGTTGCTGGCTCTGGTGGCGCATCATCAGAAAATGTTGTTAATTCAGCAGACACGCTTCGTGAAAAAGGCGTTAAACGTGTTGGCCCTTATGCAGTACCAAAAACAATGTCGAGCACCATTTCAGCCTGCTTAGCAACACCATTTAAAATTTTAGGTGTTAACTATTCAATTAGTTCTGCTTGTGCAACTAGTGCCCATTGTATTGGTCATGCCGCTGAATTAATTCAGTTAGGTAAGCAAGATGTGGTATTCGCCGGTGGTGGTGAAGAAGTGCATTGGTCATTAGCTATGATGTTCGATGGCATGGGTGCATTATCGTCTAAATACAATGAAACGCCTGAACAAGCTTCACGTACATACGATGCTGACCGTGATGGTTTTGTTATTTCTGGCGGCGGCGGTATGGTTGTTGTTGAAGAACTTGAGCATGCATTAGCACGTGGCGCACATATTTATGCTGAAATTGTTGGCTATGGCGCAACATCTGATGGGTACGATATGGTTGCTCCAAGTGGTGAAGGCGCTATTCGTTGTATGCAACAAGCAATGCACGGCGTTGAAGGCAAAGTTGATTACTTGAACACTCATGGTACTTCTACACCGGTAGGTGATGTTAAAGAGCTTGGCGCGATTCAAGAAGTTTTTGGTAAAGACTCTCCTGCAATCAGTGCAACGAAAGCAATGACTGGCCATGCATTAGGTGCAGCTGGTGTACATGAAGCCATTTACTCATTATTAATGATGGAGAATAACTTCGTTGCTCCTTCAATTAATATTGATACCTTAGATGAACAAGCTGAAGGTTTAGATATAGTTACTGAAAAACGTGACGCTGAACTTAATCTTGTGATGTCTAATAGTTTCGGTTTTGGTGGCACAAACGCTACGTTATTGATGCAAAAATATAAATAATAATTAATTTTAATTATTTAAGAGAAAGCCGCTATTGATAGCGGCTTTTTTATGCTCAGGATGAATGGTCAGCTTTTTTGTTCCAGACAAAAGCTAAGTACCTACATCCCTGTAGGCAATGACGCTATTATATGGCCGTTTATAGCCATCCATGGCTTCATGGCATTAAAGCTTCCTTGCTTGTCATGTGAAAGAGCGCCGATGTTTAGGCCTTTCTCACTCTTCCTGCCTTGCTAAGCATTAGTTTATTCATGCAGGCATAGCTTTTTGTTTCGGGCAAAAGCTAAGTATATTCATCCATGTAGGCAATAACGTGATCTGATAATTTTCATCGCCAATTTACTTAGGCTTTACTTAGAGAATTCGTTATAGGTTTTGCTAATAAATAGGTCTTTTTGTTTGATGTTAACTAGTGCTTTCCAAGTCGAAACCATGAAAGGGAACTGCACTACGCCAGTCTTTTGTCCCGTAGGAACTAAGGCCATAAATGGATTTCTTTTATAGGCTTTGTAAGTTTTTCCAATAAAGTCCTTGGCAATAACATTGGCTAAATATTTACCTTGCTCTAATGCGAGGTAGCCAAGCTTTGCCTCACCGACGTCAGCAATATCCCCGATGGCATAAAAGTTACTTTCTCCTTTAACAGCTAAATTCCCTCCGACCATTACTAGGCCTTTATCATTTAGCGTATGGTTAAAGTTTTGCTTTAGAAAATCATTATTTGGTAGCGTCCCTATAGCAGTATAAATTGCATCAGGAGAAATAGATTTATTCGAGTTTACATCAATATATACGTCACCTTTCTTTTGATAGAAGGTGTTAAATTCAACAGTCACCCCGGCTTCTGTTAGCTGTTTAAGTGCTTTTTGTTGGGCTTTTTCTTTAAAGCCATCAAGCAATGTTCCGCTCTTATGGGCTAAGGTAACTTGGGCTTTTGGCATGGCGTAGGCAATTTCTCCAGCCAACTCTACACCGACGACTCCACCGCCAATAACGAGCACAGTTGATGCACCCTTTAAATTATTGTGATACTCGTTAAGTTCATCTGTTCGCGCTGCTAACGACATTGCCTTTGAAGACTTCGCTAAAGGCAGAGATGGATAACGCGATCCCGATGCTATAACAACTTTTTCGAATGTTACTGTTTCACCGTTTTCTAATAGTGCTGATGTTTTTCTTAGCTCTTTAACACCACTTTGAGTAAAAGTACCAGTAAGAATGTCATTATAATATTTACGCGAATTACCCTGATTTTTTTTTGGATCGGCAACATCACGTAGAACAGCGTAAGTAACTTCAAAATAGTCTTTTCTATCAACTAAACTGGTTCTTATGCCTTGCTTTTCTAATCTTTGGGCTGTGCTTACTCCAGCAAAACCGCCACCAATAATGAGTACCTGCGTTTTCATGTAAAATTCCTAAATAATAACTAAGCAATGCACAATATAATAATGCGTTGCGATATTGTTGTTAATGAGCGAATATTCAACTCATGTGTGCGAATTTGCAACGTGACTTGATTATGGAAAAATGGACTGAACTTAGAACGGCTTATCGACTTGCAAAGCTGGGAACATTGAGTGCCACGGCTATTGATCTTGGTGTGCATAGATCGACAGTAATGCGTCATATCGACATCTTAGAAGAAAACCTACAAGCGAAGCTTTTTCAACGAAATGATAAAGGCTATATTCCTACTGAAGTAGGGCTAGAAGTCATGCGCCTAGGTGAAATAACGGATACACAGTTTAGACAGTTCGCTAATCGAGCTAAAAGCAAAGAAGAATTGTTAGAGGGAACATTAACCATCACCTGTATCAATGAATTGTCGCAATTAATTTTCCCCACCATTGTTGAATATCAATCGCTTTATCCAAAAGTGAAAGTTGATATTGTCGGTGATACTCGCAAATATGATCTTGAATATGGTGAAGCCGATCTTGCAATACGCACAGGTATAAAACCTGAGACGCTAGATAATATAGTCATGCCATTTGTAAGCGTCGAGTTGGAGCTTTGTGTACATAGAAAATATATTGAACGTTATGGTATGCCGAATGCAAGTAATTTATCAGAGCATAAGTTTATTGCGCTTGCTGAACGTTTAGAACACTTACCATGGAATGAATGGATTTATAAGCACACACCTGAAGAAAACATTATCGTAACAAGCTCAGCATCACAAGTGCTAAATTATGCATTAAATAGCGGTTGTGGTATCGGTGTTAGCACTAAAGGAACGATAGACAATAATGAAGACTTGATTGCAATTGATATTGATAAAACTTGGCAAGTATTGACTTGGGTTTTAGTGCATCGAGATATTATCAATATTCCTAAAGTTAGAAAGTTTATTGATTTATTAAAGCAAAATAAGTTTACTGATACAGAGTTCTACTTATAAAAGCTTCAATAAGTCGCCTGTAGTTAGGCTAAAGTCTTATAAAATAGATTAAATAATCGCGTGAGTTTGATTTTTTTTGCCGATAAAACTCGTTACAATGCCATATCTGTCTATTGACTTGGTTTAAGAGTTTCCTTTGCCACATTGTATTATTGAGTATTCTGCAAAAATTACCGAAAGTTTACCGGTAGAACAGCTAATGCACGCTGTTTATAAAGGTGCTAATCAAAGTGAATTGTTCGTTGCAAGTGATATTAAAGTAAGAGCATGCGCATTTGATGACTTTTATCTTCCTGGCTCAGAGCAAGTTTTTGTTCATGTAAATTTGAAAATTCTTTCTGGTCGAGATTTACCACAACGTAAAAGCCTTAGTGCAAGTGTTAGTAATCAACTTGAACGCTTAGGCATCGAAGATGCAGCGATTACTGTTGAAGTGACTAATATTGAAAAAGAAAGTTACGCGAAGAAATTGACGTTAACTGCATAGCACTTGAATAGTCGTATTACCTTAATAATTCTGGAAGAATACTGTGAATATTTTTTATGATGAAAATATGCCATTTGCGGCAGAGTTTTTTCAAGATATTGGTCGACTGACCGCCTTTTCAGGCCGAGCTCTAACCGCAAGCGATGTTGCGAAAGCTGATGCATTATTGGTTCGCTCTATCACTAAAGTAAATGAACAGCTGCTTAATGATAATAAGCAACTTAGTTTTGTTGGAACAGCAACTATCGGTGTGGATCACATTGATCAAAGCTACTTAAAACAGCGAGATGTTAGTTTTTATTCTGCACCAGGCTGTAATGCGGTATCAGTTGCTGAATATGTGTTAAGTTCCATGGTCATTCTAGCTGAGCGTTATTTACTTAATTTATCAAATATGACCGTTGGTATTGTCGGCGCTGGTAATACCGGTTCACGCTTAAGCGAGAAATTAACCGCGCTAAATATTAAGCATGTATTGTGTGATCCATTATTGGCAGACGATGCAAATGATAAGCGAGACTTCGTTTCGCTTGAACAAGCTCTTAGTTGCGATATTGTCTCTTTGCATGTACCGTTAACTCGTGAAGGTCAACACCCTACCTATCATTTATTAAGCGCTGAACGTTTAACTCAATTAAATGAAAATCAAATACTTATTAATGCCTGTCGAGGAGAAGTCATTGATAATCAGGCTCTGTTAGAAGTGAAACAAGCAGGGCACCAGTTGAAATTGGTTTTAGATGTTTGGGAAGCTGAGCCAAATATTTTAATGCCACTAATTGAGCATTGCGAAATAGCTACTGCTCACATTGCTGGTTATAGCTTAGAAGGAAAAGCTCGTGGCACTGAAATTTTGTATCGGGCATTATGTCAACAGTTGAAAATTACGCCAACGAAGCAGTTACAAGACTTTTTACCAACACCATTGATTGACTATGTTGAAATTAAGCAGGAGTTTAATGAAATACTGCTAAACCAGTTGGTGAAAATGGTATACGATGTTAGGCGTGACGACGCTATTTTTCGTCAGCAAATAAAAACTCAAGGGTTTGACCATATTCGTAAAACTTACCCGACTCGCCGGGAGTTTTCTTCTATCATGGTTGGCTTGAATAACGTGCTAAGCTCAGATGCGCCACATCAGCTTGGCTTTAGTAAAAAACTTGCATAAAAGAGAGAGGATCATGGCACAGAAATTTGATATTTGCGTACTAGGTGCAACAGGGTTAGTTGGCAAAACCATTATTGAAATACTTGAAGAACGTGATTTTCCGATTAATAAACTCTATCCGCTTGCTAGTGCTCGCTCTGCAGGTGAATTTATTGAGTTTAATGGCGAAAATGTTGAAGTATTAGATGCTGATAATTTTGATTGGAGCCTAGCACAAATAGGTTTCTTTTCTGCTGGCGGAGCAATTTCGGCAAAGTATGCACCTATTGCGGGTGATGCAGGTTGTATTGTTATCGACAACACTTCAGAGTTTCGTTATGAAGCTGACATTCCATTAGTGGTGCCAGAAGTTAACCCGCATGCACTTGCTGAGTATCGCAACCGTAATATTATTGCTAACCCAAATTGTTCAACAATTCAAATGATGATGGCACTAAAGCCGATATACGATGCTGTTGGCATTTCTCGTGTTAACGTTAGCACTTACCAATCGGTTTCTGGTGGTGGTAAGGCTGCCATGGACGAATTAGCAAAGCAAACCGCTGATTTATTATGTGGTAAGCCGGTTGAGTCGAAAAATTTCCCTCGTCAAATTGCTTTTAATGTTATTCCGCAAATTGATGTGTTTCTTGAAAATGGCTACACCAAAGAAGAAATGAAAATGGTTTGGGAAACAAAGAAAATATTGGGGGATGATAACGTGCTTGTTAACCCAACTGCAGTGCGTGTACCGGTATTTTTTGGTCATGGTGAGTCGTTGCATATTGAAACTGACTCGCCTATTTCGGCAGAAGAAGTGAAAGATTTACTTAGCCAAGCACCAGGCTTAGTTGTTTGTCATAACGATGAAGACTTCCCTACGCAAATAGGTGATGCAAGCGGTAAAGATGATACTTTTGTTGGTCGAATTCGCGAAGATATTAGCCACAATAGCGGTATTAATATGTGGATAGTAGCTGACAACGTGCGCAAAGGTGCTGCTACAAATAGCATTCAAATTGCAGAATTACTGATTAAAGAACATCTATCTGAATACTAAAATAAATTCAGTTAAACCACAGATTTACTAAAGAAAAATGAAAACCCGTCGTTATAATAAACGACGGGTTTTTTGTTAGTTGCTGTGGCATATATATCTTTAGTTAAATTAACGATAATATAAGCCTAGAAGAAGAATTCGTTTTATGAATTTAGATCGTATAAAACAATAACTCCGGGTATTAAGCGATTGTTTTTACAATTGGAATAAACATTGCTTTACATTCTCCTGACTTGGAGCCGCCAATCTATTGGCGAATAATTATTATAATTAGGAAATCTTGATGCAAAGATTGTTACGCCTGTGCCTATGGCAGGTATTTATTATAAGCATTAGCTGTTTTAGTTTGCCAACTTTTGCCGAAGATGGTGGCATTCGTATTCGTGGCCCCAAATCAACTGATGCCTTTCCTTACGATCGCTATGGTCCTGTTACTGCAAAAGACACTTTGTGGAATATTGCCTTAAAAGTGCGCCCTGACCCTCGACTATCAGTTTACCAAGTCATGCAAGCTTTATATGAGAATAACCCTGGTTCATTTAAAGACAATAACCTTAATCATATGATTAATGGTCAGTATTTAAAGATCCCATCTATTGATGTTATGCGCGCAGTTAATACCGCTAATGCGCAACAAAAATCGCGCAGTGATGACAAGGCATGGCAAAAGAAAGTAGTAAAAGTCACGAAAAAAATAACGAAGCCGCCTGAAGAAATGTCGGTGAAGAAAAAAGACTTGGAAGCGGCGAAGTCTGAAATTAATGTGCAGTTGAAAGAAATTGATAATACCCAGCAACAAAGGTTAGCAACCATTCAAAACGATGTTTTGGACTCTATTGATGGTTTACAGAGCCTATTAAAAGAAAATGAAGCGCTACGTCAACGATTATCGAGTTTTAATGACCAACTTGGCGTGATGCAAAATGAAGTTGCCAAAGGTAAAGAAATTAAAATGCAGATGGACGATATGATCGCTCTGCAACAAGAGTTATTGGCAAAAGCGGAAGCGCGAGAGCAAGCGCTGCTATTAGAGAAGCAAAAAGCTGAATTAGAAGAGCAAAACTTCATGTCGAGCTCGTGGTTTGTTGCGTTGATGGCAACATTACCTGCAGTATTAGTTTTATCAATAGTTGCTTTCATTTTAAGACGCCGTACGAGTAAAGAAGAACCAGCAAAAGAGACGCCAGTAGCTAAAAAGCAAGCGCCTGTTGCTGAGAAGGAAGTTGTTCCTGAAGTTGAAAATGAAGCCGAACCTCTTGATAGTGAACTGTCTTTAGACGATGAACTCTCTTTAGATGACGAATTATCTCTAGATGATGAATTATCAATTGATTTAGCTGAAACCGATGAAGAACATGACGATCTTTTCTCTGATGATCTAGATTCGTTAGACGACGAATTACTTGATGATGACGTTATTCAGTTAGACGATGAATTGGAAGATCTTGATGATTTAGAAGACATATCACTAGAAGAGGATGTTGAAACTATTTCACTTGATGATGAATCTGAAGAAATTATTGAAGACGAACCGCTTGAAGGCGGCCAGTTAGATCAAGGAGATTTAGACTCCTTACTTGAAGGCTTAGATACTGAAGACGCAGCCGATAGTGAAGAAGTTATCGATGAATTAGCAGGTGGTGTTGTCGATCAAGGGGCATTGGATAGCTTATTAGCAGGCGATGAAGAAGAAAGTGCCGCAGTTGTAAATGACCCAGATGATATTGATGCTTTACTCGATGCAGCGGGTGAAGAATCGAGCAATGTCGATGACAATGCTGATATTTCAGACCCAGATGATATTGATGCTTTACTCGATGCAGCCGGTGAAGAATCGAGCAATGTCGACGATAATGCCGAAATTTCAGACCCTGATGACATTGATGCTTTACTCGATGCAGCAGGCGAAGAGCCAAACAATACCGAAGATAATGCTGAAATTTCAGATCCAGATGATATTGATGCCTTACTTGATGCTGTCGGTGAAGAATCGAGTAATATTGATGATAGTGCACAAGATGTTACTGACCCAGACGATATTGACGCTTTACTAGATGCAGTTGGCGAGGAGCCAAACAATGTTGAAGATAATGCTGAAATTTCAGACCCAGATGACATTGATGCCTTACTTGATGGCATAGAGTTAGATACGCCTGCGTTGGAAGAAAGTGAAAGTATAAGTAGTGAAGAAAAGGTTATTAGCGAAAATACACAAAATATTACTGATCCTGATGATATTGATGCCTTACTTGATGGTATAGAGTCAGATACGCCTGCATTAGAAGAAGATAATGGCACTGGTCCTTCAGACAAAGAGCAAGCAGAAGACATGGCACAAGAAGTATCAGACCCAGATGATATTGACGCACTGCTTGATGCCATAAGTACAGATGATGCTA
>OJBI01000047.1_pt1 | contig 40749 bp, 36 predicted proteins | sample 1590541 | NCBI WGS metagenome assembly OJBI01 (sample SAMN05416871, study PRJEB24817) | seawater metagenome | isolation source: Sea water | place: Canada:Atlantic | collected 2013-11 | reverse complement strand
TGGCCATTAATCCCTTTAAGGCATAGCCTTCTTTAATGGTCACATTATTAAATTCACTGCCAGATGCATTATCGACCAAAACAGCGTTTCTGCGCATGGATTTTGGGTTCATTGAAAGCGTAATGTTGCGAAAGACGGCGTTGGTGGCACTGTTAAACATGGCCCGTGACTGGTTATTCAAACTGATATTCGATATCTGGTAACCATTCCCTTCAAAAACAAGTTTAAAGCGTTTAATCACTGGCCAATTTACTGCTGAGTATGGCGATGGCTCTACAGGCTTTTGGGCATTCACCCCTTGATAACCAATGGTTTTTTTAACGGTTTGCGAAGACAAGGTGTCACTGGGGAAATTCAAGTCTTGTGTCAATTCAAAGCCAATGCATTTTTGGTTAGGGCAACCAGAGTAAGGCTGACGCCTAAGTTGATCGGTTTTCGTCAGCATTTTATGTATATCGGCAATGGACTGTATTTCTACCAGTCCATCATCATCAATATCATAATCTGCCCGCGACTGTGCAACACTTGCCCAGACACAACAAACCAATACCATGGTGAGTTGAGACAACCTTAAGCTGAAAAATTTTAAACGAGGGTATTTTAGCGTCACAATGGTCATCCATTCCAAATTAGTGGCGTGATTATTCACATCAAAGGGAAGCGGGTCAAAGAGATTCCGACCTTCAGGGCTCAATATTTACAAATGTTAATTAATTGATGGCCCTACTCTAGTACAGTGGCTTAAGGGTTACGCTATTGCTGGCCAATAACATGGCGACACGACTTTAAAGCAATTAAAGGTGTTCACACTCCTAGCCCAAAAATAAATAAAAGGTTACCACCATGAAAAAGAACGTTTGGCTGCCACTTGAATCACACCCAGAGATTCAAGTGGGGCAATATATTGTGCCTAACTTTGTATCGAACTCGGTAGCCATTAAGGTAAATGAAAATGAATATGTTTTGATCAGCCCAGGGGCCTCATTGTTAGAGAGCTGGCCTGATGAACTTAAAGGCCAGAATTGTAAGCTACATATTATTATGCCCAATGCTTGGCATTTTATGGGGGTGAAAGCTTGGCAACAAAGCGTTAGTAACACAGTGCTGTATGCCAGTCGCCATGCGAAACAGAAGCTCATTGAAAAAGGCGCTTTTACTGAGAGTGACAACATTCAGCCCCTTGAAGATGTGCAGCCTCCTATGCCACAGGGCTATGGAATTCTCTTTCCACCAGGGCACCGCGCTGGAGATGTGTGGCTAAGAAAACAAGAAAGTACAACCCATAGCACTTGGATTACCTGTGATAGTTTTTTAAATTACGAACGCTTATCTAATCAACCAGTGGCCCGCACCTTACAAAAACTATTAGGGGCAGCGCCGGGTTTAAAAATGAGCCAGGTGGTGAAGTGGCTTATTTTAAATGATAAAAAAGCCTTTAAGACTTGGGTGCTGGCGCAACTTAAGCAAGATCAGCCCACCACTCTTATTCCGTCTCATGGGGAAGTCACGCAAGATAAACACCTAAAAGACAAAATTAAAAGCATGGTAAGCAGCCGCCTGTAAACGTTAAGTGGCTTCCTCTTATTTACGTCTCATCCTTCTTAAAAAGAAGCCTTGGCCAGTTTAAAATGACTGGGGCTGGCTCATTAATTCAGGGTTACTTATAATGCCGCGATAATTTTAGCCACCAATTTTGGGCATTTTTATGAATCACGCTGGCCAGCCGAATTCTCCCCCTCCTCAAGAACAAAGTCCTTGGAGTATTTTTCTAATTTTCTTACGCCTTGGCTTAACTTCCTTTGGGGGACCAGTGGCCCATATTGGCTATTTTCGAGATGAATTTGTGGTGCGCCGAAAATGGCTAAGCGAGCGCAGTTACGCCGATTTAGTGGCCTTATGTCAGTTTTTACCGGGCCCTGCCAGTAGCCAAGTGGGATTGGCGTTGGGGTTATCACGAAATGGTTATTCAGGGGCGTTTGCAGCCTGGTTAGGTTTCACCGCCCCATCGGCTATTGCGCTCATTTTATTTGCACTGGGCATTAGCCAATACAGCGATGCCATGCCCAATGGTGTATTGCACGGCTTAAAAGTGGTGGCGGTGGCGGTAGTGGCGCAAGCGGTATGGGGCATGGCCCGTAATCTGTGCCCAGATACGCAACGCATTACCCTAATGGCCATAGGGGCTGGCATTGTACTGATGGTGCCTTCGGTTTGGGCACAAGTAAGCGTGATTGCATTAACCGCCATGGCGGGTTTGTACTTTTACAATCCAGGCCAAGGGGCCAGCCAGGATGCCCTGCCCATTCGCATAAGTCGACGTGCCGGTAGTATGTGGTTGTCTTTGTTTTTTATCTTGTTATTGGGTTTGCCAATCTTAAGCCAGTGGTTCCCAAGCCAAACCCTCGCCTTAATTGATAGCTTTTACCGTGCCGGCTCCTTGGTATTTGGCGGCGGCCACGTGGTGATGCCGTTATTACAAGCCGAAGTGGTGCCCACAGGTTGGGTGAACAATGACGCTTTTCTAGCGGGCTACGGCGCCACCCAAGCAGTTCCTGGCCCCATTTTTACCTTTGCCGCTTTTTTAGGGGCCTCGTTAACTGAATCTCCCAGTGGTTGGCTCGGGGCCATGATTTGTTTAGTGGCTATTTTTACCCCATCGTTTTTATTGGTGGCAGGGGCCTTACCTTTTTGGGAAGCGATTCGCAGAAACGTGCGCACACAAGCCGCCTTAATGGGAGTGAACGCCGGAGTCGTGGGCATATTATTGGCTGCCCTTTTCACCCCCGTATGGAGCAGCGCGATCCTTAGCCCTCAAGATTTTGTCTTGGCCTTGTTTGCATTTATTGCCTTAATGTTTTGGAAGTTACCACCTTGGTTAGTGGTATTGGGCAGCGCGGTAATCGCTGGGGTGATGAGTTTTTTATTAACTTAAGTTAGCCACGATTAGGGGTTAATCACTTTCACTTTAATATCCCTTGTGACGGGATATTAAAGTGAAATAATAAAGTATTGAAAAGTTTGCCGACACTTAAAACTTCCTTCCTTTTTTGTCACCGCTTTCTGTTGAGCCAATCTATTACTTACCGCCAAAACACCCTTCAATTTTTTCCTTAAGCTCATTAATAACATAGCCATTGATACTTAGGCAGGCCTTCATCTGACTGATTTTTGTTTTCGCTGCCACAAAAAATATGGCCTTTAACGCTATTTAATTAAAGGTTAAGTTTGAAAATGTATTCACTTTCACTCAATTGTAGCGAGATGTCTGAATCGGTATAGCCCCTACAAAAACATAACATTTCAGAAACAAAGGCTGTTGAGCGCTGCTGTAGAATGATTGCAATAGATTAAATTTAACAGTTTTGGAGCAGACTCATATGATGCGGTATTTTAGCCTTCTTCTTATATCTGTGCTTGTAGCCTGTGCAGACGGCAGTAAAAGCACAGACAATAATAGCCCTGACCCAGTGGGCAATTCCGGCTCAGAAACAAACGTACAACCCGATAATAGCGGTGACCCTAGCGATCCTAAACTTACCGATAATAAACAAATAAGCCGCTTATTAAACCAAGCCAGTTTTGGCGCCACCAGCCAAACAATATCTGCAATGCAGGGGCAAGTTTTTTCTAGCTGGCTTAAAAGCGAATTTGATAAACCGATAAGCCTGCATAGCCCCTTGATCGTGAAGTATCAAGGGATGGGGCTGAAAGAGCATATTGCCAGCATGGCATTTTGGAAAAACGCCATCACTGCCAATGATCAATTGCGTCAACGCATGGCCTTTGCGTTATCACAAATTTTGGTGATTTCTGATTTTGGTGAAAGCCTACTGTTTGATTACCCGCTTTCCATTGGTTATTACCAAGATTTAATGACTCAACATGCTTTTGGCAATTACCGAGAATTGCTTGAAGCCGTGACCTATTCGCCGGCCATGGGTTTTTACCTGACGTATATGGGCAGCGAAAAAGGCGACCCCACCACAGGGCGTATGCCGGATGAAAATTATGCCCGAGAAATTCTGCAATTATTTACCATAGGGCTAGTTAAGTTGAACATGGACGGCAGTGTTGTACTGGATGGCCAGGGAAAAGCCATTGAAACTTATACCAACAAAGATATTACTGGGCTCGCCAAGGTCTTCACTGGCCTTAACCTATATGAGGGTCTGGATAGTAACGGTAACGAACCTGATGAAAATTCAAGGCACGCAAGAGCCATGCAAACTTTTGCAGAGTCTCATTCTACTTTAGAGAAGACCTTTTTAGGCCAGACCATTGCCGCTAACACAGGTGCAACGGAAAGTATCACTCAGGCGCTGGATATTATTTTCGCCCATCAGAACCTCGCCCCTTTTGTCAGCCGCCAATTGATTCAACGCTTTGTCACCAGTCACCCCAGTGCGCAATACATCAACCGGGTAGCCAATGCTTTCGAAACAGGCACTTACCAATTCAGCGATGGCACCCGTGTTGGCAATCAAGTAAGGGGAGACTTAAAAGCCACCCTCGCCGCCGTACTTACCGATAAAGAGGCCAGAGATACGCCAACCAATGCTAGCTTTGGCAAAGTAAAAGAACCCATCTTGAGATTCACCCAATGGGCACGGGCCTTCGCTGGTAATACAATCACTCCTGAATACATGTTTAACCTTTGGGATAGCAGCGCCAGCAATAGCTTAGGACAGCACCCCTACCGTTCACCTTCGGTTTTTAATTTTTATCGCCCAGGGTTTATAAAACCGGCCAGTCACACAGGACAAGCGGGGCTAACCATGCCAGAGCTGCAAATTGTTAATGCCACTACAGTGCCTGGTTATTTTAACTTTTTGAGTTTTTTTATTAACGGTGAAATGGCCAATGAAACCTATATTCAAAAGTATGCAGAGTTTGTAGAAACCGATCTGCTAAGCCTAGATCCACAACAGGCTGGAGTCAGTTTCCTTGCCGACTATGCCAATGAGATTGCCCTAGCCCACGATGCCAACGGGTTAATCAATCATTTAGAAACCCTGTTAGTGTCGGGCGCCCTTAGTGATACTTCCCGAGCACGGATTCTCAACGCGATTAATTCGCTGCCACTAGAAAGTAAAACCAAAAGAGTCAGAACAGCCGTGTTAATGGTGATGACGACCCCAGAATTTTTGGTGCAACTTTAACAGCCCGGTTTAGCAAAGGAGAAACCCATGAAAATGAATCGCAGACAGTTTTTAAAAAATTCAGGTGTTCTGGCTACCGCTGGCAGTGTCACAAGTTTAGGTGCGTTAAGCAGTACGCTGGCCAGTTTTAGCGCCATGGCAGCCCCCCAAGATGACTACAAGGCTTTGGTATGCGTGTTTCTTCATGGGGGCATGGACAACCATGATACTGTCCTGCCATACGATCAAGCTTCTTATGACAGCTATGCCAGCATACGCAGTTCCCTAATCAGCCAATACAAGGGAGGCAGGGATAGAAACAAATTTCTCCCCCTAAGCCCAGATAACGCAGCCATGTTCGGTAACCGCGCCTTTGCCCTGCCTCCCGAACTGCCGGGAATATCAAACTTATTCCAGCAGGGAAATGGCGCCATCATTGCCAATGTGGGACCACTGATCAATCCAGCCACGAAGACACAATTTGAACAAGAGTCAGTGCCACTGCCCAGCCGTTTATTCTCCCACAACGACCAGCAAGCCACCTGGTTATCCAGCTCTCCTGAAGGCGCGGTTTATGGGTGGGGCGGCGCTTTTGCCGATGCCGCCATTAAAGGGGGTTATAATACTAAATCGGAATTCAGCGTGATCACCACAGGGGGAAATGATTTATTCCTAACCGGTAAACAGGCTATTCCCTATCAAATAAACGCAGGAAAACCTCAGCAAATTAATGCATTAGGCAATGCCGATGAAAACCAAGCCCTTTATAATGCCTTACAAGGCCATTTTTCTGCCGCCAATTTTAATGAAAGTAATTTAGCGCAAAAAGATATGGCCAGCGCCCTAGCAAAATCCTCTGCCACCAATAGTAGTTATAACCAAGCGTTGGCTGGCATCACACCATTAACCACTCAATTCCAAGACAATTACTTGGCCGAGCAATTGAAGGGTGTTGCCCGAACCATCGCCATAAAAGAAGGGTTAGGGGTAAAGCGTCAGGTCTTTATTGTGAGTATGGGCGGATTTGATACCCACTCAGAACAGGCAAAAAATTTACCCCAACTGCATGCGGCACTGGACAGTGCGATCACTGCATTTTATACCAGTATGCAAGAGCAAAACCTGAGCGATAAAGTTACCTTATTTACCGCATCCGACTTTGGCCGAACATTGTCGGCGAACAGCGATGGCACCGATCACGGTTGGGGTGGACACCATTTTATAATTGGTGATGCGGTTAAGGGTCGTAATATTTACGGTACTATGCCCCCTTCTGAATTAGGCCACGCTCAAGATGCTGGCAATGGCCGATTAATTCCCACCACCTCCATAGAACAAATGGCTGAGCCTCTAGGGCGTTGGTTTGGTTTAAGCGATGACGAGTTAACTCAGGCTCTACCCAACTTGAATAATTTTTCTTCTCGACTGGATTTTATTTAGCCCTTTATTTAATAGCTAAATAAAAAATGGCAGATTCAACCAAGTGGATCGTCTGCCATTTTAACGCTTTAAGAAATACAGATTTTTATTCAATGGTTAGGAAAATTTATTAACTATATGTTAGCCATATTCATCGAAAGTGAACACTGACATTTCAAGTTATTATTTCAATGCCGTCATAAAAATCTGATTACACCAACCAAAAAGTCTTACCCTACCGCTATTAGATAAGCTTTGTGTCCATTAACTCTGTTTAATGTTCACATACACTGCACGAAATATTAAACATAAAAAACTAGAATAATATGTCCGTTTAAAAAATCTCAAGCGTACAGAGGCAAGGCTTGCGGTGAAGTAAATAGTGCTTCCATTTTCAAACAATACAACGCCAACAATGTATTTTTTTCGCGCCCTCGGCAATTACTCCCTGCATTGCCCTACTTACCCACGTCCATCTGGGCATTCGCGGCTCTACGCCTAGTTCAAACTAGGCGTCGCCTAAAGCACCTATCCTTGATGGTCTTCCTTGAAAGGCAATAAGCTTATACTCTAAAACCATCACCCTTCAATTATTTGCCCCCAGCTAGAATGATCTTAACACCACCTTAAGGTGATTATCTCTACACTGTTCCTGATAAAAAAATTCGTTATTCAAAATACCTATCAAGGAGTGAAGCCATGAACACTGGATTTAAAGCCATATTGAGCATCCATGATGATACTAAGCTCATACCCTGCCACGGTCCAATCTTCACGCTGTTTATAAGGCGCCTCAAGCTGCATTATTTCAGTCAACACATGCCTAATAGCATTAATTTAATTAGAGGGCTTCTTACTTTATTAATTATTTTTTTTATATTTCCATATAGTCATGCTGAAGAGGTCGTTTTTAAACACAAACACCACAATTTATCAGGTCATTACCTTGAAGCTACTAACGGCAAGCCAGCTAAAGCGGTATTACTGTTTGTTCATGGTGATGGTGCCATGCCTTATGACGCCCAAGGGTACTACAATATTATCTGGCAGCCACTAAGGGAAAAAGGCTATGCCATTTTTAGCTGGGACAAACCCAACGTGGGTAATTCCAGTGGCAATTGGCTTATGCAATCCATGCTTGATCGTCAGTCAGAGGTACTTTCTGCTGTGGATTTCGTTCAAAATAAATATCATTTTACGGCTAAAAACACCGGATTATTTGGCTTTAGTCAAGCAGGGTGGGTAATCCCAGCTCTGGCCAGTCAGCCCTCAAAAATTGGTTTTACGATTGGTGTAGGGTTTGCGACAAACTGGATTGAACAAGGTCGTTATCATACAAAAACAAAACACAAAATTGCCAGTAAGAACAAGCAGCAAGTTACCTTAGAATTAGACGCTTACAGCAAGGGTATTTCATTTTTAAAAAAGACTCCGACTTATGACGAATATCTAGCCTTTACTAAAGATACTGCCATGGAAAAAGATCGTTTTGATTTCATCTTAAATAACTTCACAGCTGATGCCGCGGACGATTATTCAAAAATAAAAGTGCCTAGTTTATTTTTATGGGGAGCAAATGATCTAAACGTAAATGCCCAGCAGGAGTTTGCATGGTGGCAAACTCAAAATAATCCATTCATCACGACAAGGTTAATTCCAAATGCCAGCCATGCCATGTTAAATTCAGCGTCATTTGATAGCCAAAGCATAGGTTTTTTACAATGGATAAAACTTATGTGGCTAGAACAAGATGCTTTGGCAAAAGATTTTTTACCCACTGTCGTGATGTGGTTAGAGCAAACTGAATAAACAGATCATTACCTTCAGGAAAAATGCACCTGCCATTGTAGCAATTAAACACACCCCGAAAAAAGACGCCTAATGCTAAACACGTTAAAGGTGCTAGCCCTGCTATTAATTAATCACAGAGCTTAAGTAATTCAACTTAAGCTCATCTTAAGATGACTCTCATTACACTGCTTCTTACAAAAGCACTTTATTCAAAGTGCTTAACAAGGAGTTAATCTATGAACACTAGAGCAATACCTGTACTGGTTTTATCGGCCCTGTGCAGCGCTAATGGCTACTGTGAAGAGGCAAGCCTGTCCCTAGGGGCATTCGTTACCAATAAATCCACTGTCTATGAAGGTGGGGAAAATAAAAACTCACCGTATCCTTTCGTTGACGGCTACTGGGGGCCTTTTTTCATTTCCAACGGTCAGCTCGGAAGTTTTATTGCAGGCAATGATCATTGGGGATTCGCTTTGGCAGCTGGCTTAGCCAATCTTGAAGACAAGTCTCGTGGTCACAGCAAACAACTGGCGGGAATGCATAAGCTTGAAGATGTCTTTGTGGGGAGCGTACAAGCCTTTATTGAAACCCATTACGGCCAACTTTCAGCCAGTTATGAAAAAGACATCAGTCATCAACATAACGGCTACTCTGCCAATGTCGGTTACCGTTATTCTTTAGAACTAGGGCACTGGCTTATTGAACCAGCATTCAGTGCAACCTGGATAAACGAAAGCATCAGTGAATACTACTACGGCGTTCAGCACAATGAAGTGACAAGTAATCGAGCGGCGTATCAGCCCGGTTCTGCCAGTTACCTTAAAACAGAATTAAATTTGGTTTATTTTTTCAATCGATATCATGCCGTGGCGTTAGGAGTCTCTTATAGCCAGCTATCAAATGAAATTACTGACAGTCCCATTGTTAACCACACCAGTACCAGCAGTGCCCTAGTGGGCTATGTATATTCCTTTTAACAAAAACTAAATTCACTTCACTATTTAAAATAAAAGCGGGCAAATGCCCGCTTTTATTTTAACGCTTTAGACTCAATTCAAATCGGTCGTCTCCACTTTCATCAACAAGATTAATTAAGGTCGCCGGCTGAGTGCTCATGTCAAACCGATAGTGAGATATGCCACCTTCTGAACGGGTGACCTTTATGGTCTGTACCTTGGCCTCCTGTATCTTGGCCTGTTGTAAATTCAGCTGCGGCACTTGGGTTTTAGCCAAGTGGCCAGTGACTAATTCTGCAGATAATTCATAAAACAACGATTCATCTTCTGCATCAGGATCAAACACTCGCACAGAACGCGTATTGGTTTGTGATAAAAGCTTGGGAAGCGTTAATGACAAAGCCGTCATGGTCATATCAAACTGAGTAGGGTCAATAAAAGAGGCATGACTTTCTAGAGCCTTTAAATGCTTTATTTTATTCATTAGTTCAGGCCAACCTAACTGCAAGGCCATATTTTTATTCGCTGCTTGATTCCAAACTTTCGTTAACGCATCCAGCATGTCATCCTCTAGTTCAAACCATTTAAAGCTATGCTTCATAAGCCCCCTGCTGGCCGGCACTAAAGAAGACACTAATAAGTACTCATCAAATAAAGTCACATAGTCACCCTGGGTAATTCCATGGGACTCATCATATTGCTCAACATTACGCGTGAGAATCACCGTCTCCCCCCAAAACGATGGCACTCGCATGTCCAGAAGTTCCGTCACTTGAACCCCTGAACCCAAAGCACGTGTGGCGACACGGCTATAACCCACATCCTCACCAGCATAGTTAACCTTGTACAACAATTCTTGATCTACCGGTTGCGGCGCTCTTGAGGGTTCAGCAGGCACGCCTTGATTTATTTCCAACGCATATAAACTCGAGACCCAAAGCAAAGGCATTAGCAACAAAACACCTTTCAAAGTGGCCGGCTTCATTATAGATAATTTCAGCATTATTTTTCTCCAACAATAGATGGATTAGTGACGATAGAATGAATTGAATCTTGCTCATTTTCAGGGGACCACCACTGGGCTATGTCATGGCCAATGGCAATTAAGATAGGAATTAAAATTAAGGTAATCAGCGTGGCGAATAACTCACCAAAGGCTAACGAAATGGCAGCAGGAATTAAATATTGTGCCTGTTCCGAGGTTTCTAACATTAAAGGAGTCAGTCCTGCCACCGTGGTGGTGGTGGTAAGAAATATCGCTTTAAAGCGCCCTAGACCTGCTTCATGTAACCCTTGATGTACGCTAGCGCCTTCTGCTCTTACTTGGTTGTAGCGCGTCATCATAACCAAAGAATCATTCACCACCACCCCCGCCAAAGCCAACATGCCAAAAAATGACAACAGGCTCAGTGGCACATCCATGACCATATGGCCAATGGCGGCCCCTACAAACCCAAATGGAATCACCGCCATAATAATAAATGGCTGGGTATAAGATTTAAGCGGTATTGCCAACAGCACATAGATTAAAATGCAGGTAAAAATAAGCGCTTGAATGAGGTTATCTTTAATGCTGAAAATTTCTTCCAATTCACCGGCTTCTTTTATTTCCACTTCAGGGAAACGCGCTTTTAAGCTGGTGATCACACCGTCAAATAATTCTTGGCCTAATTCAGAAGGGGACAATATTTTTTTGTCTAACTTGGCATAAACGGTATTAACCCTTTGGTTATCGCGGCGGGCCACATAATCGGTCACGTAAGAGGATTCCATGTGCGCCACGGCGGTGACAGGAAACCACTGCCCTTGATCATTCATCACCCTTAGGTCCAATAAATCCGATAAAGAATCACGTGACTGCTTGCGATCTAGCACCATCACTTTGACTTCATCCGTACCACGTTGAACTCGTTGCGCTTCAATTCCACCAAAGCGACCCCCTACCTGCGCCGCCAGTCTTTCATCACTAAAACCTAGGTGACGCGCCTCTGATTTTAATCGAAAGCGAAGTTGCGGCTGACCCGGTTTTAAATCTTGACGAACGTTACTGGTGCCTTCAACACTGCGCAGATGCTCTATCAGTAAACTACTGACCTCTCGCAGTGAAGCCTCATTTTTACTGAACACCTGTAACGCAAAGCCACCACCGGTTTCTTCAGAGGCATTAACGTTCAGCTCCACAGCCCCTTCCACTTCACCTACTTCTGCCCGCCATTGATTGGCTATGTGCTTGGCCGATAAAGTTTGGCGATCTTTCGGTGGTGTTAATTCCGCATAAATTTCCACAGACGAAGCATCATTTATCACCGTTAACATATGCCGAATAGGTAACTCTTTAAGCTGATGCGTTTGCTGCCATTTGAGATTTAGTTTGTTAGCAACCTGTTCAAGTCGCTGAACATTATCGGCTGTCAAAGCCAAAGGGGCGCGGGCGTCCATTTTTATATTCACCGACACCATTTGCCCTGGTATATCTGGAAAAAATACCGTTCGAATGCTGCCATTGCCAATTAGCCCGATGCCCAAAATGGCGATGGTAAAAAATAAAGTCAGTGCCGCATAACGCTGCTTTAAAGCAAACGCCAAAACCGGGCCATAAATACGAAACTTAAATGCGTCTAACCCCCGTTGCGCCATGGACTGAAGCCAATGACCTAAACGTGTTAACAGCAATACAGGGGACCATTTTGAAACCCCATCGCCATTAGCCGTTGGTGAGCGCTCTAAAGATAAGGCCGCTAAATGGGAAGGCAAAATAAATTTACTTTCCAGCAAAGAAAAGATAAGCGTTAAAATAACCACGCCGGCAAAACTGCCCAAAATTTTTCCCATGGAATTATCGATCAAAAGCATGGGAAAAAATGCCGCTATGGTGGTTAACACACCGTAAATCGTGGCCGTTGCCACTTTTTTAACCCCTTGTTCGGTGCCAATAATGGGGTCAGTGGTTTTACTACGCTCTTCAAATACGCTTTCACCCACCACCACCGCATCGTCCACTAAAATTCCCAATGCGATGATCAAACCAAAGGTGGTTATGTCATTTAGTGAATACCCTACCCAGTTTGATCCCATGACCGCTAGCGCGCCAGCAATGGAGATGGGAATGCCCATGGCCACCCAGAAGGCCAGTTTGATATTTAAAAACAAAGACAACAATACAAACACCAATAGCAAACCTTGCACCGCATTGTCTTTCAATAAGCTCAAGCGCTCAGATATGTAATGACTGCTATCTCCCCAAGAAACCAAATGCACATCACTGGGCAAGGTGACCCGTTGTTCCACCAGCGATTGCTTAACCGCTTTTGCAATATTCAGTAAATTTTCATGACGACCAATTAAAATTTCCATGCCTATGCCCGGCTGACCATTGAAACGAACAATCGAATCATCCTCTTCGTAACCATCCACCACCTTAGCGATATCCTTCAGGGTTAATTCGCCGCCATTATTCAGAGATTTAATATGAATGTTTTCAAAATCTAATCGCTGATAACGCTCGTTGTCGGCCCGTAAAGAAATATTTCCGCCATGGGTATCTAGGCTGCCCGCTTGGTAAGACAAGGAAGACTGTTGAATTTTTGCCACGATATCTTGAGCCGTTAACTGATAGGCCAGTAGTTTTTCAGGGTTTAATTCCACCCGAATTTCGGGCTGGCGCTTACCCCAGGTTTTCAGTTTCGAGACTTCAGGCAAGGCCAATAATCGTTCACGCACGGAAGATGCGACTTTTTGCAGTGTGGTCGTGTCTACGTCACCATAAAGTTGGACGATCATGGCGGCCAGATCAAAATCATTACGCGCCACCACGGGTTTTTCAGCGTTAACAGGCAAACCAAAAATAGCATCAAGGCGCGCTCGTAAATCGTCAGACAGTCGCTCCAGCTGATAGCCCTCTTGCTTTTGAATACTCACCACAGACAAACCTTCGCTGGAAAACGAAGTGACTTTTTTAATGCCCGCCAAGCCTTCAATGGATTTTTCTATGCGCCGAGTGACTTGTTGATCCACCTGATCAACATGAGCATTGGCGTACAGGGTGGTCACTTCTAACGTGTCGGCGGGTAACTTGGGAAAACCTTCCACACGAATAGACGACACCGTGAGCCAACCGGCCATCACCACCAAAAGCATCATTAAATTGGCCGCGACTGGGTTTCGAATAAACCATCCCGTTAATGCATGCATGATTAACCCTCCTTACGCTTAATGGGCTGCACTTGTTTGCCCGGTAAATAAAATGCCAATGGGGTAGTGGCAATTCGCCAAGTAGTGGCGGTTTGGGTTTGTGCTTTGACGGTTCCTTCAGCTTGATTCGCAATAAAATGGAGGTTATCCGGCGGGGAAATCAACACCTGCTCACCTACATGGGTGACATGTTTGGGGGCAAAGGATCGCAAGGTATTTTGGGCATCAATAAACCAAACCAAACCTTCACGGGTTAACGCAGCTTCAGGCACACTTAAACAATGGGGCTGAATTTTTCCTGCTATTTTTACCCGCACAAATTTTCCCGGAATGGCAGCTGCCAAGTGTTTGGTGTTTACCTCTAAAAACAACTTATGCTGACGGGTTTCGCTGTCTACTCGGTGGCCGCCACGGGCGATTTTGGCCTTACCCAGATACTGCTCGTTAGTGGTGTAAAGAGGCACAGTTTGCCCCTGCCAGTGCTCAGGCAGATTTGCCCACTGCTGATCATTGAGTGATACCGATAACTGCAGGTGTTGGTCGTCCATCAAGCGCACTATGGGGTCACCTGCAAATACCAACTGCCCCAAGCCCACAAAACGCTCTGTCACCACGCCGCTGAAAGGCGTTTGAACCTGGGTATAAGACAGATTACGTTGGGCCACTTTAAGCTGGCGCTCAGATGCTTTCACATTTTGTTTTGCCAATATTAACTGCGGCTCAAATAACGCCAAGTCTGAAGGGGCTTGATTGATGCCAGATTGCAGCCAATCTTTCTTAGCCAAGGCCGTCTTTTCCTGAGCCTGCCTTAATTGCAAGCGAGATTGCGCCAACACCCATTCAGCAGAGGTTAATTCAGCTTGATACTGGCTGTCTTCAATGCTCATTAGCCTGGTGTTTTTAACCAGTGCGGCGCCCGCTTCAAAGCTTGGCGAGAGCTTAACCACCTCACCATTGACTTGCGCTTTAATGGTCACATCCCATCGGGGCGCCAGCTCACCATAGAGTGACAATTCACTGCGATGCTCACCCGCAGTCACCTCTATATAGCTGACTCTAGGCAAAGCAGGGGCAATGCCCACACCCACCGAATTCGCCTCTAGCGGCTCGTCTATTACTATTAACACTAGTACTAAGAATGCCATTGAGATCAGTAGGAATTTTGCACGTTTAACGAGGTTACGCATGGGTGTTCACCGTGAATCAATGCAGGTCAACACCTTAATAGAAGGGGTATTAAGATACTCTTAAGGAGATTTCAATCAGAAGGTGAAAGCTGTTTACGCCCTTAGCCAGTCAACACTCACTTGAACGTAATCCTCGCCTTCCATAAAACTAAATTGCCAATTGAGTTTTTTACAAATTCGTTCGACCAATTGCAGGCCTAAACCAAAGCTTTGATAGCTGGATGAGCTTTCATTTCGATTTGTGTCAATTGGGTTTCGAATGCTCAAAGACTGGGCATTTACCTGAATGTGAATTACGCCCTCACTGGTAAACTGACAGGCATTACGCAGCAAATTGGCAAACACAATGAGTAATAAGTCTTCTTCTATAAGCATTAACTTCACATCAAGATCACACTGAATTTCAACACCGCGATTGGTGATTAAGTACTGATGCTCTGCTACCTGCTGATGACAGAATTTCTCTAGGTTTACATGGGTTTTCTCAATGGGTTTTTCAGACTCTCTTGCCAACCACAATAAAGCAGATGATAAGCGATTCATGTTTAAGCTGGCCTTTAAGGCCCGTTGAACTGTGGTGCGTTCTGAGCCATTTAGTTTAAAGTCTAGAGTATCTAGGCAGGCTTGAATGGTGGCCAAGGGGGTGCGCATTTCATGGCTGGCATGTTTTAAAAATTGCTGCTCTCTAAGGTTATATTCAGTAATGCGATCAACCCCAGATTTTAATTGTGCCGCTAAATCATTTAATTCGGCAATGGGGAAATCATCTCGATTAAGCTGGTCATTGTCTTTCAAGCGCTTGGCCCATTCACTAAGCAACACCATGGGCTCGTTAGTGCGCTTTAATATCCAATAAACAAACAAAAACAAACCTGCGAAAATCATTACGATTAGCCAAATGGCATCTACTAACATGTTGTTTACAATCAGTTCAAACACATCGTCAATTTCTTCAACGTCATTAATATAAATAATGAAAATCGAAGCGCCTTTATCATTGTGATAGTGCAGCAGAGTAAAATATTTAACTTGTCCGTCCTTATCGGTAATTTCCTTTTCATGCACCTCATTTATTTCAATCTGCGCTTGAGGAAATACCTGCTTTACCTCTTGGGGGATTTTCTGCCAATGACGATAGACTTGATAATCCTCGTCGGATGGCAATGTCATTTCAGGGTAGCGCGTTAATTGCTCAAGCAGGTTGTGGGCTTCCAGCCTAATAAAGCTGTCTGAGGCGAAATCCATGGTGCGAATGGCCAACAGGCTCAAACTCAATAAAATCGCGATACTAAACACAATGCCAACCATTAAGGTTTGCCAGCGCAATTGCTGGGACAGAGTTTTAATGGGAAAGTTAGGCACCGTTTTAATTGTCATTATTTTCGCTTTGTTGCGCTTTGTCGGTTGAAATACATAAGCCTAGGCCAGTAATGGTTTTGATTAGTGGGTAACTAAAGGGTTTATCTATGGCTTTTCTTAAGGCATGTAGGTGGACATTTAAGCGCCCTGGATCAGGTTCTTGATCTGGCCAAACACTGTCTTCAATGTCGGTACGAGAAACCACCTTAGGGCTGTTGCGCAGTAATACTTCCAGAATGCGCCACTCGGTAGGCGTTAACACGATAGGCTGAGCATCTCGGGTTAGAGTTCTTGATTCCACATCCACTTCCAAGGGACCCAATTGCTGCAAGGCTTGCTGGTTCAAGGAGCGCCGTTGAAGTGCTGTGACACGGGCCCATAGCAGCGGCATTGGACAAGGCTTCACCACAAAATCATCTACCCCAGCACGAAAGCCTGTTAATTGGTCTTCGGTGGTACTCATAGCCGTTAACATCAATATAGGCGTGGTGCAGCCGCGCTGGCGAAGCTCTGTACACACATCAAAGCCATCCAATTTGGGGAGCATTAAATCCAATAAAATAACGTCGTATTTGGCATTGGCTGCCAACTCAACGCCCGCCAAACCATGGTAGGCAAAATCACATTCTGCATTTTGTAACTCTAAAAACTCAGCTATGGAAGCCGACAGTTCAACATCATCTTCGACGATTAAAATACGCATGATTTAACCAGAAACTGAAAGGTATCATTAGACTATAACAAAGGATGTTAAGATTACCTTAAGTTGAATGAGAAGAGTCGGTAAATTGCAGCTATTCACAGTGGCTGCGCGCCCCTTGAAATAAGTAACAGTGAGTATTAAGTGAGAAAATAGACGTCCACTAGACAAATGCCTATATGACTATTAATCCTCTTTCTGCAGATTTTACTTCCTTAATAAAAGCCTAAGGAAACATTAGAGTACCTAATGACTCTCCAGATGATTTGGGGTGATATCTATCTAAATACAAACAATTTAAACTGGCAAAGCATTTTACACCTTATGTGCCTTCAATATATTGCTTCTGTAAAATTCTGGCTTTACACTATACGAAAACTTAAAAGCAAGAAATCGTGAGTCTGTATTAATTATTGGCAATTATCTCTTTTTATAAAAGTGCTACTTTAACAATCAATACCTATAGACCGCCATTATGAATTAGAAAACCTCGGAATGGATTTTGAGTCTTATCTAGAACTCCTTCTAAATAAAAACCCAGGAAAATGTGACCATTATCAAGCATAGCAATAGAATCATGCTCTACATGAAAACAATATAACTCATGAGATTTGAATGCCCTAAATGCAAAAGAATTGGAATAACAAAAAGTTTCTTAAACTCTGGCGACAATTTGAGTTGCAACTACTGCAATACGCGTTATAGCTATAAAGAAAAGTATCCGTGGCTTTTTAATGTTATCCATTTAATAGTGACGCCTATTTCAATAATCGTTGGACTGACATTTTCCAGCTGGCTAGTATTCTTTGTGGTCTACTTTGGACTTCATTTTTTCGCTCATCATATTCATCCAAATAAAAAACGATTAGTAGATACCGAAATCAGAACCAAGCAAGACATATAAATTTACATTATTAGGCCACCAATAAGACTCGTAATTTTTATAATGTATTTAGGTATAAGGTAAGCATATTTAATCGCATAAACATGCGGCAAAAAAGCACAAGGAAGTAATAGCGACGATAGATAATTCAGTGATGCTAAATAACCCCCTCTATAAACTATCAATATCATTCACTATGCTAATTGAGCCTGACACTATTCGTTAACTTGCAACAGAAAAAAAGGGGGCCTAATGAATAAGATTAACAAAAGAGCATTCAAAGTAACCATAATACTTGAAACACTATTTTTTATGGTTCCCACCACAATATTGCTTACTTTTGGCATGGCTATTTTAATTCTTGGTTTCTCCCAAGGTAACAAGGACGCGCTCACTCCGGCATATTTATATTTCTCCGGTCTTCTGCTTATCCCGGGCTACACCGTATATTCTCTTTGGTGGCTTGTACTTTCATATCACAAGCTAATTCTGAGTACGATACCGCTACGTATTTGGTTCGGCCTTTTTATTGGCGCCACATTAACACTCTTCATTGTTTCTCCTATTAGCATGGAGTCACTTGCAGAATCTATCATTTCAATTAAACACTTTCGTAAGTATTTAATTTTTGGGCTAGGTCCTCTCATAGTCGTTGCCACACTACTGACAATAATTTATTTACAGACTATTTTTAATAAGCCTAGAGTTTCAGGCAACAAAAATACTTCCAGTCTCTAATGAACTACACGCTATGAAATACATTGTGCTTTAAATGCTATTTCTTACCAATTTCACGTTCGCTGAAATTAGCATTGTAAAAGTTGATACATCCAATAGCAAAAATCACTCACCGCCATGGGCTTGCCATTTTTATATACGCAATTTGTTCATTAAATATTTGGGTATTAATATTGAGCAACCTTTGGGTAATAATTTTAAACTTGGTTTATTGATCCCATTGTGTGGCAATACATGGATATGAAAGATTCAAACCCTGTGTATCAATCGCGGTTTAAAATATCACCTTATATTAAGCCCTCTCGAATAATTTTTTTGTTTCGTGTTTTACCAATCCAACAAGTGATAAATTTTAAAATGGCAATTTTTGATAAAGCATTCGAAATAAAAAGCATATTCGGGAAGAACACGATGACATTAATTGAAGTGAACAAGAAAGTATATTCTTCCCATAACTACAGATAAACCCCACCCGATTTTATGACGCAGTATTTGCTTAACGTCTTTTAAAGACTACTAAGCAAGCATATAACTTAGGGCCACACTCCTAATCAATTTAATTTAAAGAGCGCCACCTAAAAAATTGAATACCCTGCCATTAAGCATGACTTAAAAACAACGCTACCTTTCATACCTAAGAATATGGCCCTTAAATTCTTGGTCTAAATAAGTGGTATGAGTGGGTTTTTGCTGAGATGAGCTAAAACCAAATTCGATCATTTTAGAACTGAGTTTGTTTTTTCTGCCCCGACCGGGATCGACAATGATCACTTCACAAGTGGGTTTTGAGTGGGCATCAATAAAACTAGAGAGTAACCCAATATGGTTATCTTCGTATAATAGATCGCTGCCAATAATCAGATCAAAAAGGCCCAGCTTATCGTCTTTGCTAGCCCAATCAGCTTGCTCATAGGCGATGGCTTTACCGCCATTAAGCAATTCATTTCTATTAAGAAATTTTTGTGCCTCTGGATGATAATCAGTGGCGGTAATATCGGCGCATTGTTGGTTAAGCAATAAACTGGATAACGCCATACCGCAACCGATTTCCAAAATGCGTTTTGAGCCAGTTTCGTAATCTAGAATAAAATGTGCCAGTACCAAACTTGAAGGCCATACCACACCAAAAATAGGCCAGCTGGCCGAGCAAATGCCTAACTTTTCAGCAATGCCATCAGGGTCGTGGAATTCTTGTTTATTGCGTAAAGTACACAGGTGAATATCTATTTTACCAAACTCGATGGATTGGTAGCATAAGCGTAAATTTGTCATTGGTGCGCCTCAAGATTGAGCGCTAAGCCAACTATCAAAAAATAGGATAAATGACAAAACGAAGGTATCTGCCTACCGTATAGTACCTAGCCAATAAGACAACACATTTAGCCGTTTATCGAAGCAAAACCTCACCTTGGCTGTTCATTTAGGCCTATAATCACGATGTTTTTTGATAATGGAAAAACACTAGGTATTTTAGCCGTAAACGCAAGGAACAAACATGCCCATCAATTTATCCAATATCAGCGCCTACTTTATCGAGTTAGATGCATTAAAGCTCATTGAACGGCGCACTTATATTGATGGAGGAAAACGCCTTGAAAACTCAGCCGAGCATTCTTGGCACTTGGCCATGGCATGCTGGTCTCTTTCCAGAAGTTTGAATTTAAATTTGAATGAAGAGAAATTATTAAAATTAGCGCTGGTGCATGACTTAGGTGAAATTGATGCAGGCGACACTTTTCTTTATTCAAAGCACAGACACACAGCCAATACCGCAGAAAGAGCCTGTATTAAACGATTAGCACAACATACTGGCAACGGCATTCAGGATTTGCCTGAGTTATGGGAAGAGCAAGAAACAGGGCTGAGCCCAGAAACTAAATTACTAAAAACCGTCGATAGATTACTGCCTTTTCTACATAACCTTGCCAGCCAAGGAAAAACTTGGTTGGAATTGGGCATTGAAGAATCCCAAGTATTAAACGCCCATGCCTTTATTAAAAATGACTTTCCAGAAATTCATGCATGGATGCTCAAAGAGATTGATCAAGCAGTACAGCAAGGGTGGTTAATGAATAGCAAATAGAAGTTCGGTAAAGCCATTCATAACCTTAACCCTAATCAAGTAGCCATGGCGCTCACATATAGATAGGCCCTCTATGTTTATTTCTTAAAGTCTAAACAGAGCGATAAAAAATAAGTTTGGAAGTTGTTGGCTTGGCACTTTTTATGATTGCCAAAGCCATGGCGCTGCATTAATAGTCCCAATGTTATTTTTTGAAAATAAGAATATCTTTTATTTGCTTGACTATGCAGGGCCAGTTAAACTACTAGCCATGAAACTTCTCCTGCGCAAATATAATGCCTTACTGGCCACTACCCTTAGCCTTGTGCTTGTGGTGGGTGCTAGTTTGCAGTTGCTGCATGATCAATTAGTAGATCACGACCATGGTATTGAATGTCCCATGTTCATGGTGGATGGCAGTACGCCTATCCCCTCGGTTGAGCACACCCAATGCGCTCACCCAAAACAAGCGATAGAGCCTCTCGCGTTTATCCCTGTTTCTTCAGTTTTAAACCTAGTTACCAGCCAACAAGCCCGCGCCCCCCCCATTACTCTCTAGTTTTTTGCTATTAACATCTGCTGTTTTACAGCCGATGCCTTTACATTTTTGCGATTGTGCGTGCCTGAGTTTTGTACTTTGAGGCCTTGCCATCGCTTATGCATAACTAGTTTGAGAATTTAAAAATGAATACCCTATACAAGATTGCTGCACTTAGCGTGGCCGCTTCATTTCTAAGTGCCTGTGGTAGCAGTAGCAGCTCTACCTCTTCAGCTTCTGAAGAGTCTCACGAACATTCGCTTATGATTACCCAAACCAATACCGATGCTTTATCTGTATTAGAAGAAGGCACAGCAGAATCATTGGCAGACCCAGCAGCAGCCAATGGTGCTCAGTTATTGCTATCAGATAATGGCGAGGCAGCCGCCATCATTAACGCTGCTAGCGTACAGTTTATAGCTGCCCATCATGAAGAAGAAAGTGACGCAGAGGAAGAACATGAACTGCCTGAGCTAAGTTCACTAAGTATCGATGGCAGCGGCATTAAAGTGGTTAACAGCAATGGCCACTTCAGTGTGTTAGTAGATGGCAGCACTCAGTTTGTGCCCTACGAAGCCCTTGAGGATGCCGCACCTGAAGCTGAAAATGTCAGCTTTACACTCACCGAAACCTACCCTGCTTTATTACTGCATGAAGATGAAACCCATGGTTTATTAACATTAACCTTCGATAGCATCAATGCTGTGGTTTATGAAGGCAATGAAGCTTCTTTAGAAGCTGAGCACACGGTGAGCTGCTCAACAATTAATAGTACGGCACACGTTGGTGAGTTTGCAGTTGTATCATGTGATAACAAAAGCTTTAGCGTGAAAGTAGAAGAGGTTAATGGAGAGCATGAAGCTGTCATCGCAACATTAGAAGGAATTACTACCGCTGTTCAGTGGCAAAGCCGGGCAGGCGTATTTGTAGGCTTGGGTGCTGATGATAAATTTTACGTATTAGAGGAAGAAGATGAAGCGCTTGTCCTTGAAGGTGAAGGCTTTGCTGCACCAACCGATATGTGCGCGTGGGCCATTGACAGTTTAGCCGCTGATATCTTTGCACTGACTAAAAGCGAGCTTGCGGTTTACAGTCATGAGGGCTCTAAAGATGCAGCATTAACACTCGATGAATCTCCTAATGCCAATTGCGAAAGCTTAACGCTCACTGCCGCCAGCCAAGCTGTGTTTGTTTTGGACAACTCCGCCACAAAATTATACGAAATTGATAAAGAATCTGGCGCCAGCCTGTACCACATTCACGGCCGTGAAGATGTATCGGTGAGTGATGTGGCCGCTGCTGTAAGCTTTCACGAAGTAGGAGCTGAAACTAGCCATGACCACTAAGTCACTCTTCGTGCGCTTACCAATGCATACCGTGAAACGCACAGAGAAAGCACTCACAGTGCTTTCTCTGTGCTGCGCGGCAACCATTGCACATGGCGCTGATGTGAATGAGGAGCAGACCACAGCCTCCCCTATTGATGATGGACACAAACTTCATCATTTAGAAACGGTATCGGTGAAAGCCAGCGGTCAAACCCTGCAGGAAATGGTGCAACCCACCAAGGTTATAAGTGAATCTGAATTACAGCAGGCAGCGGGCAGCAGCCTTGGTGAAATACTGGAAAACATGCCCGGTGTTTCTAATGCGAGTTTTGGCCCAGGTGTGGGGCGTCCAGTCATTCGTGGGCTTTCTGGTAACCGAGTAAAAATTGCAGTAAACGGCAGTGACGCTGCGGATGTTAGCGCCATGAGTAATGATCATGCGCCCATGGCTGAAACCAGTAACGCATCGCAAGTGGAAGTGATTTACGGCCCCGGTACATTATTATTTGGCAGCGGCGCCATTGGTGGTGTGATTAACGTGGCGGACGAACGCTTCCATGAAATTCCTTTAGTGGATGCGCAAGGAAAAGGCATAAGCGAGGGACAAGTGGGTTTTTCTGTTTCCAGTGTTAATCAAGGCTCGGAGCTTTCAGCGCAATTAAATTCTGGCTTTGGCAAAAACTGGGTTCTCCATCTTGATGCGTTTCAGCGTGAATCTGAAAATTATGAAAGCCCCAACGGCGAAGTGCTCAATACCAGCACCCAATCAAAAGGCCTGAATTTGGGTTTGACTCATATTGATAATAACGGGCGTGCTGGCTTGGCCGTATCTTATTTGGATTATGAATACGGTGTGCCCAACGAAGAAAACGAAGCGGCCAGCATTACCCCAAATCAATTTCGTGTTGATGCCTTGCATGAAAAATTCTTGTTCGGCGGTGTTTTAGAATCGGTTAAAACCCAATTCAGTGTCAACAATTATGAGCATGATGAAATTGATGAAGGCACTGTGGTGGGTTATTTCGATAAACAAAATATCGAAGCGAAATCCATTTTAAGTTTTGGCGACATATTCGGCTTTAGCAGTAAAATAGGTGTGCATGTTAATGTGCAGGACTTAGCCTTGTGTCACGACCACAGTGGTTGTGAAGACGGCGTACCTAATTATTCACATTTACCTTGGGATGGAACCAAAGGTACAAGCTTTGATACTGTTACTGATGACAATGGCAACGAAGTGGAATTTGCCCACGACACCCCCATGCCTGAAACTCAAACTTTAGACACAGCCGTGTTTGCCTTGATCAGTAAAGACTGGGCGCAAGGCAAACAAGAATACGCCATGCGTTTGGATCAGCGCCGTATTGAAGCAGACCCCGTGAGCATTCGCCCAGCTGGACGTGAAAATGCGAACCATTATGATGATAAAGACTTTTTAGCGTTTACTGCCAGTGCCGGTTGGACATGGTTAACCCCTCAATCAAAATGGGGGTTGTCTTTGGCGCATACCGAGCGTGCACCGCAAGGGGATGAAATATTTTGGAATGGTGATCACCACGCGACTTTTAGCTACCAACTAGATAACCCAGATTTAGAAAAAGAAACTGCACACACTTTAGATGTGACTTATCAGTATTTTGCAGGAAAAACGCAATGGGACGCGGCAGTTTATTATTATGACTTTGATGGCTATATATATAACGAACTGCAAGCGGTGAAAGACCCATACCATAACAATGACGTTTATCAATTTGTGCAAAAGGATGCTTATTTAACGGGCTTTGAATTATCTTGGCAGTATCAGCTAGATCAAGCATGGGCAGTAAACGTTGTCACAGATAGCGTCACCGCTCGTTTAAAATCTGGTACGGATAAAAACTTACCGCGTACGCCCCCGCAAACCTTATTAATGGGGTTATCTTGGCAAACAGGGCATTGGCTGCTTAAAAGCCATGTGAAATATTTTGCCAAACAAGATCAGGCAGCACAGAGCGAGAGTCCAACGGATGCTTACCATACTCTAAATGCCTTAGCCGCATATGAGTTTGAGTGGGATGCTGTGCATATGGATGTAAATCTGAAAATGAATAACCTTACAGATGAGTTAGGCCGTAACCATGTGAGCTACTTAAAAGATTTTAGCCCTTTACCTGGGCGTAATATCAGCTTGGCTGTGCAAGCATCTTTCTAGTACCTGTATAACCCTCTCTGGGAACCATTGCCTAACATAATGGTTTCCAGAGTCTTCCTTGAATAATTTCCTAAACGTATTAATAAACCTATCAGGCGTTTTCTTTTCCTCTCTCCCTGAAAACTTTTAGTTCGCGACTGTTTACTGTAACTTTAAATATATTAAAAAGTTTTACCTTAGGGTCACACATGATTTATCAAGGAAGTTGCCACTGCGGTGCCATTACTTTTGAAGTACAAGCGCCGGCCACCATTGAAGCCGACTACTGCAATTGTTCGATCTGTGCGAAATCAGGTTACTTACATTTGATCGTACCATTAGCCCGCTTTACGCTATTAACTGGCAAAGGGTCTTTATCTACTTACACCTTTGGCTCTGGTATCGCTAAACATACTTTTTGTAAATGCTGTGGCATAAAACCCTTTTACACACCGCGCTCAAACCCTGATGGCATTGATGTGAATGTGCATTGCTTAGACACTAAGGCAGACAACATCCATATCAGCGACTTTGATGGCCAAAACTGGGAAAAGAATGCCCATACATTGGCACACAAAAGTAAAGACGACCTGAAGAGGATTGGCTAACTGTAAAGGGGCACTATATTCCACTGGGAGAAACGCCCATGACCCGTTTAAATGCCCGTGAAAAAGCCGCCTCAGAATTATAACCCAGCTCCTCTGCCAGTATAATTAACGGCTCGCTCTTTTGTTTGAGGCGTTGATAGGCAAGGTTCATGCGCCATTGTGTTAAATAATTTTTAACACTACTGCCCACCTGTTGCTTAAAGTGCGCAGAAAAACCAGAGCGAGACATGCCACATTCTTGGGCCAGTGAATTCACCGTCCAATTATTCTGAGGCTGGTGATGAATGGCCCGTAGTGCAATGCCTATGTGTTTATCTCGAAGGGCTCCTATCCAACCTTTACTGGCCTCAGAAGATTGCTCCATCCAATGACGGATCATCTGAATCACCAGGATATCTGCAAGGTGGGTAATAATGGTTTCTCCCCCTGGTTTTAAATATCTGGCTTCATGAGTAATAAATTCCAACGTGCTGCTGAGCCAACGTTCACTGCTTTCTTCCAATTGATCTACTAATAATAATGTCGGCAACTGCTGAATTAATTGCTTTCCTGCAAATTGATCAAAGCACATTAACCCGCAGGTGAGTTCCGTTTTATCTCCCGGCCCAGTTATTTCTAACGTTTCATAGCGCTCGCTAATTTTTTGCACCCCAGCTTCAAATAAGGGTATAGAGGGCAACACTGGATCGCTACTAATGGTATGACCCTGACCGTGGGGAATAAGTGCCAAGGTTCCAGTATTGAGTAACCTTGCAGGTTCGCCATCAACCTGTAGCCAACATTGCCCCGCTGTAATGATATGAAACATCATTTTATCCGGCAGTACTGGCATGGCCAAAGACCAATTACCTGACAACTCAGAACGGCAGTAAAGGCTGCCATCTAGCCTAAGTTGGTGCAGCATTTCTCCAAGAGGATCATTGGCCACAGGAAACTGCGGCTGTGTGCTGTGCATGTCAACTCCAGTGTTATCGATGCTTCATGGACTAATTTTAGACGAATAATCAATTTTCTTGGCTAAATAAGCATTAAGTATCCAGCTCATATGCAGAATACTGGCGATATTGCGTAAAGCGCAAGCCAACATTCAATTACATAGCGAGCAAACATCATGAATAAAACCACATTAATCATCGGTAAAAATGGAAAAACGGGCCGTAGAGTAGACAACTTAATGCAAAATGCAGGACACATCACCCAAGCCGTGTCACGCTCTACAACCCTTAGTTTTGATTGGCTAAAGCCTGAAGGTTGGCCTAAAGCCATGGCTGGGTGTGATTCTGCTTATGTGTGCTTTCAACCAGATTTAGCCGTTCCTTTCGCTAAAGCGGCCATAACTGAATTTATAAAGCAGGCTAAGTTAGCAGGTATTCAACATATTGTGCTGCTTTCAGGGCGTGGTGAAGAAGGGGCACAACAGGCTGAGCAGATAGTGGTGAGCAGTGGTTTAAAATGGAATGTGGTGCGCGCCAGTTGGTTTGCACAGAATTTTAGTGAAGGGTTTTTAATTGATGGAATTTTAAATAATCAAGTAGCGCTACCAGCCGGCGACATACCCGAGCCTTTTATTGATACCGATGACATTGCTGATGTGGTATTTGCCTGTCTCACCAAACCCGAATTAGCGAACCAACTATTTGAAGTCACCGGGCCCGAAGTATTAACGTTTCGAGATTGTGTTGAAATCATTGCCGATGTTAGCCAGCGCCCCATTGAGTTTACTCCTATTTCTGCCGAGCAATTTCTACAATCTTTAAAACAACAGAATATGCCCGAAGAAGTACTGTGGCTAATGAACGAATTATTTACTGTGGTAATGGATGGACGTAATAGCCAAGTCATAAATGGCGTTGAAAAAGCACTGGGGCGCCCTGCCACTTCCTTTCGGGAGTATGCTTTGAAAACCGCAGCAAGTGGTGTTTGGAGGTAACCTTTTTAATGGGTTTAATTTTTTAGGAGTGACGAGCATGCTAAATTTAATTTTCGAATCCATTCTATGGGCATCAATTGTCAGCACCGGATTAATGGCAGGGGTTTATTTTTCCTTTTCAGTGTTTGTGATGAAGGCTTTAAACGCCCTGCCCCACGAGATTGCTATAGCAAGCATGAACAGTATAAATAAGGTGATACTTAAATCCGGCTTTATGCCACTATTTTTTGGCTCCAGTTTACTGGCTATAATTCTTATATTTCTAGGCGCTACAGACACGTCTAGGTTATGGATTTTAAGTGGCAGCAGTATTTATTTACTGGGAATGCTAGGGTGTACCCTAGTCTTTAATGTGCCGCTGAATAACCAACTGCGAGATGCACCACTAAACCAACAATTAAAAACATGGCGGCATTATCTAATTCACTGGATCCGCTGGAACCATCTTAGAACCATTAGCTCTTTGTTGGCCTTTATTTTTTATGTTATTGCTTTAAAGTAATAAGCTGATCTAGATAAATAGAACTTTAATTTTAATACCTAACAGTAAAACCTCTTAAACTTAACTAAGGCAATTAACGATGATCGCTAAAATCCTGCTAACTTTGGGTGTACTGGTCTATACGGTTGTCATCCCATTTTTAGAAATCAACCACTCCCATGTGTTTAACCCAGATTGGCCCGCTCATGCAAGACTGCATGAGGTTTGGCAACTCACCACCAACAGCGCATTAGGTTTATTTTGCTTATGGTTAGTATGGATAAAAAAGAACATCACCGTAGCCAGCATGATCTCCATCATGATTATGGGCGGGGTTTTATTTGCTCACATAATTGAGCAAAGCTACGGTGGTTCAATATTATCAGGGAATACTAGCAAGACTATTTTAGGGCTAGAACTAGCAGCCTTTGCTGCCTTAGTGGTGGTCATCATGATCATACTGGCCAACTTGCTAAATGGCAGAATTGAAAATAAAGGTGGCACTGATGATTAAAAAAGACAATTAAGACAAATATTATTAAAAAGCACATTCTCTAAAAACAATAAAAAGGAAAATCTCATGGCAAAAATATTGGTTCAATTAACCGGCTTATTTTTCATGGGCTATGGGATAGGCTTTGCATTGTTTCCTGTTGAAATGGCCAATTATATTACCGGGGCCAGTCCCAGTACGGCATCGGGTTTAATGGATCTTAGAGCCACCTATGGTGGTATGACCGCCGGCGTGGGGCTAGTATTATTACTACTGGCTGCACAAAAGGAACATTTGGCATTTGCATTGTTAACTATTGCCATCATTCTTTTATTTATGGCCATTTCTCGCGCCTTTGGCATGGTGATAGACGGCCCTGCCAATGGTTTTATGTATGGTTATTTGGTGGCTGAAATAATTGGGGCAACCATCTCCCTTGGATTAAGGCATTCCATGGTGGAAAAACCGCAATAGCTTTATTTGTTGATTTCATCACTTCTTTTTTTAAAAGCCTAATTTAAAATAGCCACATTTAATATTCTTGGTCATACGCAATCACCATGCCTTTTACTCCGCTCCACATGGGCCCAGGCCTTTTAATTAAAGCACTCCTACAGGGCAGCTTTAGTTTAATGGTATTTGGCTGGACGCAAATCATCATGGACATTCAACCACTTATCGTGCTCATCACTGGCGAGGGGCATTTGCATGGCTTTAGTCACACTTATATTGGTGCGGTTTTATTGGGGGTGTTTTCAGCATTAACTGGAAAGTATCTCTCCCAATTGGGGCTGTCAATTTTAAAGATTGGTCAAGGTGAGCGCATTCACATTAAATGGTGGGTGTGCGTATTTAGCGCGCTAATCGGCAGCTTTAGTCACGTATTTTTAGATAGCATTATGCACACCGATGTGGAACCATTTTTCCCTGTGACCCTTGCCAATGATTTTCATGGGTACATTTCCGTGACGCTGTTACACAAGATATGTTTGTACAGTGGCCTATTGGGGGCAGGTATTTATTATCTAGTTAGTTTTTACCAATCCCGCTCCCATCAGCCACATAAATAAGGCAGGCTTGGGTCAGGGGGATCGCTGTAGTATTCGGGCTTATATTCAGATTTTTCTACCACTGAAAATTAAAACTAATAATTTTAAATGCCTCAATAGCTAAGGCTTTAAATGGCTGTGTAGAATGATCACAGGCCTTTACCGTTACCCTTAACTCATCAAGTCTGTGAATAAAAAATAATTTTTTCATAACCTCAAGCTGTTAAGAGGTCCAGTGGCTGGGGATCCAACCGTCACTTTCACTAACTATTGTGCATCATTTGCCCCTGATCAATCCTTAACTATAATTATGAGTCTGTATGGTTTCCCCATACACGTGGTCACCATGTATCAAAAGGATCCGTAATGAAAATAATACGTTATGCGATTATCGCTGCCGTTACTTTGCTTTGTGCACAAGGTTGGAGTGACACCTCAAAGCTGAACATTATTACCGAGCAGTACCAGCCGTATAACTTTATTGACCCCAATGACAGCAGCCAAAAAATACAAGGTATTGCAGTGGATTTACTGGTTGAAATGCTGGCTAAAACAGGCTCATCTCAATCTATAAAGGATATTCAAATTCAGCCTTGGGCACGAGGATATGAAGCCTTAAAAAATGAAACAAACACTCTGCTTTTTTCTACCACCCGCACCAAGGAAAGAGAAAACAGCTTTAAGTGGGCTTGCCCTATTAACGAAATTAAAACAGAGGTGATTGCGCTAAAATCAGCCAAGATAAAAATTGCCGATAAAAAAGATCTTTTGAAATATCAAATTGGCAGCGTACGAGACGATGTGGGCGAACAATTGGTGGTGGCGGCCGGTGTACCTTTAGGAAAACTCAAACGTACCGCTAAATATGAAGCAAACCTTAAAAAGCTTCAAACATCTCGTATTGATCTATATGTGGGCAGCATGGACAGCATTGATGCCATGTGTCAAAACATTGGTTGTAACACCGATATTTTTGAATCGGTGTACACCCTAGATGTTTCTCAACTTTGCTTTGCCTTTAATAAAAAAACCAATGATGGCCTCATTAACACACTGCAAGAAGCGTTAAGTGAGATCGTCGCTCAAGGCAGAATTGAAGAGCTTCATAAGAAGTATGAGAACTGGAAGTAAAAACGTTTAGGATAAATTGAAAAGTGAAATTGTACTCAAGGGTACCTTATTTAAGGGTTGCTTCTAAAAAGTCATACTAAGATGTGTGAGCAGCAAGGTATTTTAATCTGCTGCTCTTTTTCTATTCTTTACACCACCTTCTGAGCCATGGTTTTCCATTCATCACTTTTTTGAATACTTTGAAACGCACTAAAGTATTCGCTAATTAAACGATTAGCCCAAGGTTTCGCAGTGAGGCCTTCAAAATATGCACAATGACTGCCTCGCTCGGTAAGCACTAAAATTACATTCTCCATGGCTTCGATACGGGGTAGATGTTGGTAAACATTTTCAATGTGACACACAGGGTCATCTTTAGCGTTTAGTATTAAAATAGGAATTTTAATGTCGTCAAATACTTCACTGGGGTTTGAATTTAGCATGTAATCTTCACAGCTGTCATTGCCGGCTATCTCATATAAGTGCTGATGAAATTCATGTAAATTTTCAGCGGCTTGTAATTCACCCAACGATTCAAAATTCTGGAACTTTTCATGATTGGGGGTTATGAAAAGTTTGTGCAGTTTCTTGGTCATCATTTTGCTGTAAAAGGGTACCGCCCGCGTAAACGCATTGCGCATGTCATAAGCGGGGCAATAGGCCACAGCCGCCTTGATAGGCGTGTCATAGCCTTGCTTTCCCAAATAATGGGCCAACACCCCTGAACCTGCTGAAATGCCAGTGGCGTATAAATCAGAAATAGGAAAGCAGCTTTGTATGTGCTGAATTTGCGCTGCAAAGTCTTCGGTATTGCCCATGGTATTAAAATTGGCTGTGTTCAGTGACATATCGCCATGACCGCGTCGGACACACAGTGCTACCCGCCAGCCTAAATGTTCACGAACATACCTTACAAAACCACGCATGCTTTGCGGATTACCCGATATGGTGTGCAGTACCAGCATGGTTGGGGTGTCCTCAGGTAAATCCAGCCCATACCAATCTACGCCCACTTGACCCTTGTCCTTCATGGTTAATACATCTTCACGATCGTACTTTAAGGGTTTAGCAAAGCCTTTGATAAACCCTAATACAATTAGCTGAAAATGATTATTAAATAGCCAGGGCGTAGCGAAATAAGGGTTATTCAAGGCCTTTATGGTCGATACCAACGCTCTATTTAAAGGGGTTACCTTGTAAGTGAGTATCGGCTTTTTTGCCACCACCCCAAAATAATACAGCAAAGCCAACAGACCTATTCCAAGGCCTAAAAGGGTAAGTGTCATAAATTTACTCGCCGTGAAAATATTGAGGGGTATCATAAAAAACAAACTATACAGTGTAAACAATAAGCCGTATAAGAAAGCCATTAATTATGGCAATAAAGCCGCTTATTAAGGCGGTAGTGGCTGATATCGCGCCTATACTTGTATTCATCGTGCATAATGGTCGTGAGTATTATGGAATTTCATCAATTGTCTTTTTGTACCATAAAGATTCTAAGGGCAGATTTAGCCGAGGTGATCATTGACGATGGCGTAGAGGTGAACATCAGCCAGCTGAACGAGGTTGAGACTTTTTTCGTGGACCAACTAAGCGCGCCCTTTTCGTTAGTCATGAATAAATTAAATCATTATTCATTTCAATTTGATGCTCAAGTAAAAATGGGCACCTATGAACATCTAAATTCGGTGGCCGTCATTTCCTACAACAAGACCACTGACACGCTTACTCAAGCCTTATTAGAAGTACCTAGAAATAAAAAATGGAAGCTAGAAGTGTTTTCTAATCGCGAAAAAGCAATTGAGTGGGCTAAATTACAGCAGGCAACCTCAACAGAATAAGGCCTTTATTTAATGCAGTCCACAGACATATTGGCGGGTATTGTGAATAGCCTCAATAGATATTTAATAACCCAAAGCTAATATTCCGTTTGCCCATAGGCGTATTAATAATTGAACACACCATCATGATCATCGAAATCGAACAGTATCGATTTAAACTGCGGTTTTATCTAAATGCACTTGGCTTAGTGTCCTCTTTTGGATTTGCGATATTACAATTTCTTCGTGGCGACTCCCTTACTGCCTTAATTTCTCTAATAGGCAGCGTGTATTTTATGATTGTGGTTTATAGGCTAATTACAAAGCGCCATTATTTATGGAGAGGTCGCGGCTTTGTTTTGTTTATTCCCGTTACCATTCTTAATGTTATTAATGTGCACCCTGACTATGGTATTTATTGGGCTTATGTGGGGGTATTAAGTTTTTTCTTAGCCCTAGAATTAAAAGAGGCCTGCTTAGGCGTGTGCTTGTTTATTATTATCACCCTGTATTTTGCCAGCTTGTACTATCCCAGCCCGATCTTTATTCGCATTTTTGCCACGTTAATATTGGTAGGTTTATTTTCCTTTTTACTGTCTTTTTTTATTGAGCAACTACTGATTAAAGTGAATTCTTTAGTGATTCACGACTCATTAACAAACGCCCTGAACCGACATACTTTTCACACCTCCATTGAAGGCTCACTTAAAGCATTTTTTCGCTATAAAACACCCGTATCTTTGTTTATTTTTGATATTGACTATTTTAAAAAAATTAATGACACCCATGGTCATCCAATAGGTGATGAGGTATTAATAAAAATATCCCACCTCATGAAAAATCGTTTAAGAGACAGTGACTTATTATTTCGTTACGGTGGAGAAGAGTTTGCCATATTACTCAATCATACTAATCAACAAGAAGCATTTAAGTTATCGCAAGAATTGCGTGTGCTGGTAGAAAAACAAGATTATAACATAGGCCAAACAGTGACCATTAGTGGCGGCGTGTCCCAAGCTCAGCCATTAGATCAAGCTCATACTTGGATAGACCGCTGCGACAAAGCGCTTTACCAAGCTAAATCGGCTGGCCGAAATAAGGTTATTCAAGGGTAACCGTGTGTTAAAAAAATCAGATTGGCTGTATTAAAGGGGCCGTCCTTGGCCCAATTATTACCTAACACTAATGAAAAGTAACGCTAGAACATTAGCATTTTCTCATGCGGCGAATGGCCGAGGCCGTAAAACTTTGACGCTTCACTTTCGTGCCAAATACAAATGGATTAGTTTCACGACCAAATAAATCCACTACGTATTAATTAAAAAACAAATCATAGTTAGTCGTGCCCACATACCAAGAAGTATTCACCCCCACAAACTGAAAAGGATGCCCTTCTGAAATACGCCACAGTTTACAGCGGTTATCATAATGGTCGGCCACACTGACTTGCCTGCTATCTTCATCTATATAAAAAGTACGCTTCGCATAAATGTGACACTCACCTTCTTTTAATGTGCCTTCAACTTTCCAAACTCTATGTAATTCATAACGGCTAAAATTCTGATTCGCATGATTTGGCTTGACGATATCGTCATAAGACACTTTGGCATCTACCATTTTGTAAGCGCTGTAAGGAATATACATTTCTTGTTTGCCCACCAGTTTCCAATTGTATTTATTGGGCGCACTGTTATACATGTCTACTTGATCACTGATGCGAAGACCTGATTCTGTGGTGATAGCGGCGTCATAGGCAATTTGTGCGATATTAACCTGTACCGAGCACCCTCTAAAACGCGCGATATGATTCCACACCTTTTTTAAGCTATTTTTTGGAATAGCAAAGGGCATAGCATCATCAAAATTCAATAACCCATTACCGCCGACTGATAATTCTGTATTAGTGTGCCACGACACAGGCATCAGGTTTTTATACCTATAGAAACAGAAAAACGTCTTCTAAAAAATCAATAGCATTTTATTGTAATCACTAGGGTTTAATTCTCACACGGATGTGAAATACAAATCTCAATTTATCAAGAATATTATAATTTTATTGGGGGGGGGTTGCTGCTTACTTTTATCATTCAATGGGATTGTTAAAAATAGCGTTCTGCTTCTATTACATCGCGAGTCACAACTGCATTGGCCCCTATGATGGCATTATCCCCTATGCTAATGCCTGGTAATATTTTTGCACCACCACCAATCCACACGCCATTGCCAATGGTGACATCTTTAGCAAAACAGCCACCAGCGCGTCTCGCATCGCTATCTCTTGGATGATCCACCGTGTAAATATGCACACCAGGGCCCAATAAAACATCATCGCCAATATTAATAAATGCGCTATCGAGCAAGACACAATTAAAATTCGCGTAAAAATTTTGGCCAATATTTATATGGCCACCATAATCACACTGAAAACCCGGTTCAATCACGGCGCTGCCCAGCTGATTAAACAAACGACTTACGTGTTTAAAATTGCCTTTGCTAGGGTGGGCATTATATTTACCGCAAGCCAGACGGGCTTTTTCACGCAGTAACCTAAGCTCAAGGTCACTGCTAATAAAAGTTTGTCCCGCCAGCATTTTTTGTAATTCACTCACTCAACTTTTCCTAGTATTGCCTGCTCACAGCATAACAGCTCTGGCCACTGACACGGCTCATTTACAGGGCTGCACTTTCTATTATCTCTTGGCTTTCCACTTTTTCATCGGTGAAGATTAAATACAGAACAGGCACCACAAACAAGGTTAATAATGTGGAAACAAGCAAGCCACCAATAATGGCCGCCCCCATGGGTACCCACATGGCCGAGCCACTTAAGGTTAACGGTAATAACCCTGCAATGGTGGTAGTGGTGGTTAATAAAATGGGGGTCATACGGGTTTGCGCACTTTCTAAAATAGCATCACGAAGGCTCTGCCCTTGAATGTGCTTTTGGTTGGCGTAGTCAATTAAGATAATGGCATTGTTCACCACAATCCCCACCAAAGACGTTAAGCCTACAAATGCGGTAAACGAAAATGTATAGCCTGTGACAAATAATCCAAAGAACGCACCTGTGGCGGCAAATGGAATGGCGCTAAATACAATAAGGGGTTGTTTAAATGAACGGAACTGCATCACCAATACTGCAAAGATACCCAGCATGGCAATAATTAATGCTTTGGCCATGCCACCAAAACTTTCTTTACGATTTTCCTTTTCACCCCCTACTGAAATACGCACACCTTTTGGCAGATTTAACAGGGCTAATTTTTCTTCGATTGCCTGTGTGACTTCAGCGTTATTGTAGCCCCCACGAATATCGGCAGTAATACGAGCGGTTCGCTCCATATTGTGATGCTGATACCTTGGCATACTGGTAGATAAATTCACCTGTGCCACCTGCTTAAGAGGCACCATCACCCCACTTGGAGCGTGAATCATTAGGGTATCAAAGGCCTTGAACTCAGGTTGAGCAGACTCTGATGATTTTAAAATAATATTAAATTCATCGCCCTTATCGTCTTTGTATGTGCCCATGGGCAGACCCACCAGCGCCGCACGAATGTTTTGATCAATTTGATTAATAGGCAAACCCAGCATAGCGGCTTTGTCGCGATTAATGTTTAGCTTCACATCGATTTTATGTTTGCCAATGGGGTTATCGGTGTTCACCGTACCAGGGTTATCACGCACGATACTTTCTACTAGAGCAGCACCTTGACGAATGTTAATCCAGTCTTCGCCAATCACCCGAATGGAGATAGGCGCTTCTGCTGGGGGCCCTTGGTTAAACTCTTTAATGAATATACGCACCCCCGGATACTGATTTAATTGCTGGCGCATGTCTTCAACAAAGGGCTCTACCACACTGAGTTTACTGGCATTGAGTTTCACTAAAAGTTGGGCAAAATTTGGAGTTTGACGACTAGGGGAAACATTATAATAAATACGCGGATTACCTCGGCCCACGTTCACCACCACATCATTAACTAAAGGTTGTGCTGCCACGACCTTTTCCATTTGTAGGGCGCGCGCTTGGGTTTGCGCAAAGCTTGCCCCTTCTGGCAATTCTAAATTGATCAGTACCATGGGCTTTTCCGCTTTTGGAAATAAACTCACCCCAATAAAAGGAAACAAGGCAAACGCCAACATAAAAGTAGCGAGTGCTATGGCCATTATTTTTTTCGGATGACTCAAAGCCCAAGAAAGTCGTTGACTGTATTTACCTGAAGCTAAGATATCTAATTTCTTTTGAATACGGGTTTGCTTCATGGCGCCCTTGTTCATAAGGCTGGCCAATAAAGGTGTTAGCGTCAGCGCCACTAACAAAGAAGCTAACAAGGTTAATACCACCGTCACGGGCATAGAACGAATGAAACTGCCCGAACCATTTTGCATAAGCAGCATGGGCACAAACGATAAAACAGTCGTTAAGGTGCCACTGACGATGGCCATGCCCACTTGTGAACTGCCTTGCTCGGCGGCTTGCTTGGCACTCAAGCCTTTGCGGCGCAACCGTAATACGTTTTCAGCCACCACGATGGCATTATCCACCAGCAACCCTAATGCAATTACTAAACCCACTATGCTCATTTGCTGCAGAGCAAAACCGCTTAAATCTAACCAACCAATGGCAATAAAAATAGACACAGGAATGGCCATGACCACCACGATGCTAGGACCTCGGCCCAATACTAAAACCGTGGCCACTGCCACTAACACTAACCCTTGAATAAGGTTTGAGAAAAATCCACTGACCCGTTTATCAACACTGATGCTTTGATCATTAATCACATGCAAGGTTAATTGCTTAGGCAATTGAGGTGTAAATTCATCAATTACTTTATGAATATTTTCAGTCACATTAAAAATATTACTGCCGGGGCGCTGCACCACGGAAATAAACACACTGGTTTGATTTTTATAAAAACCACGGTAACTAGGTAAGCCATCACTAATAGAAACGGTGGCGATGTTACGCAAATAAATAGGCTGACCATTATTAGATGCCACCACAGTATTTTCTATTTCGGTGAGGTTTTTAAAATCGCCACTGGTGAGCACGCTAAAGCGGCGCTGCCCCGCATGCACGTGACCACCGGGAACATTTAAGGCGGCGCTGTTCACTGCATTTTGTACTTGCTCTAGACCCAAACCCAATGCATGTAATTTAGCAGGCTGCACTAAAATTTGAACTTCCATGCTGGCCATGGCTTCTATGTCGACTAATTTAACGCCGGGTACTTTTTCTAATCGGTTTTCTAGTTTTTCACTGTATTGACGTAAGCTGGAAAAATCACCTGTGCTGCTGCTTAGTGCTAATTGAACGATGCCCACGCCATTGGGGGATATCTTGGTGACATCAAATTTAACAATGCCCTGTGGTAAGTCATCCCGGAGGGCATTAACTGCCCCTTGCACGTCGTCATATTTTTCATCGGCGTCTGAGCCATACAAAAACTCAACCTGCACACGCACAAGACCATCTTCAATATTGGTTTTCACCACTTTTAAATCTTCAAGCTCGTTAATGGTTTCTTCAATAGGATCGGCAATGAGGGACTCCATGTCGGCTGGAATCGTGCCGGGGTTCACGACCGTCACACTGACCATGGGGAAATCTAATTGAGGGTCTTCAGCGCGGGGCATGGTTAAGTAAGACACCACACCCAGTAACACTAAAATAATGCTCATCAACCAAGTTAGCTGGTGATTGCGAATGGCCAAAACAGGTAACTGCATATTCAATCTCCTATTTTAGTGGGCTTATTGAGCCGGCGTTAAATTGTGGCTGTCTTTCATGGGGGTGATCCTCAAGGTGTTCATCACCGCAATGGCCGAGCCATCTAAGATAAACGGCCCACCTTGCACCACGATTTTCTCGCCCTCTTCTACTCCAGCCGACACCATGGCATAAGCGCCGTTTAAATAAGCGATGTTGATATTTTGCAATACCGCCTTACCTTGCTCATCTAGTACGTAAATGCGGGCGTGAGTGCCATTGGCTTCAATAAGAGAAGTCATGGGCACCTTTGCCAAAGACTGAGTGAAAGATGGAGTAATTTGGGTATGGGCAATTAAACCTGAATACAGGCGAGGGGCTTCATTGAGCAGCACATCCACTTCAAAGGTTTGCGAGCGTGCATCGCTGCGACCGGCAATTTCTCGAATATAACCACTAAACACCTGTCCTGGGTAAGCATCCATTTGAATGCTGGCAGGATCCTTTAACTTAAGTTTCACCACGTCCACATCGGCAACAGACAAGCGCACACTCCAACCTTGCTTAAGGTCGGCAAAAACAAACGCTTTTTGACCCGCTTGAATCAACTCATGATTTTCTATGTGACGGGTTAATACGCGGCCATCAGCGGGGGCACGAATCACGGCGTATTGTCGGTTAAATTTTGCAATGGCTAAATCGGAAGTGGCGATTTGAACGGCTGTTTGAGCTTGGCGTCCCCTTTCATCGGAGGCCAATTGGCGGCCTTTAAGCTCAGTAATACGCTCTAACTGGCGACTAGCGTCATCTAACACGGCATTGGCTTTAGCCACTTGCGCGTCTATTTCCTCCAATAGCAAAGAGGCCAATAGGTCTCCTTTTTTAACGGTTTGGCCTTCTTTCACCCACACTTTGTCGATAATGCCTGAGGTTTTAAAGGCCAACATTTGCTCTGAAATAGGGCGAATTGATCCACTGGCTACCACCTTCTTAGCGGACGCTTCAAAATGCACAGGCATAACGCTCACAGGCACCTCAATAATAGAAGGCACCGTGTTCGGCTGGTTTGTGGGGGGCGTGGTTAATGGATCATTGGCCAAAACATGGGTGCTTACTAAGCCAATCATCGCAATTTTTAACGCTCTTTTAGTCGTATTAAGCCAATTAGCATGCTGGTTAGCCAAGGTTTGCCACATGTCATTCTCCCATTTGTTGAACACACACCCTGTTTGAGTTAATCTGATACAAGGATGTTTACACTGATTACATCCTAGTTTCATATGTTAGCAGTGTCAACACTAAGGCCCAATTCGTCATGACTTTGGACAAAAATAGCCAGTACCACCACGGTGATGTTCCCAGTGCTTTAATGAGCGCAGCTTTGATTCGAATTAAGCAAGATGGAGTCGAGAAGCTGAGTTTACGGGCCCTAGCTCGTGATATTGGTGTTTCACAAACGGCTCCCTACCGCCACTTTAAAGACAAAACCCGCTTATTGGTGTCATTGGCTCGAGCAGGCTTTGCCAAGCTGGCCATGGAACAACAAGCCGCTGCCCACCATAAACTTTGCCTAGATAATCTTATTGCAGTGGGGGTAGCCTATGTGGAATTTGCCATGAATCACCCTGAGCAATACAAGCTTATGTTTGGCAGTAAAATAGAAAATCGCTGCCAGCACCCAGATTTAATGGAGTCCAGCATGGCGTCTTTTCAGGTGGTTTTAAATCAGGCGGTAATTGGCGTGGAATCAGGGTTACTAGTGGATAAAGACCCCCACTATTTAGCCAAGTGTTGCTGGGCCAATGTGCACGGCATTGCGTCGTTATTGATTGATGGGTTTTACGATAATTTAGACATTGAATTTAAAGATTTTCTAACTCAACAAATTACCTTTAATATTAGGGGCATTCTGAAAGAGCCTGCGCTTATTAAAGTTTAATCTGGCTTGACTAAATGAATTAAGGTTGCTGGAAGTATTTAATATAAAGCGCTTCTATGATGCCCTCTGTTTTTAAACGGCGAATAATTCTGTCGTAGTTTTTAATGACATATTGCTTATCTTTTTGCTTTGATGCTTTTGAAAAAGCCGCATAGGTTTTTTTATTGATTAAAGGTTTGGGTAGAATAACCACATCTTTTTGATGACCAAGGCGATTTAATTCGTATAAAGAAGCGTGCTTTTTTAATAGAGCCACATCAATTCGCCCTTTTAAAAGCTTATTAATATGCAAAGAATTATTAGTGGTCAGGTCTAGATTAAGGCCAGCTTCCCAAAAGGCCTTTGTATAAGTATAACTTTCTGTGGCCCCCACCATTAAGCCTTGCAAATCTGCCAATGATTGATATTGAATAATACCCTTGTCTTTAGCACGAATGAAAAAGCTGTATTGCTGTGAGTGATAAGATTCTTCAGGGTAAATATAAAGTTTATAACGAGATTTAGATTTAGAAAGGCTGAAATGCAACTCAGCATTGCCTTTTTCTATTTCAGTTTTAACACGCTTACTGCCCCACCCAACAAATTTAAAGTCATAAGGCACATCCAACTCTAAAAGGATAATTCTCCAAATATCTACATGTAGGCCAGCGGGCTGGTGTTGCTGGTCGAGATATTTAAAGGGCGGTGACTGAGTGGCAAGTATGGTAAACGGACGAGCATAGGTATTGATGGTCACACCCAAAAATATAAAGGCCGCCCAAAGCAATGTTTTAAGCATACTCGTCCCCTTAGAGGCCTTTAAAGCATAGCTGGGCCATCTATAACGTCAAAGTGTGCATTTGGGCTAAACGCCTTTTATCATCCAGTAGACATACAATACCGGCTAGTGTTTTAGGCACAAGGTTAACCCATCTGCAATGGGTAGATGGCTTAGGGTAATGCGCTTATCATTTTTCAGTTTTAGATTTAATGCACGGATAGCCTGAGTATCCATATCATTGACAGAAACATCACACACCCGCCCTGACCATAGGGTATTGTCGATTAAAATCAGCCCACCTGGGCGCATCAAGCGTAAGCATGCTTCATAATACTGATCATAATTTTCTTTATCGGCATCAATAAATGCCATATCAAAAC
>OJBI01000045.1_pt1 | contig 43143 bp, 42 predicted proteins | sample 1590541 | NCBI WGS metagenome assembly OJBI01 (sample SAMN05416871, study PRJEB24817) | seawater metagenome | isolation source: Sea water | place: Canada:Atlantic | collected 2013-11 | reverse complement strand
TGCCACGGCATGAGTTCACCATTAAACCAAATTAGTTCTGCATTAACTTTAGCCATTTTTCATTCCTAAATTTTATTTTATATCAATCAGATAGAACTAAACTCAGCTAGTCTCTCTGATTTAATTTTGAATACTTGTTGTTGTCAGTTGTCATCCAGCATTATGCAATGCATTGCTGTGATGCGCTATTGTCTACTTTGACCTCTTTGATGTCGATCAGTTTATTAATTTGATCGACCAAAAGTTCTATCGGACGCTCGCTTTTAACTTGTAATTCAATAGTGCCAATATGAGTGCCAGTATTAACTTGTGCATTAATGCCGGCAATTAAAAACCCTCGGTAACGAGCCACTTGTAAAATTCGTTCCAGTACCACTTGTTTATCGTCTGCTTTGATCATTAATTGATAGTGGTTCATTTAGCTATTCTCCATCATTTTATCATTGGCAGTATTTGGTGGAACTAAAGGCCAAACGTTATCTTTTGCATTAATTTTAACTTGTAGTAAGTACGGCCCGTCATGGTTCATCATTTCTTCAATTGCATCACTCACCTGTGCTTTTTTGGTGATCTGTTGTGCTTTTATGTCAAAGGCATTTGCAAGCATGATAAAGTCAGGGTTATCTGCCAAATCAGTCTCACTTAATCGACCGTTAAAGAATAAATCTTGCCACTGGCGAACCATGCCTAATTTAGCGTTATCTATAAGGACAATTTTAACCGGTAATTGAAAGCGTTTAATGGTTGATAATTCTTGAACATTCATCATAAATGAACCATCACCTGACACAGCAACAATGCAGTCAGTCGGCCGACTAACCTGTGCCCCTATAGCTGCAGGAATGCCAAATCCCATTGTTCCCATGCCGCCGCTGGTTAGAAAGTTGCTAGGGTCATCAAATAACATATGCTGCGCTGCCCACATTTGATGCTGACCGACATCTGTGGTTACACAAGTGTTTGCAGGCATGCGTTCACTGACTTCCTTCAAAACTGCAGGTGCGAAAATAGATTCCCCAGGATGATTGTAATCCCAAGCAAAATCAGTTTTCATTTGCTGACATTTTTCTTGCCACGGGGCAATGGCCAATGGAATTGCCAACGCTGGTAAGTTAACTTTTAGGTCCCCTAAAATAGCTGCATCGGCCATTCGACGTTTGTTAATTTCAGCGGTATCGATATCAAAATGGATCACTTTCGCATGCGGCGCAAATTCATTTAATTTACCGGTTACTCGGTCATCAAAACGGGCTCCAACTGCAATCAATAAATCACACTCTTGTACCGCTAAATTAGCAGCTTTCGTACCATGCATACCCAACATACCTAAATAATTTTCATCACTTGGTGCAATGGCACCTAAACCTTTCAACGTTGAAACACTGGGTATATTGGTTACTTTCGAAAACTCTCTCAGTTCATCAATAGCATTTGCCATACCAACACCGCCACCAACATATAATACCGGTTGCTCTGCTTGGCTTAATAACGCAATAGCACTACCAACATTGGCTGGTGGCAACTTAACTTTATTTTTCAAGCTAACCAATTCATCTAAGCAGCCTTGAACTTCTGCTAACTGAATATCTTTCGGAATATCGACTAACACTGGGCCTTGTCGGCCTTCTAAAGCAATCGCGAATGCCTTGTGCAACACTTTAGCTAAATCGTTGATATCTGTTACCTGAAAAGAATGCTTAGTACAGGCCAATGACAAACCAAAAATATCAATTTCCTGAAAAGCATCAGAACCCATAGCTGATGTAGCAACTTGCCCTGTTATAGCAACTACTGGGATAGAGTCAGCTAATGCATCAGCAAGGCCGGTTATTAAATTTGTTGCACCTGGACCCGAGGTGGCAAAACACACCCCAACTTTCCCTGAAGCCCTTGCATAACCAACGGCAGAAAAGGCAGCACCTTGTTCATGACGGCATAAAAAGTGTTCTACATTGCTGTCATAAAGTGCATCGTAAATAGGCATAATCGCACCACCAGGGTAGCCAAAAACATGCTCAACACCGTGCTGTTCCAACACTTTAAATAGCAAGTTCCCACCGGTAAATTTCTTTTCTGTTGCCATGTTTCATTTAACTTTTCAATTATCACTTATTCAGAAACCATTCAATTTGAACAAATATTCTAAAATTTCGTAATTTTCCAGTTTTCTCCAAGATTAATGATACTAGTAAGTTGTAATAAGTTTCTTAAAGCCCTAAAAAAAACAAACCCCTCGGTCCTTTCGGAGCGAGGGGTTTGTTATTTTGAATTCTTTTTCTTTAGCTCAACAAACAACCTCGCGACGATTTAATAATCACCACGACGAGAATGTTAATAATCACTGAGCTATAGTTTTGCATTTTTATATAATTTTTCTGTAAATTTATTAATTTTAGTTTTGCTGTTTCCAGCCTATTTAAATTAGTACCATAGCTCTAATCTCCAACGCAAGTATTTTTGTTATAGTTTTTTTAAGCAAGGTTATTTAATTAGTTATATCAAGGTACTTTTCTCAATAAATTTTCGCGCAAAAAAACTGTTATTGGCTAAACTACAGGCTAAACCTGACATAATCGAAATGGACTTTTATGGCATTAGCATGTGTTTATAGCCGGGCAAGGATTGGCCTCGAGTCACCTTTAGTTACTGTGGAAGTGCACTTAGCGAATGGCTTACCGGCATTTAATATTGTTGGTTTGCCGGAAACTTCAGTACGGGAAGCGAAAGACCGAGTTCGAAGTGCCATTATTAATTGCGGATATGAATTTCCCGCCAAGCGCATAACCGTTAACTTAGCGCCAGCCGATTTACCCAAAGAAGGTGGCCGTTTTGATCTCCCCATAGCAATTGGTATTTTGGCAGCCGCCCAGCAATTACCCGAAACAGATCTTAAGCAATATGAATTCGCTGGTGAATTGGCACTTTCTGGCGAGCTTAGAGCCATCATAGGTGAAATTCCAATGGCTATGGCATGCCAAAAAAGTGGCAGAACATTAGTAATTCCGAATGAAAATGCCAACCAAGCAAGTTGGGTAAAACAGGCAAAAATATTGAGTTTGTCGCATTTAACACAACTATTTCCACATTTTCTTAATCAACAGGTATTACCCTTTATTGAAAAAAACTTAACTAACAAACCACAAGTTAATATTCAGGAAGATATTGCTGATGTTGTTGGTCAACCATTAGCAAAACGTGCATTAGAAATAGCTGCAAGTGGCCGTCATAATTTATTATTTATTGGCCCACCAGGCACCGGAAAAACGATGTTAGCCAGTCGTTTACCGGGAATTCTACCACCAATGACTGAGCATGAAGCACTTGACAGTGCTGCCATTCAATCTATTTGCCACAAAAGCATTAGCCCTGATTCTTGGTTAACTCGGCCATTTAGAGCACCACACCATACCGCTTCATCTGCCGCCTTAGTTGGCGGCGGTAGTCATCCTCAGCCAGGAGAAATTTCACTTGCTCACAACGGTGTATTATTTCTTGATGAATTGCCTGAATTTGAACGCAAAGTACTTGATGTTTTACGTGAGCCTATGGAGTCTGGCGAAGTAACAATATCACGAGCACTGGTCAAGCAAACGTTTCCCGCTCAATTCCAGTTAGTAGCGGCGATGAATCCCAGCCCGACCGGTTTTTACAACGACCATCGTAGTACGCCAGAACAAGTATTACGTTACTTAAATCGTCTTTCTGGGCCTTTCCTCGACCGTATCGATATTCAAATTGAAGTTACACGATTGCCAAAGGGAATGTGGGCTAACAGTACGGAAAAAAATGAATCCAGTGAAGTAATTCAACAACGTGTATTTTCCTGTCATCAACGACAAATGATACGCCAAGGAAAAGCGAATGCTCAATTATCTAGCACTGAACTTAAAATTAACTGTCAACTAGATGCCGACGATAATGAGTTTTTAGAATTAGCAATTGAAAAGTTAAATTTATCCACCAGAGCACACCATAAAATACTTAAAATTGCGCGCACGATTGCTGATATGGAAGCGCTAGAAAACATTGAACGAAAACATTTAACTGAAGCCTTATCCTATCGCGCCATGGATAGGATTTTACGTCACTTAACCGAAGCCGTTTCAGTATAATTAACTACTTTATTGACTCAAAAAAAGCTTTAATTAATGGCTGATCTTTACTCTGATTTAAACAACAAACGCCTAATTCAAATGGCTCAATTTCTCCTACATTGGTCAAATAGTCCACTCGCTCTTTTACCGGACTATTTTCAACGACAACCTGTGGCACAATACCAACGCCACAACCCAACGCTACCATACTGACCAATGCTTCATGACCAGAAACCGTAGCGTAGATATTAGCTTTCCCCTGTTGTTTCTTGCGAAACCAGAGTTCAAAACGTTTACGTGCAGGACCATGCTCAGGCAAGATAATTGGAATTTCAGACCATAAAAACGCTTGCTGTAGCTGCTGTTGCACCTGACAAATCATAGTCGGGGCAATAACAGAGAGAGGAATTTCTGCAAGATGATGAAAATTAAAAATACGAGATAATTGCTCAGGCCGTGCAGCAATCGCAAAATCAACCGCTTGCTTCTCAACTTGCTCTAGTGCATCTGCTGCATCACCTGTTGTCAGCATGATTTCAACCAAAGGGTGTTGTTGTCGAAAGCGTTCAAGCAAGGGAGGTAAATGACTATAAGCTGCAGTAACCGAACAATAAATATGTAACTTACCTTGCAGTTCAGCCTGTTTTTGATTCAGCGATAATTGCAATATTTGCCACTGCTCAAGCTGCTGCTCGGCAAATTTACCATACTGCTTTCCTGCCTCGCTCAATACCACTGTGCGGTTGTCGCGATGTAATAGCGAACTCCCTACTTCATGCTCTAAGCGCTGAATTATTCGGCTCAAGGTTGAAGGGCTAACATGGTGAAGTTCTGCTGTTTTTGCAAAGTGTAGTGATTTAGCTAAATCAACAAACATGCGCAATGCTTTCAAATCCATATTCAAACCTTTAACTTAATGAGAATTAGATAAGATTAATTTTATATTGCGTTTTTAGCAACACTACAGTGCAAATATATCATTTTAAGCAACATAAAAATTTCGTTAGGATATATCAACTGGTAATAATTTAACTGATTCACTACATTTCTTGGTTCATGGCCAAGCACAGGAGACAAAAATGGCTAACTATTTCAATACATTAAGTTTGCGTGAAAAATTGGCGCAATTAGGCAAATGTCGTTTTATGCAACGAGAAGAATTTAACGACGGCTGTAACTTCATTAAAGATTGGAATATTGTCATTGTAGGTTGTGGTGCCCAAGGCCTCAATCAAGGTTTAAACATGCGCGATTCTGGCTTGAATATTTCTTATGCATTGCGTGATGCGGCCATTGCCGAAAAGCGCCAATCATATCAATGGGCCAATGAAAATGGCTTTAAAGTGGGCAGCTACCAAGAACTAATTCCGCAGGCAGACTTGGTACTTAATTTAACACCAGATAAACAACATACCTCAGCTGTAAGCGCCGTTATGCCCTTAATGAAGCAAGGTGCAACACTGTCTTATTCTCACGGTTTCAATATCGTTGAAGAAGGTATGCAAGTTCGCCCGGACATTACTGTAGTTATGGTTGCGCCTAAATGCCCAGGCACAGAAGTACGAGAGGAATATAAACGTGGATTTGGAGTACCAACGCTAATTGCAGTGCATCCTGAAAATGATCCGCAAGGTAACGGGTTAGCTATTGCAAAAGCCTATGCTTCTGCAACTGGTGGTGACCGTGCTGGTGTTTTGGAATCTTCATTTATTGCTGAAGTAAAATCAGATCTTATGGGTGAACAAACCATTTTATGTGGCATGCTACAAACTGCCGCTGTTTTAGGGCATAAACAACTAATTGCCCAAGGTGTTGACGCTGCATATGCACGCAAACTTTTGCAATATGGTATTGAAACTACAACAGAAGGGCTAAAACACGGCGGCATCACCAATATGATGGATCGCCTATCAAATCCAGCTAAAATTAAAGCGTTTGATATGTCTGAAGAACTAAAAGTCATTCTACGCCCATTATTCGAAAAGCACATGGACGACATTATTGAAGGCCGTTTCTCATCAACTATGATGGAAGACTGGGCAAACGATGATGCTAGCTTATTAAAATGGCGTGCAGAAACAGCTGAAACAACATTTGAACTAGCTGCAGACTGTGATATCGAAATTAGCGAACAAGAATATTACGACAAAGGTATATTTGTTGTTGCTATGATCAAAGCAGGTGTAGAGCTCGCATTTGAATCTATGGTAGCGGCAGGGATCATTGAAGAATCAGCTTATTATGAGTCACTGCACGAAACGCCATTAATTGCTAATTGTATTGCGCGTAATAAACTGTATGAAATGAATGTTGTTATTTCTGACACCGCAGAATATGGCAACTACTTATTCACCCATGCCGCAGTGCCATTATTAGCTGACTACGCCAGTAATTTAAGCTTAGAACAATTAGGCGAAGGTTTATCAGCAACAAATACCGGTGTCGATAACGTACGTTTAATTGAAGTGAATGAAGCGATTCGTAGTCACCAAGTAGAAGTTATTGGTAAAGAGTTACGTGGTTACATGACAGATATGAAGCGTATTGTTGAAGCAAGCCACTAACATAGCTTACGAAAATGGCATTGGAACTCCCATTCAATGCCATTTTTATATTTAACGGATGCTGAAGTTTGATCTATACAACTAATAAATCACTTAACCTCTAATTTGCCCGTCTCCTAATACTACAAATTTTTCCGTCGTTAATGCTGTCAGCCCCATCGGCCCATAGGCATGTAACTTACTGGTAGAAATACCAATTTCTGAACCAAGACCAAGTTGACTGCCATCAGAAAAGCGTGATGAAGCATTTACCATTACCACTGAAGAATTAATGCTGCGAATAAAGCGCTGACTTCGACTCGTATCTTGCGTAACAATAACTTCAGTATGATCAGAACTATACGTTTGAATATGTTCAAGCGCTTGTTGAAAACTAGGCACAATTTTAACAGCAATTTCTTGTGCTAAATATTCAGCTGCAAAATCGGCATCAGTGGCAGGCTGCGCATTCTCGAAATAATCAATACTATCGGCGCAGGCGTGTACTTTCACAGCCGCAGGTTTTAATGCACAGGCTATTTTAGGCAGTATTTCTTCTGCAATATCGGCATGAATTAATGCAGTTTCAAGGGCATTGCAGGCACTTGGCCTTTGCGTTTTGCCATTGACCAAAATATTACTCGCTTTTTCAATATCAGCATACTTATCGATAAATAGATGACATACACCTTTAAAGTGTTGAATGACTGGAATTTGACTATTTTCAGTCACATATCGGATTAAGCCTTCACCACCACGTGGAATTACTAAATCAATACTTTCTCGTTGTTTTAATAACTGCTCAATCACATCACGGCTAGTATCAGGAATTACGGTAATACAATTTTTATCAACATTAGCTTGCTCCAATACCTGATGTAAACAATTTGCCAAAGCAATATTACTATAAATAGCTTCAGAGCCGCCACGCAGAATGACCGAATTACCTGACTTCAAACACAAGGCCGCAGACTCCGCAGTCACATTTGGCCGAGCTTCGTAAATCATCGCAATAACCCCAAGCGGAATACGCATTTTACCCACTTGGATACCATTGGGTCTTAACGCTAAATTACTAATATGGCCGACGGGATCATCTAAACGTACAATATCTCGGATCGCTTCGGCAATATCTCTAACGCCTTGCTGTGTTAACAATAATCTATCCAACATTGCTGTCGATAAACCTTTTGCTTTGCCAGCAGTTATGTCTTTGGCATTTTCCGCGATAATTGTTGTGCTATTTTCAGCAATAGCATCAGCCATCTTCACAAGTAATTGATTTTTTTCATGGCTTGTTAATTGTGCAACTGTTAATGCTGCTCGTTTTGCTAAGGCAGCGCTTTTTACAATATCAAACATAACTTCTTACTCTGCTAATTTATTTCTGATTTTTCAATCACAACCATATCATCTCGATGAATAGCAACTTTGCTAGGGCAACAACCTAAAATAGTTGTTATTTCATCACTCTTTTGACCTTGAATACGTTGTAAATCTCGATAGCTGTATTGACTTATACCCTTAGCAATATACTGCTCAGAAGAAGCATCATAAAGATCAACACAATCACCGGCAGTAAATTCACCACTAATACGAACAATTCCCGATGGCAGTAAAGAAGCTCCTTTTTTTATCAACGCCTGCACTGCTCCTGCGTCCAACATTATCTTACCGTTACTTTTTAAGGTATGTTTCAACCAATGTTTACGCGCACGCATTGCACCTTGTTGAGCAACAAAATGTGTGCCTGGATTTCCCCCCCGGAGAATTTTTTCAAAGACATCACCATTGCTACCGTTCAAAATAAAGGTTTCAATGCCATTTTCTACCGCTTTCTCTGCCGCCTGAATTTTTGTTTTCATACCGCCAGTAGCGATATGATTATTAGTAGCACCAGCCATGGCGTACACGGATTGATCAATTTTCGTAATTTCAGGTAATAATTTTGCCTGTGGATTTATCCTTGGATCTTGCTGATAAACACCATTTACATCACTTAAAATAAATAAACTATCCGCTTCACTGACTAAAGCAACTAACGCCGCGAGGTTGTCATTATCACCCACTTTCAGCTCATCAGTCGCAACGGTATCATTTTCGTTAACAATGGGAATAACACCGTTTTCTAATAGTATTCTTAGGGTGTTTTTAATACTAATATAGCGTTGACGATCTTTTAAATCTCCATGAGTTATCAATAGCTGGCTGCATGGCACATCAAAAAAGCGTTGCCAATTAGCCATCATTTTCATTTGCCCTACGGCCGCCATTGCTTGCTTCGTTGGAATTGAGGGGTTGGGTGAACCGTGCGTAATCAAATTTCTGCCCGCAGCAACACTGCCGGATGAGACCAGAATAATTTCTTTACCTGCTTGTTGGCATTCAGTAATAAAGCGAGCTATTGCAAGTAAATACTTACCACTACATCCCTTGGCGTCTGGAGAAACCAAGGCACTGCCCACTTTAATAACCGCACGATTAAACTTCATGACGACTCCTCTATTTAATGTTCAATAAGCTTGCCTTGAAAGATGGTTGATTTGCAATCAACTTTTACAATAAATATAGACTTGTTTGCTATTTTCTAACGCTTTATGGAATTAGCCCCACTAATCAACAATTTTACTAAGCTAAAAAAGGCATTTAGTGATTAACACCACGATGCAATAAAAATGTGATGCGTTTTCGGTCACTATTCTTTGATAATAAAAATACCAAGTTGTAGGCCCTCAAGCTTAAATTATAGAAATTTAGCCTGTAATAACTGTAAATTTTGTGACTTTCATCACAATTCAATACTCCGGCTCTAATAAATACTAAATAATTTTTTAACGATTTTTACTGAAACCCTAATTGAAACCCATTAATATTATGGTTCGTGATTATGGTTCTACAGATTTTGGTTATTGCTCTATGTTTCATTTTTTACCTAGCCCTTTAATCGGCTGTTTATCGCTGATACTTTATATTGCCAATACGATATTATGGCTAATTCCTATTTTAGTTTGTTCACTTTTAAAAGCATTAGTACCGCTAAACTTTTGGCAAAAACTTTTTAGTTACTTGCTTGATCAAATGGCTAGCAACTGGGTATTACTCAACACCTTTAATCAAAAGTTATTCACTAAAACGAAATTGAATGTTATTGGTTTAGAGCAACTAAAAATGAAAGACTGGTATTTAGTGATCAGTAATCACCAAAGTTGGGTAGATATTGTTGTTCTGCAACGTGTATTACATGGCAGAATTCCATTTCTAAAATTTTTCTTAAAAAAAGAGCTAATCTACGTGCCTCTTTTGGGGTTAGCTTGGTGGGCTCTAGACTTTCCATTTATGAAGCGTTATAGCCAGCACTTCATTAAAAAGAATCCTCACCTAAAAGGCAAAGACATAGAAACGACGAGAAAGGCCTGTAAAAAATTCAAGCACAAACCTGTTAGTGTGATGAATTTTATTGAGGGAACGCGTTTTACTGATGAAAAACATAAGAAACAAAATTCGCCCTTTCAATGCTTACTGAAGCCTAAAGCTGGCGGTATTGGCTTTGTATTAGAAGCCATGAAAGGTAATTTAAGCAAAGTGGTTAACGTAACCATTCACTATCCAGATGGCACACCGAACTTTATTGATTTTTTATGCGGTCGCATTAAACAGGTGAATATTTGCATTGAGACACAAGATATTGACGATTCACTCAAGGGCGATTACGTTAATGATCGTGCTTATAAAATTGAATTTCAAAAATGGGTAAACCAACTTTGGCTTGAAAAAGACCAAAAAATGCTGCAATTTGAAGAAAAGGCAAACAAGGAAATGTAATGCAAGCAATAATCACTGCATGGTTAATTGAACAAGGTGTTAATAGTTCTTATATCGAGCTAAGCGCTGCGGTAATCGGCTGCACTATTATTTTACTGCTATGCAGTATTAGCTTTTACCTGACCAAACATCAGGTGTTGGTGATTATTCAAAAACTTATTACAGCCTCAAAAAACACTTGGGATGATTTATTATTTGATCATCACGTTTTTTCTCGCATCGCATTATTAGTTCCATTTGTTCTATTATTATTTCTCACGCCTATATTTATTGAACTTAATACCTTACTAGCCACTAGTTTAATTGTTTTTGCTAAAGTAGCTATTTGCTTTCAAATAGCCCGTAGTATTAGCTCAGTCTTAAATGTCATTAATAGCCTATATCGACAAACTGCTAGTGAGCGCTATTTACCGCTAAATTCAACACTGCAAGTCATTAAGCTTGCGGTTTACCTAGTTTCGACAATACTCGCAATATCACAAGTTTTAGATAGATCACCACTGTATTTACTCAGTGGTTTAGGTGCCTTAACTGCAGTACTTATATTAGTATTTCAAGATACTATCAAAGGGTTAGTGGCTAGCATTCAAATTTCTGCCAATAAAATGGTAGCTCCTGGTGATTGGATAGAGCTACCAACCTATGGTGCCGATGGTGACGTTCTTGAGATTGGTATTAATACTGTGAAAGTTAAAAACTTTGATAATACTATCACCACTGTACCTACTTACGCGTTAACGAGTGGCTCATTTAAAAACTGGCGTGGCATGTTTAACTCTGGTGGTCGACGGATTAAAAGGGCCATTGTAATTGACGTTGCCAGTATTCGTTTCTATAACCAGCAACAAATTGAGGGACTTAAATCGGTACAACTTATCACTGACTATTTGGCACAAAAACAATTAGAAATTAACAATGAAAGTGAGCAAAGTGCTACGATAACCGCCAGTACTATAAATACTCGGCAACTTACCAATATTGGTACTTTTCGCGCCTATATCACCGCATATTTACGACAACATGCTAAAGTTCACCAACATATGACTTGCATGGTTAGACAACTGCCAGCCACTGAAGTAGGTTTACCTCTAGAGTTGTATTTTTTCAGTAATGATAAAAATTGGGTCAATTACGAAGCAATACAAGCTGATATATTTGATCATTTATATGCGGCAGCCCCTTTATTTGAGCTTCGTATTTTTCAACACCCAAGTGGTTATGACTGGCAAAAGTCTAACGCTGACGCATAACGCCTTCCTGCATTGTTGAGGCTACTAACAAACCTTCACGGTTAAATATTTGCCCTTTCACTAGCCCTCGGCCACCACTAGCTGACGGGCTATCTATGCTATACAGTAGCCATTCATCTAAACGAAATGGACGATGAAACCACATTGAATGATCTATGGTTGCCAATTGGAAATTTGGCTGCCAATAGCTTAAACCATGAGCATATAGTGCTGTTGGTAAAAATAAGAAGTCAGACGTATATGCAAGTAAATAAGTATGAATACGTAAGTCGTCAGGCAAACAACCATTAGACTTAATCCACATCTGGCATTTAGCTGCTGTTTTTTCTGGTTTAACCCAGTTATATTGCTCTACTGGTCGTATTTCTATTGGTTTTTCAGATAAAAATTTACCACGAATTTCTTCAGGAATTGCCGACTGATTATCAAATATAAAATCAGTATAAGATTTAAGCTCTTCAGGACCCGGAACCTCTGGCATTGTATCTTGATGATCAAATCCCGTTTCTTGTTGCTGAAACGATGCTGTCATATAAAAAATTGCTTTACCATTTTGTATGGCATTAACTCGTCGAGTATTAAAGCTGCGGCCATCACGAATATTTTCCACCTGATAGACCACTGGCTTACTAGCATCTCCAGGCCTTAAAAAATATGAATGTAGTGAGTGAACATGATGAGTTGCTTCAACGGTCTCTTGCGCAGCAGACAAAGCTTGCCCCATAACTTGGCCACCGAACAAGGCTCGAAAACCTAAATCTTGGCTTTCACCACGGTAAATACCTTGCTCTATCACTTCCAATTTTAATAGCGCGGATAAATCATTCAATACCTGACTCATACATACTCTTTATTACTAACATTATTTATCGACATTATAACGAGCAAAAGCACAATTCATAAAGGCTAGTTCAATAAAACTGACATTATAAAGTAAATGTTTTATTTGCAATCTGGTCTACCAGAACAATATATAGGCAATTTTATTTAATTTAAGGTTGTAATTGATAAATATCTAATATAAGTTGCTACATGTAACAACCATGTTATTTGATTTAAAGATAAATAAAGAGGCCATTGTGCAAGCAGTTCTTGAACGCGAAGTTTTACTTGAAAGACGTCATTATATACCCGAGCAATCTAATTTATGGGATAAGCTGTCACTTGCACAAAAATTCGCTACCAGTAGCTTAACGCAATTTGGCTATGACCTAGCTTTTATTCGTAGTAGTAAAGCCGGCAATATAGCCGTGCTATTATGTGATAGTAACGCAGCGACTATTACCGATGATGGTGAAATAGATACCTCACCCGACATTACTATTCGTCCTTAGGTAACTACCAAGTTTACAAAAAATCCACCACAAACGGTGGATTTTTGCTTTTTAAAACATCATTTTTGCTTATCTTTTTGCATTAATGCTTCAATTAAAACAATGCAACCATTGATATTATTACTTGACCACGCTCGTTTAACTTCTGTACTCGATTGGCTAATATGATTAGCTAACTTTTTATAAGAGCCTTTTTGAAATCCTTCGTAGACCTTTTTAACCGCCGCTTGCAATTTGCCTTTACCATTAATACTGTCAGTAAAGATCACTGCATAGTTATTAATCATAGGAGCAATTAAATCAAGCTCCTTGGCATCTGCATTGCCATTCTCACGCAAACTATTAAGCTTTTTCTTGGCAATATCTTCATAACGCTGCCCAATAATCGCTACAGTTTCTATATAAACCTTATTTTCTTTTTTAGCACTTGAAACTTCTCTCTTCATTAATAAAACTTCACGCTGCAAGCTCTCTGCTTTGAAGAAGAAATAGATACTAACGGCAACAAATATTGCGATTACAATTAAAACAAAAACCATTATTTACCCTTCAATCTACTCAGTAAATTCTGCGCCGGTATCATCACTTAAACGAGAAAGAAAAACATACGGATCAATATCTTGAATATTGGGCGACGCAACTGAAAAACTAATCTTAACCGAATAATCACCTAAATTGGCAAAAAATCTGGTATTTATTGCCTGCTTAATCCTTGTTAATTTAATTTGCGTTTCTTTCTCACCTTGATGTGGGCATAAAAACAAATATTCGCCAGCACAAATTTCTCCTGAATAATCTTCTTCTTCCAAATTATCATTAACAATAACGGCAATAGCCTGATATACATCCGCCAATATTTTTGCATTAAAGTGAAATGACAATTCCTGCCAATTTTCCACAACCAAATAAGCTATTGAAATTTCATACTGATATTTACGCGCCATTTTATATTGCTGTTGATACCACTGCTTAGTGGTTACTGGCCGTGCTAATTGATTTTTTGGTAACTCGATTTCATCGTAGCCTTGATGCAATTTTTCACGATACTGTCGAAAACGCCGCAAAATATATAGCAACACAATAATACTTAATGCAGCCACTAATAGCTTAATTTGTAGCGCTTGTGTACGGTATTTTTCATTGAACTGGATGCTCAATTCGCTTTGCTCTACCAAATTTAGCGCTAAATTTTTGGTTTTTTTACTGGCATTTATAGCTGCAGAAACCATTGCATTTTTAGCTTCAATGGTATGATTAAAGCCTTGATGTAATTCAATAAAACGAGTTTGCATTGCTATCGCTTTTTGAAATTCACCTTGCGTTTGATAATACTCTGCTAACAACGTATACAAAGCAATTTGCTCAGGTGTTAAAACCAGTTTTTCTGCAGTTTTTTCAGCATCCAATAGTAGCGAAATCGCTAGTTGGTCTTCATTTAATGCATAATAAACTTTAGCTAAAACAATTTGTGTCGTTAAATTAACTCTAGGTAGGTTATAACGTTCAAAAGTTGCTTGAGCACTTATTAGGTGCTCTTTCGCTTGTATGAAGTTTTGCTGTTGATATAACACCTCCCCAAGACCAAGTTCAGCGTAAGATGTTCGAATATTCAAACCAAATTTCGCAGCAAACTGCTGTGATTCAAAATAAGCATGATAAGCATCATCATACTGCTTCTGTTGATAATATGCCGCTGCTAATAGGTGATAAGTTCGCGCAACACCTCTCATTTTTTCCAGCTCAATACGCAGGGTCAATACTCTATTGAGTAATTCGGTGGCATTGTCATATTCTGCTAAATAGAAATGTGCTTCGGCAATGGTTTCCAATAAAGTTATTTGTTCAACACGGTGTTGATTTTGGCTTAAAAGCTTTTCAACTTTACTCAACTCATTAATTGCTAAACCGTAATCAGCACTCAAGGCATAGGCTACTACAGAATAGGCACTCGCTTGTAAATGGTAGTTCATATTACCCACTTGCTCTGCCAGCCAGGCAGTTTCTTGGGAGATATCTCTTAGTTGACTATATTTACCTTGTGAGTAATAGCCACGCGCCACTTTAAGGAGTAAATCAAGTCGGATTAACACTGTTGTTTCATCAATATTGCCGCCATATTGTGCAAACTGCAGCGCGGCAACTAAATCTCCACGGTTATAGGCAATATCAGACAACAAAGAAAAGGCTTTAGCAACCATATCTCGACTATAGATTTTTCTATTATTAACAACAGTTTGAGCAACCAGAACAACATCTTGATAAATCAGCGACTCTTTATCTTGTTCATAATAATTATTGAGCTTTAAGCGAGTTTCCTTACTAGCCTCAGTTCCATTAACTTGGCTCGTGAAAATAACTAAAAACAGTGAAAATAGGCCTTGTCGTATTGCCGTCATTTAAAACTGACTTCCGTGTTGAACATTAAACGTAAACACCTTTAATTTATTTATCGTCATCAAATAGCACGCGAATTTAACTGGTAGTGATAAAAATTCCATACAAGACAAACATATAGCAATTAATATACTAATGCTTTTGCTTACTATTGAAAGTATTAAGCTTTGAATTTACATGATAATTGTAAAAAAAGTTTACAAATAAAATTCTTTGCCTATAATCGTCGTTGAGCTGCTAAAGCTCGACAAGGGCAAACCCAGTGAAAACTGGAGACGCAAAGTTACCGATCTAAGGGGAAACCTATGATAGCGGGACTGCCAGATTTAGATATAGTGGGGGCTTGTCTTTATTGAACAGCCAGCCATCATAACCCTCGGTAACTTTGCGTGCCTTTCCTTTGTCATCTTATTTTTCGTTTTTATCTTTCAATATGAGCGCTTTACGCTCCTCAATATATTCCGTAATAATAATTTCAAGCATAGATAGCGGCATAGAACCATTTTTCAAGACTTGATCATGAAAGTCACGTAAATCAAAATCCTCCCCTAAACTTTCTTCAGCCATGGCACGTAGTCGCTTAATAGTCAGCTCACCCATTTTGTATGAGAGCGCCTGCCCAGGCCAAGAAATATAGCGGTCAATTTCAGTTTTAACATTATGTAATGACAGGGCGGTGTTATTAGCTAAAAAGTCCATTGCTTGCTGACGACTCCAACCTTGTGCATGCATGCCAGTATCAACAACTAGGCGTGCAGCGCGCCACATCTCATATGTTAGACGACCAAAATCGCTGTATGGGTCTTGGTAAAAACCAGCCTCAATTCCTAAATATTCAGAATATAAACCCCAGCCTTCACCAAAAGCTGAGATATAGGTGCGATTTCTAAACTTAGGTACATTCTTCATTTCACGCGCTAGTGAGCCTTGTAAATGATGACCAGGAACGGCTTCATGCAAAGTAAGCGCTTCTAATACATATAATGGTCGACGATCTAAGCGATAAGTATTTACCCAATAATTACCAGGTTGGTCATCCCTTGATGGTCCAGAATATCGGCCAGTAGTATATTTAGGCGCAATATTGGCGGGCACAGGAACTACACCATAAGGCGTTCTAGGTAAGGTTTTAAAAAGCTTAGGTAATTGCGCATCCATTTTTTTAGCAATGAATGACGCCTCTTTTAACAAACCTTCAGGACTTGTTGCATAGAATTGCTTATCAGTACGCAAAAATTGTACGAAATCAGCAAAGCTACCATCAAAACCCACCTGAGCAATAATTTGCTCCATTTCATGGCGAATACGTTTTACTTCCGCCAAACCTGTTTGATGTACTTGCTCAACCGACATAGGTAAGGTCGTATAATGCTGAAGTCTATTAAGGTAATAAGCTTCTCCATTAGGAAGTGAATTTGCCGCAATATTTACTCGAGCATTAGGCTGATAAGTATTTACCATATAATCAAAATACTTACGATAACTAGGGATAATAGATGCAGAAATTACATTAACGGCTTGTGATTGTAATTGTGTTATTAATTGCTTAGAAAAATGGTTCGGCATCTTTTTAAAAGGCTGATAATAACCACTTTGAGTTGCATCATCTTTAATAAATGCAGCAATTGATTCTTCAAATCCCTGTAAAACTACTTGTGGTTGAGTAACCCCCTCAGCTATGCCTTTATCCATCCAAGCCATTTGTTGGTCGAAATACTGAGGAAGTGCGGCAAGCCGCATTAAATAATCGCGATAATCTTGCTCAGTTTTAAAACTAACTTGCTGATTAATTCGGCTGATCCAAACATGGAAACCAGACTCAGCTGTAAGTGGCATGTAATGCTCGTTATTATTATAACTATCTAATTGATTTTTAATGGTATAAGACAATACAGAATGGTTGATTTGAGCAGAGCGACCGAGTTGCTTACTATCGATTGCCAATAAATTTTGGTAAATAACACTGAGTTTCTGATGTTGCTGAGCTAAATTTTCTGGAGACAAATCAGGCAATAAGCTATTACTGCCACCTGCAACATCTTGATTAAATGGGCTTTGTTGATCCTTAAATTGCTGATATTCACTAATAACTTGTTCTAGGCTTGGTGCTGGCGCATGTGTAAAGTTTGACTGGCAAGCTGTTAGAAAAACTAACATAGCGATAGTAGGTAGCAGTACTTTCATTAAAAATCTCATTAGTGAATGAATTAAGGCAGTGAATGGCTATTAACCATAACAAAACAATGACATTTATAAAGTATTTATTTGTTTCACACACGACAAATGCATATTTACAATTTTGTATGAGTATTTTTGCATTTATATTTGTATTAAAAGCATTTAGCTATGGCACTTTTGCGCAATTTACTAGAGAATACTAACAATAGAAGGTTAACTCAGTAAGGTGTAAAAAGGTTGGAATAGTGAAGTACCATGATTCCATAGTACAAGCCGAACAGAAAATGCACGCCGCCATAAAACAATTGCAGTTATGGCATATACCTGCGACGCCAATTAATTACGCTGTTAGTTACGATTACCTCAATAAAACCTCAAAAGCACTAAATAGTGCCATTGAAAAGCAACTTGCCACTGGTAAAAAACTCGATAACTTTTTTCTAGAAGAACTCTATCGCCAATATGTCTTAGGGCAAAGTGCGCTTAATGAAGATCTTATTGATGATCTAGACGATGTACTCGTCGATTTGAAAGATAATAGCCAGAAATCAAAACATTGCACAGAACGACTTGTTAGCCAGCTTGATGATAACATTTCAAACTTGAAATCATCGGATAAGCGCCAAGTATTCACTGCAATAAAACAAATACGTGACGCAGCACAACAATTTAAACTGCAACAGCAAAAACTTGCAGAGCAATTACAAGTTTCTCAACAATCAACAGACGCTTTGAGAACAGAGTTAGATGATGTTAAAAAAGAAATTTATTTAGATCCACTAACAGGTTTATATAATCGTAAAGCTATGAGTAAGCACTTAGATGTTTGGCTGTCTGATGACCCGAACAAGCAAGTAGCCGCTATTATTGTCAATATTGATCAATTTTCGACAATGAATGAGCAATTTGGTCCGTTAATAAGTGATGTATTACTCACCAAGGTCGCGAACAAAATTAGTAGTTATGTTGGAGAAAGTGGTTTACCTGTTAGATCTGCAGGTGATGAGTTTTTAATTTTACTGCCTGATGTCGAACGTAATATTGCGGGTGAAATTGCAGAGAAAATTCGGCAGGGCGTTGAAAAATTAAGATTTGTAAGTAGTAAGTCTGGTGCTCGTTTACCGCAAATGACCCTTAGCATAGGTGTTAGCGATTATAATGTTGCGACAAGTGCCAATACAATTGTTGCTCAAACACGAAAACTAATTGACAACATTGCCAGCAATATCACTAACCATGTAAATATCGCCAAAGCTTAAAAGCAATTTTACATTGGTGATTTTTCGATTTGCGCTGCTAACGCCGCAATGTTTTTTTCAGAATACACTTGAATATCATTCGCGGTTAACAATCGCGTTGTCATACCTTGCCCAACAATTTTTTTACCATTAAATGAGCCGTCATAAATAGTTGTGCTACCGCAAGACGGGCTCGACTCCTTTAATAGGGCATAACGAATATTATGTAATTGGCATAAACGTAATGCTGCCTTAGCGCCTTGCTCAAAGGCAGATGTAACATCTTCACCAAGATTAGTAAGCACCTGAATTTCAATACTATTTTGTATTTCTGCTGGCGCACGAGGCGTTGATAAACCGCCAGACAATTCAGGACAAATAACAACAAGCCTTTGTTCAAGATGCCAACGTTGAATAACACTTTCGGTTAACAAGTTGTCTGCGCCGTCATATCTCACTCTATTGCCTAAAAAACAGCTACTAATTAATATTTTTTCCACAGTTATCGCTCAAATAAAATTAACTTTTTCGTTACCCTACCACTGCTGGTAATAATCGTTGTTGAACGAATATTAAACCACGGCTATCTAGCTCTGTTGCACATTCAAACCAACATGACTGACTATATTCTTCAAAAGTTAAGTTTAACTGCGCGTCTTCGCAGTCTAAACGGGTACATTGTAGATCAGCACCTAATATTTGCTCGGTCACCGTTGCAGATGTCAATGAAATCAACTTTTCACTAAGCTGCGCACATTCATCTATCGACCAATCTTGGCTAAACTGCACTTGCAATATACGCTGATCAATTAAAGTTACTGACGATATTTCGTTTGTATTCTGGTTTTGCATAGTAATTTAATGTTCCGAATAGGTTATTTTATTGACCAAAACTTGTGCTAGCGCAACTAAATATCAGATAATTTTATCAACTGGCACGATACCAAAAAAAGCAAGGACAATTGGCTACTTTTTACATATAATCAAGTAAGGATCCTTTAAAATTCTTTATCAAAGAGAGATAATATTTATGAAAAAACTTACTTTAGCTGTTGCTGCTACTGTTATGATGGCTTCACCTGTTTTCGCTGGCGACGCAGCTGCCGGTAAAGCTAAATCAGGTATGTGTGCCGCATGTCACGGTGCTGCAGGTATTTCTGCTGTTCCTATGTATCCTAACCTTGCTGGCCAAAAAGAAGCATACTTAGCTAAGCAATTAAAAGATTTTAAATCGGGTAGCCGTAAAGATCCAGTAATGGCACCAATGGCAATGGCATTATCTGACGAAGATGTTGCAAACATTGCAGCATACTACGCAAGCCTTAAGTAAAGTTAAGTGATAGACGATTATTAAGATTGTCTCTTTCATACTTTCGTGCATATCTAGGTTTCGCTAATACGTGAGCACAACCTGATGTACGATCTCTAAAAAAAGCGCAATTAGCGCTTTTTTTGTCTTTAATTTCCTAACTACTGTGCTGCTTAATAAGTGATAGAAAGGGTTCACCATAACGCGCAAGCTTAGTATCTCCGATACCGCTAATATTAAGCATTTGCGAAGAGCTCATCGGCTTAACTCGTGCTAATTCAGCTAATGTCGCATCATTAAATACGATAAATGGCGCAATATCTTCTAGCTCAGCAATCTCTTTGCGTAGTGACCTTAACTTAGAGAATAAAGCTCGGTCGTATACTTTTCCTTGTTTATTTCGCTGCCAGTAACTTGCTTTTTGTAGTCGAGGAGCTGCAAGCATTAATGGCTCTTGCCCTTTTAAAACATCGCCAGCAGCTTGTGTTAAGCACAAATTTGATTGTTCAGCGATATCTTGTTGTAAGTAGCCCAAGTGAATAAGTTGTCGAATAATCGAAAACCAATAACCCGGAGTTTTATCTTTGCCAATACCAAAGGTTGACACTTTATCATGCTCAAACTGACGTACTTTTTCGTTGCTATCTGCACGTAATACGGCAATTACATGTTCAATATCACCACTCTGTGCGATTCTATAAACACATGACAAAACCTTTTGGGCCGCTTGTGTGGCGTCAAATTGGCTAGGTGGATCTAAACAAATATCGCAATTGCCACAGCCTTTTTCAGTAAACTCTGCAAAATAGTTAAGGACAACACGGCGTCGGCAAGTTTGTGCATCTACAAAACCTCGCATCGCTTGAAATCTTTGCATTTCAACATTCACGCGTTGTTCATTTTCACCTTCAGCAATACGTTTACTGATACGTTCCACATCTTTATCATCATGTAAAAATAATGCTTCGGCGGGTAAGCCATCTCGGCCAGCACGACCAATTTCCTGATAATACGATTCTAACGTTCTTGGTGGTTCATAATGAATAACATAACGGACATTAGACTTATTGATACCTAAACCGAATGCTACAGTCGCAACAACAACTTGCACGTCGTCTTTTGCAAATTTATCTTGAATAATATTGCGAATTTCGGCCTCTAAGCCCGCATGATAAGCCGCGCAATTAACACCTGAGCTCGCTAATGATTTTGCGAGTTTTTCAACTTGCCAACGACTATTACAATAAATAATGCCACATTCATCTTTGCGCTTTTTAACATAACCCAAAATTTGTTGCTCACCCTGATATTTTTCGGCCAAGGTAAAGCGAATATTGGGTCGGTCAAAACTATCAAGGTGAATATAAGGATCATTTAAGGCAAGCTGCTGCAAGATATCACGTCGAGTAGTTACATCGGCCGTGGCTGTTAAGGCCATTAATGGCACATTGGGAAAGTGTTGTTTTAATAAGTGCAGTTGAGTATAAGCCGGCCTAAAGTCATGTCCCCACTGAGAAATACAATGCGCTTCATCAATGGCAAATAAGCTAATATTTAACTGCGACAAGCCTTGAATAAAGTAATAATTTTTTAAACGTTCAGGCGCAACATATAGCAATTTAATTTCACCTTGACCTAAACGTTGAAAAATATCGTTTATTGTTTCAGTGCTTAATGACGAATTGACATACGCTGCAGAGATACCTTGCCTGATCAAACCATCCACTTGGTCTTTCATTAAAGCAATTAATGGTGAGATAACAATAGAGACGCCTGACATTATTGTGGCCGGTAATTGATAACACATCGACTTACCGCCACCGGTCGGCATTAATACTAGACTATCTCTGCCCTGTAGTGCCTGTTGAATAATTTCTTCTTGTCCGGGGCGAAACGCTTGATAGCCGAAATGATGCTTCAAGGCTTCAGTCAATGTTGTGGATGATGTCGCGTGCAACAGATAATCTTCGCTAGGTTAAATCAGCCGCCATTTTAACCCAGTCGCTGCTATGTGCAGAGAATTATTTTCATAATCTCAATAAATATTGTTATTCTTTAATCTCATCCGACCAGAAGGAGATATCATGACAAAGGAAGAATCATTTCAACAAATAGCACATTATTGGAACCAAGCTATGCCATTCAATAAGCTATTGGGGCTAGAAATAACACGCTTTAATGCTCAAGAATCAGCCGTTAGCATTAATTGGCACGATAAACTTATTGGTAATCCGGAACAAAAGATTCTTCATAGTGGTGTTACGGCATCGGCACTTGATCTTGCTGGTGGCGTAGTCGCAGCAGCTAATATTTTAATGCAACTACCAACGCTAACACCGGAAGTAATATCGCAGAGCCTTAGCCGTTTAAGTACTATTGACTTACGTACTGATTTTCTCAGACCAGGCCGCGGCGAGCTTTTTGTTGCAACAGCAAAAATCATCCGAAGTGGCAATAAAGTCGCGGTTGCCCGAATGGAAATGCATAATGAGCAAGGGGATCATATTGCCTTTGGTACTGGTACCTATATGGTGGGCTAATTAACATTGATGCTTCCTCAACGTGATTAATGATATCATTGCACTTCATTGAATATCACCAGCGCAAATTATTATCTCATGTCAACTACGCAACAAACGGCCCTACGTGGCGGAATTATCAGTGCCATAAGCGCCTATACTATGTGGGGCATAGCGCCGCTTTATTTTAAACTTATTCAGCACATAGGCGCCGATGAGATTCTTGTTCATCGCGTGGTTTGGTCAACACTATTACTTTTATTAGTAGTTATTATTTCTAGGAAATGGCGTAGTTTTGTCAGCGTTATTAGCCAACCTAGCATGGTAATACGTTTGACGATATCAGCAGCGTTTTTAGGTGTTAACTGGTTTATGTTTATTTGGGCCGTTAATAACGACCATCTGTTAGACGCGAGTTTAGGCTATTACATTAATCCGTTATTTAGTGTCGCTTTGGGTGTTGTTTTTCTCGGTGAGCGCTTACGACCTTGGCAAATATTTGCAGTAATTTTAGCGCTTATTGGCGTGCTTATTCAGCTAGTAATGATTGGCTCATTACCCATTGTCTCACTTGCATTAGCAGGCACATTTGGTATTTATGGCTTATTGCGGAAAAAAATGCATGTTGATTCTTTTGTGGGATTATTAATTGAATCATTAATGATGCTGCCAATCGCAATTGTGTACTGGCTACTATTTCTCGAAACCTCTACTAGTAATATTTTAAACAATACCTGGTCGCTAAATACCACATTAATATGTGCAGGTATTGTTACTACAGCACCATTACTGTGCTTTACTGCTGCCGCTAAACGCATGACACTTTCTGCCTTAGGTTTCTTCCAATATATTGGCCCAAGTATTATGTTTGTATTAGCGACATTTTATTATCAAGAACCACTTTATTTTGCCAAACTTGTTACTTTTGCCTGTATTTGGACCGCACTAGCAATTTTCAGCATTGACTCAATTAAGGCACGAAAAAATTCAAGAAAAGTAGCTACAAGTTAAAACAGATAACCTTTCAAATAAAAAAAGCAGTGAAACTCACTGCTTTTTTCTATCTAGAATTAACTATCGTATACGCGCTTTCCAGAGAAATGTTTATTCCTCAGTCGCGCCAACAATACTAACTTGGTTACGACCATTTTCTTTTGCATAGTATAACGCGCCATCGGCAACACTCATTTGCTTAGCAAGTTGCTCTTCACTATTAAACACCACACCTAAGCTCACCGAAAAACTAATGTGCTGTTGCTCAAATGATATTTGCGCTACAGAAATGGTACGACGAAAATCGTCCAAACGATTATACAGCTGATCTTCATCGATTCCTGAGATAACAACAGCAAACTCTTCACCACCTAATCGGGCAATAATGCCATTACCGAAATGCTTGCGCATATAAAGGGCAAGTACTTTTAGAATATGATCACCGGCGTCATGGCCATGATTGTCATTTACACGTTTAAAGAAATCAATATCAAGCATAGCAAGCGCATAAGGTGTTTTATTGGCGGTAAATTCAGCTATAGCGGCTTGTGCATCGCGAATAAAGGCACGTCGATTCGGCAATTCGGTTAAGTAATCAGTATTAGCTGCTTTTTGAATTTGCTCAATATTGTTCAAACTTTCAATATTTTGGGTAATTCGACAATAAAACTCTTCCGGGCAAAATGGCTTACGTAAGAAGTCATCGGCACCATTTTTAATAAATCGAGCAGAATGTACGCCATTACTGGCCCCTGAAATCCCAATAATAGCAAGTTGCTCGCGACTATAGAGTTTACGAATTTCATTGGTCAACTCAATACCGTCCATTACCGGCATTTCAAGGTCGGTAATCACCATTTTAATATCATTGTGCTGTGCTAACACCTCTAACGCTCGCTGACCATTTTCAGCAACATAAACATTAAAGTTACGACGTTTCAATAATTCAACAACATGGTTTCGCGCCGACGATGAATCATCAACCACCAAAATACCATTACCTTGGTTAGTTAACTGCCAATGTAAAATGCGCTTTAAATACAAAAATGCTTGGCTGTTTTCTTTTGGAATATAATCAATAACGGGTTGGGATAAAATTTTCTGACGAGTTTCATCGTCCATTTTTCCTGTCATTACTACACCAGGAATACCATGCGATAAAATACATGGGATCGCTTCACCATCGGTAGCATCAGGTAATGCATAATCGATAGTCGCAGCGAAAAATTCATTTTCACCACCTTGTAATATCGCTTCAACTTCCGCTAAGCTCGCCGCCACTGTAACTTGATAATTTAGTGCTTCACCAATTTGTTTAATAACACGAGCTATCGGGCGACTATCTTCCACTACCAATAATTTTTTTGACATAACCAATCCATTTCCTCGAAATCTATTTATATCGCTTCTAAATTAGCATAGGCAACAACCAACCATTTGCTGCCTACATCTGCAAAATTTACTTGAATACGACTTTGCGCACCACTGCCTTCATAATTTAACACAACCCCATCACCAAATTTCTTATGACGAACATTTTGACCTAACTTAAAGCCTGTGCTCTCAAAAGTTTCTAAAGTAATGGTTGATGAAAATCGTCCCGTAGTTTTCGGACGACTCACTTGATTTTGCATACGAATTTCTTCAGTACACTTGTCAGGTAGTTCTTTAAGAAAACGGCTTGGCTTGTGATATTTTTCTTGGCCATATAAACGACGACTTTCGGCATGACACAAGTACAGTTTTTCCATAGCACGTGTCATACCAACGTAACACAAGCGACGCTCTTCTTCTAAGCGGCTTATATCTTCTACCGATTGCTGCGAAGGGAACATACCTTCTTCTAAACCGGCAATAAAAACTAAAGGAAACTCCAAACCTTTGGCTGAGTGCATAGTCATTAATTGCACCGCAGCTTCGTAATCATCTGCTTGTGATTCGCCAGATTCCAATGCAGCATGGGTTAAAAACGCCGTTAATTCACTTTGTTCTTCTTCTAACTCAGGATCAACCTCAAAGGTTTGACAAGCGGTAACTAATTCATTTAAGTTTTCAATTCTCGCCTCTGCACGCTCGCCTTTTTCCGCTTGATACATAGCTTTCAAACCGGAATGTTGAATAACAAAATTGGCTTGCTGATCTAAGTTCAAATTACATGAATCATCTTCTAGTTGATCAATTAAATGAATGAACTGTTGAATAACCTTAGCGCTACGCCCTTTAAGTTGTTCATTTTGCATCATATGTTGGCACGCTTGCCACAAAGTACACTCTAAACTGCGCGCCGCATCGCGCACTAAACTTAAGGTTTGATTACCTATACCTCGAGCCGGCGTATTAATAATACGTTCAAATGCCGCATCGTCATCACGATTATTTAATAATCGTAAATACGCCAAAGCGTCTTTAATTTCCTGACGTTCGAAAAATCGCAGGCCACCATAAATTCGATAAGGTAATTGGGCTTGAATTAGCGCTTCTTCCATTAATCGCGATTGCGCATTACTACGATACAAAATAGCAACATCATCAAGCGAGCCATCATTTTTTTGCCAATCGGCAATACGACCTGCAATGAATCGTGCCTCGTCAATTTCATTAAAGGCAGTATAAATAGAAATTTTTTCACCCGCATCACCATCGGTCCATAAATCCTTACCTAGGCGATTATTGTTATTACCAATTAATTGGTTTGCGGCAGTTAGTATATTGGCAGTCGAACGATAATTTTGCTCAAGTTTAATGGTTTTTGCGCCATCAAAATCTTTTAAGAATCGTTGAATATTCTCAATTTTTGCACCACGCCAGCCATAGATAGATTGATCATCATCACCCACAATCATGACATTACCGCTTTTCTGGCCGAGCATATTTAACCAAGCATATTGAATGGCGTTGGTATCTTGAAACTCGTCAACAAGTAGGTGTGAAAAACGCTGTTGATAGTGTTGTAGCAATTCAGGGTTATTCAACCAAAGCTCATGGGCTCTTAGCAATAATTCCGCAAAGTCTACTAAGCCGGCACGATCACAGGTATCTTGATAAACACGATAAACCTTAACAAACATTTCTTCAGTAACATCGAACTGAGTATCAATATGCTGAGGACGCAAGCCCTCATCTTTTTTACCATTGATATACCAAAGAAATTGTTTCGCTGGCCAGCGTTTTTCATCAAGCTCTAATGAGCGCACAATACGCTTAATTAACCGTAATTGATCATCAGAATCTAATACTTGAAAACTTTGCGGTAATTTCGCTTCCTGGAAGTGCATGCGCAACAAACGATGCGCTAAACCATGGAAAGTGCCAACCCACATGCCATGAACATTACCATCAACAGTTTGCTCAACGCGAGCACGCATTTCTGCAGCGGCTTTGTTGGTAAAAGTTACCGCTAAAATACTATGAGGAGAGGCTTGTTCAACTTTCATCAACCAAGCAATGCGCTGCACTAAAACTCGTGTTTTACCACTGCCCGCACCGGCAAGCACCAACATATTTTGTAAGGGTGCGGCCACAACATCACGTTGCTTATCATTTAGCGAATCAAGTAATTCAGAAACGTCCATAACAGGTAAAAATTAATAACAAAAATATGGCGCTATCATAGCAAGCTCAGCACTTTATTAATAACGCTATTGATAATTATATTGTTATCTCCAATATAGCTTCGACATTAACAATGAAAACTAGAGCCTTGTATTATAAAAAGTTTAGTTAAAATTTAGCGCGGCGGCTTAAAGCTATATGTAAACTTGATACTGCAGAGGTTTACTTAGAATTCACTTTAGCCAACAACTTCTGTCAATTGCTCAACGTTATCAAGCATTAAGGTGGGTATGATTTTTAATGGCTTACCAACAGAATATTTATTTAACCAGGCTGTTTGACAACCAGCATTAACGCCGCCCAAAACGTCATTTTTACCACAATCACCAACGTGTAATAGCTGTTGAGCACTAATATTCAATGCCACACAGGTTTTATTGAACATATCGGCATCTGGCTTTAAGCGGTTTTCAATTGAAGCATGAAAGTGGTGCGTAAAATACTGGGAGATACCAATTTTATCGGTATCAACATTACCATTGGTAATAGCAACTAATGGTTTTTTACTTTTAAGATAAGCGAGAAAATCATGGGTAGCTTGAGGTAAAGTAAAATTACTACGTTGCTCAACAAAATAAGCTAAGGCTGCGTCAGCAACTTCCGTTGCAGCATTACTATTTAGCCCTAACGCTTGCGCCCCTAAAAAATAACTTTTTTGACGCAATAAACCAACATCGTGTTTTAGCCTAGGCCAACGTGAAATAGCTTGCTGACGATATGGAAACCAAAAACGAAAGTTATAAATATTTTTCGTGGTATCGATACCAAAGTCTGACAACACCCGAGCAAAGTAGCTAACCATTTTTTTGTCGGTCGCTAACATTATCGGGTGATTACTATACAAGGTATCGTCCAAATCAAAGCTAATAGCCTGAAACGGTAATAAGCGACGATAAAATCTCATTAAATTTACTTAGTAAAGTTGCTGATGAAGTAATTTAGCCACCAACTTTTTAAATTGGTTAAGTAGCAAAGTATCCATTCTTGGATCAAAATGCTCGGCATCACGGCTACTAATTGCTAAAAAGCCAATATCTTGATCATGGTGCGTTAGTCGTACTAATACTACAGAACCTTGCGTTGGTTCAGCAAAAATCAGCTCTTGTTCACTTTGCTGTAAACGGCCAAAGTAATAGCCATCTTTGCTTAATTTACTTTCAACAATTTCACTACAGTCCGAGTCAACAATAGAATTATGTTCAACCTTAGTTGGTTTAGCTAGCCATAGTTTTAACGCGTCTAATGATAATAATTGCGTCGTAGCTAAGTGCAAACAATCCAAGAGTTCTTCAGCGGTTGAACAATCTAATAATCGTAAGTACAAGTCACTGTAAAGAGCGAATAATTGCTCATTTTGATTAGCGATCACCATTAATTGAGTGATCTCTTCTTCTAGGTTATGAATTTTTTGTCGCTGTTGTGACAATTGGCGCTCAACTAAAGAAACTACGCCACGCTGATGATCAGGTAAGCGTAAGCCCGTGACAAACTCGGCTTGGCGATTAAAAAATTCAGGGTGATCTTGTAAATAAGTCACCACCAATTCATCGGTTAAACTAATATCGTTCGATATCATCTCAGCTGCACTAGATGATAGAGGTTCTTTTGATTGCATAGATTTATTTTTATCTTGTGTCATAAATTAATTTGCCCGTCGAATACATGAACCGCCGGACCTGTCATTTTCACTGAGTTACCTGGCCCTTTCCAATAAATTTTTAATTGGCCGCCAGGCAAGTCGACTAAAACTTGTCGATTAAGTTTCTTTTGCATTTGCCCAATAACAACTGCAGCACAAGCACCACTGCCACAAGCAAGGGTCTCTGCAGCACCGCGTTCGTATACTCGTAGTTTGATATATTCCATCGAAACCACTTCCATAAAACTCACATTTGCTTGTTTTGGAAAACGTTCATGATGCGATAAAGCCTTACCAAGCTGCTCAACCGGCGCTTGTTTAACATCATCAACAGTGAGTACACAATGCGGATTACCTAACGATACAACACCACACAATACGGTTTCTTCTTCACTGCGCAGTATGTATGTGCCCTCGGCTTTTTGAGCGGTAAAAGGGATTTTATTTGGTTCAAATTGCGGCACTGGCATATTGACGGATACATTACCGTCACGTTCAATAAATAATGTCATTTTGCCCGATTGGGTGGAAACTCTAATTTTGTTTTTATTGGTTAGATTCTTTAACCGTACAAACTTAGCAAAGCAACGAGCACCATTGCCACACTGACCCACTTCACTACCATCAGCATTGAAAATACGATAGTGAAAATCTAAATCAGGATCATACGGCGGCTCAACCACCAATACTTGATCGAAGCCAACACCAAAATTTCTGTCCGCTAATTGCTTAATTTGTTCATTCGACAAATAAACATTTTGCGTGACATTATCAAGCACCAGAAAGTCATTACCTAAGCCGTGCATTTTAGAAAAATTTACTAACATTACTATTTATTCTCACACCATCACGGTAATAAGTGTTCACCTTGCCACAGTTGGCTGTAGGTTTCACGTTGTCGAATCAAGTGGCTCTTATCGCCATCAACCATCACTTCTGCTGCTCGTGGTCGACTGTTATAATTTGAACTCATGGTAAACCCGTAAGCACCAGCACTTCGCACTGCCAATAAATCACCGGCCTCAATTGCTAAATTACGTTCTTTACCTAAAAAATCACCGGTTTCACAAATCGGTCCAACTACGTCATATTGAGCTTCAGTAATATCACTACGTTGTTCTACGGGAATAATTGCTTGCCAAGCTTGATATAAAGAAGGACGAATGAGGTCATTCATTGCCGCGTCAACGATTGCAAAATTTCTATCTTCGCTGGTTTTTATATATTCTACTTCCGTCACTAATATGCCGGCATTTGCCATAACTGCACGGCCTGGCTCATAAATTAAGCTTAGTTTACGGCCAGCAAGTTTGTCAGCAATAGCTTTAGCATATTCATTTGGGTGCGGTGGTTGTTCATTATCATAACAAACACCTAAACCACCACCGACATCAATATGTGAAATTGAAATATCTTGCGCGTCGAGTATATCAATCAACTTCAAGACGCGATCTAAAGCATCTAAAAATGGCAGTATTTCTGTTAATTGAGAACCAATATGACAATCAACTCCTTGAATATTCACGTGCGATAAAGACGCGGCATAAGCGTATAGTTCAGGCGCTTTATCAATACTGATACCAAATTTATTTTCTTTTAAGCCAGTAGAAATATAAGGATGTGTGCCGGCATCAACATCAGGGTTAACACGTAGTGATATTGGCGCGGCTAAATCTAGGTTTTTAGCAACATCTTGAATACGATCTAGCTCTGCAGCCGACTCAACATTAAAACAGTAAATGCCTAAGTCGAGTGCAAAAGCAATTTCATCCGACGTTTTCCCCACACCAGAAAAAACTACCTTTTTAGGGTCGCCTCCGGCTTCCAGTACGCGTAATAGCTCGCCCTTTGAAACAATGTCAAAGCCTGAGCCTAAGCGCGCCATCACATTAAGTACGGCAATATTACTATTGGCTTTAACCGCATAGCACACCAAATGCTGGCGATCGCCTGCAGCTTGATCAAAGGCATGCCAATGTCGCTCAATAGTCGCTCTAGAATAAACGTAAAGCGGCGTGCCGTATTCTTTTGCTAATGCAGGTACCGAACATTGTTCAGCAAACAAGGTTTTTTGTTTACGATTGAAAAAGTCCAAGGAACTATTCCTACTATTTTATACTCGTTTAATAAATAATACCGCTGCTAATATCTTTGCTATGTGCGCTAATTAATTAGTCAGCTTAGTATTTTCACTGTTTTTATTGGTTTCATCGTTTGTTTTAGACGAGTTTTCTTGCTGTTGCTCGGGAGTTTGGTATAAAGGTCCTTTAATACCGCAGCCGGATATTGTGGCTAAACTAAGCAAACTGATGAAAATAATTGCAATTTGTTTACGCATAATTGATTTATTCGATTTTTTTCCCATGATAGACGTTTTATAATCCCATGACCAATAATTACCAAGCAAAGATTAAACAATCATAACACTTAGGTAAAAAGGAATAGTTAATGAATGATAGTCAATACAATTTAGCCGCCGATGATATCTTATTAGCAGTAGAAGAAGCCATTGAAGACTGTGGCTGCGATATCGATTATGAAGGGGTTGGTGGTTTACTCACGCTAACCTTCAAGAATGCGACTAAAATCATCATTAACAAACAAGCACCATTACACGAAATATGGGTAGCAACGAAATTTAATGGTCACCACTTTCACTTTGAAAATGATCAGTGGCTTGATAAGCGTGGCGGCGATGAACTATGGCAGTTTCTATCTGACGCAGTAAGTAAACAAGCAGAAGAAACCATTGTCCTGTCTGCACAATAAATAAGGTAACCGAAATGACTCAACAAACAGTTCGTATTGCAACGCGAAAAAGTGCCTTAGCACTATGGCAAGCAGAGTACGTGAAAGCGCAACTTGAGCACTTTCATCCAGGTATTAACGTGGAATTAGTCCCTATGACCACCAAAGGTGACATTATTCTTGATACTCCACTTGCTAAAGTTGGTGGTAAAGGACTATTTGTTAAAGAACTTGAAGTGGCAATGTTAGAAAACCGCGCCGATATTGCCGTACACTCAATGAAAGATGTACCGGTAGAGTTTCCGGAAGGCTTAGGCTTAGAAATTATTTGTCCGCGTGAAGATCCTCGTGACGCTTTCGTTTCAAATACCATTGCAAGTTTCGCAGATTTACCACAAGGCGCCATTGTTGGTACCTCAAGCTTACGTCGCCAATGCCAAATTAAAGCATTACGTCCTGATTTAGATATTCGTGATTTACGCGGTAATGTAAATACTCGCCTTAAGAAACTAGATAACGGCGAATATGACGCGATTATTTTAGCGGCAGCTGGTCTTATTCGTTTAGAAATGCCTGAGCGTATTCGTGAATTTATTGCTCCAGAAGTTATGCTACCGGCAAATGGTCAAGGTGCAGTCGGTATTGAGTGCCGAACTGACGATAACACCATTAAAAACCTACTTGCGCCACTGGGCTGTGATGAAACACGCATTCGCGTACTCGCAGAACGAGCCATGAACAGAGCACTTGAAGGCGGTTGCCAGGTACCAATTGGCAGCTACGCCATTATTGAAAATAACGAAGTCTATTTACGCGGTTTAGTAGGTGCGGTTGATGGCAGCGAAATTTTAACCAGTGAAGTACGCGGTAAAACTGCCGATGCCGAACAGCTTGGTAACGATCTGGCAACAACATTATTAGCAGATGGCGCCGATAAAATTCTTCGCCAGGTTTATGACCAACAATAAGATTAATATTTTAATTTCGCGCCCAGAACCTGCTGGGCGTGAGCTCCAACAACACCTTGAAAGTCAGGGTATTGCAAGTCATTGTCAGCCTTTTTTTGATTATCAAGCTAAAGATACACTCGAACAACTTACAAACTTACAACACCAGTTAGCGGCGCCTATCATTATTTTTGTCAGTGTCGCCTCAGTTGAGTTTGCTGAAAAACTTATGCCTATTGCGCAATGGCCAGTATCAGATGTTATTGCAGTAGGAAGTGCCACACAGCAAAAACTCAAAACGGTAAATGTCTCAGCAAGCATACCTGAGCAACACGACAGTGAAGGGCTATTAGCCTTACCACGACTAAATAATATTAATACCAAAGACGTTATTATTATTCGCGGTGATGGTGGACGAGAATTAATTGCCGAAACACTAACGGCTCGTGGTGCCAATGTTCATTATTTTGAAAGTTATCGACGTGTTTGGCGAAATTTCCCTGTTAGTGTCATCAAATCATGGCAACAACAGCAGATAAATTGTATCTTAGTTACCAGTAACGCTTTATTGGAATTCATAGTAAACTTAGTTAAAGATTCAGACAGTTACTGGCAAGATGATTGTATTTGGTTAGTGGCAAGCAAGCGCATTGCTAAAAACGCCGAAAAATTAGGGCTAAAGCGGGTTATTAACGCTGATGGTGCTAATAAACACGCTATCTCTCAAGCACTGTCTTTGGCGTTATTTTGAGAATATAAAATTATAGTGCTCTCAATGAGCAATTAGTTAGAAAGGCAAGCACCTGCGCCAACATGTAAGATAGGATCAGTCATGAGCGATAAAAATCAGCCCAAGCAAGAAAATAGTAACCAAGACAATAAGACTACCTCGAGTAGTTCTAGCGCTGAGCGTTCGGAAAATCAGCAAGACCTATCTGCATCGATAAATTTAACAACAACCAAAAGTAATAAAACACCAGAAAACAAAGCCGATACCGACATCAAAAAAACAAAAGTATCTACTACTGCAAAAACCAATGATAAGAGTAAAACACCTGTGAATAAATCATCTGCGGCTTCTTCAGCAAAAACTTCCGCAACTATAGCAGCTGAAAAACCAAATAAACTATCAAAAACGGCAGTATTGGCATTGCTGCTTGCTTTGCTGGCAATTGCTGCCAGCGTTGGGCATTATTTTTGGGCAGAGCAACAAAAAATACAGTTTACAAAACAATTAAATACTGAGTTTCAAAAACAACTGCAATTAAACCAAACACAGATTTCACAGCAACTTCAGCAACAAAATCAGCAAAGCAGTGCGCAGTTAAAAGCCATAGAAAAAAGCATTCAACACGATACACTGAACAATATCTCTGAGCAGCAGCAAGAGCTCGCTAAAGTTAAACGACAAATGGCAAGTTTAAATCAGAATCAACCAAGTGATTGGTTATTACACGAAGCCGAGTATTTAATTCGTATCGCATCACGCACCTTATGGTTAGAAAAAGACACCACAGCAGCAATAGGCCTGCTAAATGACGCAGAGCAACGTATTCAAGAGCTTAATGATCCGCAATATTTACCATTACGCCAAACGATTCAACAGGACATTACTAGCCTGCAACTGTTACCAAAATTAGACACCGATGAAGTGATCCTGAAATTGATGGCGCTTGAACAGCAGGTTCAAACATTACCTTTAACAAAAGTAGAAATGGCTAAAGATGAGAGTGATCCTGCAAAAAATGAGATATCTAACAGCACTAGCGATTGGAAAGATAACTTATTAAAAGTATGGCAAAAATTTATTAATGATTATATTACTGTTCGAAGACGCACGGGCCATGTAGAGCCACTAATGTCTCCAAGCTTTCAACAAAATTTACGTGAGAATTTTAGTTTAAAATTGCAGAACGCAATATGGAGTGCACGTAAGGCAGAGTCAGATATTTTTATAGCGTCACTAAATGATATTCAATCTTGGTTAATAAGCTACTTTGATATAGAAAGCGAAGTTAATAAAAATTTTAATGAGGCCATTATAAGCCTTAAGACAAAAAATATTACTTTCGAATATTCAAACGACTTAAAGTCATTATCGGTAATACGAGAGAGTATACGCGAGTTAACTCAACCGAAAAAAATAAAAGCAGATTCATCTAATAGAAGCACCCAACAAATAAATGAACCTATACCTACGGAAGTTGAAAACAATCCAGATTCAGCTGAGGGTTCAAAATGAAACGTGGACTTTTAATAATACTCGGAATACTTATTGCCATAGCCATTATGATTTCTGTTGCACCAACACTAATTGAAGATCCTGGCTATATCCTTATTTCTACTGGTGACGTAATACTCGAATCGACAGTTGTCGCAATGTTTATTCGACTAATTATATTGTTCATCGTTTTATCACTACTTTTAAAGCTTCTCAAGGGTGGTATTAACTTCAGCTTTGCTGCTTGGAATAAAGTGGCCTTTGCTAGCCGTCGCCGTGCATTACGCGATTTAAACAAAGGTATTGCGGCTTATGTATTAGGCGACTACAAACAAGCTGAGCATTTATTGGCAAAGTCGGCTGATGCATCATCATTAGAGCATATTGCTTATTTAGTTGCTGCTGATGCCGCGCAAAAACAATCGTTAAAACCTAACACCGAACACTATTTAACATTACTAGAAAAAAGTAGTGACACGTTAAAAGCGGCAGGTTTGGAAGCCATTTTAATTAAAATTAAATTACTGATCGGTCAGCAAAATTATCAACAGGCACGTGAGGTTATTGATCAACATCACAAGCATATTGGCCATGATGCTCGTTTATTGTCATTAGAAATAGAACTAAGCTTAATCGAAAAGCGCTTTGACTACGTTATTAAGCAATTGAGTGCGGCAAAGAAACAAAAAACGATTACTTCAACAACCATTACTCAGTGGCAGAACATTGCATTCTATGGCGCTTTTAATCAGCAGATAGCACAACATGACAACAATGCATTAACTCAATACTGGCAACAATTGCCGAGAAAAACTAAACAAGTTGATGTCATTGTTCTAGCTTATTGTCAGGTATTAGCCGAAAACAATATTCACCAACCCTTAGCAAAAATACTATTACCGGTAATTAAGAAAGGGGCTGATATCAAGTTGTTAAAAGCAATAAGAAGCTTACCAATTACACAAGCTGATGACTTAATTTCTGCTGCGCAAAAGCATTTACATAATGACCCACACAATGCCCTTTGGCTGTCACTTGTTGCACATTTTGCAGTATTTTCTCAACAATGGCCTTTAGCTGAAAAAGCGTTTAATACTTTGGTTAACCTTGAAGGCACACCTTACGACAACGTGGATTTATTGGCCTTTTCCGAAGTGTTAGAACATCAAAATCAACTAGAAAAAGCTAATCAAGTTTTACGTAAAATTCATACATAAACACGAATATAATCGTTACCACTTGCTACCACAAAATGATAAAAACCCTATTTAATAAAAGCCTTTTAGGCTGCTATTAAATAGGACTCTTGTCCTTTGTGTTTTTGCTTACGCTGATACGAGCCCTTTCCTTTTTTAGCATTAATAACTTGTTGCTTATACAGTCGAGAAGTGACCACTGCTGCTAGAAAGTTATCCTTTATAATTCCTCGCCCTAATTCGCATTCAGCATTGTTTCGCTGAACTTTATTTTTTTTAGCCATAAAGCTAGTTCCTTTTTAAATTATTACTTTAGTTAATGGAGAATAAATATCAATATTCACTCTCAAAACGCATTATATCTTAAGCAACCAAATATGCGTAATATATAAACACTCATGAAAATTATTCAGTTTGCAATTACCTTATGAAGTCGCCTGCTCTGAGACCAGAAAAAACGATTAAAATAAAAGCTATAGCTCGACATCACGGCATGTTTATCACCTTAATGGGCTTTATTGCTTTATTGCTAGTGACTCTTTTATCTAGCTATTTTTGGCAGCAAGCGCGCTTTCCGTTAATGTTCATGCTCTTAACTAGTGGTGTCGCTATATTTATTGGTTTACTAAAATTAGCCGAACCTCAACACAGTTTAATTCTTAATACTGAAGATATAAGCTTTTATCACCGTCATGGCAAATGGCAACTTTCATGGCATCAAATACATAACGTACATAGCGTAACAAATACGGTCGGTGTAACTAGAGAGGAGTTAAACTATGTCGGTTTAAAGTTGCCTTGTATCGATGTGCTGGTAAATAATATTTCTTTACGCCTTGCGAATCGACTGATTCATGAACAAAAGCCCTTAATTCAATATGCCATTAAGCATAATTTAATCACTTTCGAGCAAGGCATAATAAACTTTGAGCCTTTCCGATTGAAGAATGGAGAGGTTATTAAAGGACCTTTAGCAGCATTTTTACATCACTGTGAAATATTACATCAGACATATGGCGCACACATATTTATTGCAGCCAATAACCTAAATAGTCCAGTTAATAACTTTGTAGTTTTAGCAAATGACTACTTAAATAATGCTAAAGAAAAAGTGGGATATTTATAGATCTAACCTGGCCTATAGATAATGCACATCATATTGAATTTATTAGATATCTATATGCCAGTAACTTATTTTGAACATCGACGTTTTTTCACATCGGTTCGATTACTTCGTACTATTCATTCTGAAAATAAAAAAGCTGAGCACTAGGTGCTCAGCTTTATAAAATGTCTGATAAAATATTGTAATTAAATAAACGCAAAGGCATCAGCAAACATATGTTCCACTAACGCGCCTTTTGCTACGAAATCTTGACGCACAGCACCAACCATTTCAAAGCGCCCCGCTAAGTAGATATCAAAATCAGCTAAATTATCAATATCGTTCATGACCGCTTTATGCACCATACCTAACTTACCGTTCCAATCATCATGCGGTGTTTCGATGACCGGAATAAACTTACCATTAGCCAATTGCTTGATCATGGCAGCAGTTTCTTCTAATTCGTAACAAGCACTTGGATCACGTAAGCCCCAGTAAACAATAACTTCACGCTGTGAATTTTTATTCACTAAGTGTTCAAACATTGATTTTATATACGAAAATCCTGTGCCACCGGCAATAAGCAATAACGGACGTTCGCTACTTTCACGCAATTGTGCATTACCAAACGGCATTTCAATAGTTACTTCAGTATTGGCTTTAATACGCTCAATGACCTGCATTGGGTAACTATCCGAACCAAAGGCACCTATTTGCAATTCTATTAACTCTGCTCCAGGTGCACTAGCAATAGAAAATGGTCGCTTGTCTTCATCACTCATAACAAAGTTTAGATATTGTCCGGCAGCAAAATCAACCGCTTGATTTGGCTTTAACAGCACTTTATAAACATACTCTGTTAACGGCGTTATTGCCGCTACCTGACATGTAATCTCATTCATTAATTATTACCTTATGACTACTTTATGGCAAAAAGTAGGTGTTTAACTTATCTAATTTAAAATATTTAGTTCATGCCAAATATCATCTACTTGGTCTTTAACTGATTGTGTCATTTCAATGGGTTCACCCCATTCTCGGTCAGTTTCGCCAGGCCATTTATTAGTGGCATCCATACCCATTTTAGAACCTAACCCTGAAACAGGAGAAGCAAAATCTAAATAATCTATCGGCGTATTTTCTATTAATACAGTATCACGGCTTGGATCCATACGAGTGGTCATTGCCCAAATCACATCTTTCCAATCACGCGCATTGACGTCATCATCACAAACAATAACAAATTTGGTATACATAAATTGACGCAAGAATGACCATACGCCCATCATCACCCGTTTCGCATGACCAGCATATTGCTTTTTAATGGTTACAACCGCTAAACGGTATGAACAGCCTTCCGGCGGTAAATAGAAATCTTGAATTTCTGGAAACTGCTTTTGCAAAATAGGTACAAACACTTCATTTAATGCCACACCTAAAATAGCGGGCTCATCAGGTGGGCGGCCAGTATAAGTACTGTGATAAATAGGCTCTTTACGATGAGTAATGTGTGTAACAGTAAATACTGGGAAGTCATCAACTTCATTATAATAACCGGTATGATCACCGTATGGACCTTCAGGTGCTAACTCTTCTGGGTCAATGTAACCTTCTAAAACAATTTCAGCGCTAGCAGGTACTTCCAATTCGTTGCTAATACATTTTGCCACTTCGGTTTTACTTCCACGTAGCAAGCCAGCAAAAGCATACTCAGATAGCGTATCAGGAACCGGGGTTACTGCGCCCAAAATAGTGGCAGGATCAGCTCCCAACGCCACGGCAACTGGATACTTCTCCCCTGGAAATGCTTTTTTAAATTCTTGAAAGTCTAATGCGCCGCCACGATGTGATAACCATCGCATTATCACTTTATTACGACCCAAAAGTTGATTACGATAAATACCTAAATTCTGTCGTTCCTTGTGTGGGCCTTTCGTTACTGTTAAACCCCAAGTAATGAGTGGTGCAACATCACCTGGCCAACATTTTTGAATAGGTAATTTAGTTAAATCAACATCATCACCTTCAATAACAACTTGCTGGCAAACTGGCTTCTTGACCACTTTAACAGGCATATTTAGCACTTGCTTATAAAGCGGCAACTTATCCATAGCATCGCGAAAGCCTTTTGGTGGTTCAGGCTCTTTTAATGTCGCTAACAACTTGCCAACATCACGTAAGGCGCTAACATTTTCTTGACCCATGGCAAGTGCAACACGTTCAGGGGTACCAAACAAGTTAGTTAAAACAGGCATACCATGCGGATTACCATCTTTATCAACTGGGTTCTCAAATAATAATGCGGGACCTTCTTGGCGCAGAGTACGATCACTGATTTCTGTCATAGTTAAATCAGTAGAAATAGGCTGACTAATACGTTTTAACTGGCCTAAATTCTCAAGTTGATCGATAAAATCTCTTAAATCACTGTATTTCATAATCGATATAGACTAAAAATTTTTCATGCATTATAACGGTAACAAGCCAAAGAACGCTAATACCAATTAATATCATTCTTTAATCAGTAATATTCATTTAACTAAAGCGCCAGCAATGCTTTTCGTTTTTTCATCACTTGTTGATATGCACTATGAACCTTCTCAACGATATGATCGCTACTAAGCCTACTAAATGCCATAAATAAATCAATTGACGAAATATCTAGCTTATACAAAGGTTTTAGCGCCTCGCAATTAAAAGCATATTGCAGGCATATCGCCTGAAAACTTGATTGGTTCGCTGGTAATAAGTCAATTCGCTTCTGCGCAAATAAATGGAAATTTTGTGTGCCTTGTACAACGGTTGTTAAATTTTTAAAGCCATTAGCTCTTAAATGCTGATCAACAGCACTATCTCTTACTGTACCGATACGATAGTTCTTTAAAGCTGCTATTGGTGTACTAAAACCAATATTTGCGTCAACCGCACCGTACAAATAGTAATCTAATGCCATGATACGCCCAATCCATTTGAAATGTTTTTCTCGTGCAGGAGTTCTAGCTAATGAGTAAATAAGCACATTAGGCTCTGTTCTTGCTAAATAATAAGCCCTAGCCCAAGGTAACACTTCAATATCGTATTTAAGGTTAGCGGTAATTAACACTTGTTCCACGAGCTTTGTCGCTGGGCCGGTAATTACTCCATTTTCAATATACTGCACGGGAAAGGTGTCTTCTGTTACCACTTTGATGTGAATATCTACTTGCTCTTCAAATGCTAGCGCGCGATAGCTAACAAGTGATATCAATAGACAAAAAACAGCAGCACAACGCATAAATGGTCTTTGCATGATTAAAATAACAGCATATGATTAAAAAAATGCGCATACTACACTATTAACTTTAATTTGTCGTATAATTTTTATACAAGTTCATTTACAACTTAGAAAATCATTATCAAGGATTCGTTTTAATGAAAAAAGCACTTTATACACTGTTTGTTTTCTTTTTAGTGCCAAATATCGCACATGCAAACTGTAGTGATGAAAACTATCAAGCATTCGATTTTTGGCTAGGAAAATGGCATGTAACAAGCTCAGCCGATAATATCACCCGCTTTAATACCATAAATAAAGTTAATAATGGCTGCACAATTATAGAAGAATATAGTTCGCCAAGTGGCTATGTTGGAAAAAGCCTTAATATTTACGATAAACAAACCAAGCAATGGCATCAAACTTGGACAGATAGCTCAGGTTTACTGCTACAATTGCAAGGTGGTATCGAGAAAGGTTCAATGGTGATGACAGGAGAAACCATAGGGCAAAACCAAGAAGTAGTAATAAATAAAATAAGTTGGACGCCGCATAAAGATGGTACCGTTCAGCAACATTGGCAATTTAGCCAAGATAATGGCAAAACTTGGCAAACAGCCTTTGATGGCCTTTATACAAAAAACATCGAAAAATAATATTATCAGACATAAAAAATGCCAGCATATTTGCTGGCATTTTTATGTTAACAACTAAGTCTATTGACGTTTCATTGAATCAAAAAACTCATTATTCGTTTTCGTCATCGCAAGTTTATCAATCATAAACTCCATCGCATCAATTTCACCCATTTCATGAACAATCTTGCGTAAAATCCACATTTTTTGTAATTCATCAGGCTTAGTTAACAACTCTTCACGACGAGTACCACTGCGGTTAAAGTGAATAGCTGGGAATACACGTTTTTCAGCGATCTTACGAGAAAGGTGTAATTCCATATTACCTGTACCTTTAAATTCTTCGTAAATAACTTCATCCATTTTAGAGCCAGTTTCAACTAACGCCGTAGCAATAATAGTTAAGCTGCCACCTTCTTCAATATTACGAGCGGCACCGAAGAAACGTTTTGGACGATGTAAAGCATTAGCATCAACACCACCAGTTAAGATTTTACCAGACGATGGAATAACCGTGTTATATGCACGCGCTAAACGAGTGATTGAATCAAGTAGAATCACTACGTCTTTTTTGTGTTCAACTAAACGCTTGGCTTTTTCAATGACCATTTCAGCAACTTGCACATGACGATTTGCTGGCTCATCAAATGTTGAAGCAACTACTTCACCTTTAACTAAGCGCTGCATCTCTGTAACTTCTTCCGGACGCTCATCGATAAGCAAAACCATTAACTCTGCTTCAGGATGATTATGAGCAATACTTTGCGCAATATTCTGTAGCAATAGCGTTTTACCAGCTTTTGGCGGAGCAACAATCAAACCACGTTGACCTTTACCAATTGGCGACGCTAAATCTAGAACACGTGCTGTAATATCTTCTGTCGAGCCATTACCACGTTCCATGGTAATACGATCAGTTGGATGAATCGGCGTTAAGTTTTCAAAAAGGATTTTATTACGAGAGTTTTCTGGGCGGTCAAAGTTTACTTCTGTAACTTTTAGCAGGGCAAAATAACGTTCGCCTTTCTTAGGTGCTCTAATCTTGCCATGAATAGTGTCACCGGTACGCATACTAAAGCGTCGAATCTGGCTTGGAGACACATAAATATCATCAGGACCCGCTAAATACGATGAGTCTGCCGAACGCAAAAAACCAAAGCCGTCTTGCAGTATTTCTAAAACACCACCACCGAAAATGTCGTTGTCATTTTCAGCATGCTTTTTAAGAATTGCAAAAATAATGTCTTGTTTACGTGTTCTTGCTAGGTCTTCTAGCTGCATAGATTCAGCTAGTTTAACCAATTCATTGATGGTTTTTTCTTTAAGTTCGGTAAGATTCATAGTGGAGGTTTCTTAAACTATTTAGGTTGTTATGCTGTGCCGTTTGGCAATTTAGAATGTTTGAGTATGATTTTTGAAATGTTATTTTCTTTCGAATGTTAAACTTAGCACTAAAAACAAAACAGGTAAAGGATCACATGCTTGATCTTTGACTAAAAAACAAAAAGGCCCGAAAATCGGACCTTTTTATTACAAGTTGTTATCAATAAACTCTTTAAGTTGAGTTTTAGATAGGGCGCCAACTTTAGTATCTGCAACTACGCCATCTTTAAATAGTAACAAGGTAGGAATACCACGAATACCATACTTAGGCGGAGTATTTGAATTTTGGTCAATGTTTAATTTACCAACAGTCACCTTGTCAGCGTATTCTTCAGCAACGTCGTTTAACAACGGCGCGATCATTTTACATGGACCACACCACTCAGCCCAGAAATCAACTAGAACAAGGCCTGATGCATTGATCACATCAGAGTCAAAACTATCATCAGTTAACTGAACAATTTTATCGCTCATTTATATCTCCATTAATGGTGGCACTATGCCAATTGGTTAAGATTATACCTTCATCATCTTGAATTACCAACAATCATATATAACAGTTATGGGCATTTAATTTCAAAATCAACTAATAGTGTCAATATAACAATGAAATTCACTAATTCTCGTTTCTATTAAATAGCGTAACCTGTTAAGCTAGCGGTATGAAAAAAACACACTTAACTGAAATAAAGTTCTCGGAACTTAAGCTCGAGCCAACAGTAGTTACTGG
>OJBI01000043.1_pt1 | contig 45376 bp, 40 predicted proteins | sample 1590541 | NCBI WGS metagenome assembly OJBI01 (sample SAMN05416871, study PRJEB24817) | seawater metagenome | isolation source: Sea water | place: Canada:Atlantic | collected 2013-11 | reverse complement strand
CGTTGTTTTTCCGGACTGCCACTTTTTACACTGAACTCCATGAGGTCTCCTAATTTGACTCAAATGCGTATATTTTATTGAAAATATACTATTTAGCTTGCTAAAAACAGTAAATAATCGCTAAGCTTACTTTTAAATGTATTCGGCTAAAGGCTATAATTATAGCTGGATTGCACAGCATTACCCGTTAAGCTTACATTTAATTTATTGCTAAAAATGACAAGTTTACTGAAAAAATGCCGGCATGTCAGAAAAAAACCATGTTTTAAAGAAAGTTTTTATAGGATCACTGTGTGATTATATTTCGTTATTTGCTTAAAGAAGTTGCTAAAACCCAAATTGCGGTATTTCTCGTTATTATGACGATATTTATCAGTAATAAATTTGTTCGTGTACTAGATGATGCCTCAGAAGGTGGTATTCCAGGGCATTTAGTAATGACATTTATTGCGCTAAAAGTACCTGATCTTGCTGGTATGATTTTACCACTAAGTTTTTTCCTTGGTGTATTACTTGCGTACGGACGAATTTACGCTGAAAATGAAATGACTGTTTTGCATGCTTGTGGTGTCAGCGAATGGTATGTGGTGAGAGTAACGCTGATTTTAGGTGTAGTTACAGCACTGATCACTGGCATGTTTACTTTGTATTTATCACCAATGGCTAATGAATATGAGTATCAAATTAAAGAGCAAATAGCGGCAGACTCAGGCTTAAGTTCATTAATTGCAGGTCGCTTTCAAACCACAGGCAATAAGAAAGCAGTAGTATTTATTCATGATAAAAACCGTGAAGATAATACCTTTGAAAAAGTTTTTGTGGCGCAATTACCTGATAAAGATAAATCAACTAGAAGTGTTATCGACTCAAGCTTAGTGTACGCACAAAACGGGCAAGTTGTAGAAGATGAATCAGGAACACAACGATTGATTTTGTCTGAAGGGACACGTTACCAAAATGATATTGAGAATAAGCTATTTCGCCAAGTAGCGTTTGATAAATACTATATTCAAATTCAAGACCAAAAAGTTGCTCATAAACGACGTAAGTTAAGTGCTATCCCCAGTGCTGAGCTGTTTCAAGAAGATACACCCGAAGCTAGCGCAGAGAGCCAGTGGCGCATTGCATTTCCATTGGCCTGTATAATTATGACCTTAGTGGCAGTGCCGTTAAGTGTGGTGAATCCACGTCAAGGTAAGTTTGGTAAAATGTTACCGGCAATATTATTATTTTTAAGTTACTTCTTATTGTTAACAGCAATTCGCTCGGGTATTGAAAAGGGCACGGTTCCGCAATTAATTGGGCTATGGCCAGTACATTTAATTGTTTTGATATTAGGTTCTAGTTTGCTGGTGAAAAGTAGGAAAAGTGGTCGAAAATTAAAATCACTACTTCCAAAAAAAGCTAACAAGGCGGCCGTGTAATGCGTATTTTAGATCTTTATATTGGCCGTATTATTGCCTCAACGACCTTTATTACTTTAGCGGTTTTTGTCAGCTTAAGTGGCATTATAAAATTTGTTGAACAAATGAAATCTGTTGGCAAGGGGAATTATGATCTTGCGCATGCAGCGCTTTACGTGCTTTATGCTATTCCACAAGATGTTTCGTTATTTTTCCCAATGTCGGCATTGATTGGTGGCTTAATAGGTATGGGCATGATGGCAACTAACAGCGAGTTGGTTGTTATGCAAGCCGCTGGCTTGTCACGTCTTGATATTATTAAATCTGTTATGAAGTCCGCATTATTACTCATTATTGTTAGTATGGCGGTAGGTGAATGGCTAGCGCCACAAGGTGAAGCGGCTGCTAGGCAAGTACGTGCACAAGCTATTTCTGGTGGTAGTTTAATTTCTTCTACCGGAGGAACTTGGGCGAAAGATGGTGATTTTTTTGTCCATATTGGTGAAGTACAAGATCAGGGCTCGTTAAAAGAAATTCAAATTTATCGTTTTGATGAGCAATTAAAGTTATCCAGCTGGGTATCAGCAAACAGTGCTGTTTATCAAAAAGATGCCTGGCAATTGCGTGATGTCGTAGAAACAACAATAACTGAGAAAAAAGTAATCAAAGAAAGTCAGCCATTAATGTCGTGGACCTCAACATTAACACCTGACAAGTTAGGTGTGGTAACGGTAAAACCTGAATCGCTTTCATTACGTGGATTAAATGACTACTTGGACTACCTTGAAGCCAATAAACAAGATCCCAGCCGATACTTATTAGCATTTTGGCGTAAAATAGCCCAGCCAATTACCCTAGCCGTGATGTTATTGGTAGCACTATCATTCATCTTTGGTCCATTACGCTCTGTATCAATGGGCGCAAGAATTATGATGGGGGTCGCAACTGGTATATTGTTTTTCATTGTCAATGAAGTATTAGGTTCATTAAGCTTAGTTTACCAATTACCTGCTATTTTGGGCGCCTTTATGCCTAGTGTTATATTTGTTTCCGTTGCGTTATATTTTTTGAAAAAACGCGCCAGCTAATTACGCTGTAAGCTCCCAAGTAGCCTAATACTATTTGGGAGATAAAGCTCTACAACCTGCCTCGATTTGCCTCTAAAGTGAGCAGTACCACCTCGGTATTTGTCAAACGGTCTTGTAAACTTAGTTTATTTTTACGATCAAACAGAACTGCAAAATTTCCTAAGCCCAATAAAGTGGGTAGTAAACGCTTTGCACCCGTTTTTTTACTAATGCGAGTACCGTCTTGATTTTGCACACGTAAACGCCAAGCTTTCATACCTAATGTTTGACCACTTTTTGACCAAAACCAAACAAAGAATAAGCCGACCCAGGCAAGCTTCCAAAATTCATTAGGCCAAAGTAACCAATGAGTATTGGTAATGGTGTCGCTTAAATGCTGATAACCTTGAAGATCAAAAACACCAAAATGCACGAATAAAGAAATCAGTAAAAATGAAGCGGCACCTGCGGTCATATAAACAGCAATGGCAATTAAACCATCGTAGAGCCATGAGGCTATGCGGCGGCGAAATCCTGCACGAGGAAATGTTTCATGAGTAGTAGATGACATAAGTATTTCACTGAAAAAATTTGCGCTAGTGTAGCAAAACACATATAAAAGTATATGTGAGATGTGATATTTCATAGATTATAACGATGCTCAATCACAGCTAGGCTTATAGTTTAATCACAAATAAGACTGATAGATTAATAAACAGGGAGGTTTAATAATGACCATTTTTTCCCGACACGGTACGTTGGATATTGTCATAGAAGACAACTTAATTCTGATTGAGGCACAAGGCCCATGGAATATTGAGTATTTGGATTATTTACATGAGCAATTACGGATCGCCGTATCAAAAGTTGATATCAATAACTATGCAATACTGATTACGCCTAAAGGCGAGGCTATTAGTGTTGAAGCTGGTCTTGAATATCATTTAAATTTTATTCGCCAAGGCAATACAAAAGCTGTGGCATTGAATCTTGCGCATTGCACGACAGCACTATTAACAGAAAGTCTATTTACGAAATTATATCGTGCTGCTGGTATTAAACACGCCTTCTTTGATAACAACTTCGATGCTCGCCAGTGGCTAGAAGCAGAGCTAAAGCCAGTAAGTTCATTAGTAATGTGAATAAATAAACATCAGTTGCACTATTATCAAGGAAAAACTATTGCTTAGCCTGAGTTTTTTCGTATAATGCCTGCCTCTTCAATGATGTTTCACATTAGCGAAGTCACTGTGTCGCCGGAGTGGTGGAATTGGTAGACACGACGGATTCAAAATCCGTTGCTTTCGAGCGTGACGGTTCAAGTCCGTCCTCCGGTACCATTTCAATATATTATTAAAAATATTGAAATACTAAACCAGCTTAGCGCTGGTTTTTTTGTGCCTGAAATTTAATTAGATATTAGTTATCAGCTTCAATTTCTTCATCTCTTATCGACAGCGACCATTAAGTGAATATAAAGCTAATTAGTTTAATAGGTATCTAAACCTTAATGACGTTAACTGCGACTTATTGTAGGGTGCTGCTTATGATTTGGTTAGTTTTAAAGTGAACCGCTTGTAATTAATCATATATCTTAGTTGTAATGTTATGTGCTAGTTGTCGGCTTAGAAGGGCTTTAACTAGTGTTTTGTATTATCACTAGAGTAGAGCTAACTGATTAATATTAATAATTTGTTAATTTTTAACACTTTTATTAACAGCTTAATTTTGTATACTTAAGGTGAATTACAAATAAATGAGTTGCGAACTTAACGTTATTAGTAACTTTGGTGTTTTATAATGCTTAATATCAAGGAAGGGCATTGGAAGAGTTTTTAGCGCAATTAAAGCAGCGACAAGTATTTAAAGTCGCGACAATATATGCTGTTTCTGCTTGGCCTTTAATTCAAATTGCCGACCTCGCTGTACCTGCGCTTGGCCTACCCGATAGTGTTATGACTTTATTACTGAAAATTTTTATTTTTGGTTTCCCTGTTAGCTTAATTTTTGCGTGGTTATTTAACTTTACTAGTCGCGGCATAGTGCGAGCAGAAGAGTCTGAATCGCCAGTAGATGAAAGCCGTAAACAAGTTAATTTAAGAACTACGCTGACTGTAGCTGGGAGTTTAGCCTTAGCGCTGGCGGTGACACTGCTTAGCCAAGTATTTTTTTCGACACCAGACGTTGTACTTGAAGCATCGTCTAAGCCTGCACCTCCTAGCAATAAATTATTATCAAAAACAGTAGATGAAAATGGTAAAGAGTCCATCGCCATTTTGCCTTTTGTTGCCTTAAGTTCCGACCCTGAGGATGAATATTTTGCTGATGGCATGGTTGAAGAGTTATTGAATTTATTAGCAAAAAATTCTGAACTACAAGTCGCGGCACGTACTTCGTCATTCGCTTATAAAAATGTTACCAAGAAAACGATTCCAGAAATTGGCCGAGAATTAGGTGTTAAAACAATTTTAGAAGGGAGCATAAGAAAAAATGATACAACTAATAAAATTAGAGTCACGGCGCAGTTAATTAATGTTGAGTCGGGTGAGCATATTTGGTCTGAAACTTATGACCGCGAATATCGCGATGTTTTTCAAATCCAAGATGAAATAGCTAATGCCGTGGTTGATAAATTAAAGCTCACACTATTAGGTCAAAAAACAAATAAAAATCATGAGAAAGGCACACATAGTATTGACGCTATGGTTGCTTACGGTAAAGGCCAAAACGAACTTTCACATCGTACAGCAGCATCATTAACCAAAGCTTTAATCCATTTTAAGACAGCTATTGAAGCTGATGCTGAATATGCACGAGCTTATGTTGGTGTTGCTAATGCAAATATTTTATTAGCACTTTATGGCACATTGGCTGAAGACGAGGCGACTAGAAGTGCTGAGGCAGCAATAGAAAAAGCTTTAGCGTTAGCGCCAGAGCTTGCTGATGCCCATGCGTCAAAAGGCTTATTACTAAGTGGTATTGATGATGCAAAAGCGGAGCTGTCGTTTAAAAAAGCGATTGCTTTAAACCCTAATTATGCCATGACCTATATGTGGTACGGATCTTTGTTTCGAAATCGTGGTGATATCTCTTCTGCTCACCAACTTTTTGAACAAGCTTTTGAGTTAGATCCTCAGTCTCCGGTGGCCGCGTATAATGTTGCTTGGTGTTATTACCAAGAGGGGAGCGAAGGTAAAGCAATGGCTTTATTTTCACAAATTATAGCCAATGATCCGTATTATCCTGGTGCATATAATTTAGCTGGCGATATTCTAAAAACTCGCGGTAGGCTCGACGAGTCGTTGGAAATGTATGAGAGAGCATTACAAGTCGATGCTGGCAATAAAAGTGCGATTAAAGGCTTATTATGGGCTAATATGGACTTGAACAACCAGAGTGATACAGAGCAATGGTTTGCTTATTTGAGTACGCATGCAAACCTATTTTCTGAGGCTGAAATCATTTTTCTGCAAGCGCGATTTTCTGCCAGTAAAGGCGATACTGAACAGGCAATGTCATTGCTTGAACAAGTCAATTTTGATGACTCAAGACCTGCAATGAACTTTTATATTACTGGCGAAGTAGCGTATTACAAGGAAAATTATGCACAGGCAGTGACTGCGTATGAGAAATTACAAAGCACCCAAGTAGAGCATAACAATTTCTTTTACCACATGCTTGATGGTCAAGCCGTATTACATTTATCGTTCGCATACCAGCAAATTGAGCAACTTGAAAAAGCTAAGGTATTAATTGCTGATTATGAAGAATATTTACTGCAACTAATTTCAAATAGTAATAATAATCCAGAAGTTTTTTATAATATGACGTTAGTAAAGGCGTTGCAAAATGATGAAAATGAAGCGTTTAGTTTTTTTCAAAGTGCTATAGATGCTGGTTGGGTTCAAGCTTGGAAAGTAGGCGTTGAACCGATATTAGCAGACATTGCAACAACGCAGCGTTTCAGTCAAATGTTAGGTGGAGTTGATGCTCGCCTTGAAAATATGAAATCTCGAGTAAAAGAGCAAGGTAGCTTTTTGCTGGTTGAAAATTAGAATTGTTAATCCTCTATTTAAATATATGGCTAGTTACATTTTTATACTTTAAAACTCAAAATAGCCCTTTCTTTATTTAATTAACTACTCAAAAACAAATAATTTTTTGCTCATATGCTAATTAATTCTTACTTAGCTAACTTTGTTATTACATTTGCATATCTGCTCCATTCATTCTATTACTTCCTTATTTAACAATAGATTAACGAAAATTTAATATTTTTCAATTGACGAAACTTAAGTGGTTGGTGGTTTTAGGTCGTTAAGAAAACTTGACTGGATATATTGTATACAATATAAAATGATTGTGTTTAAAAAATACACGCTGATTTTTTCTTAATTTTTAAATGGTTATAGCACACCACTTGATTATTAATTAGAGCCCTCGGCGTAATAAATCTAATAAATAATAAAACGCACAATAAATTTGAAGGGAAGTAAAATGAAACTAACGAGTCTATTCTTAGCGGTATCAGCAACTTTTGCTGCTGAAGCAACAATAGTTAATAATGAAATCCGAATGGCACATGATCATAAGCCTAGTACTTTAACTGAGGTCGAAGTTGATATTCGCGAGCAAGACGTGAGTGCACGCGACTTAAGTAAACCTGTTATGTCAATTGATCAAACATTGGAAGAAAGCTTTTCGTTTAGTCCGAGTATGAATCAAGCTGCGGTAAATGCATGTATTACTACAACTGATCTCGCAGCGGTATCTGGGATGGAACGCGCTAACCGAATGAAGTCAGAAACTCAATATCAGTGTTATGAAGATAACATTTGGTCTACTGAGTCAGTGAATATGCAGGCACTTTTTAAAGAAAGTGCCATGATTGATATTGCCAACGAAGCAGCGATACTTGCTAAGGCTTACGATGGCAGCTCTTCAAATAATCTACGTTATTTCTTAACTTATTTACGAGCTGGTCGTTGGACACAAGAGCTGTCTGCTAATACGGCAATTATTGGTAATTACAGTTCGGCGGTTAATGCAGCAATTGTTAATTTTTTGAACGAATTAGCTGCTAATCAGCATTATTATAGCACTGATGAAACTCATGCTTTTTTAGCGAAAGAAGCTATGATTTTGATGTATACCACTGATGTCACAGATCGTTATCGTTATTTGCCGCAAGTAATTGGTTTATTGGAGCGTTATCAAAAGGAATGGGGAGCAAATGCTCAAAACTGGTTTACTAAATCATTAATTTATATATATCGTGCAAAAGACGATGCCGAGTTTATTAATGCCGTTCAAGCTGACCAAAAACTAATTAATGCTATGGATCAGTTTCTGAAAAACAACACTTCAATGGTTGGTCATGCACAGGAAGCACAATTCAACGACGTTGCTTCAGAGTTTGGTCGAATGCTTAAATATACAGGTCTAACTCGTACGCAAGCACAAAATGATATCAGAGATTTTTTAACGCGGACAAGCATGACAGGTATGACGTCAAAGTCTTGGTTTAAAGTAATTAATCAAGTTAATTATTATGAGCCGAATAATTGCAGCTTTTACAATACATGTAATTACAAAGCAGAGTTAGAAGCTACAATTTTGCCTATTACACACTCTTGTAGTGCTACGTTAAGAATTCGCGCGCAAGAGTTAAGCAATGCGCAACTTGCAGAAGTTTGTAATGAACTCGCAGTGCGAGAAAGTTACTTTCATGAAAAATTAAACACGAATAACACGCCTGTTGCAGATGATAATAACTCAACATTAGAACTCGTTATTTATAACAATACTGATCAATATAAGCGTTTTTCTTACAATATATTCGGTAATAGTGTTGATAACGGTGGCCAATATTTAGAAGGTAACCCATCGATTGTTGGCAATATTCCACGTTTTTTTGCACATGAAGCGGCATGGTTGTTACCCGAATTTAAAGTATGGAATTTAAACCACGAGTATGTGCATTATTTAGATGGCAGGTTCAATACTTATGGCAGCTTTAGAGATTTTAATGCCCATGACTCTGTGTGGTGGGGTGAAGGTATAGCAGAGTATATTGCAAAGAAAAATTTTGATGATGAAGCTATTGCTGAAGCTCGTAAGAATACTTATAAATTAAGCGAATTATTTCGCACTAATTACGATGACCATGATTCCACGCGTATTTATAAATGGGGTTATCTAGCCGTACGTTTTATGTTTGAAGAGCAATCGGGATATGTTGACAACATTTTGTCAGAGCTTAGAGTCGGCGACTTTACGGGTTACAACACCATTTTGGATAATATAGGTATAAGTTTAGATACTCAATTTGCTACTTGGTTACAAACGGTAGAAAGTACAGAGGATGCTACTGTTGAACCTGATGACAATGTACTAACTAATGGTCAAACGATAACGATTAACTCCGATGGCGCAGAGAAACCAACTTACAGCTTTGATATTCCCGTGAATGCCAGCGATCTGGTTATTCAATCATCCGGCGGTACTGGGGATGTTGATCTTTATGTGAAAGCTGGTAGTGAAGCAACATTAAACAACTGGGATTATCGACCTTATAAAGGCGGGAATAATGAAACCGTTAATGTTGCAACTCCTCAGCAGGGCATTTGGTACGTAATGGGCAATCCTTACGGAAATCGAGTATTTGACAATGTAAGTTTAACAGCGAGTTGGACACTTGATGACGGGACAGGCAGCGGTGGAGCAGGCAATACTAATGTATGTGAAACTCAATCAGCAATTACCCGAGGTAATTTAGAAGATAATCGAGCTGTGTGTTTAGGTAGCCAAACTGTTTATATGGCTATTTACGTTGCTAGTGGGCAAAATTCATTAACAATCTCTACACAAGGTGGTGTTGGCGATGCCAGTATTTACCAATCAGCGGCAGGCTGGCCTAGTAGCAATAATTATCAAAACAGTGCAGTTACCACTGGCGTTAGCGAGGAAAATTTAATCATTAACAACCCTAGTTCTGGTTGGCACTACTTGATGGTAACAGGACAAGGAACCGGCACACAGCTAATTGCTGATTATGAATAATGACCTAGATAAGCTTTATCAAATTTTAAAAGGCATATGGTAAAAGTTAAAGACTCAAGATATTTGTTTTGAGTCTTTTCTAATTTATCTATTCTAGCGTTTAAAATTGCTATGCATAAAAAACCTACTAACCTCTAGGTAGAAAGCCACATGGAGGTTGGAAAACTTGGGTGATAGGCAATTACGAAAGTGACGGCAGAATTTCTCAACAAAAACGTCAAAATTTGAATTGTTGTCAATATTGCAAATCAAATCTTCTCTCACCTCTCTCATCAAAATCAATAGCTAAAGTTATTAGTATGCTATGTCTAATATGTTGTTCTGACGGTTTGCTAACTCACTATTAGCATTTGTACCTCGCGTAGTTGAGGTAATCAAAATGAAGTGTGGTTTAAGGAAATTTGTTGGTTTAGCAATTTAAGGATATTGATTATGACACCAGAATATATTGTAGTTCATACTGCCGCTTTTAATGGTAATAATTGTGACCGAGATATGATTGACCGATGGCACAAAGATCGAAATTGGTCAGGCATTGGTTATCACTTTGTCATTATAAATAATAAACACAATAGTAAAGCTGATGGCACGGTTGAAAATGGTCGTCCAACCAATAAGACTGGCGCTCATGCTCTTGGTTTAAATAGTCGTTCGCTGGGAATTTGCTGTATCGGTCATGGCGATATTAATGACTTTACACCGGCGCAATATGAAAGCTTATATCGACTCGTTGGAAAATTAATGTCGGAGTTTTTTATTCCTGTGAGCAAGGTTATTGGGCATAGGGAATTAAACATACTCGCCGACAACGAGATCATATCTTCTCGTTATCGTACAAGTAAGTCATGTCCGGGCAAAAAAATTGATATGGATTTTATTCGTGAGCAGATCTCTAGCTCTGTGAGTCATACCGATGTTGAAAGTTCGCAAGTTACTGATGAAACTCGATTGGCAATGACAAACGCCATTGCCGTATTGCAGCAATATCGAGCACAGTTTCCAAATGCTCAAGACGAACTGGATGAGTTTATTCATCACCCTGAAGTTATCGCGATGACCCAGTAATCAGACTCTAGGTTAACTCGAAACTAATTTTTGCAATGCCTTGACGGCTGTAATAGGTTGCTCAGCCTCTGTTATTGCTGTTACCACGGCAATACTGCTGACGCCTGTTTGCCATACTTGCGGTAGCCGTGCTTCGTTAATTCCGCCAATTGCGACAACGGGAATATCGCTTGATAACGCCAATATATGTTGTAAATTTTCTATTCCTTGAATTTGCCCTGTCATATCTTTAGTTTTGGTAGGAAATATTGCCCCAATAGCAAGGTAAGAAGGCTGTAGCTGCTTTGCCAATAAGAATTCATAACAGCCGTGGGTACTGATCCCTAATCGTAACCCCGCCTTTGCAATCGCTTGCAAATCAGCGTTGGCTAAATCTTCTTGGCCAATATGAACACCGTATGCGTGATATTTGATTGCTAACTGCCAGTGGTCATTAATAAACAGTCGACAATTGTAATCGCGAGCTAATGCCACTGCTTTTTCAATAATGGGCTCTAGCTCTGTATCTGACATGTTCTTGATACGTAACTGAATAATTTTAAAATTTAGTGGTAGTAGGCGCTCTAGCCATTCGAGTGAATCAATAACTGGATATAATCCGAGTCTTTCTTTCGCGGTTAAACCTAAAGTAGGGAAGTTACTGCTGCTAAGTAAATTATGACTGTGTGAACTTACAACTAATGGAAAATGGCTTGGTTCATTGGGCCAGCATCCTTGTTCGAAAGCGCCATAATACCCAGCTGAAGTGTCAGTACTATTTGAAACGGTGTTATTAACATTTGCTGATAAACCTTGGTTGATAAATGCTTTTGTTAGCGTGAAGGCATCACGAAGTAAATAACCGTGTGCTAGAAAACTTGCTAAAGCCGTTGCAAAGCTACAACCTCCGCCATGGCTATCATTAGTTGCTATTTTCGCTGATTGTAATTGATACTTTTGAACTGTACCAATTGCTGATTTTTGCCAGCATACATCAATGCAGTTTGAGCTAGCTAGATTATGTCCACCTTTAATAATTACCGCGTTACAGCCTAATGCTAGTATGTTGTCAGCAGCGCTTTGGTCAGTCTTTATATCTTGCAACTCACGCAATTGTTCGGCTTCGTTAAGGTTAGGTGTAATCACATCAATTAATGGTAATAAAGGCTTGAGATCGGGTAGTAATAAAGTTGATAACTTGCCACCAACACTGGCTTGACCAACAGGGTCATAAACTGTCACTAAGTTAGTTAATTGCTTTTTAAGTTCTGATAGTAGTGCTGTCAGCCAGATAACCTGTTCGTTATTAACTAGCAAACCTATTTTTATGACTGTTGGTGGCTTATCAAAACGCAAAGCATGTACTTGTTCAGTTAATATTTTTGTTGGTGTTGAGTTAATTGAAAAAAGCTTGGTGGAATTTTGTACCGTATTAGCGGTAATTAAATGGCATACCTCGACATTTAGATTATGACCCGTTTTAATATCCGCGGCTATGCCGGCACCGCCTGAGCAATCAGCCCCCGAAATCGTCCACACAATAGGTTTTTGTTTTTTAGATGGGCTTTTAGCTTTAAATCTTGTCATTAGCTGTGCTCTGGGTGATGCCAAAATGGTAAATCTAAAGTCGGGGTACTTGGATGAGCAGTTTGACGTTCAGGCATAGTGCCAGCTATGTAAGCTGACTCACCCGCATTAATTGCTTGCGCAAAAGCTTTTGCCATCAATACAGGGTTATCTGCAAGAGCAATGGCACTGTTAAGAAGCACGGCATCAAAACCCATTTCCATAGCAAGGCAAGCATCTGACGGTTTACCAATACCGGCATCGAGTATCAACGTGGCATCAGGTAAGCGCAAGCGTATGCTGGCTAAATTATATGGATTCATTAACCCCTTACCAGTGCCAATTGGCGAAGCCCACGGCATGATTACTTGGCAGCCTAAATCATATAGGCGTTGGCAAATAACGAGATCGTCCGTGCAATAAGGTAATACTTTAAAGCCATCAGCTAATAGTTGCTCTGCGGCCGCAAGTAATTCAATTGGATCGGGCTGTAAATTATAGTCATCGCCAATAACTTCCAGCTTTATCCAGTTGGTTTGAAAGAGTTCTCGGCTCATTTTCGCTAGTGTCACGGCCTCTTTAGCACTTTTACATCCAGCCGTGTTGGGCAGGAGAAACCCTTGATTCTGTTTAACAACCTCTTGAATGTAAGTCCATATTTTTTCACCTGATTGTTCATGTGGATTTTGGCGCTTAAGTGATAACGTGACTACTTGTGAGCCGCTTGCCAGTATTGCTTGCTTCATTACCTCCGGAGAAGGATAAAGTGCCGAGCCAATCAGTAGTCGACTATCAAGGTGCCGGCCGTAAATGTTCAGTGCCATAATTTAACCTCCAACAATTGGAAATAGTACGTCAATGCTATCACTCTCTTTAACCTCAGTAGAGGTGTAATCGTCTTTGCCGATAAACTCGCCGTTGAGTGCTAGTGCAAAACTTTGTTGCTGTTTCTTTTCCGCTAATGCATGTGAGAGTACTTGCTTAATATTAATGGGTTGAGACAAATGACTTATCTCAAGCTCGGTGCCGTTTAGGTAAAATTTCATGTTATGTCTCTATGTTTTAATCAAGATAAATCATTAATTCGTTGCCACTTTGGTAATTGGTAGCAAATGTGAGTATTGGTAAGCACTTCTTACTTGGTTTGTTGGTCGCAGCAAGTGGCCTACATGCTCTTGAATTTGCGATAGCACCACCGGAGCAATTAAAAAGCCATGACGGTATAAGCCATTCACCTGTATTAAATTGCCATTCGAGATTATTTTTGGCTGATTATCATTAAAAGCAGGGCGAAGTTGACTCACATTCTGGCGAATATTAGCTTCGGCAAACCCAGGGTGAATGCTATATGCGGCACTTAATAGTTCCATCGCCGAGCGCACCGTCATTGGGTTAGTATCAGCACTTTCAATTTCAGTAGCACCAACAACAAAATGGCCTTTGCCTTTTGGTGCGATATAAAGCTGGTAGCGCGGATGCATGAGCCTGACAGGCCTAGAAATATTTACATCTGGTGCAAATAGTTGAAATAGCTCACCACGTATCGCTCGTAAGTCTTTAAGAACAGCATTATTACATTGGCTGTTGCCAGACGATAACATTGCGCCAGTGCCACGACAGTCAATCATTAAGTCAAACATCTGTGTTGACTCGATAGCACTCTCAATAGTACTTTCAATAGCATTTCCTGACTTAAAGGTTAGTTTTCCCTTCTTTGGAAGATGATCATGCTCAATACCAATCACTGTGGTTTTACAATGCCAGTTCACACCTTCTGCTAATAACTGCTGCTTTAATGCTAGTAGCAGTTTACGGTTTCCAATTTGTCCTTCTTCAGGTAAAAATAGTGCTTGTGAGAAACGGCGTGCAAGCTCAGGTTCAAGGGCTGATAGTTGTTGACGGTTTAACTGTTGTTGTTGATGTTGCCGATAATTGTTGGCCAAAAAGCGCTTTAGGCGTTGGTAATCGCCAATGTCTTGCTCATGACTAACAACTATCGCACCCGTTTGCTGAAAAAAGTTATAGCCGGACAAGCTCGCCAGTAACTCTGGCCATAGCTGTAACGAAGCAAAGCCCATAGCAACTATGTTACTTGGGCAATGCATTGCTTCGCCGAGAGGCGTTAATAAGCCTGCAGCAGCATAAGCAGCACTTTGCTGACCGTTTTTATCGTCTTTATCAAATAATGTTACTTGATAGCCTTGTCTGTTTAACGACAAAGCTACCAAGCGTCCCATTATTCCTGCGCCGATTATTGCGATGGAAGGCATTGAGTATGTTACCCGTCGCTATTTCACAGTCGCTTTTTCAACACTATGATAAATTTCACTGCCGCTGGCTTTAAATTCTTGTGATTTCTTCGCCATACCTTGCGCTGAAATGGTAACTGTTTCATCTAGCAGCTTGATTTCAATTGCTTGCTCGTTATTCTCATTGTCTAGCCCAGCGGCATAGTCGCGAACTTCTTGAGATATTTTCATTGAACAAAATTTCGGACCGCACATCGAGCAAAAGTGGGCTACTTTACCCGACTCTTGTGGCAACGTTTCATCATGATATGCACGTGCGCGTTCAGGATCTAAACCAATATTAAATTGATCATACCAACGAAATTCAAAGCGGGCCTTTGACATGGCATTATCTCGTATTTGTGCGCCAGGATGTCCCTTGGCTAAATCTCCAGCATGAGCCGCAATTTTGTAGGTCATCAAGCCTTCTTTTACGTCTTCTTTGTTTGGCAAGCCTAAGTGCTCTTTAGGTGTGACATAACAAAGCATTGCACAGCCATACCAACCAATATTTGCCGCACCAATACCTGAGGTAATATGATCATAGCCAGGAGCAATATCAGTGGTTAATGGTCCTAAAGTATAAAATGGTGCTTCGCCACAATGTTTAAGCTGCTCAGTCATATTCTTTTGTACCATATGCAATGGTACATGCCCTGGGCCTTCAATAATTGTTTGAACATCATGCTGCCAAGCAATTTTAGTTAATTCACCCAATGTTCTTAACTCTGAGAATTGAGCTTCGTCGTTAGCGTCAGCAACAGAACCAGGGCGTAAGCCATCACCTAATGAAAACGAAACATCGTAGGCTTTGAGGATTTCACAAATATCTTCAAAGTGGGTATATAAAAAATTTTCTTTGTGATGCGCTAAACACCACTTTGCCATAATTGAACCGCCGCGCGAAACTATGCCTGTAACACGGTTTGCGGTCATAGGGACATATCGCAGCAATACGCCTGCGTGAATGGTGAAGTAGTCAACACCTTGTTCTGCCTGCTCGATTAAGGTATCGCGGAAAATTTCCCATGTAAGGTCTTCGGCAATGCCGTTTACTTTTTCTAATGCTTGGTAAATTGGCACAGTGCCAATAGGTACTGGTGAATTGCGAATGATCCACTCACGTGTTTCATGAATATAGCGGCCGGTTGATAAGTCCATTACCGTGTCAGCTCCCCACTTTGTTGACCAAACAAGCTTTTCTACCTCTTCTTCAATGGAGGACGTAACCGCAGAGTTTCCGATATTCGCGTTTACCTTAATCAGAAAATTGCGACCTATGATCATCGGCTCAGATTCTGGATGATTAATGTTGGCAGGAATTATTGCTCGGCCACGGGCAACTTCGTCACGGACAAATTCAGCCGTTATTTGCTCTGGAATGCTGGCGCCAAATGATTGTCCTTGGTGCTGTTGTAGCAATATTTCATCTTTTACTTCTTGGCGTTTTAAGTTTTCACGAATTGCGATATATTCCATTTCTGGCGTGATAATGCCTTGGCGAGCATAGTGCATTTGGGTAACATTTTTCCCAGGTTTTGCTTTTCGCACTTTAGGTAAATGTTCAAAACGAATATGGTCTAAGCCTTCATCAGCTAGACGTTGTTGGCTATAGCTAGAGGTTTTTTCCGCTAAAAATTCGACATCAGCGCGGGCTTCAATCCAGTTATCACGCAAACGTGGAATACCTTTGTGAACATCTATTTCAATGTTGTCGTCAGTATAGAAACCTGAAGTATCGTATACACATAACGGGGCATTTTTTTCGTAAACCGCATTATCTTTACTGCCGCTGACTAAGGTGTCAGATAAAGATATTTCTCGCATGCCCACACGAATGTTGTGAATTTGTCCGGATACATAAACTTTTTTTGAATTTGGAAATGATTGATCAGCAACATTTTTTAAAAAATCTGCTGCTTGGTCGCGACGTTCGCGTCTAGAAATTGAACTCATGGTCTCTCACCTGTTTTTATAAATAAAAGTTAGGCGGAGCTATATTGGGGTAGTAACGAGGAGCAAAACTATTAACAATGATGATATTGCTTAAGCGTTGCCCACTTGTTCCCTTCGCAGATGTTAATCTAATCAGGTTCTACGGATCCCGCTTTCGCGATCTCAGCCCTATGGCACTCCGACAAGTCAATACGTTTAGTTATGCTAAACGAGGCTAGATTCTAGCGTCAATGTTATTAGCTAGGCAACTACTAATTGCCAATTATTCGAGGTTTAGTAAGGCAAAGCTATAAAGTAATTACGACCACTTCTGCATTTTTCGATAAATTGTTGAAGGGTTAACCTCTAATAAAGCTGCGGCTTTGGTGATGTTTCCATTACATTGGTCGATAGCATTTTCGATGGCATTTTTCTCTACTTGCTCAAGTGGAATAATTGTTGAATTAGTTTCTTGGGTAGTTGAGTCTAATTCAGGTGTAATTGTGATATTTCCAAGGCTATTATTACCCGAGGCTTCTTTTATATGAAGCTGCTCAGCAAGTAATGACTGCAGCATAGGCAAGGTTATTTCCTTGCCGCGGTTCATAATACATGCGCTATGAATAGTATTTTCTAGCTGCCTAACATTGCCTGGCCAAGGATATGAAATAATAAAATCACGGGCGCTTTCGCTAAAAGCTGCAAACTGCTTTTGTTGTTGTTGATTATATTTTTCTAAAAAGTGCTTAGCTAAGATAAAAGCGTCTTGCTCGCGTTCACGTAGTGGTGGCAAACTTAATGGAATAACATTCAAACGATAATAAAGATCTTCTCTGAACTCACCACTATTAACAGCTTCGCTCAATTTAATAGATGATGCGGCAACGATTTGCGCATCAAATTTTATTAATCTTGTATCGCCTAAAGCGGTAAATTCACGTTCTTGGATAACACGCAATAACTTTGCCTGTAGCGGCATAGGTAAAGTTGTGACTTCGTCGAGGAATATAGTGCCACCATGACTTTGAGCAAAAAGACCTTCTTGATCGCTAACAGCCCCGGTAAAAGCGCCTTTTTTATGACCATAAAGTTGTGACTCAATTAATGTTTCTGAAAAATTGGCACAATTAACTGCGACAAAATTGCCTTCTCGTTTACAGCCAGATTGATGACAAGCTTTAGCAACTAGCTCTTTACCTGTACCTGTTTCCCCATGGATGTAAATCGGCACATTTGCACCTGCAGCAATACTAATATTATCAATTAACTGTTTTATTTTTGTACTTTCACCGACAATTGATTTATTAACTAAGCTCTTATTTGGCGATTTGCTATTACTATCGATACTGTCTTGTACCAGCATAACCAATTCTGAATTCTTCCAAGGCTTTGACATAAACTTATCAATAATAGCTTGATTAAATCCTGCCGATACTGAGTCGAAATCTTCATAAGCACTCAACATAATACGTTTAGTCTCAGGCCATAACTGTTTGATTTCGGATAAAAGTTTATCACCCGTAATATCAGGCATGCGTTGATCTGATATGACTAATGCGGGTTGGTTCTCACAAATAAACTCTAATGCCAATCTAGGTGAAGTAAAAGCTTCAATGCGCACATCAACACGCATTAAGGTCCGTTTTATTGCCGAGAGTATTTCTTGCTCGTCATCTACAATAACGACTAAAGGGCGAATATCTACAATTTCCATTAGTTAGTTGCTCCTTCACTTTTTTGAGTATCATTTTCTTGCTCACCCTTATGCAATATATAGGCAATAAGTACTTTCTCTGTATGCTCTTGGTGCTTGGTTAAACTATCAATATGTCCTTGTGATAATACTGTTTTTTCATTTAACAGCTTATGTTGCTCATGGTTTACTATATCTTGTGCGAGGATCATTCCTGGCTCAAGTTCTGTTATGCCTTTCGCTATTTCCAGGTTTTCAGTGGTTAATGGCGCTGAAAGCATCGAAATAAAGTGACTAAAAACATGATTGTCGAATAAGCTACCCAGGCTTTTTTTCATAACGATAATAGCTTCTTGTGGGCTAATGTTTCGCTCGGTAATGTTTCCAGATATCAATAAGTCAAAATGAGTAACGATTGATAAAATTCGTGACGTCATTGGAATATCTTCATGACTAAGGTGCATAGGAATCCCTGAGCCATCAACATGTTCATAAATATGTCGTACCACTTTAGCACAAGGTGCTAAAGATGCTACAGAGGCTAAAATATCTGCACTAACTTGTGGGAACTTCATCCAACTAAGCTTTTCTTGAGCTGACATTTTATGTAAAGGCAAAGCCCCTAGCGAGGGTGGTAAACTACTTATACCTATACGATAAAATAAGCCAGCCAAATATACGTGTACACGATGTGGTTCCTTTAACTTGAGCCTATTAGCTAGCATTTTACCCTGTTGGGCAATTCGGAATGTATGACCTGATGTGTCGTGGGTTTGCATGGCGACTAAATTCGCACTTAACTGGAGGAGTTCATTGTTAAGTGAAGACAGCTTTTGACTTTGATTAACAATATCGTCATGGCTACTTTGGATAAAGCGGCTGACTTTTGTCATTGATGCTTGGTTTGCTGATAGTCTTTGATTATCAAGCTTTAAGCTTTTAACCACAGCAAGCTTTTTATTTTCATCTTTCAGCTCATTAATAAGGTTCGCTAATGTTTTTTTTAGCTCGTCGTTATTCCAAGGCTTATTTAAGTAGGCTGAAATTTTTCCATCGTTTATTGCTTGTTTCGCTAACTCTGTATCCGCATAACCGGTCAGCACTACGCGTCTACTGCGGCTATTTATTTTAACAATATGGCTTAAGAATTCTGCCCCGTTAATTTGTGGCATTTTCATGTCAGAAATGACAATTTGTGTAGGTGTACGCTGAAAAAACTCTAACGCCTCGTTAGCGTCTGTGAAGGCATGCACTTGATAATCAATACGCAGCACACGCTTTAACGCGTTAAGTACTTCTTGTTCATCATCTAGCAGTAAAACTGACGGTAACATTTCTTAATCCTAAAAAAATATAGTTAAAGATGAATTAGTTGCATAAACTCATGCTAGCATTATAGTTAACACTATGTGAAGTTTTTAAGGATTATTAACTAATGAAAGGTGCTATTTTTACCGGCTTTGCGGAATATGCCGAACAGGAGTTTGGTTTAACAGCGTGGCTTAAAGCGCTCGATAATTGCGAGCTTTCATCTAATGGTGAATATTTAGCGACTGAGCTATACGATGATAGTGAATTTAATATTATTATTGATGCTTTATCAGCCATAGTTGACTCAGACCGAGAGCATCTTCTTCGAGGTTACGGTGAGCATTTTTTTCCAGTATTAATGTCACTGGGTATTTCTTTGGTCAAAGATATAGACAATTTATTCGACTTTATGCGGGCGGTTGATAATGTTATTCATATTGAAGTGCAAAAAAGTGACCCATTAGCATATACACCTACATTACTTTATGACCAACCGCAGAATAACTTGCTTGTGGTGCGTTATATGTCTCATCGAAAAATGTGCCATTTTGCTGAAGGTTTGATTCTAGGAGCGGCAACGCACTTTAATCAAAAAGCATCAATAAGCCAAAGCAAATGTATGTGCAAGGGAGATGATCATTGTCTGATCCGAGTAGAAGTTTAAATATTGCTGTCGAAGAAAAGGTCGCATTACTTGAAAAAGCTCTGATTAGAGAACGTAATGCCAAGAAGAAGTTGGAGGCAAAACTAGATCAAAAAGCACAGGTAACCCTAGCTGAAAATAAAGAGTTTTTTGACTCATATGAAAAAGCTACCAGCCGACAAGTTCAGTTGCAATTTTTAGCGAGCCTGACACAAGAACTATTGTTAGACAAAAGTATTGATGAGTCTTTTCAGCAGTTTTCGGAAAATGTAGCGAGATTGCTAGATAATTGTTCTGTGGTTGTTATGCGTATCAACCATGATTCAAACCATGCAATATGGTCATTACGTGAGATTGGTGAACATTGGCAAAGCTTAACTTGGCAAAAAGAATATGAAGCGCCAATTAAACCAATGCTGGCAACAAATGAGTCGATATGGCACCGTTTTGAGTATAAGGATTCCGATAAGCGTCCCAGCTATTCCAATTTATTTGTTAATGATACTGTGTTGTACCTATTGGTTAAAGTTAGTGAAAAAGAACGTCGATTAATCTTGTTTGATATTAGTCATTTTTGCTATAGCGATGATTTTAAACAAACTTTAGACATCGCCGCGCAACAATTTACGTCAGCAATTAAGCGGCGTATGACTAAAATAGAACTTGCCTATAATTACCGAGACTTACGTAATACTGTTGATGAATTAAAAAGCACACAGCAACAATTAGCACACAGTGAAAAAATGAGTTCGCTTGGCCAACTTGCCGCTGGAGTTGCTCATGAGATCAACAATCCAATTGGTTATATTTCGAGTAATTTACATGTCTTACAGGATTACTTAAATATTTACGAAAACACCTTTGCACAATTACCTGAAAAACTTGTAATACAGCTTGAAAATAACCGAGAGTTGTCATTTGCTCGTGAAGACATTAATGAATTACTAAATGCTTGTATAACTGGCGTTGAGCGTGTTACAGAAATTGTTGCAAGTTTGAAAACCTTTTCCCGTAAAGAGCAAGATGAGTTTTCTGATGTTGTTATTAATGATGTTATCGATAGTGCATTAAAAATTGTTTGGAATAAGCTCAAGTATGACCATGAAATAATTAGAAATTTGTCGGATAATTTACCAATAATCCAAGGGAATTATGGTCAATTACAGCAGGTATTTGTTAATTTATTCGTTAATGCTGCCCAAGCGATGAATGAAAGTGGAGAGTTGAGAATTGACAGTGCTGTCGTAAGTAATTATATCGAGGTTAATGTTCACGATACTGGTTGCGGTATGGATGCTTCAGTCATGCGCCATTTGTTTGAGCCTTTCTATACCACTAAAAATGAAAGTGAAGGTACAGGATTAGGGTTATCGGTTTCCTATGCTATCGTAGAGAAACATGATGCGATGATAAGCGTAAACTCACAACCAGAGCAAGGGTGTACGTTTACGCTTAAATTTCCTATTGCTAATTTGTGACTGAGTGTTTAACCACTGGTTCTACTAAAGTTTTGCGACAATATTTTTCGGACTATAAATATGAAAAATATCATAGCGGCTTGTACTTAAGTTATGTTGTTGAGGTGTTCTAAACGAAATTGACACCTCAATATCACTGCCATTTATTTCTGACTTTCTATCACAGTAAAGTATCGCGCTAATTGGAAATAAGCCTTTATTTAACTCTAATGAACCGGTCAAAACTTGCTCTGATTCAAAGCGAGTCATTAAATGAATTTTTCTATCAATTACCCGTTTGTTATTCATGTCAATGCGAGCATAACAAGAACTAATTTTTGACATAGTGTCTGATTTAGCAGTTATAGCTTGGTTTTTAACGTAAAACTCAACACCAACTTGTAAACGTCCTTTAGTACGATTAGGAAATAAGCCATTTAGGCGATACATGCTTTTACTTGGTTGAGCAATGCCGTAGCTTTTATGGCTTGCTAGTGAAAAGCGTGTTTCATTCATAACAAATGAGCCTACATCATTGCTATAAGCTGCCTGTTCAACACTTGAAGGTAACGGGTAAACACGAGTTATCCAACCTGGAAATAAGTCAGCCTTATTGACGGCTTGTGCTAACACTTCATTACTGCCAACATGATAAGGGTTAAGTGTTCTTAGTATTTCTAGCTCATTTTCTGCCTTCGCTAGTAATAAGCTTTTGTCATCTAGTCTAGCACTGAAAGAACTGGCTTTTTTCCATTGTAATGCCGCAATTCCACCTAATGACAATGTAAAAATAACTAATATAGTCACTTTTATTAAAGACTCGGTAAATGAACTAGTTCGGCGACTATATCTTTCCTTTCTATAATAACCACTCATAACGTTCTCCTCACACTTTTCTTGCATTTGAACTTTGTCTATCAAAGATTGCAAATGCTCTGCCATATATTTATTCGTTAAATTTCATGTAGATAGATTTTTTAGTGAGATTTTTAATGGATAACGCTTTGCAAATTGCAATGGTGACAACCGCATTATGCAAGCTCTAAATACGTAATATTGTTAACTTGTTGATAAAAAACAATAAAATTTTAGGCAAGGAAACTGCAACAGTTTTCGTGAATGAAATTTTATTAATATTTTTGTCAATACAAAGACAAGAAAGCGTGAGGAGTAATGTATGCGAATTAATTATTTGAAGGTAGCAACTGCTGTTATCTTGTTGTCGACGAGTAGCGCTGCATACAGTGTCACTCAAGTTGATATTGAATTGCAGCTGCTAGTCGATATATCAGGGAGTATCAATACGCAAGAATATGATTTACAACTTCAAGGTTATCAAGCCGCTTTTGAAAGCAATAATGTGCAAAATGCCATTATCAATGGCTCTGAAGGGCAAATTGCGGTTCAACTTATTATGTGGTCTGGACCTAATCAACAAAGTGTAATGATTGATTGGACGTTAGTAGATAGCGAAGGAAGTGCTGATACCTTAGCTGCTAGTATTGGTGCGATTGCCCGACCGTTCTCTGGCTGGACGGCCATTGGTGAAGCTGTTGAATATGCCTACCCATTATTTGAAAACAACGGCTTTGAGGGCTTTGAGCAAATTATTGATATATCAGGAGATGGTACTAATAACTCTGGTGTTTCACCTAGTGTAGCGACAGATAATGCCATTGATGCGGGTGTTGATACCATAAATGGTATCGTTATTACCACTAACCAAAATGTTGTTGATCAATACTTAGATGATGTAATTGCAGGTGAAAGTCCATTTTTACTTGCACCAGGCAATTTTGATGATTTTCAAACCGCGATAGAAAATAAAATTGTCGCTGAAATAGAAGGTTCTCAACCTACTGGTGCTGTTTCTGTACCTGAACCAGGAACAATAGGCTTATTTGCCATTCCTGCACTATTTCTTTGTTTTAGAAAGCGCGCTACTGAGGAGAATATATCATGAGAGTAACTAATCTAATGACCCTGTGTTTTGCTCTATTTTTTGGTGCAGCAGAGGCTGCGACGACAAGCAACTTTTCTTTCGATTTTGGCGTTATTCGTCATAACGATGTTGGTGAGCCAATTGCATTTGAAAAAACAACCCAAATCCCAATCGTTAATGGTGTTGAAACCACATTATATGGGTTAGTTGTTACCAGTGCTGACGATGAACAATTTAACTTAAACTCAGTGCATATAGTACCAATACAAAGTGAGCGTGGTAGTTTGAAGAAAGTTATGGGCAAGGCAATGATTATTAAAAAGCGTGGCGCGATATTTATGCGTACAGATTTTGATGACTTACCTGGCGATTATCAAATGGAAATTTACATTGATAATGAATTACACCATACGATTAGTTATCAGCTTGCAGATATAACTTTAGCTAAACGCTAATAACATTTTCCTCACTGAGCCGGACATGGATGTCCAACTCATTTCGCAAATTCCTACGTTAAATTTATTCACCAAATAACATCAATATTATTGTTAATTTTGTCTTTAATTCCTTAATATCACTACCAAGATAACTAAAACACAAAATGGAATTAATTTATGGCTGAATCTAACAGTGAAAATACCACCGAACAAGCTGCTAAAACTTTGGACCCGGCTAACCTACTAAAAGACGAGCTTGATCAAGTTAGTCATTTTTATAATGTTATTGTTGAATTTTTTACTAACTATAGTTTTCAACTTGTTGGTGCATTCATTATTTTCATTATTGGTTATATGTTTGCTGGAAAAATTGCAAAACTTGTTTTACGCCTTTGTGAGCGACATAAACTAGATGTTACTTTAAGTCGGTTTTTGGCGAATACCAGCAAAATGCTGATTGTGGTAATGATTACAATTATCGCGTTGGGTAAATTAGGTATTAGCGTTACACCATTTATTGCGGCTATTGGTGCTATTTCTTTAGGTGCTGGCTTAGCGCTACAAGGTTTATTAGCCAACTATGCTGCTGGCTTTAATATTATTATTATTCGACCTTTTGTTGTTGGCGATACCATCACAGTACAGGGAGTTACTGGGCAAGTAAAAGAAGTGTTATTGGCTTATACAATATTATCAGACGAAGACAATGTTGAAATTACCATACCTAATAAACACATTGTCGGTGAAGTACTACATAACTCAAAAAATGATTCGTTACTTGAGTTAAGTGTCGGTATAGATTATGCGGAAAATCCGTTAGAAGTGGTTGCTTTGTTAGAAGAGACATTAGGTAATTTAGACATAATTAGTGATGTTCGAAAACCGCAAATTGGTATAGATGAATTTGCTGATAGTGCTATCACTATAGCTATACGCTTATGGACGCCGACGGCTAGTTTATATAGTGCAAAATATAAAGCTTACAAAGAAATATATTTAGCACTTGAGCAAGCTAAAATTAAAATACCGTTTCCACAACGTGATGTGCATCTTATTAAAGAAGCAAGTTAATTTAGTGCTTAGATAAATAACCATATGTCGTTAGGTAAATCGCGCTTAGATCGCTTTATTGCTATGCATTGTCAAATAAGCCGTCGTGATGTGCGGCTTATGCTGGCGCAAGGTCAGGTATTAGTCGATGGTGTGATTGCTCGCGATATAGATGAAATTATCACGAGTTTTTCTAATATTGTTATTGACGGTCAAATCGTCCAAGCCAATACGCCGCACTATATTATGCTGCATAAACCTATTGGTGTTGTTAGTGCGACAAAAGATGAACAGCATAAAACAGTTATAGATCTACTAGATTATACATTTAAAGCGCAATTGCATATTGTAGGGCGTCTTGATCTGAATACCTCCGGGTTGCTGTTACTAACCAATGACAGCCGATGGTCTGAGCAACTTACCCAGCCAATGAATAAAGTCACTAAGCGCTATGTAGTCACTTTGGAGAATAAATTGACTGATGACTATATTGATGCTTTTGCTAACGGTATGTACTTTGAGTATGAAGATATCACCACTAAACCAGCCAAGCTTACTATCATTTCTGAATACCAAGCTGAAGTAGAACTCATTGAAGGGCGTTATCATCAAATAAAACGCATGTTTGGGCGCTTTCGTAATCCTGTTATGGCTTTACATCGCAGTGCGATTGGGAAATTGCAGCTTGATAATGAATTGGCTGTTGGCTTGAGTCGGCAGCTAACAGATAATGAAGTTAGTAATATTAATAACTAAGAATTTATTTGTAGCTCTGCGCTGAGCTAATAGGTAAATACTTAAAGATAATCGTAAGGAATAAATGTGACTAAATACATAATATTAATCATTGTACTTGGCTTAATTGTTAGCTTTTTTGTCCGCAATAATGCTAATCGTGAAGCTGCTAAAGTTAATGCGATAAAAGCGGCTGAATTTTTACAGGCCAATAAGCAAGTTGAAGGGGTTATTGAAACAGCGTCAGGTTTGCAGTTACAGGTATTAACCGCTGGTGAAGGTGATGTACGCCCAAGTGCAAGCTCGAAAGTAAAAGTACATTATCATGGTACTTTGCTTGACGGAACGGTCTTTGATAGCTCTGTAGAAAGAAACGACCCCATTAGTTTTGGCTTAAAGCAAGTGATTAAAGGCTGGACCGAAGGGCTACAGTTGATGGTTGTAGGTGAAAAGACACGTTTGTTTATTCCGGCAGAGCTTGGTTATGGTAATAACGCCGCAGGAAAAATTCCACCAGGATCATTGCTTATTTTTGACGTTGAATTACTCGCAATTAACTAAGGAGCTATTTTCTGGCAAGGTAGTTAATTTTGTAAAAAAAGGCTTAGTTCATTGTGAGATGAATTAAGCCTTTTTTAATTATTCCGAAATTATTATTCATCTCTAAATGCTTCTGCGCTCAAATGATGTCGATTCAATAGTTTATAAAATTCGGTGCGATTACGTTGTGCGATTTTAGCTGCTTGAGATACATTGCCTGCTGTTAACTTTAAAAGTTTCGCCAAATAGTCTCGTTCAAATTTATCTCTAGCTTGCACAAATGACGGTAAAATTGTGGTTTTGTCGCGCAGGGCATTTTTAACTAACATTTCACTGATCAAGGGCTCTGTAGAAAGTGCCACCGTTTGCTCGACAACATTTTGCAATTGTCTGATATTCCCTGGCCAAGCGGCACTGATTAAAATCTCCATGGCCTCTTGCGAGAATCCGGATATATTAATGTGTGATTGTTCGGTTGAACGTGATAAAAAATGCTGAGCTAATAACGGAATATCTTCGCGACGTTCTGTAAGAGGTGGTAATTCTAATTCGACAACATTTAATCGGTAATATAAATCTTCACGGAAGGTTTTATCAATAATAGCCTGCTGTAAATTTTTGTGAGTTGCAGAGATGATTCTAACGTCTACTTTAACTGACTGTGTACTACCTACAGGCCTAACTTCTCGCTCTTGCAAAGCTCTTAATAGTTTTACTTGAAAGCTCATTGGCATATCGCCTATTTCATCTAAAAATAGCGTGCCGCCGTCTGTGGCTTGAAACAAACCTATGTGATTTTTCTCAGCACCGGTAAATGCACCCTTGCTATGGCCAAATAATTCTGACTCCAATAGTTGTTCTGGAATAGCAGCGCAATTAATAGCGGTGAATTGCTGATCATGACGAGGACTAGCTAAATGAATTGCTTTGGCGAGTAGCTCTTTACCTGTGCCACTTTGACTATGAATCAGTAAACTGAAATCGCTTTTTGCAACTTGTTTACTTTGCTGAAGCAGTGACTCCATAACCGTACTACGACTTATAATTTGATCACGCCATTGGTTGTCAGCTTGGCTATGATTTAGCTCTGCTGGTTGTAATCGTATCGCTTGTTGAACAACTTCTAGCAGCTCTTTACTTTCAAACGGTTTAGTTAAAAAACTAAATACACCTTGCTTAGTGGCATTGATCGCATCTGGGATGGTGCCATGTGCCGTCATAATAATAACTGGAATATGTGGGTGCTTAGAACGAATTTGTTCAAACAACGCCATACCGTCCATGCCTTCCATTTTTAAATCACTGATCACTAAATGCGGATGAAAACTTTCTAACCTGCCTAAGGCAATTTTAGCATTTTTAGCTGACTCGACTTGGTAACCAGCGGCAGAAAGGCGAATGCCAAGTAAACGCAGTAAGCTTGGATCGTCATCAACAATGAGGATTTTACTGGTGTTTTCTGTTGATAAGTCGTTATTTGATATCATTAATTAATCTCAATTATTTTTGGAAATATACAGCTATTAAGGTGTTATTGGCGCTTATCTATAGCTTGGTCAATCTTTTTTAACTGGATGATTGTTTGTTCTAAAATAGCTATTTTTTCAATTAGCGACTGATGCTTTTTCAATGTTAACTTTGCTTGTTCTTGTTGTTGTAGTAGCAATCGATTGCGCATTAGTAAGCGTTGGTTTAATTGGTCTCGCAATAAGGTGATAAATGCCTGTTCACTTGGATTTATGTTGGCAAAAGCGAGGTTTTTTCCTTCTTGTTGCATCTGGTTAAGTAAAGCTTTAGCGTTGAAGCTATTGTAAATAGGCGACTTAGGTAAGCTGTATAGCAGTAATAATTTTATTTGGCTGTCGTAATCTTGTTTGGTTGGTTCCGTTACCGTTACAGCCATTTTGCTTTGCAGTACATTAACTTCCTCCATCAGCTGAGTTTCTGTGAGTTGTTGTAATGCAAGATAGTATTCGCCGTAACTTTTAACTGAGTCGGGCGAGTTGCTGGTAAGTTGGCAACCTGACAGCAATAACGTTGCAACCAAACAGAAAGCTGATATTGAAATATAATGGAATTGAAACATTAGCCAGGCTCCGTTTGTTGGAATGCGCGCGGTATGTTAATAGTAATTTTAGTGCCACTTGGCTGATTTTGTTGGCTGTTTAACCATATATCGCCATTGAGTCTAAGGATAAGTTCTTTAACAATTGTTAAACCTAAGCCACTGCCTTTAATTAAACTATCGCTAGGTGGAGGACCTTGAAAAAAAGCATCGAATACGTGTTTTTGGTTTTCTTCGTTAATACCAACACCGTAATCGGTAATTGATAATTCTAAATGGCCGTCGGTAAGCAAGGTATCAATATCAATAATGCCTTCACTCGGTGAATACTTAATCGCGTTAGATAACAAGTTGTCAATAATGACATTAATTTGTTTGCGGTTGCTAATTATACCTAGGCTATTTTCTTTTATATTTAGTTGAATTTTCTTACGTTTTATATCTAATGCTCTCGCGGAGACTACCTGTTTTATCTCTTGAACAATCAGTATTTTTTCACTGTCTTGTAAGCTTGTAGAGTCGAGCACGATATTAAAGTCGAGCAAATCTTCAATGTGTTTTTGTAAACGGAAAACACTATTTTTAATAATATGAGATATTTCCTGTTGCTCTGCATTTAGCTCACCAACACTATTGTCATAAAGCAGTTCAGTTCCTTCTCTAATGGCAGCAAGTGGAGTTTTTAATTCATGTGAAATATGCCGAATAAAGCTAGATTTTTGTAGCTCAAGCGCATGTAGTCTAGTTCTCATATGCTCTAATGCATGCGCTATTTCTTGAATTTCAGGCGAGCCTGTTGCAGTAATTTTTTGGTCGAATTTACCTTGCTGTAAACGATAGATACTTTGTGCCAATGTTTTTAATGGGCTGGTGATTAGAAAAATAAACAATGCAGCAATCACCACACTAATCGGAATGATGAGCAAACTTTGTATCATTATATCGCGTGTTGACTGAGCAGCTTGCTTTATGTGGTCAATATGCTGGCTGTTTAACGCATTACTTCGTAGATTTATCTTTTCCGAAATTGTGGTAAGCATGCCAAATTTTTTCTGTATTGGTTGCAAGATATCTTGATTAGTAGTGGGCTGTGCTTCAGCTTGCGGTATGGTACTTTCTACTAGTTCAGTAATTGTATCCATATAATTTTTTGATAATTTTTGAATCTCATCGTCATTGCTAGTAGCGCTTAATTGCAGAATGATTGATAAAATTTGTTGGCTTTGTGCTAAGTAAACTTCTGATAAAGCAGCATCTCTTAATACTATGTATTGAGCGGCACTTCGTTCCATTTTTATTTGATTGCTTTTCAATAGCTGCTGGCTATCAAGTAGCTTTTTAACGTCATTAATAGCACCTTCACTGGCACTCGATAGAGAATTTACTTGTGAAGCACCGAATAGCAGTGCAATAACGAGCGGAATTGCCACTAAACTGAACCCTAATAATGTCAGCGACTTTATCGACATATTTAGCACAGACAGCTGAGTTGCTTGATTTGTGGAAAGATGTTGTTTTGTTTTATTCACAGGGGCAATTTCATTTTTTATTAACTCGTAAGTACAGCCTTAGTGTCAGTCAATTTTGACTAAAAAACAATGCTGTCTCAATATGGAGACATCTAATTTTCTTGTGATTTTTTATTGTTACTTATTGATTTTTAAGTATAAAAATTGATTTTTTTATTGTGATTATGTAAGTGTAAAAAATGAATTAATTATACTGTTGCTAATAGGTGACAGTTTAGATGAGCGTTTTTTTAGTTAATCCTTATATTTCAATTGCTTATAATTTTGGTACAGGATGTGCAATATCCGTATGTAAATGGCGATTGCCATAGTAAGCATATTGATTGATGTGCTGTTAACCTAAGAGAAGGATGTAAACATGAGTACTATTAGCTTAAAAAAATTATCGATAACTGTAGTTGTTGCTTCATTGGTATCAAATGTTGTTTTTGCAAATAGCGATATCAATAAGGTACTGCCAAAAGCCAAGCAACCTGCAATGTCTTTTTCTCAACTTATTGCCAGTTATGATGCTGATAAAAACAACGCCTTAAGTGCAAAGGAATTGTCTGCCAACAAGGTACTAAGTAAAAATTTTAAGAAAGTTGATACAAACGGTGATCAACAAATTAGTGAGCAAGAATTTAATATTTATCTTGAGAACATGAAAAAATCATTGTCATAGTTTCTTAGCAAACGCTGTTTAACAGCTCCCTTTTTTGCCGACTGCAAGCATTCATTCCCAGCCAAACAGTCGGCCTTTTTATACTGAAATTTAAGGCCCCCAATATGAATAATCAGTCTTCTGAGCAAACACTATCTCGTTATGTTCAAATTGATAAGTGGATATTTGAAGTGAAATCGGTTCGCGCAATACGTGTTGATGACTTTGGTAAACCCTACTCAGCCATTGCTAATTTTACACTAAACGGTAATAGCGCATATATTGACGGATTGTTGACTCGAGAAGATGATGATTTCACCCGTGAAGACTATCAAACATTTGTTAAAATGACTCAGCAGCTAGAAGTAAAAAATGTTAATTTTGATCGTTTTAAACAACGTCGACGTGTATCTGACACGGTAAAAATAACGCCGATGAATAATGAAAAGCCAGCATTGAAATTAGTAAAAGCCTAGTCAAGTATCCGTATGAGTCGATATAATTGTAAATGATGTTAAATATTTGAAAGGGCTGTCAAATGAAATCAATTAAAGTCGACAATGGTTATATTACTCCGTCTAAAATTATTTGTGTTGGACGTAATTATATTGACCATATCAGTGAGCTAGGGAATGAGGTCGCTGACAATATGGTGCTATTTTTCAAACCCAACGCTGCTATTGGCTCGCAGCTATCCGCCTTTCACGAAGAAAGACTGCACTATGAAGCAGAACTTTGTTTTATGTATCAACAAGGTAAATTTACCGCTATCGGTGTAGGGCTCGATTTAACAAAAAGAGAGCTACAATCCGAGCTTAAAAAGAAAGGCTTGCCTTGGGAGCGTGCAAAGGCATTCACCCAGTCTGCACTGTTTAGTGACTTTGTTACTATCGACTCAATAACAGAAAACTTTGAACTGCAACTTGATATTAATGGTCAACGTCAGCAAACAGGCAGTATTGCTATGATGTTATATTCACCCGAAAAAATTCTCAAAGAGATATTGTCGTTTATTGATTTAGAAGATGGCGATATTGTTATGACGGGTACACCCGCTGGTGTAGGTGAAGTTGAAATTGGTGATGTGTTTGATGCGCGAGTGTTAAATGGGCAAGCCGTTATTGCCGCCCAGCGATGGCAGGCGCAATAGCACCGACAGCAGCACTGATGTTTTATTATGAGTATTTTCGCTACTCGCATTAATGTGAGATAATTTGAGAGAATTTATTATATAAGTGAAAATAGCAAAAATGAAACGCGTAACCCTTTATACCATGAAAAATTGTCCTCATTGTGAAAGTGCTAAACGATATCTTGAGCAAGAAAAAATTCCTTTTCGTTTATGTAATATTAAAACCCCAGCAGGTCAAAAAGAGTTTTCTAAATTAAATAGACGTGGGGTTCCGGTAGTTAAAATTGCTGATCAAGTTCTCAATGGTTTTAGTGTCAAAGATTTTAACCGTATCTATAAAGCTTGATTCTTTTTCCTCCGATTTTTCAGATCATTAACTGAAGGTTTAACCCAAACACTTGGTAAAACTACCTTGAAATAAGCTGCTTGGTTTTCAGTCGTTTAATTGTTTTATTTGTGTTAGCTTAATGTTAAGGGTTTGATGGATGTAATGCGTGGTAACGAAATGGGGAAGGTTATAGCTGCATATTGTGTTAGTTGCATTTTGTTTTTCTTGAGCCTACTTATTGATGCTAGAGCGAATGATAAAATTGACTTTAGCCAAATGGATAACGAAATAAATCTACACCCTTGGCTTTCTTATCAAAAACTTATAGGGTTGCAAGATGCGGCAGAAAGTTATGATGAGGTTCAATATCTTTGGTGGTTAGTACGAAAAGCGCAAGCTGAAAACCTAGTTTATTTTTATGATGATTTTAATCAGACAATTAAGCTAGCGGTAAGCCTTGTTAATGATGAAACACCTTTAACTATTCAAGCCAAAATAAATGTGTATCAAGGTATTATTCATCAACGTCAGGGTAATTATTCCCTATCTGAAGAAGTTTTAGCTAAAGCCTTACTACAAGCCAATGAAGCAAAGTTAAGCCATTTATATGTTTACGGTAAGCAAGAGCTTGCTTATACCAAAACCTTAACTGAGTTATTTGAAACATCGTTGGTTGATATTCAAGAAGCCTATGTAGAAGCTTTTGCATTAAAAGATCAATTTTTAATCGCGTCAATCAATGAAACTTATGGTGCTATTTACGGCTACTTAAACGATTACGAAAAGTCGATTGAGTATTATCAACGAGCCTTAGAAGTTTATACTTATTTAGAATACCCCGCGCATATTGCAGAAGCCATTTACGGCTTAGCGTCGACTTATCGTTATTGGAAGAAATTTGATTCAGCCATTGAGTACTTTCAATTGTATCAAGAGAAAATTTCTTATACGCCAAATTCAAATATTAGCTTTTTTTCAGCCTATGGTTTAGGCATGACCTATGCCGAAAAAGGTGATTGTGAACTCGCTATTGTAACTATTGATAAGGCGCTTGCTTTGGATGGTCTAGTAGATTACAACGCTGAGTTGTATAAAAGAAAAGCGAATTGTTTTATTGCTTTAGGCCAGTTAGATAATGCTGAACAGGCGTTGTTTAATGCTGCAGCGGAGTTTTCTAAAGTGCCTGAAATTATGGGTACAGCTTGGCAGTTAGAAGTCATAAAAATTTCAGGAGAATTGGCGCATGCCCGTGGTGACTATAATTTAGGTTATAAAATGCTTGAGCAATATTATCGAAAATATACTCAATTATTGTTAAAGAATTCTTCAGAACGATTGATAAAAGTAAGAGCTGGCTTAGAGGTTGAGCGACAGCAGATTACGCAGGCGTTAGAGAAAAAACGCTCTCAAGTAGAGTTATTAGAATTGGAGAAACGCAAGAGTATTAGCACGCAACAAATTTATTTTAATATTTTTATTATTTGTATGGTGTTAGTTGTATTGGCTGTCATTGTTGTTCAATACCGAAATAACAAAAAAATGCATCGACTAACTATTAGAGATCCATTATCGGGTTTATTTAATCGTCGTTATATTTTTGAAAATTTAAATAAAATTATCAGCAGTAGTAACTTAGCAAAAGTTGAGTTGGCCGTGGTCTTGATTGATATCGATAACTTTAAAAAGGTGAATGATAAATTTGGCCATCCGGTCGGTGATGAAGTTATTTGCCAGGTCGCTAACATTGGCAAGCAGGTATTTCGCGAAGGAGATGCGTTTGCCCGTATTGGAGGCGAAGAGTTCTTATGTATTTTACCACGGACAAATATTGCTGAAGCAGAAAAAGTAGCACAACGCTTTTTAACGATAATTAATAATGCAAAAATGATCTCAGGCAGCGATGATACCGTAACGGTAAGTATTGGTATTGCTGAATTAACCGAACAGTGCCAAGACGCTAAACAGTTATACATTGATGCTGACACTGCATTGTATCAAGCTAAGCATCTGGGGAAAAACCAAATTAGTGCTTTTACTGAGAGTGATTAGGTATTAAATTTTTACTGCGATTTTTGTTGATATGTAAGTAAGAGAGTAGTGAGTGCCCGAACATATTGAATGATTATGACCAATCTGAATAAGCTTGCTGAGAGCATAATTATAAGCTTGCAGCAATATATTAATACCTTAGGTTACCGTCCAGTAGTTCATTTTGAACTAGAGGGCTGTTATCAGAAGCGAAACAATATTAGTGTTGACTATAACAATGTTAACCAGAGTTTATCAAAATTGGGTATTGATGGTGAAGTTGTCGCTGAATACTGGAGTAATCAATGGGAATATGTTTCTCTGTTTAATGGCCAAAGCCCGTTAAAAGAAGCTCAAAATTTACATAACGCAATTCATATTTTACCAAAATTATTTGCTAGGCAAGGGGTCGATAATACGTTAATTAAGCCGGTTGTTTGGGCTGGTGATACCGGCAAGCTAGCATCAGGCTGTAATAATATTTTCAGCCTTGATAAGCGCGCGGTGCACATTCCTAATGCGGTGCAAATTAATGTTAGTTTGCAAGATAAAAATAACAGCAATGTACTTACTTCAGGTGATTTTGCTGAACGCTTACAAGAAAATTTTATGGCGACCAGTTTACCTTGTTGCTTATTGTATTTACCTGAAGAAGATGCATTTGAGCGATTGGCGTTAAAAACAAAGTATGGTTTAGCAGCAGAGTTATGTTCACCTGTTGATATTTCTGGTGGTCACCAAGGTAGCGTCGCCCTTTATCGTGATATTGGTAAACATAACCAAAAAATGGGTGTCGAACCTATATTATACGATGATAAAAATAATGTTTTACTAAGTCGTGACAATTGGCATAAAACCGCGCGTATCGAGCATAGGCTTGGTGCGTCAAGTGAGCGGTATAACCCGTTCCTTAATGTTATTTATGCGCTGTTAAATATTATTGATACCCTTGATGATGTTAAACCTCAACTAAGTGCCAAAAGTACGCAATTGCCGGCGTCATTATATGATAAGAGTGATTGCTTTGGCGCTATCGCGTTATTTGCAGGTGATTCGTGGTTTAGTCAGACAATAGATCGAACGTTAGCGCAACAAATAGGCTACTCCTCGACTCAACAAGTAAGCGAAATCAGTGATGGTCAGCTGTTAAAACAATATTATTTAAAGCAATTTCAGCAGGCCGATATTATTATTTAGCCTAATTGCAATAAATTCATGTTTAGATGAAATTAGACGAATAGAAATAACAATATAAGTTAATGAACAATATGATAACTCAACTTACTACGCCGACACTTGATGGAAGCTCTGTTGCTGAAAAGCGAATGGAGTTGGCAGCATACTTTAAAAACACTTGGTCGACTTATGAGTCGTTATTTTCATTAATTAATCACGACGATGCCTACTTCCTTAGACCTGAGCCGTTACGACATCCGCTGGTTTTTTATTACGGTCATACGGCAACATTTTATATTAATAAACTCATCCTTGGTAAATATATTAGTCAACGAGTAAATAGCAGGTTAGAAGCTATTTGTGCGGTGGGTGTTGATGAAATGAGCTGGGATGATCTCAATAGTGAGCATTATGACTGGCCCAGTATTGATGAATTACGGGACTATCGTGAAACTGTGTATCAGTTGGTTTTAACATTAATTGAAACCATGGATTTGTCGTTACCCATTAAGCAAAATTCCCTTGCTTGGATTATTTTGATGGGCTGTGAACATGAGCGTATTCATCTTGAAACATCGTCAGTGATTATGCGCATGCTACCGCTAAAGTGGTTAACGCAAAATGATGCTTGGTTGCCTTGCACTGTTTCTGCAGCAAGTGAAGAAAATAGTCTAATTAATGTGACGGCACAAACAGTTGCACTAGGGAAAAAAGATAATGATAAAACCTTTGGATGGGACAACGAATATGGCCGTGCTAGCATTGAAGTGGGTAAATTTAAAGCCAGTAAATATTTAGTTTCTAATCAAGAGTTTTTAAAATTTGTGCAAGTAGGCGGCTATCAAAATAGTCAATTTTGGTGTCAAGAAGGACAAGCTTGGCTAACTTTTACTCAAGCTAAAATGCCTAAGTTTTGGCTTAATATTGACGGGCAGTACTTTCAACGTAATTTACTAAACGAAGTACCATTACCTCTTAGTTGGCCGGTTGAGGTTAATTGCTTAGAAGCTAAGGCATTTTGTCAATGGCGAGAAAGTTTTAGTGACAGCTATATTCGTTTGCCAACCGAAGCTGAATGGTATTGTTTAACCGATAATGTTGCGAGTGAACAAAAGCAATTGAGTGATACGCCAGGAAATATTAACTTAGCTTATTATGCATCTTCTTGCCCTGTTAACTATTATCAACATGGCGAATTTTTTGATGTTATTGGCAATGTTTGGCAATGGACAGAGTCCGCTATTGACGGCTTTTCAGGATTTACAGTACACCCTCTTTATGACGATTTTTCGACACCAACCTTTGATGGCAATCATAATTTAATCAAAGGTGGCTCTTGGATTTCGACTGGCAATGAAACCTTATTATCTTCTAGGTATGCTTTTCGCCGGCACTTTTTTCAGCATGCAGGCTTCCGTTATATTGAAAGCGACAACAGCAAAGTACCAAATGAAAAGGTTAATGAATTTGAAACTGATAAAAATATTTGTCAGCAATTAGAGTGTTACTTTGGTGATAGCTTTTTAGAGTATGGTGATTATGGTCAAAAGATTGCCGACCATATTCTATTTTTGCTTACGGAATGTGGGGTAGGAAAAAAACGGTTGTTAAATTTAGGCTGCAGCGTAGGGCGTATTGCGTTTGAGTTAAGTAATACCTTTGAGCATATTGATGCAGTTGATTTTTCAGCGCGAACTATTCAACACGGTGTAAGGCTGCAATCAGGGGAAAGTGTTCGTTATACCAAAACCATTGAAGGTGATATTTGCCAGTATAAGGAATTTACGCTTGAACAGGTCGTAAAGCACGCTAATTGCCAGCGAATATTATTTAGCCAAGGAGATGGTTGCAATTTAAAAGCGCATTTTCAAAACTATGATGTTATTTTTATTCAGCACAGTTTAGAGAATGGTTATGATCCGGCAAGTTTACTGCGTCATGTCGCAACACGGTTAAATCCCCGAGGGATAATGATTATACTTTCAGATCATCAATATATTACAGAGCATACACCGCGAGAAAAATGGTTAAGTGGGCTTAAGGTTAATGGTGAAAATTTATTTTCAAATGATGCACTAGCTATACATTTGAGTGAGAAGTTTAGCCCAGTTGATCGACAAGAGTTTCACCGCGTTGTAGCGAGCAGTGCTAGAAATTATAATGTAGATTTGTGCCAAATGAGCACATGGCAGTTAAAATAGCCTAAAAACGTCATGCTAGTTTAAATGGCATATGCAATGATGGTTGATTATGCCGTTGGGGAACATTGGTATTCAACTATTTATGACTACTTGAATACTCATTATCTTGTTCTTATAAAATGTTGATAATGTTAAGTGTTTATTAATTAGGTGGAATACTAGGGTATTACAAAACGTAAAACAGCATCATAAAGAAGTGACAAACGGCTGCCACTAATACAAAGATATGCCATATCGCATGACTATAAATGGCATTTTTTCTGACATAAAAAATAGTACCTAAGCCGTAAATTAGCCCACCTAAAGCAAGTAATACAAGCCCTTCTGTAGCTAGTTTTTCATTTAGTTTATGCACTATGGTTAAAGAAATTAAGCCCATACCTAAATAAGTACTAAGTGATAGCTTTTTATATTTATTACCAAACTTAATTTTAAAAAGTATGCCTAGCAGTGCTATTCCCCAGATGATCGTCAGCATTATCATGCCAATATCACCTGACAGTGTGATTAACATCAACGGTGTATAAGTACCGGCAATTAAAATGTAAATGGCACAATGATCAAGCAGTTTAAATAGCTTTTTTGCTTTTGGGTTCAGCAGTGCGTGATATAAGGTTGAGGCACTAAAAAGTAGTATTAAACTCGTACCATAAATACTAAAGCTTGCAATTTTTACGACATCATTTTGTAGCCAAGCAAGAGTTACTAATAGTGTTAATCCGGCAACACTTAGTAAAGCCGCTAAGCCGTGGCTAATTGCGTTAACGATTTCTTCAGATAGAGCGTAGCTTTGAGTTTGCACTTATAAACACCTTAGTAAATTTCAGCGTACACGTGTACACAAAATGATAATAACAAATTCATGCATGCAACGCTAGTGGTCTGACCTTCTGGATGGGTGAATAGGTTTGAGAAAAGCACGAATCTTATTTATCCGATATAGAGTATAGGAAGGATATATTGAGGTTTTATATAGTTATCTAGCTTTGTTAACAGGCATATTTAGGTGAAGTAAACACCTTAATTATCGAGCAAAAATAGCTATAAGCGAAAGCAGAAATTTACAAGAAGTAGAGAGGGAAAGTGTTATATGCGCTTATATAAGTGATTCAACTCTATAAGCGCGAAGAAGATGTGTAGCAAATATGACTATTTAAAGTGCTAAGTCTATAACCATTTCACGCAACTCATCTTTAGAGATAGAATTATCATGATTTTTATCGAAGCGATTAAAAATGGTTTCACACATACGAATGCCTTTGTCTTGAAGTAGGCAGTCAATTAATTCAACAAACTCACTTCTATTAATAACGCCATCTTTGTCTTCATCAAATACTTCAAATAGCTCATCAACCCACTGATTTAATTCCATCAGTTATCCTCTTTTTGGCGAAATATATCTACTACTGACTTTATCGTTATTTTAGTGATATGTGAATGATTAATTATGTTATTTCACATGATTGCCTGTTTTTACCGCAATGGTTAAGCCATTTAGAGGTTGCTATATGCAATGTTTATGAGCGAATTTTATTTATTCCGGCAAGTTAGCCCTACAAAAAATAATAACTATTCACTAAATGTCTTGTTTTTCATGTTATTAATCAGTGAAAAGTACAATAAAAGAGATTTATCAAAAAAAATATTACGCTAGCCCTTAATAAACACGTCTTATTCCAAGTTGCTACGTCTGTTACGTCTGTTACGTCTGTTACGTTTTTACTGCTTGAGCTAAGAGTGGCTTTGAAACCATGATGGAAGAGTATGTTGATATTGAGTCGTTAGTTAGGTTGGATTTTATGTTGTTACGTTTTCCGATGGTGTTGAATATATCAGTGTCACCGAAACAAATATTCAACTTATTGACTTTGAAAACCTGGCGAATTAACTTATATTAACTGCTAATGATTCAGCAATATCGTCTGTTTTTTAGGACTTAACACCCGTTACATTATTGGCGTTAGGCTTGTTATTAGCCGCGGCATCTAGCTGTGATTGAGGTCAAGGTGCTTCATTTTATGATCCACCTTTTGCTGAAGGTGGTTACATCTTAAATGGTTTCAAGAATCCTAATTATGGCAACTCAACAAGCTACCAAACACCTCGTTCGTTCTTATTCAGTGCAAGATATGACTTTTAACTTTTAAGTTAACGTTCTTATTTTAATCTGTCGAACTTAAAGCCGCTAACTCTCCCTAGCGGCTTTTTTTGATCAAGAAGTATGAAGGTGGTTTTTAAGGTCAGTCACTTCTTAACAGAGCAGGGCAAAATTCTATCGGCTCAACAATACCATTCTGTTCCGTGTTATAGCATTCATCTAGCAGTGAGCAATAACATACTTTTAAGGTTAAATTGAAGCGCTCATCATTTAACTTTTGCCAGAATATTTGATTATCTTCTGTTAATGCAAAGGTCAGAAAAGGCGTCTCTTCTTGGCCGGGAATAATACTATTTATTAGTGGAGTCGTTATATATAAACCATCAGTGTTGGCTTTACCCATTTCTGCGTTTTGTTTGACTCTGGAAAAATATTCAGTTGCTTCCTCGCTACAACAAGCTTTATAAAACGCGTTTAAACTAGAGTAGCTTTGCTGCTGATATTTATAATCAACTCGCTTAATTATTGCAGGACCAACACCAGCATTTTTCAGTGTTAACGTTAGCTCTTGTTTCCTTGCTTCATTGTCCCAATTACCGCTGGAAAATTGCACTAAGGGTAAGGTCATTGCTTTTACTTGTCGTTCTGCGGCATCTGCTTGCAGATACGTTGCATAAAATGATGCAGCAGAAATTAGAATTGCGCATAAGGCAATTATTAGGTTCAACTTTTCGCTACTAATACCTGCTTTTTTATCTTCGTTTTCTTGAATTAATTTTGCCTGTTCTTCGTTTTTATCACTCATGATGAGCCTTTTTATTATTAATTATCAGTGCGTTATTGATTATTTTTATTTTATTTAAAAATAACTGTAATAAATTTGCAACTGCTCAGACTATACAAGCAACATTATCATTAGGAAGGATAAAATGAAAATAACGTGGAAGAAGATGTTCGTTGCTGGCTTATTGGGCTTTGCACAACAATCACTAGCAAATGATATAAAAAACGAAAACCTGACATTAGAAAATTGCCATTTAGGTGAAATTCGCTCACAAGTTAAGTGTGGTAAGTTGCAAGTTCCAGAGAATTATCAGCAGCCTAATGGTGATAAAATCTCTGTAAACTTTGCTGTTTTACCTGCTATAGACAACAGCGAATATAAAGCTCCGTTAATGTTTTTAGCGGGTGGGCCAGGGCAAGCTGCTGTTGAATTAGCAACCGGCTTAAATCGAATTTTTCGTGAAGTGAGAAAAACACGCGATATTATTTTGGTTGACCAACGCGGTACCGGTGAAAGTAGCGCACTAGCATGCGAACTTGAAGCGGTTGAAAACGTCTACTCGTCTTTAGCTAGTGAGTTTAATGCGCAGGAAGTTAAAGACTGTATCGCTCAGTTTAAAGGCGATGTTACCCAGTACAATTCAGAAAATGCTATCCGTGATTTTGACGGTATTCGTGCCGCATTAGGGCATGAAAAAATTAATATTTACGGTGGTTCATATGGTACGCGTGCTGGTTTAGTGTATATGCGTATGTTCCCTGACTCTCTGGAAAGTGCTGTACTTGACAGCGTTGGGCCAATTGAAGTGCCAATTGGTTTATTTGGCCGAAGTGGTGCGAGATCGTTTAATTTACTAATCGAAAACTGTAAAAATAATGTTTCTTGCCATCAAGCATTTCCGAACCTAGCTGAAGAGTTCCAAGCGGTGAAAAAGCGTTTAGCTGAAAAAAATGTCACGCTTGATATTCTACACCCTCGTTTAGGTGAGCCAACTAAGTTTGTTCTCGATGAAGTTAAGTTTACCGGTAACCTGCGTTTTCAACTTTATGGTATGGAAGGACGCTCTATGGTGCCGTTAGTTATTCATCAAGCTTTCCTTGGAAATTACAAGCCACTTATTGGTTTGATGGCAAGAACTGAAGACGAACAATTAGTCTATACCGGTTTATTGTTTAATATTGTCTGTAATGAAGATATGCCACGAGTGAGTCAAGCGGATAAAAAGCTTGATGCTAATAATAATTTCGACGGCATGGATAGTCAAAAAGCTTGGGAGATGATTTGTCCATTCTTCCCTGAATACCGCCCAGGTGAAGCCTTTTATCAAAGCGTGACCGCCGATGTGCCAACACTGATTTTGTCAGGTAATTTAGACCCTGTTACGCCGCCGAGCAATGGTGAATACTCAGCAAGAACTTTACCTAATAGTCATCATATTGTTGTTGAAAATGCTTCACATACTGTTGCTATGAGCACTTGTGCGAATGTAATTATCAATGAGTTCTTAAGCAAGAAAGATCCCAAAGCGCTTGATGAATCTTGCCTTAAAGATGTACCGGCAGAAACATTTATGACCAGCGTCAATGGCATTCAATAAAGCACGTAAAGTGATAAGAAAAAGGAAATTAAAATGATTGAAGTAAATAACTTACATAAAAGCTTTATTGACAAAAAAAATTCTGTAAAGGCATTAGACGGTTTATCGTTTACCGCTAAAGATGGTGAAATAACCGGTATTTTAGGGCCAAATGGTGCAGGCAAAACAACTTGTTTGCGCACTCTCTATGGCTTACTTTCTGCTGATGAAGGCTTTGCGACAATTGATGGTATTAAAGTGACTGAAGATCCTTTATCGGCACGTGCAAACCTAGGTATTTTCCCTGATAAATTTGGGTTGTATGAGCGCTTAACTGCTTACGAACAAATTGATTATTTTGCCAGCATTCATGGTATGACAGGGCAATCAAAAAAGCAGGCCATTGAGCAAGTAATTAAAGACTTAGAGCTAGAAGATTTAGCACACCGGAAAACGGTTGGCTTTTCACAAGGTCAGCGTATGAAAGTAACATTAGCGCAGTCTTTGGTACATCAGCCTAAAAATTTTGTGCTTGATGAACCAACTCGTGGTTTAGATGTGATGAGCACCCGAATTTTACGCAACCATTTGGCAAAGTTTAAAGCTAAAGGGCATTGCATCTTATTTTCTTCACATGTGATGCAAGAAGTTGCTGCGTTATGTGACCGTGTGATTATTGTTGCAAATGGCAAACTTGCCGCACAAGGAACACCGCAAGAGTTATGTGACTTAGCGGGTGAAACGCATTTAGAAGAAGCGTTTGTTAAATTAATTGGTTCAGATGAAGGAGTAGCAGCATGATACAGTTTAAAGCTCTGCTATTAAAAGAATACAAAGAAGCATTTCGTGATAAACGGGCGTTAATGGTTGCATTGATGATGGCATTTATGGCACCAATAATGATCACTGTTATGTCAAAAATAATTATTGAAAAAGCGATAGATGAACCGCCAGTCTACATTAAATTTACTGGTGCTGAATATGCTCCTAAATTAATCAAACATTTCGAAGAACAAAACTTATTGAGCTTTGCTGATACTCCTGAGGAAGATAAAGCGATTTGGGACGAGCGCAATATTATCATTGATATCCCTGAAGACTATGCGAAAAACATGGCTGAAGGTAAAACCATAAAAGTGCACTTAAAAGCAGACTTCAATGATAAGGCTGTAGGGCCACCAACACGACGTATTAATAATGCTGTACGCGAATTCTCTTTATCGATTGGCTATAAGCGACTGCTATTACGTGGTGTTGATATTCGTTTATTAAATGCTGTGAAAGTCGTTGAGCAAGATACGGCAAAACCTGATGCAACTTTTATTATGATTTCAATGATGATGGGGCTGTATATGATGATGGCTGCATTTATGTCGGGGCTTTCAGTGGCTATTGACTCTAGTGCGGGAGAGCGTGAGCGTAATGTATTAGAAATGTTACTTTGCCAACCCGTAAGCACTATGAAAATAGTATTAGCAAAACTGTGTAGTGCTTCAACTATTTCAGTTATTGGTGTAGTTATGGTGTTGGTACTAACTTCTATTTCTATAGGTTTTGTCGATTTAACTAAAATAGGTGCAACTTTTAGCTTAGGCGTACCAAAAGCATTAACCTTGTTATTTTTATTACTGCCTATTTGTTTCTTTGCTACCGCATGTCAGTTATTTTTGGCATTCCAAACTAAAAGTTTTAAAGAAGCACAATCTACCGTCAATATGATTATTGCAATACCTGCATTTGTACCAGTGGCATTAATGTTAATGGATGATCGCCCGCAATGGTTAGATTGGCTGCCAATTGCCGGTCAGTCGCTAATTATGGAAGACATTTTTAAAGGCGTTGAAGTAAATTGGTTGGCGATGTTAACCACAAGTGGCGTAACTATAGGTATTACGGTGGCATTAGTTGTTATGCTGGCGAATAAGTTAAAGTCAGAAAAAGTGGTTATGGCATTAAGCTAAATAGCGAGAAAACTTAATGATCACCAAACTACTATCATGTTAAATTCTATGCCAATAAAAATATCAGCGCCTTATAAAACAGTGAATATTTATAAGCAAGTTGAAAACAAGGATAGTAGTTTGGATCATCAAGCAGTTTTTCAACAGTGGTTAGAAGAATATGAAAGTCTTCTGCGCCATATTATTAATGGCTTTGAAGCCAAAGCGGCAATTCAAGATGAGCTCTTTCAAGAAATTGCATTAAATATATGGCGGGCTTTACCTAAATTTAGGCAGGAGTCTAGCCCAAAAACCTTTGTTGCACGTATTGCGCACAACGTCTTAGCAACCCATGTTGCTAAGTCAGTTAAAACCATCAAGGCTGAGCAAGATATTAACGATCTTGATAATGAATCAGCCGCAGACCACCGCCAAGCAACCCCTTACCAAGAACTCGATCAACAGCAAAGACAGCAACGTCTAGCGCAAGCCATTCGTTTATTAAAACTTGAACAACAGCAAGTTATTACGTTAGCGCTTGAAGGAATGAGCTACCAAGAAATTGCTGATGTTTTGGCCATTACCACCAATTTAGTTGGTGTGCGGTTACAGCGAGCAAAAGCGGCTTTAATGCAAGTATTGGAGGCATTATGAGCGAAGAAAACAGTAAAGCTAAAATAGCTAGTGAAACAGAAAAAAGCAAAGAGCTGCCAACACAAGCTCGGGCAGATAAGCAGAAAGATGAGCAAACTGAGTCTACAGAAATTTTTGACGAAACCTGGGCGAAGTTAAGTGATGATTGGCAAAGCCAAGCTACACCTAAAACTGATATACAGGCGTTAATGAAGCGCACTCGTCGACGTACTCGCGGTGCAAAGCTTTGTTTTGCATTAAATATTATTGCAACTTTTGGCTTGTTGGTGGTATTTCTGTATGGCATTTACGATGGTCAATGGGGAGAGCCCGTTAATATATATATTGGGTTTGGTGGTTTATTCTCACTAGTTTTCATTTATTTTGAGGCAAAAATCCGTTTCGCCATATGGTCACAACTTTGTGATAGCCCTGAAAAGGCGATTGATCATGCTATTGCCGGCAGTGAATCATCTATGCGTTATATGTGGATCACTAAGTTATCATTTTTGCCCTTTATACCTTTGGTCAATTGGTTTGTTTACACCGTCAGCCAAACCAGTGATAAAGCGGCACTTCCTGCGTACTTAATGGCTAATGGCTTTATGCTCGTTGTTTATCTTTTTGTTGATTACTTATATAGAAAACGCAAAAAAGAGTATCAACAGCTTTTACAGATGAAATAGCTATAAAAAATGAATAATCCTCCATACCTCGAATTAAATTTTGATTTTCATTTGATTGTCTGTTTTTAATTTGTTGTCTTTGTCTTTTTTAAGCAGTATATTAGTTCGGATGATTATTTGAAGGTTTCGTTAAAAGCTTTTATCGCTAACCTCAAAGCATAATTGATTGCAAAATGAACTAAAGCAGCGTTGTTTTATCGTATACAACCCAGCTAAGTTCAGGCAGAATATGCCGCAATTATATTGACCTTGCTAATGTTAACAACATTAAGCCAACTAATGCCGCTGGCAGACTATTTGAGGAAATTACATGTTTACACGTGATATGAATATTGCTGATTTTGATCCAGAACTTTATCAAGCAATGAGTAATGAAGTTGTTCG
>OJBI01000042.1_pt1 | contig 45952 bp, 41 predicted proteins | sample 1590541 | NCBI WGS metagenome assembly OJBI01 (sample SAMN05416871, study PRJEB24817) | seawater metagenome | isolation source: Sea water | place: Canada:Atlantic | collected 2013-11 | reverse complement strand
GTATGAGATAGTGCTAAAAGTATTTTTAGACAACTTAATTTGATACATGCAGGTAAACTATATTGTTTACCATCGTGTTTGATTCAAGGTAAAGGTATAAGTTAAATGAAGACCAGAATAATTGCAAAATTGGACGCTAAACCGCCCTATATAGTTAAACCAGTTCACTTTGAAGGCCTGCGAAAGATTGGCAGACCAGATGAGTTAGCAGAGCGCTATTATATGCAAGGGGCCGATGAAATCATGTATATCGATATTGTCGCTTCATTATATCAGCGTGAAATTTTATATAAACATATAGAAGAAGCAGGAAAAGATATTTATATTCCGTTTGCTGTTGGTGGCGGTGTGCGTTCGGTTGAAGATTTTTCTAAGTTGTTTCACTCCGGTGCAGATAAAGTGGTGATTAACACACATGCAGTGCAGAACGATCCTGAAATTATAAGCCGCGCCTCAAGAGTCTTTGGTGCTCAGGCCGTCGTGGTAAATATTGAAGCTAAAAAATGGGATAACTGGTGGGAGTGCTATACAGATTGTGGGCGTATCCGCAGTGGGAGAAATGTACTTGAATGGGTGGAAGAAGTGGAAAAACTCGGTGCCGGTGAGATTGTAGTGCAATCTGTTGACAAAGATGGCAGGAAGAGAGGTTTTGATATCGAATTAATCAAACAAGTGGTTGAGAAGGTTGATATTCCTGTTGTAGCCGCAAGTGGTGCAGGTAAGTTAGAAGATATTCTAGATGTGATTAAAAAGGCGAAGCCCAATGCCGTTGCTGTTTCTTCTGTATTACATTATGACATAACCACTATCGGTCAATTAAAAGCGTTTTTGACCGAGCATGGTGTGGAGGTTGCGAAATGAGTAATTTAGTTGGTGTAGTTGATTATGGTGTCGCAGGTAACATTCCTAGTATCACCAAGGCGCTTGTAACTGCGGGTGCAGATGTCACAATTGTTAAGAATGCCGCACAGCTCGAACAAGTAGATAAGATTGTGTTACCAGGCGTCGGTAGTTTTTCCGATGCCATGGTGGAGTTGCAAAAAAGTGGCTTGATGACGGCATTAAAAGAACATGTGACTATTAAACCTACTCTTGGGATATGTTTGGGTATGCAAATATTAGCTAAGGTCGGTTTTGAATATGGTGAAAGTGAAGGATTGGGTGTATTTAATGGAGAAGTTCGGCCCGTAATCTGTCATGGACAGGTTCCTCATATGGGATTTAATAACATTAATGTTCTTAACGGTACACCATTATTGAATGGACTTGAGAATGAAGCGTTTTATTTTATGCATTCATTTGAAGTAGTCAACTATACAGATGTTATCGCATTAACTGACTATTGCGGTCACACATTTGTATCAGCCATCAATAAAGGCATGACCTATGGGGTGCAATTTCATCCGGAGAAAAGCCGTGAAGCTGGTATACAATTATTTAGAAATTTCATTGCGTTGGAGATGAACTAATATGGACAAGCAATTTGGTATGTACGGTTTACCTTTAGATGTGAAATACTGTAAAAAATGTACGCTAAGTAATCAGCGACCTTCTTCGAGCGTTGCTTTTAAAAATAAGCAAGACGAAGTCAAACGACCAGTATTTTTCGGTGATGATGGTATTTGTGAAGCTTGTCGATGGTCTGAAAAGAAAAAAAATATCGACTGGGAAACTCGCCATCAAGAACTGGTAAAACTATGTGATAAATTTAGACGAAGTGATGGTCGTTATGATGTCCTAGTACCAGGGAGCGGAGGTAAAGATAGTGTTCGAGCAGCCTATGAAATGAAGTATATGTATAATATGAACCCGTTGTTGGTTACTTGGCCACCGCAACTGCTAACAGAAATGGGTAGAAAGAATATGGAGTCCTGGCTCGATGCTGGTTTTGCCTGTTATACAATTACGCCTAATCAAAAATTACATAAACTATTATCAAGGCTTTCATTTGAAAATCTTTGTCATCCGTTTCAACCGTTTACTTTGGGACAAAATCACGCCCCCATGTACTTATCCACCTTGCTTGATATTCCGTTGGTGATGTATGGTGAGAACGGTGCAGAGTATGGAAACAATATAAAATATAATGAAAAACCAACCCGTGACGAATCTTACTATTCATCGAATACTGGTCTGGAAGATATCTTCCTTGGCGGAGTAAGTGCAAAGGAAATTATCGACAAGTACGGATTTTCGCTTGCTGATCTGAAACCTTATTTACCGGTTAACCCATATGATTTAAATCGTACCGGCACAGAGTTACACTTTTTAGGCTATTACCTAAAATGGCACCCGATGGAAGAGTATTACTTTAGCGTGGAAAACACCAACTTCATGCCAAACGACTTCAGAACTGAGGGCAGCTATAGTAAATACAGTTCTATAGATGATAAATTCGACTGGTTAAACCATTATACTTTACACATCAAGTATGGTCTTGGCAGGGCTACTTATGATAGTGCTCAGGAAGTAAGGAATGGAGAAATTACTCGTGAAGAAGGTGTTGCGCTAATCAAACGTTTTGATGGTGAACTACCTAAGATCTACCTTAATGACTGTCTTGAGTATATGGGGCTTAGCGAAGAACGATTTAACGAAATTATTGAAGCCCATAGAACGCCACATTTATGGTCAAAAGAATCTGGTACGTGGAAATTAATAAAACCAATTTGGGATGAAGATAATGAAGGGTAAGTTAAATGCTTGATTGGCAAAGTGTTGTTATTAGTCCAGAATGCTCTATAGAAGATGCGATTAAATTGATAGATGACCAAGGTGAGCGTATTGTATTGGTTGCTGATGACTCTAAGCTCCTCAAAGGAACTATAACAGATGGGGATATTCGCAGGGGAATGCTAAAAGGGGTTTCACTTAGAGAATCTTGTCAAAAAATAATGTCAGTTAATCCAATTTGCTCTACTCCGCATTCTACAAGAATACAGCTTAGAACATTATTTGATAAACACCAAATACTTCATTTGCCTATTGTCGATGATGAAGGGACCCTATGTGGACTAGAGACACTCCAAGATCATGTCCATATTGAATACAGGAGAGATAACCCTATTTTCCTAATGGCTGGTGGTTTTGGAACAAGGTTAAAGCCCCTTACGGATAGTTGCCCTAAACCTATGCTAAAAATAGGTTCTAAACCAATATTACAGCTTATAGTGGAAAGTTTTATTAAATCAGGATTTCATCGTTTTTATATTTCAACCCATTATATGCCTGAAATAATAGAGGCACATTTTGGAGATGGTAGTGATTGGAATGTAAGTATTGAATATATCTATGAAGATGAACCTTTGGGTACTGGTGGTGCGTTAGGGCTACTGCCGCACAATGATATAAATCAGCCACTTATTATGATGAATGGTGATCTACTCACCGATGTTAACTTTGTCGAGCTTGTTGATTTCCATATCGCGACTAACACAGTAGGTACGATGTGTATTCGTGAATATGAACAACAGATTCCTTTTGGCGTGATTGAAATTGATGGGACGAACATCCTATCAATGACCGAAAAACCAGTTCAAAAATTTAACGTTAATGCTGGGATTTATGTCTTATCTCCTGAGTTAGTAAAAAGTGTTAATAACGGTACAAAAGTAGATATGCCTACATTGCTTAAACAAGAGATTGAAAATGGAAATTCTGTATCAACTTTTCCAATTCATGAGTATTGGCTAGATATAGGACGAAAAGAGGATTTCAACAGAGCGCAAGTAGATGCAGGAAACCTGTTTAATGTCTGATCCTACCTTTTTAGCCATTATTCCGGCGAGGGGAGGGAGTAAAAGGCTTCCTAAGAAGAATGTAAAAGAGTTAAATGGTAAGCCTCTTATTACCTGGACGATAGACGCTGCCTTAGCATCTCCTAACGTAAGTAAGGTTGTGGTTAGTACCGATGATAATGATATTGCAGAAGTATCAGTATCATCGGGCGCTGAAGTTCCTTTTATCCGGCCATATAACTTATCTACTGATACGGCAAATACTGTAGATGTTATTAAGCACACCATTGATTTTTATGCTAAAAATGGTCAGTTTTTTGATTTTATAATTTTATTACAACCTACCTCACCATTGAGAGGTTCAGCGGATATCACTAATGCGATTGAATTGTTGAAAGAAAAGAGTGCCGATGCAATAATATCCGTTTGTGAAGTTGAACATTCACCACTTTGGTCAAATACAATTCCTTTAACTGGTAGCCTAAAATCTTTTATAAAAGATGAAGTTAAGAATATAAGAAGCCAGGATTTAGCTACTTACTATCGACTTAATGGTGCGATTTATATTGTTGAAACTACCAAGTTTGTAGAGCAAAACTCGTTGTTTCTTAATGATAATATTTATGCTTATAAAATGAACGTTCAAAATTCAGTTGATATTGATAATGAAACCGATTTTTCTTATGCGGAATTTCTAATTGAAAGTCAGGGTAGCAAGACCAAAAATAAAAACGTTTGATCTATATTAAAAATGCTTTATAGGAAGAATTATTTATAAGATGGGTGGATAAATAATTGTGTTAATTCATGATCATTAGCTCGAATATACTTTAATCAGCCCTCCCCAATTACTTTTATTTTACAAACTTTGGTCCTGTAATAGGTGTCGTGCTATCAATGCCATTAGCTCTAAACTTTGTCTCTTTAACGTTTGAATATTCAATTTTGTGAGGAAGTGTCATAGTTTTAATTTGTGTTAGATGTTATTATTTCTCATTAAATCATAAGTGAATAATAAGTCCAATATAGTAATGGCGTTGGGGTTTATTAAGGATTTGTATTGCCATCTGGTAGCTAAAGATGAAAGTACAGACTTTTTGCTTAGTCAAACAAAGTTATCACTATAGTTTTATAAAATAGAGTGTTATAGATTTACATGTTCAAGCATATTTATTACCAAAGAATTACTAGTTTGATAAACAGACTGTTTTGGAAGCATGTTTTCTCCAAGCACTTTAAAGAATATGGAAGGAAATCTCATATCTTTATGCCTGACTATATCGTTGGGGATGAGTTCATAACTATCAAATCAGATGTTTATATTGGATATAAATCATCAATTATTGCGTTGAGTCAAAATAATACCCCCCCTAACTTGTTTATTGGTCATGGTACTAAGATTCGTCGATTTGCACATATTGTTTGTATCAGTGAAGTCATTATTGAAGATAAAGTGTTGATAGCTGATAAGGTTTTTATTGCGGATAATATTCATGGTTATCAGAAGCCTGACATGCCAATAGTTGACCAACCTTTGGAGTTTGTCTCCAAAGTTAGGATTGGGGAAGGGACATGTATAGGTGAAAATGTTTGTATTATTGGTGCAAAAATAGGACGTAACTGTACAATTGGAGCGAACTCAGTAGTGACGAAAAATATACCTGATTATTCTATTGCCGTCGGTGCTCCAGCAAAAGTAATCAAAACATATGATTTTGATAAATCTGAATGGATAAACGTTAAGTAAGTACAATATTCAAAGTACACATACCTAAAATTATAGATTGAAGAGTGAACAATGGCACGAGTTTTATATATTGGTTTGGATTATTATCATTATCCTAAAATGATTTGCCAAGAAATGGTAAATATTGGATACCAAGTGGATTTTTTTCCAATAGAGCCTCGTAGCTTCTTTTATAAAGCTTCTAGATATGTAGCAAAGAAATCATACAAGAAGAATATAGATAAATACCATAAAAGAATAATAGAAGAAACAAAATCAATTCACTATGACAAAGTGTTTTTTATAACGTCACATTTTATGTCTAATGGGAATTTAAATGCTTTAAAAAAAGCACATCCAACTGCTCAATTTATTGCTTATCATTGGGATAGTATTTCTCAATATGATTATTTAGAAACAACCCCTTTTTTTGAAAAAGTATATTCGTTCGATAGAGAAGATTGTGAAAAGCATGGTTTTAACTATCTCCCCCTGTTTGCGAGTGGTAACTATTCAAAAGAAATGCAGAATAAAGTCAAGCCCAGCTTGGATATATATACTGTTGGAACAATCGTACAACCGGAAAGGTATATATTAGTTAATGAATTTAGAGAGTTTTGCATGAAAAATAACATTACTTTTTATTTTTATTTAAAGGTTACTCCTGTGACATTCTTGAGGCTGCTAATGAAAGGAATAATCCCCAAAAATGTATCCTTTACTTCTATTAATACTGAAAAGCTGAAATCGATTATTTCTAGGTCTCGCGCTGTACTAGACGTGACAAACCATAAGCAAAGTGGCTTGACAATGAGAATTATTGAGAATATCTACATTGGTAAAAAAGTTGTTACAACAAATAAAAATATAAAACTTGAAAATTTCTATTCCCCAAATCAAGTATTAATTCTTCCTGTTGAAAGGTTTGAAATATTTAAGAGCTTTCTTGATGGTGAATATATTCCAACGAAATCCTCTGAACTTGCAATTAACTCTTGGGTAAAAAAAGTTTTATTATGAAAAAGTGTCTGATAATAAGTCCTCTCCATTTTTATAGTTGGCATACTGCTATTAGTGATGAATTTATTGCTCGTGATTACGCTGTAGAGATTATGAATGATGAGTATCCCCAAGGTGTAATAGGCACAATCTTGGGGACTTTATTTAATAAACTAGCAAGGGAATTAACGTATATTAAATATAGAAAACATTTATCATGCTCTGATTCAAATTTTGATGTGGTTTTAATATTTAAAGGCCGAGGTGTCTCCAGTAAATTAATAAATTTGCTTTCAAAGCATAGTGAGAAAATAGTTGCTTATAATTTTGATTCTTTTCATTACTCTCCTTATCCTTTGAAATGGATGGATAAAGTTGACAGTTATAAAACTTTCGACTTTTACGATAGTTCAGAATATGATATTGAGAGAGTTGATTTGTTTTCAGGAACTACATTCGGAAAATCTCCTCTAAAGAAAAATGATTTTTCATGCGTGATGAAAAACCACTCCCAGCGTTTGAAGTACTTAGATGAAATATATGAAATACTGAGTGATTCATATTCTTTCAATATACATATTTTCGAAAAGAATATATTTACTTATATAAAAGGCTTTCTAACTCACCCTATACTCTTCTATAAGTGGAGGAAATATATTTCATTTAAAAGCCTCAGTGCTTACGATTACGAAAAAGTGCTGTCATCGTCCATATATACTTTAGATTATGCACACCCTAGTCAAACAGGTATCACAATGAGGTGTTTTCAAGCCCAAGCTTGTGGGGCAAAGGTAATTACAAACAATAAATATTGCCTTTCATCTACAACCATGAATAAGCAAGATATATTTGTGCATGAACTTGGAGGTAATGGTGCTTTGTTGAATACATTTATCGAAAAAAATATTAGTAAAAAGCCTATTACAGTGCATAGAGGTGTATCAGAGTTTGTTGATGACTTGTTGATTTAAATAAATTTAAATTCTAATAACGTAGTTTTACGTAAATAAACGAAGCAAAGAGAAAAATATGAGAATAGCGCTATTAACACAAGATGACCCTTTCTATTTAGCGGAAGCCATCGCTGAATTCACCGAACTTGTAAAAGAAAATGATATTGAATTTGTGACTGCAATTGTTTCTTCTGCTTCTCCTTTTGGTAAGCGTGAATCATTTCTAGATAAAGCTCTTAAAACTTATAATATATTCGGGTTAGTGTTTTTTTTAAGGTATACATTTAATTTTATTTTGAGAAAATTTATTTTAAGAAAGAGTGTTATTAAAGAGTTAGAGAATAGAAGAATACCTGTCTGGCAATTGAGAGATAGTATAAATATAGAAAAGAATGTTGCAAAAATTGCAAAAATGAATTTAGACGCAATAATCATTATTGCCGGGAACCAAATTATCAAATCAGACGTTCTAGGCTTACCTAAATTTGGAGTCATAAATGCCCATTCTTCATTATTACCAAAGCATAAAGGGTTAATGCCAACGTTTTGGGCGCTCAAGAATAGAGATGATGTTACAGGGGTGACCGTATTTTTTCTTACAGAAGGTATCGATGATGGACCTATAATAAACCAGGGGAAAATAAAAATTAATCAAGATACAACACAACAAGACTTAATAATAGAGTCTAAAGAGATGGCAAACAAACTGCTAATAGATGCATTAAATAGCCTGAAAAACGGTACTGTTGATCGCAAACCAAACATTGGCGATGACTCTTATAATAGGTTTCCAACCAGAGAGGATGTAGATTGTTTTTTAAAGCAAGGGAATAAGTTTTTTTAAAATGTTTAAATTTCCTAATAATAAAAAATTTGCTTTTACCATCGTTGATGATACAGATGACGCATACTTAGAAAATATAAAACCAATTTATGATCTACTTGCAGAAAACCAAATCAAAGTAACTAAAACGGTTTGGGTATATCCTGTCAGAGATGAACAGGCTTCAAAAGGAGATTCTTTATCAAGAGCAAAGTATTTGGAGTTTATTCAAGATATTCAGAAAAATGGATTTGAAATATCTCTACATAATGTTGGTAGCGGTAGTTTTGTTCGTAGTGAAATTATCGATGGTCTAAACGTTTTTGAATCGAAACTCGCTTCAATGCCCAGAGTACATATAAATCACTCTTATAATCCGGATAATATTTATTGTGGAAGTAAGAGATTTAGTTTTCCTTTTAACTATATTGTTCAAAAAATGTATTCGAACTACAGCAATTTTTCAGGAGAAATAGTCGAGTCAGAACATTTTTGGGGGGATTTACACAAGAAGCATATTGATTTTAGTCGAAACTATGAAGTTGATGATATAAATACGTCTAAAAAAAACCCTTATATGCCATATAGAGATAAGCAATATGATGAATATGCCAATTATTGGTTTTCTTCAACTTTTGCATCTAATCAATGGATGTTTAAAAAACAAGTAAATAAAATGTCAATTGACAGACTTGAAAATGAAGGTGGGGTATGCATTCTCTATACTCATTTAGGATATTACATGGTAGATGGAGTTATCGATCCACACTTTAAGAAAATGATAGAGTATCTTGGTAGTAAAAACTCTGGATGGTATGTGCCTGTAAGTACCGTTTTAGATTTTTTAAACCAAAACAAAAAATCAAATAATATTTCTGAATACATTCCTACTTATTTTAAAAAATGGATAGAATTTAGATCATTATGGACACGAATAAAATATAGGTATTTTGTGAAATTAGATGACTTTCATTTTAAAAAATCAAATAGTTACGATAAAAGAACGGATTCTATTAATCAATAGAATTCGTTAGTTTTAAGTGAAATTATTTCACTTGTTGATAAGAATTTATTTATTAGGCTTTGGATATTATAGCCTCACTAAAGGTATTACCCATTAATGAAAACTATTGTTTTATTTAGTCGATGTGAGTTAGCAAACCTGTATGGAAGGATCAGTGAAAAGTTATCAAGTGAACATACAGTAATACACATCGCATTTTCTGATGTAGAAAAAAGAATATTAGAAAAAAAGTACAATATCAAAAAAGTAATTAACTTTAGTGCTGAAATTACAAAGCTCCATCTAAATGAAAGTGTTAATTTAGATTACTGTAAACTTATTGATGAGGTTATTATCGAGCAATCATTGGGGCGCTTCAACTTAAATAGTGCAATTCAATATGATCGAACGTTTCAGTATCAATCTTTAGATGCTTCTTTAATACTTTGCCAAATTTACTATAAGTTTTGGTCACAACTTATAGAGCATGAAAAGGTGGATTTTGTTGTACATGAGCCAACTTCTTTATTTCTGAATCAAATATCAGCTCTTATCTGTAAAAAAAATAATGCAAAATATCTAACACAAATATTGGTTTATGGGCAAGATGAGTTTAACTTCATTACGGTATCAGGTGATGATTGTCGATTCGATAAGATTTTAAATTCAAAAAGTAGAAGCGGAATTAAAGATAAAAAGTTTGATAACGCAATTAAATTTTTAACGGATTTTCGAGGTGACTTTAATACTTTTGTAGATAGTTACAATAAAAATAGAAGCTTTGGAACGTTGTTATCAAATACAGTTAAATCAATTGGAAAATACATAAAGTACTCTACGAAGCTAAAAATGACTGAGTTCACAGAACTCGATCATATAGAGTATTACCATTATAGAGATTTTAGTTTACTTTCTTCGTTAAAAAATGACTGGGGCCAATACTTTTTATTAAATTACGATACCTTTGATGAATCTTTAAATTATTTCTATTACCCGATGCACCTTGAGCCCGAGGCTGTTGTTCTTTATTGGGGGGACGGTATTTATAAAGATCAAATAAAGCTAATAGAGAATATAGCGGCTCAACTTCCACCAGGCCATTACTTATATGTAAAAGATCACCCTCATGCAGGAGCATATCGTTCAGTTGATGATTATAAAAAATTACGCTCAATTCCAAACATAAAGTTATTGAATCCTTCTGTTCAGGGAAAAAAGGTAATATTAAAATCAAAAGGAGTAATCACAATCAATGGTACGAGTGGCTTTGAAGCATTACTTCTAAATAAACAGGTTTATGTTTTTGGGAATAGTTTTTATGATTCGTGTGAAAGAGTCAATAAAATAGAACATATAAGAGAATTTAGAAGTGTCGTTTACTCTAATTATCAAAACGTATATCAAGATGATGATGCATTGATAGGCTTCGTCAGCGACTTTTTATCCAGCTCACATCGAGGCTTTACGGATTATTTTATTGATTATGTTAAACGAGTGGGGATCGATGAAGAAAAAAATGCAGTAATGGTATCTCAAGAACTTTTAGAGTATTTTAGCCATTCCAATCAAAGTGATTAATAAAATAGAGCCGAATGTGAACAGTATTAAGCTCATGCTTTTAAATACATTTGAAAAAATTTCAAAGAATAAGCACTCTGTTAGCTTTATAGCTATTAATATAATTGTAGCTTTTTTGGGGTTTTTACGATCCTTTGTTTTTATGAAAACGTTAGATTTCGAACAGTTGGGGCTGATAACCATTTTGCAAACGGCTGCTATGCTTGTTGGCTTCTTGCAAATAGGACTTATTAACGGCGGATATAGAGTTGTTGCTGTTAAAGATAACGGAAGAATTGTACAACGAACTATTAATACCGTTTTTTCATATATGCTTGTGCTAACTATACTTTTATTAGTTTTTACATTATTAAGTTATAAATTTGAGTTGTCAGCCATAATTGATTATTTACTTCTTGTTATTTTTTTGTCAATTTCCAGTATGTTAAGTATATGGTTAACTAATTATTTAATAGCAAGGCGAAATTATCATTATTTAAATAAAATTAATTTAATATCTTCGGTATTTGGGTTTGCTTCAGTTTTTCTTGTTTTTTATTATGGAGTCTTCGGAGCCATTTTATCTTTAGCGATTCAGCCTGTACTTTTTATATGTTTGGTGCTCCTTAAGAATAAAGAGTCGAGACCAACTAAATTTGAGTTCAAATTCAAAATAATTCACTATATTTTACGTTTTGGATTTATTCCATTTCTATCTGGACTGTTTTTCTTACTGTACATTCAAGTTGAACGTTGGGGTATTAGTATGTTTATCAGTACCGAAGCTTTAGGACATGCTTATCTCTATTTTATGATTGTAGCCCTGTGGGTATTGGTGCCAACCTCTATTATGAATCTTTTCTTTCCTCGTGCAGCGAAGAGCTTTGCTACTAACGATTTGGTGTCAATGAACAAGATTGTTAGCACTCATTTTTATGTGGTTATGTTGTATTGTTTAATTGCCTCAATAACTATTTACTTTTTTTTAGCTCCAATGGTCAAGTTAGCTTTTGAAGCTCATCTTCCTTATGTTGATTTAGTTATTATTTCATTGCCTGGTCTTATTTTTAGAAGCTTAGCAGACCCTGTCGCTGTTTTTTTGAATAGTACAGTCAAGTTAAAACCAATTTTCTGGAGCGATGTTATAAGCCTTGTCTTATATGTTTTGGCAGGTGCCTATGCCATTGCTATATATGAGTTTCAGTTAATCCATGCTGTATATTTATTTGATTTCTATTTTTTTATAAGGTTTCTAATAGTTTTTAGTGTTTACTTAAGTTCTTCAATGAGAAAGGCATTTTTATAATCTGTAAATCTCTTTTTCAGTTTGATTGAAATGTAATCAAGATAAGTAATACGGTCTATTTTATATTTTTATTATTTGGTATGTAAATGAAAGCGATATTCAAAAAGTGTGTTTTGTTTCTTTATTGGTTGGTAAGAAATTATGTTGATGGTGTTTCAAATCATTGTTATGAGCTCTCTCCTAGAAGTAAATTAGGAACTAAAGCTCGCATTAATAGAAAGTCACAAGTAATAAGGGTTGATTTAGGTGACTATTCTTATATAAGTGGGCCAAATGCTTATGTGGAAGATGCTATTATTGGTAAGTACTGCTCCATCGCGCGAGGAGTAATCATTGGTGTATCCGATCATAATTATAATTGGCTTACAACGAGCCCTGTTGCTTGCTCTCCTGAATATGGATTTGTGGGTAAAGCCATAGAAGAGCCACAAAAGGAAGCACCTAAAATAGGTCATGATGTATGGATTGGATTAAATGCAGTGATACTACGTGGTGTAATTGTAGGCGATGGAGCAGTTATTGCCGCTGGTGCCGTTGTAACAAAGGATGTTGCACCTTATTCTATAGTAGGAGGCATACCAGCTAAACACATCTCATTCAGATTCAATAAAAGTACAATAGAGCAGTTGCTGAAAATTCAGTGGTGGGACTGGGACAAATGTAAAATATCAAATAATGGCCATCTACTTTATAATGTTGAAAAATTTATAGAAAATCAAGATGTAGATATTTCTAGTGACATTTGAATTTCATTTAGTAACTTCTATAAAATAATTGAAAACATATTACAAAAAAATTAATAAGATAATTAAGTGACTATAAGTTTAACATTTACAAGAAGATTGATGCTATTTTTGACTATTCTTATCAGTGGGGGGAATTTATTATTTCCACGACTGTTTATTTTGGGAGTGGTTGTTTTTTGTTATTTTATATATTTTAAAGGGCGGTTTTCTCTTAAACTAGCAACAGTACCATTCATTTTATTGCTCTCGCTACTTTTTATCATTTCGATTTTTCACCCTTATGGATATGATTTATCATCGTTAGCTATTCGTTTCGCAAATTTTTTTGCGGCTTTACTAGTACTTGATATATATCTAAAAAGTTCGCTTTCTAATTTTAAACATGATCTGTATTTTTTACTAAAATTTATGCCTTTACAAGCGATTTTAACCGTTTTAATTGCTACTTTTCTGAACTTTTTATTTATCAATATTACTACTGATAGCGCAAGTTTTTATACCTTCTTAGGTGTGTTTAATTATCACATAATTATTGATAATGGTGCTCTGATAAGACCAAATGGCTTTTTTTTTGAACCGGGTGTATTTCAACTTTATTTGAATCTATTTCTTTATCTTTCACTTTTTGTTTATAAAAATAAGTTGAACACATATCTTGCGATTATTGCAATACTGTTGACCAAGTCATCAACGGGGGTACTTGTTTTAGCAATGATACTTGGCTGGTATTTTATGAGATACTATATAAATAATGGGAATTTACTAAAACGTTTTGCAAGACTTCTAATCGCAACGGTATTGTTACTTGGTTTTGTGTTTTTAGCTTGGGACAATATCAATGAAAAAATGCATGGTGAATCAAAAGGATCTTTTTTAGCAAGGCAATATGACACCATTACTGGTTTCAATGTTGCCGTTGCAAACCCACTTTTAGGGGTTGGGTTTAAATACGAAAACTATTATGTTGCCGCAGAAAAATTAGGGTATAGAGACACATTATTTAATGGTGAACGTATTAAAAATAGAGACAATACCAATGGAATAGTGATGCTTTTTTACAGTATGGGTACACCTTTAGCTTTAATTTTTATATTCGGACTATTCAAACAGAAGTTATTAGATGATAGGTTTCTAGTGGCGTTAGTGGTTTTTATTTCTTTGTTCACAGAGGCTTTAGTGTTTACTCCATTTTTTCTACTATTTATTTTTAGTGGTTTGACGTTATTAGTGAAGAGAAAGGAGTAAATGAATTATAGATTTTACTGTCAAATATCATAATTATGAAGAAAACAAAACTAATTTCTTATTAAGCTTATTCTACAACTAAAAAAGGGCGCACAACTTAAAGCAATCGCTTTAATCAAAATATAGAATGTGAGTAAAGACATTGATTCAGGTCGTTAAAATATTATAAAATAGCTTTAATAAATAGGAGCATTACCCGAATACTCGTAGTGTTTCAATTTGGATATAGTTAAATGCAGTGATACGTAACTTTAAACTTAATTGACATAGTTCGAAGTGACAGGATGTTCATAAAGAATAACGACTTCATTTGTTTTCGTTTCATTTTTCATTCTAGCCAGTAGATAGCTCATACTATTCCAATTGCTAGTTCATTCCTTAGTTTTAAGAGTCCATATAAATGAAAGAAAATATTTTAAATTGTATTGTGGTAGGAGCAGGGCGCATTGCTTTATCACACATACCTCATATAATTACACATGCTAGAACGGAGTTGGTCGGAGTAGTCGAGCCCAATTTTTTCATGCGTTTTGTGATGAAAAGATTACTTAAGGTACCTGTATATAAATCGATTGAAAGTCTGAATAACATACAATTCGATGCTGTTTTTATTTTGACTCCTCCGAATGTTCACTACAATTTGTCGAAAGATTTCTTGAAGAAGAAAAAACATGTTTTTCTTGAGAAACCACTTACTCTAGACCCAAAACACAGCGAGTCCCTTTTAAAGTTAGCACAAGACAACTGTGTTCAGTTTACCTGTGGTTATGTTTATCGACATCACCCTATTTATCTGAAATTAAAAGAGTTTGTTAACTCTGGTGAGTACGGGAAACCCGTAAGGTGCAGTATAAGAATGGTCGGTAATGTTGTAAACTCTGACAGCCCCAAAACGTGGAGAAGTACGGGTAAGGGGTCAGGATGTCTTTATGATTACGGATGTCACGCAATTGATCTCGGGATGTTTCTTTTCGGACAACCAAGTTCTGTTACTTGTGTTTCCAAAGATGAACTCTTTCAATCAGGAGTAATAGATCGGTTTACTGCGAAACTACACTATGAGGAATCAGTGTATTCGGAAACAGAAATTTATTGTAATTGGGCTGATAAAACGGTTAGAAAAGCGGGCTTAACAGTTGAGGTTCATACCGAAGATAACATTATCACTACTGATGGTCAGGCAATAACTATCAAAGGCACACATGATGAGCGGTATTCTATTAAAGATTTGGATACTGATGTTACTTATTATTTGCGTGGTGAAGAATTTCAAAGTCAAATGGATACATTCATTAATAGCACTTCTAATTGCAGATTTGAATACTTAGATGTTGCAGATGCTGTAAAGTGTGACGTTATAATTTCAGAGCTTTACGAGGCAAAATTATGAAAGCTTATTTCGGAGACAACCAATTCATTGGTGTAAATCATTCTGAGGGTAAAGGGCTCGATTATTTATCGAAATATGAAAGCGTAGAAGATATTGCAATTACGCTTAGAGATGCTTGGGATGCTGGCATACGTGATTTTTGTTTCACGGTAAATAAAAAGACTATTGATGCTATTAACCTTGTCATATCAGAGTGTCCTTTCAATCTTCATCCAGCATTGCCATATGCGCATAGAGTTAATGAATTACTACTTGAAAAAGGGCTTATTGGCACATTGACCCAAAAGGTAGGGCAATTTGGCGTATTAAACCTTATACGCGCGGGTGGAACAGGGTTATTTGGAAAGTATGATAATATTTTTCACCTCCTCGTTCGTTCAGAGCTTGAAGGAATACCGATGAAATATGTTAAATCAGTTGGTCTTTTAAATGTAGCCGCTGATTTCGTATTAGGATTGAATCGTGCAGATCTCTTGCACAGCTTTTATCGAGTAGTTAAAGATAGACTTAAGTGCAAACCAATATTTTATACAATGAACTTTCCCTTAATGGCTGAAAGCTTATGGGGGAGTGGTTATACAGATTGTGGATTGATTTTTAATTATAATAAAAATGGCTTTAGGACCAATCCTTCCAAATCAGAGGTACAGAAATGTATTTCTAAATATAGTGATAGAGAAACTATTGCAATGTCATTATTTAGTGGCGGAAAAGAAAGTGAATTAAAGGAAGTTCTATCGACTGTACCGTCTTTATCAGGCGTTCTTTTTGGTAGTTCAAAGAAAGTTAATATTGAAAATAATATTAAAGCACTAGAGCAAACGACAACATAAATTTACTTTGAGTATATGGTAGATCAATGCGTCTGAAGAAAACAACAATTGAGAGAATTATGAGAAAAGGAATTATTTTAGCCGGCGGTAGCGGAACTCGCTTGTACCCTTTAACAAAGGTCGTTAGCAAGCAATTAATGCCTGTTTATGATAAGCCAATGATTTATTATCCGCTTGCGACTTTAATGCAGGCAGGAATTAGAGAAATTCTTATTATTTCAACGCCAGATGAGATATCTCGTTTTGAAAGTCTATTGGGTGATGGTAGTAATTTTGGTATCTCTATCTCATTTAAAGTACAACCTAGCCCTGATGGTCTTGCTCAAGCATTTTTATTGGCTGAAGACTTTCTATCTGGCTCGCCTGCGGCTTTAGTGCTAGGTGATAACATGTTTTATGGCCATGACTTGGTAAAATCACTTAAAAGTGCATGTGCTCAGGAAAGTGGCGGTACGATATTTGGCTATCATGTTGCAAATCCTTGTTCTTATGGTGTTGTCGAATTTGATGAAGGTGGGACAGCTGTATCGATAGAAGAAAAACCTGTAGAACCTAAGTCTAATTACGCTGTACCCGGTTTATACTTTTTTGACAGTAGGGTTGTTGAATTTGCTAAAAACGTACAACCATCTGCTCGCGGTGAATTGGAGATAACAGATGTTATTGAACAATATCTCAAGCTTAATGAGCTGAAGGTTGAAATTATGGGACGTGGAACCGCATGGCTTGACACAGGAACTCACGATGACTTATTAACAGCAGCACAATTTATTGCAACTATTGACAAGCGACAAGGGTTAAAAGTTAATTGCCCGGAAGAGGTTGCCTTTAGAAGTGGTTGGTTAACTGCTGATAAACTACGGGAAATTGCTGAACCATTACGTAAAAGTGGTTACGGTGAATATTTATTGAATCTCATTTCAGATCGAGTTTTTTAATGAACTATATTGATACAGCAATACCTGAAGTGAAGATCATTGAGCCGACTGTTTTTGGTGATGAACGTGGTTTCTTTATGGAAACCTTTCGTGCAGATGAGTTTATTGAACATTGTTCATCAAAACCTTTTTTACAAGACAATCATAGTAAATCAAGCCACGGAATCTTACGTGGCTTACATTACCAAACCAAAAATCCACAAGGTAAGTTAGTTCGTGTAACTTCAGGTATGGTTTATGATGTCGCAGTTGATATGCGTAAGAATTCACCATCTTTTGGCCAGCATGTTGGTGTTATACTTTCGGGAGAAAATAAGCGTCAATTATGGGTACCTGAAGGGTTTGCTCATGGCTTTTATGTTATGAGTGAATCAGCAGAGTTTGTATATAAATGCACTGACTACTACTCTCCACAATACGAAGTTTCCTTACTTTGGAATGATCTTGATTTAGCAATTGATTGGCCTTTAATGGGAAATGCTAACCCCATTTTATCAGAAAAGGACAATGAAGCGTTCCGATTTCAAGATGCTCCTTTTTTTAATGTTTAAGTGAACTTTTATTTTTAGGATTATTATGAGTAAGAAAAAGTTAACAGTTTTCGGTGGCGGTGGCTTTATAGGTAGTGCAATAATGAACGCCGCTAGCAAATATGGCTATAATTCTGTTAGAGGGGATTGGCAGAATATACCTTTAGATGAAGATATGGGAGATATCGTTTTTTGCTTAGGAGTAGGAGATTGTTCTCGTCCTGATGATGTTTTGAATTCTCATTTATTTATTTTGACAGAAATTGTATCTAAAGCATGTTTTGATCGGATAACATATGTTTCTTCAACTCGAGTATATATGGGCGCTGAAGGTTCAAAAGAGAATGATTCACTCAATATTACTCCTACAGATAATCGTAAGTTATTTAATCTTTCAAAATTGACTGCAGAATCATATCTCGAGGCATCGGGGGTTAATTATCGAATAGTAAGACCATCAAATGTTTATGGAAGCGCTTTGCAAAGTCCTTTATTTTTACCATCGATAGTTAGAGATGCTGTTATAAAGGGTGAGGTTAATATGTATGTACCTCCTAAATACTCTAAAGATTATGTTCATGTAGATGATGTTGTGGATATGACGCTCAAAATTACAAAAGATAGTCAGAGTGTAATTTATAACCTTGCCTCAGGGGAAAATGTAAGTGCTGCTTCTATTGCCAGTATTTTGAAAGCAAAATCCAATTGCTCTGTAAAGTGGCATGATAGCAACTGTGAAGATATATTCCCTCTTACTGATATCTCTAAAATACAAAAAGAATTCTCTTATGAGCCTCATTTAGTTGAGAATCTACTTGAAAAAATGATTGAATCATTTAAACGAGAATTGTCATAATTAGGTTAATTATAAAAAGTACACATATGAAAAAATTATTAATTACTGGTGGTGCGGGTTTTATCGGCGCCAATTTTGTTCATTATTGGATGAATAAATATCAATCCGATAAAATTGTTGTATTAGACGCACTAACTTATGCAGGTAATATTGCTAATTTAGATAGTATTAAAGACGAAGATAACTTTACTTTTATTCATGGCGATATTTGTGATCAAGCGTTAGTTGAAAAATTATTAGTTGAGCATTCAATTGACACATTAGTTCATTTTGCTGCTGAATCTCATGTAGATCGTTCAATTACGGGGCCAGATGCGTTTATTGAAACGAATATTATGGGCACTTATAGTTTGCTTAAAGCCGCCAAAAAAGTGTGGTTAGATGGTGACACAGTACTAGAAGGACATCGCTTTCATCATGTTTCTACTGATGAAGTATATGGTACTTTATCGCCTACCGACCCGGCATTTACAGAAGATACTGCGTATGCCCCAAATTCACCTTACTCTGCTAGTAAAGCGGCGAGTGATCATTTAGTACGTGCTTATCATCATACTTATGGACTAAATGTTACTACTAGCAACTGTTCAAATAATTACGGGCCTTTTCATTTCCCTGAAAAATTGATTCCTTTAGTTATTACGAATATATTGCATGATAAATCTTTACCTATTTACGGTGATGGCCAGCAAATACGTGATTGGCTATATGTTGAAGATCATGCTTATGGTATTGATTTAGTGCTTCAAAATGGTCGTATTGGTGAAAACTATAACATTGGTGGTAATAATGAGTGGGCCAATATTAATATTGTTAAAACTATCTCTAAATTGGTTGAACAAGAGTTTGTTAACAATTCGGAGTTAGTGGCACGTTTCCCAACCGCAAAAGCGGCAATTGCGCAAAATACCGAGTCGTTAATTACCTATGTAAAAGACCGCCCTGGTCATGATCGCCGTTATGCAATTGATGCAGCCAAAACAAATAATGAACTTGACTATACACCTAAAGAAAGTTTCGATACTGGTATTGCAAAAACCGTTCAGTGGTATTTGAATAATGAAATATGGTGGCAAAGTGTGATGAATGGCTCGTACCAAAACTGGATAACTGAGCAATACGAGTAAGTATTTATCTATAGACGGTATTATTTGATATCGTTTTTCATTTTTAGATAGAGAATGCTTTATTTAAAGTGACAATGTATTAGCCTGTCATTAGGATAATCTTAATTAGTATAAATTGAGGATAAAAATGCCAAATAGAATAAAAAAAGCCGTGATTCCAGTCGCTGGTCTTGGCACGAGAATGCTGCCTGCAACAAAAGCTATCCCTAAGGAAATGCTGCCGATTGTTGATAAGCCTTTAATTCAGTATATCGTTAATGAATGTATTGATGCTGGTATTAAAGAAATTGTATTGGTTACTCATTCTTCAAAAAATGCTATTGAAAATCATTTTGATAAATCCTTTGAACTTGAAACCACGTTAGAAAAACGTGTAAAACGTCAACTTTTAGATGAAATTCAAGCAATATGTCCTAAAGACGTTACTATACTACATGTACGTCAAGGTGAAGCTAAAGGGCTTGGACATGCAGTACTAAAAGCACGCCCGATTATCGGTAACGAGCCTTTTGTTGTGGTTTTGCCTGATGTTATTTTAGATGAAGCTTCGGCTGATTTGAAAACAGAAAACTTATCGGCGATGCTAACCCGTTATAATGAAGTAGGTGGTTATAGTCAGATTATGGTTGAACCTATACCTATGGAACAGGTTAGCAGTTATGGTGTGGTTGATTGTGGTGGCACTGAACTTGCCCCTGGTGAATCAAAGGCGATGACGGCAATTGTTGAAAAGCCGCCTGTTGAGGAAGCACCGTCAAACCTTGCGGTTGTTGGGCGTTATGTGCTATCTCAAAAAATTTGGGAGCTATTAAAAATAACCCCTCCAGGGGCGGGCGATGAGATTCAATTAACAGATGCTATTGCCATGTTAATGGAAAAAGAAACCGTAGAAGCATTTCATATGTCGGGTAAATCGCATGACTGTGGTTCAAAGCTTGGTTATATGAAAGCTAATGTTGAATACGGTTTACGCCACCCTGAATTAGCGGAAGAGTTTTCTGTTTATTTAAAGCAGTTAATTTCTAATCAGTAGTTCGATTGTTTTTAGAAAATAGTAGGGTATTGCGGTAGGTATATGGATATTGAATATTTTGCAAAGCAAAGCGCTTTTGCAAGTAAGCGAAACATCTTTTCGTTATTCGACGAGAGTAATCGAAGTAGAAAATATTCAGTATCTGCTGCGGGGTTATACTTAGATTATGCTAAACAGAATATAACTGACAATGAGCTCTCAAACCTTTTCTCATTTGCTAAAGGGTTAGCGTTAAAAGAAAGTATATCGGCACAATTTTCAGGTGAATTGATAAATAATACTGAAAATCGTGCGGTTTTACATACGGTGTTACGTTCACCCAATTCAGCTAAATTTAAGGTTTTAGGGCAACAAGCCCAAGAAGTTATTGATACCGAAGCTAGAATGGCAAGCATCGTCGATGATGTGCAATCAGGCAAGGTGCGTTCAATCAGTGATGAAAAGTTTACTGATATTTTAGCCATTGGTATTGGTGGCTCCTATTATGGTGTCAAAGTAGCACTATCAGCTTTAGTTCCTTTTCATCAGCCGAATTTAAAAGCGCACGTGCTTGCCAACGTTGATGGTGACGCAGCTCAAGAAAAATTTAATAAGCTTAATCCTAAAACAACACTTGTGGTCGTTATATCTAAAACTTTCACTACCCAAGAAACCTTATTAAATGCCACGATCGTGAAAAAGTGGATGTTAAACGCTGAAACTAGCATAGGTGAACAGCCGCAGGACATTATTGCCCAGCATTGGTACGCGGTAAGTTCAAACGTTGCTGCGGCCACGAAATTTGGTATTAATGAAAAAAATATACTACCAATGTGGGATTGGGTTGGCGGTCGTTTTTCACTGTGGTCTGCGGTTGGTTTACCGTTAGCGTTAATTATTGGCAATAAACATTTTAATGCCCTGAAATCCGGTGCGTATGAAATGGATGAACATTTTAAAAGTGCGCCATTTGAGCAAAACATGCCAATAATTATGGCAATGCTGGGCATATGGAACCGCAATGGTTTAGGTTATCCAAGTTTAGCTATATTACCTTACAATCATGCCCTTAGAGCGCTGCCTGGTTATTTACAGCAAACAGATATGGAAAGTAATGGTAAGTCGGTAAATAAAAATGGCGAAGCTCTAGATTACTTAACAGCACCTGTTGTGTTTGGCCAAGAAGGTACCAACGGACAACATGCTTTTATGCAGTTGATGCACCAAAGTGCTGATATTATTCCTACCGATTTTATTTTATCCCTTGCGCCTACCAGCCAATTTTTAGCCAATCATGACGCTTTAGTGGCAAATTGTTTTGCCCAAAGTGAAGCGCTTATGCAAGGGAAAACATTGACGCAGGCTCATGCTGAATTATTGGCAAATGGCGCAACAGAGCAAGAGGCAGAGCGCTTAGCAAGTCATAAAACTATGAAAGGCAATACGCCAAGTAATACCATACTAATGGAACAACTTGATCCTAAATCACTTGGTGCATTATTAGCCATATATGAGCATAAAATATTTGTTCAAGGCGTTATTTGGCAAGTGAACTCTTATGATCAATGGGGGGTTGAACTAGGTAAGCAGCTTGGAAAAGAGGTGCTCAATGTTATGACAAAACCTATGGCTGATATTGAAAGTGAAACATTGTCGTCCTCGTCTTTATCGTTAATTCGTCGCTATAAAAATAACTTAGAAAACCCTCCTTATTAGTACATTGATGGTAACTATTTTTTCTTTTTATACCTTTTTGATATAAACAAGCTTTTACTTATATGGATAATGCGTTGTTGCTGTGGCATGATATTTGACAATATTATGCCACCACCTTTAGTGAACAGCGATGCATTTAACACATTTACAAAAGCTTGAAGCCGAGTCTATCCATATTATCCGTGAAGTAGCTGCAGAGTTTGATAACCCTGTAATGCTCTACTCCGTTGGCAAAGACTCTGCAGTATTATTACACCTAGCTCGCAAGGCTTTTGCTCCTGGAAAGATACCGTTCCCACTGCTTCACGTTGATACCAACTGGAAATTCAAGGAAATGATTGAGTTTCGCGATCAAATGGCGAAAGAGCATGGCTTTGATTTATTAGTTCATAAAAACCCTGAAGGTATCGAAATGGATATAAGTCCATTTGTTCATGGCAGTGCGAAGCACACCGATGTGATGAAAACCCAAGGTTTAAAACAAGCACTTGATAAGTATGGCTTTGATGCGGCATTTGGTGGTGCACGTCGTGATGAAGAGAAATCTCGCGCCAAGGAGCGTGTTTATTCATTTCGAGATAAAAATCACCGTTGGGATCCTAAAAGCCAGCGACCTGAGCTTTGGAATGTATACAATGGCAAGGTAAATAAAGGCGAAAGCATTCGCGTATTTCCTCTATCAAACTGGACTGAGTTAGATATTTGGCAATATATCTACCTAGAGAATATCCAAATTGTTCCTTTATATTTAGCCGAGAAAAGGCCTGTCGTTGAGCGTGACGGCACTTTAATTATGGTTGACGATGACCGTATGCCAATTGAAGAAGGCGAAGAAGTGCAGATGAAAAATGTTCGCTTTAGAACCTTAGGTTGTTACCCGTTAACTGGCGCGGTTGAATCAACAGCATCGACATTGCCTGAAATCATTCAAGAAATGCTACTAACAAAAACCTCTGAGCGACAGGGCCGTGTGATTGATCATGACTCTGCGGGCTCTATGGAGAAAAAGAAAATGGAAGGGTACTTTTAATTTAGTCCTTTATTCATTTAACTTTTGATTTTAGCTATTTAATGAATCGGCCATTGCCGGTAATAAATTCCAAGGAATAAACATGAGTCAGCAACAAACAGACTTACTTGAAACAGATATTGAAGCTTATTTAAAGCAACATGAAAATAAAGAAATGGTGCGCTTTTTCACTTGTGGCAGCGTTGATGATGGTAAAAGTACCTTAATAGGGCGACTACTGCATGACTCGAAAATGATCTTTGAAGATCAATTAGCGGCAATTGAAAATGATAGTAAAAAGTCTGGCACCACCGGTGATTCAGTTGACTTAGCCTTACTGGTTGATGGTTTACAATCGGAACGAGAACAAGGTATTACCATTGATGTTGCATATCGCTACTTCGCAACAGACAAGCGTAAATTTATTATTGCTGACACGCCGGGCCATGAGCAATATACACGTAATATGGCAACGGGTGCTTCAACTTGTGATTTAGCCATTATTTTAATTGATGCTCGCCATGGCGTACAAGTACAAACTCGCCGTCATTCCTTTATTTGTTCATTATTGGGTGTGAAGCACGTACTAGTAGCGGTGAATAAAATGGATTTGGTGGACTATAGCCAAGAACGTTACCAAGACATTAAGAAAGAGTATCGTCAATTTGCTGATGAACTTGCCTTTGACGATGTACGTTTTGTGCCTATTTCGGCGCTAAATGGTGATAACGTTGTTGAAGAAAGTGTCAATATGCCTTGGTATCCGGGCGCAACAATGATGAAGCTATTAAATACCATTAAAGTAGATGATAAAAAAGACTTCACGCAATTTCGCTTACAAGTGCAATATGTTAATCGTCCAAATCTAAACTTTAGGGGCTTTGCTGGTACCGTTGCTTCAGGTCATATTCGTGTTGGTGATGAAGTTGTTGCTTTACCTTCCGGTAAAACAAGTACTGTTAAATCGATAGTGACCTTTGAAGGTGAATTAGAAAGGGCCGATCAAGGCATGGCAATTACCTTAACGCTTGATGATGAAATTGACATTAGCCGTGGCGAAATGATTGTTAAGAAAGGTAATGTGCCAACATCAGCAAAAGAAATTAGTGCAACAGTTGTTTGGATGCATGAAGATGAACTTGAGCCAGGCCGTGAGTATTATATTAAACATGGTAGTAAGCTAACCACGGGGCATGCTTTAAGTATTGCCCATAGAATTGATGTTAATACCCTAGAAGAAAGCGCTGTAGATCAACTCGCTTTAAATGAAATTGGTGTCATTAATATTGAAGTGGCAGAAGCATTGCATTTCGATGCATATTCACAAAACAAGGCAACTGGCGCTTTTATTATTATTGACCGATTGAGCAATATCACTGTCGGTGCTGGTATGATTAACGGTGCATTAGAAGCTCAGCAGCAACATCAATATTCGGAGTTTGAAAAAGAGCTAAATATTCTTGTTCGTAAGCATTTTCCACATTGGGGTGCACGCGACTTACTGAAAAAATAATGCTCAATACGATATTTTCTCTTCCGCAGTTGACCAGGCCACTGACATGATATTATCTCAGTGGCTATTTGTTGTGATTTTTTTGATGACGCTGGTTGCGCTTATTCGCTTTCCTACTATTCCTGAACGTGTTTTCGGTAGTGTAACTTTAGTTTGCTTAGCAAGCTCATTTGTATCCTCTAACGATATCTTAAATAATGCTGTTAACCCTGGTTTAGTAACTTTACTTTTATTAGTGTTATGTTCATTTGCCTATGAGCGTACAAGTATTTTACGGCGAATGTCAGCAGTAATGCTAAGTGGTCATGCTAAGTCAGCAAGCGCTAAAACCTTAATTTTTACCGCGTTAAGTTCTGCATTGATCAGTAATACCGCGGTCGTTGCAACTTTGATTTCAACGGTTAAAAAGAACACCTTAGTTAACCCTGGTAAATTGCTTTTGCCTTTGTCATTTGCGGCGATAATCGGTGGCACTTTAACGCTGGTTGGTACTTCAACCAACTTAATTGTTAATTCTTTATGGATTGAACAGGGGCATTCAAGTTTAGGTTTTTTTGAATTTAGTTTAATTGGCATTGTTGCATTAGTTCTATGTTTACTCGTTATTCTTGGCCGACAAAACACTTTAGCAGATATGAAAAATGACGCTTTAAAGGTAAAAGAGTATCTTGTCGAGGCGGAAGTTAAGGCACAGTCAAAGTTAATTGGTAAAAGTATTGAAGATAATGGTTTACGTAATTTAGATGCATTGTTTTTGGTGGAATTAGTACGAGAAGGCCGCTTAATTTCTCCAGTAGCTCCTGATGAAATTATACAATGTCATGACCGACTTATTTTTAGTGGTGATATAAGCAAAGTACTTGTCTTACAGCAATTTGATGGACTATCACTCTTTGCTGAGCAAAGCGGCTTATTACGTGAAAACCTTACCGAGGTATTGATCAAACCTGACTCGGCTGTAATTGGCAAAACGCTAAAAACGGCAGGTTTTCGTGCTCGTTTTGATGCCGCTGTTGTTGCAATTCGTCGTGAGGGAACGTCATTATCCGGTAAACTTGGTGAGATTAAAATTCAAGCGGGTGATTTTCTCGTACTTGCCGTTGGTAACGATTTTAGTGCCCGAACGAACCTAAGTAAAAACTTTTTTATTTTATCCGGTCATACACCTGACAGCATGCTAACCGGTTGGCGAGACTCACTCGCGATATTTGGTTTTATTATCGCAATAGGTGTGACGTTATTTACCAGCATAAGCTTGCTGTCTAGCTTAATGTTCTATATTGCAATCCTTATTCTTACTGGCTGTTTAACGGTAAATGAAATTAAACGTCGTTTCCCAATTGAAATTTGGTTAATCGTTTTGGGAGCGCTTACATTAGCGCAGGCATTTGAAAATAGTGGCGTAGCGGGTATTTTTGCTGGACAAATTGAGCTATTACTCGCAGAACAAAGTGCTATTATTGCGCTAGTGGTTATTTTCTTTGTTACCTTATTTTTAACGGAAGTTATTACTAACAGTGCTGCGGCTGCGTTAATTTTTCCGGTTGCCTATAATGTTGCCATTGGCTTAGGCGTTAACCCATTACCATTAGTTATGGCAGTTGCCTTTGCTGCAAGTGGTAGTTTTATTAGTCCTTACGGCTATCAAACTAACATTATGGTGTTTAATGCTGGTAACTATAAGATATCTGACTTTATAAGGTATGGCTGGCCGGTAACTGCAGTTTATAGCGTCGTTGTGTTAGTGATGCTACCGCAAGTTTATAAGTTTTAGAGTTAACTTATTGTTTGATGAATCAGTAGCGTGGATATATCTTAGTTTATGTAATATGACGATGAGTACACTATCGAGTTAGCTAAGCTTAGTATCATGATATAACAATGCATTTTGTTAATTAATTGGAATCGTATGAAAACTGAAAATACTGTTTGGCACCCTCAGCACATTGATAAAAAACAACGTGCTGAGCTTAAAAAGCAAAAACCGGCTCTACTTTGGTACACCGGCTTAAGTGGCTCAGGTAAATCTACAATAGCTAATGCGGTTGATGCACTGCTTTTTGAACGGCAATGTCATAGTTATTTGTTGGATGGTGATAATGTTCGCCATGGCCTAAATGGGGATTTAGGTTTTTCTGATCAAGACAGAGTCGAAAATATTCGTCGAATAAGTGAAGTAGCTAAGCTCTTTGTTGACGCTGGCTTAATTGTTTCTACGGCTTTTATATCGCCATTTCGAGCAGACAGAGCTCTTGCGGAAAGCAAATTAAATCAGGGAGAGTTTATTGAGGTTTTTATCGATACTCCCATTGAAGTTTGCGAGCAACGCGATCCAAAAGGGTTATATAAGCTAGCAAGAGCAGGTGAAATTAAAGACTTTACCGGTATTGGTTCGGCATATGAGGCTCCTGAGACCGCGCATATTCACATTGATACTGATAACAAAAGCGTACAGCAATGTGCGCAACAAGTTGTCAATTACCTTATTAAGCAACAAATCATTCAATAAAAAAGTTCTGATTATTTTAACAAGGAATATAGTGTGCATTACGATGTTTTTAACGGCGACGCAGATGGCATATTAGCGTTATTACAACTGCGTTTGGCTGAGCCGAGGAAATCAACGCTAATTACTGGCGTAAAGCGAGATATCGAGTTATTGCAGCAAGTGCCAAGTACTATAGCAAGCTCTGTAACTGTGCTTGATATTTCAATGGAAAAGAACCTAGAGCCACTTAATACCTTGTTAACTAACAACATTGACGTATTTTATGTTGATCATCATCGCAGCGGTGATATACCAAATTCGGATAAATTAACTGCTATTATTAACACCGATGCTAATATTTGCACAAGCCTATTGGTTAACCAGTATTTAGGTGGAAAATTTGCGTTATGGGCTATTGTCGCGGCATTTGGTGATAATATGATGGCTGCTGCTGAAAAACTATCTACACAATGCGGGCTTTCGTTGAATCAACAAGAGCAATTAAAAGCGCTTGGAATTTATATAAACTATAATGGCTACGGTCGAACAGTTGTTGATTTACATATTCACCCACGACAGCTTTTTCAAACTTTACTCGCTTACCCAGATCCTTTTACTTTAATTGCTGAGCCAGGCTCGTTATATACCCAGCTTGAGCGAGCCTACCTTGCCGATATGAAGCTAGCTAATAATGCTAAAACACTTTTTGAGAGTAGTGAATTACAAGTCCTTGAGCTTGAAAATGCCGCTTGGTCAAGACGAGTGAGTGGTGTTTTCGGTAATGAACTCGCTAATAAGTCGCCGGAAAAAGCGCACGCAGTGTTAACGTTAAACTCAGATAATAGCTATTTAGTGAGTTTACGTGCGCCATTAAAAAATAAGCAAGGAGCTGGTGATATTTGCGCACAATTTGAAACTGGTGGCGGGCGCGCTGGGGCTGCGGGAATTAATCGACTACCGCAAGAAAAGCTTGGAAACTTTATCGACTTAGTGTCAAAATATTATCAATAGTCCATCAGTTCTTCTCTTTCGCTTATGAGCTGAGTTGGAAATAATTTTTAAAGGAAGGTTACATGAGCTTATTGATCACCGGCGGTACTGGGTATATTGGCAGTCATACCGTTGTCGAGTTATTAGCATTAGATAAAGATATTATTATAGTTGATAACCTTGCTAATTCGTCTACGCTAGTACTTGATCGGATTAAACAAATTACTAATAAATCTGTTACGTTCATAGAAGCAGATATCTGTGATCGTCAAGCAATGCAAGCGGTTTTTCAACAGCATAGCATCGAAGCTGTTGTTCACTTTGCTGGCTTGAAAGCTGTCGGCGAATCAAGCACGATACCTTTAAGCTATTATCATAATAATGTCTCGGGCTCTGTAACATTGTTGCAAGTTATGGCTGAATATGGTGTTAAAAACCTCGTCTTTAGTTCGTCAGCGACGGTTTATGGCGAAAATAACCCTTCACCATTAGATGAAAGTATGCCAACGTCAGCGACCAATCCGTATGGCCAAACTAAGTTGATGATTGAAAATATCCTTTTTGATCTTGCTGAAAGTGATGAAGAATGGTCTATTGCCTGTTTACGTTACTTTAATCCTATTGGCGCTCATGAATCTGGCTTAATTGGTGAAAACCCAAATGGAGTTCCAAATAATTTATTGCCTTACGTTTCACAAGTTGCAGTAGGGCGTTTAGCGCAATTACAAGTTTTTGGTGATGATTACGATACTGTTGATGGTACTGGAGTGCGTGACTATATTCATGTTGTTGATTTGGCACAAGGTCATGTTAAAGCATTAGAGAAATTAAGTGATATTAAAGGCTGTGTACCAATCAACTTAGGTACCGGCAACGGTACTTCAGTATTAGAAATTGTTAATACGTTTAAAGAGATTTCAGGGCAAGATATTCCTTATAAAGTCGCCCCTCGACGTGCAGGCGATATTGCTACTGTTTATGCCGATGCAAGAGTCGCAAATTCATTACTTGATTGGCAGGCAAAACGAGATTTGTCAGTAATGATCAAAGATACTTGGCGTTGGCAATCTGAAAACCCTAATGGTTTTGAATGATCGTAAGTACAGCGTTTTGATGTAATAGAGTTAAAAAAACCTAATACATAAGTATTAGGTTTTTCTTTTCATGCATAGTGCTATTTATTAGTAATTATTAGCGTTCGATTGTTCATCAGCCCAAGCAATAGCTTGGTTATAATTTCGCACTACTTTAGATTTTTCCACGCCAAGCTTTTCCATTACAATGCTGGTTTTATGCCAATCGGCTCGTTCAATTAACTCAACCAATTTAATCAGTGCGGCCATAGTGCCTTTGCGAGTTAATAGCGTATCTTTTATCTCTTGCGCTAACGGTAATTTAGCTAAAATACCCTCAAGCTCTTCATCAACAATGGCATCAATAAGCGATAATAAGCCAGTTAAAAAAGCAATAGAAGTGTCTAGCGATGTATTAACTTGCTCAGCAACTAACTCACAAAATTTAGCACGAGCCATTGCAGAGTTAATTAACTCTGAAGGTTTGTCGGGGTTAACATTTGCAGCAAACATTAAGCCAAGGAATCGCTTAAGTTCGCCTGAGCCCAGTATAACTAGCGCTTGCTTGATTGTTGATATTTCATTTCTGCGCCTAAATATTGGCGAGTTAGCGTAGCGCAATAACTTATATGACAAGGTCACATCACGTTCAAACACAGATGTGATGCTGGTTAAGTCCAGATCTGGCTTAGAGGTTTCATATAAAAGCTCAGCCATTGCAATTTGCGAAGGTGATAAATTCTTGGTTTTCACCATTTCAGGTTTAGCAAAAAAGAAACCTTGAAACAGTTCAAAGCCTAATTCTAGAGCTTGATTATATTCTTCGTAGGTTTCTACTTTTTCTGCTAACAATTTTATGTGTGGGAAGTCGGCAATGGCCGTTTTTACTTCTTTAATGATATCAATTGAGGTGTCTTGCCAATCAATTTTTATGATTTTTATAAAAGGATAAAAATGGCGCCACACCGGTTGATGAATATAGTCATCTAATGCAATGGTGTAGCCTTTCTCGTTTAAGTCCTGACATATTTCTAGAAGTTTTTTGCCCGGCTTTACTGTTTCTAGAATTTCAATAACAACTTCGTCAGTGCTGAGCGTTTCTGGGTAGCCTTTAGATAAAGTTTCTAAGGTGAAATTGATAAATGCTGGTTTACTACCGGTAAACTCACTCAAACCAACGTTGAAGTTACTGGCTTCAATCATTTTGGTTGTGGCTTCGTCAGCATCTATTTCCGGGAAAACATTATCTATGCTATCGCGAAATAATAGCTCATAGGCAAATAGCTTTTTATCTATATCTAATATCGGTTGCCTTGCAGCATAAAAATACATAAAAATTCCTGATAATCCGATTTTACGACTAATAATTTTATTATTTTAGTTAGTATTATTGTGCGATAAGCTCATTTAGCACATCTTTGTAAGGTATTTATAACACAATTAAATACTAATACTCACGAAAAAACATGGTAATCCTCTATTAACTCGGCATATTATCCGTTATCAGATGCAATTAAATCGCATATTGCAGATTAATTGCTCATTTATTATGGTTTGGAGGTTAAATTGGCTGTTGGAACAATGATTTCTTTGGCGCTATATTTTATTGTCATGTTGGGTATAGGTTTATATGCCTATCGAAAGTCTACAAGTGATGCTGCTGGTTTTATGTTGGGTGGTCGAAGCTTAAGCCCATCAGTAACTGCGTTATCTGCAGGTGCATCAGACATGAGTGGTTGGATGCTAATGGGGGTACCAGGTGCTATGTACTTAACGGGTGCAAGTAGCGCATGGATCTCTTTTGGTTTAGTCATAGGAGCCTATTTAAATTACCTTATTGTTGCGCCAAGACTGCGTACTTATACAGAGATTGCCAGCGACTCAATAACCTTACCTGACTTTTTTGAAAATCGTTTTGCTGATAACTCTCATACATTGCGTATTGCTTCCTCAATTGTCATTATTTTATTTTTTACCCTTTATACTTCTTCTGGCATTGTTGCTGGCGGTAAGTTATTTGAAAGTTCATTTGGCTTAACCTATGAAGCTGGTTTATACATAACTGCAGGTGTTGTGGTGCTATACACTTTGTTTGGCGGCTTTTTAGCGGTTAGCTTAACTGACTTTGTACAGGGCTGTATTATGTTTATTGCGCTAGTTTTAGTACCAATTGTGGTGATAAATGATGTTGGTGGCACAGAGGCGATGTTTACTAGCATAGAGCAAGTTAACCCTGAATTGTTAAATTTATTTAGTGGTGTTAGCCTAGTGGCAATTATCTCAGCCATGGCATGGGGACTTGGGTACTTCGGTCAACCCCATATTATTGTACGTTTTATGGCGATTCGTTCAGCCTCTGACTTACCAACGGCGCGTAAAATTGGCATGAGTTGGATGATAGTCGCATTGTTTGGCGCTATGGCAACAGGTTTTGCCGGGGTAGCATACGTTGCTAAAACAGGTGTTGAGCTTAACGATGCTGAAACAATTTTTATTTTGTTATCACAAGTTTTATTCCACCCGCTAATTGCTGGATTCTTATTAGCTGCAATTCTTGCTGCAATTATGAGTACTATTTCTTCGCAATTATTAGTTACTTCTAGTTCGTTGACAGGAGATTTCTATCAGGCGTTTTTAAATAAAGATGCTTCAGATAGGCAGTTAGTATTTGTTGGTCGACTATCTGTTGCTGTTGTTGCACTTGTTGCTGTATTTTTAGCGTATGACCGTAATAGCTCAATTTTAACTTTAGTTAGTAATGCTTGGGCCGGTTTTGGCGCAGCTTTTGGTCCGTTAGTTATCTTTAGCTTATATTGGAAGAAGATGACTCAGCAGGGCGCTCTTGCAGGTATGCTAACAGGAGCAATTACTGTATTAGTGTGGATATACGCACCGATTACGTTGAACGGCCAATCATTAAGCTCAGTGATGTATGAAATAGTTCCTGGCTTTATTATGGCGAGTATCGCGATAGTTGTAGTGAGTCGTTTTACGGCAAAATCTCAGCCCGAGCTAGAAGCTATGTTTGATAAGGTTGCTGACCAGCATTAATAATCAATTTTTCTATAACTAGCAATTAGATTGCTAGTTATTAATACTAAAAGCCGTTAATGAATCATTAGCGGCTTTTATGTACATAGAAGTGCGGTATAACGTGAGGTCATGGATGAGTAGGAGCGTATATGTACATGGATGTAAGGTATAACGCGATCAACATGGATGAGCAGGAGCGTGTATGTAGCTAGGCATACAATATAAAGCGAGCTTATGGATGATAATAAGTATGTAAGTACATGGAAGTAAGTGATGTTAGGGCTAATCTGTGTGTATAGTGAATAGAAGAATATATCTCCAAAACCATCAGCAAAGTTAAATTATTGTTGAGTATTCTTGCTTTAGTATAAAAGGTAGCAAATAAAAATAAGCGAAAACTTATTATTGTTTATTTGTCAGTGAATTACAGAATTGATAGTGAGGTATTAACAAGCATTAAAAGTGAACAATTAATGCTTGTTAATATGATTGGAAGTTAAATTGACCAGGTAATATTGTTATTAATGCGCTCTTGCCATTGGTTAAGAGGCTCAGATTTATCGCCGACAACTATCACATTTGAGTGATTAAAATTTAGCGAACGCCCCTCTAAAAGGTCATTAGAAAATTTAGCATTAAATTCTATTTCTTCATCATTAGGTACAATAAAAACATTTACTGGGCTTGATTCACCTTGGAATACTAAATGTAAGCTTTTACTGCCATCAAAACGGCAATAGTCGGCAAAAATTAGCGTACCAAACGTGCTATCGAAGCTGCCTTTAAAAGACGCCATTTTTTGGTTTAGCGATGCTAATGTAACATTTGCTTTATCGGTGTTAGAAAAATGTGATGCTTCATGGTCAACATGGGCAATCGCATAATCTCCCAAATTTTTGTAAGTGCTAGAAAACATCATAAAATTAACGGTTAATCCTAAAACAAAGGCAACTGATGCCGCCATTGCTAAACGAACACGCGTTTTGCTTTTTTGTTGCTGATGGCTTGCTAGTGTTTGACGAAGAATAAGTTTATTACACAAATCCTCAGGTACTGGCACATTCATCGCACTAAATATTTTTTCATCCAATGCTTCTATTTCATTTACAAACTTTTGTTTTGCTGGATCGCTTTTTATAGCTTCAGTCATTGCCTCATCACGGGCATTCGGATCTGCTAATATACTGCGTCTAATATGCAAATCATCCATTGTGTAGACCTCTTAATTTTGGCTCGTCGTCTACGGCCTCTTTCAATTGATTTCTCGCGCGAAATAGTCGTGTCATTACGGTATTTTTATTTAATGACAGCATTTTCGCAATTTCTTCGCCGCTAAAACCACCGATAACTTGTAAAACAAGTGGCTCTCGGTATTCTTCCGGCATTTGTGCTATTTTTTCTCGCAACCAGTGGTTTTCAATTTCTTGCTCGTTGCTGGTGGCTTTTACATCGGTAATTGTCGCTTCTTCGTATTCACTCATATCGAAGCGCTTTCGTTCGAACCGACGAGCATTTTCTCGACGTAAAATTGTAATTAACCATGACTTCGCGGCCTTTTCGTCTTTCAACGAATCGAGTGCGCGCCATGCACGTAAAAATGTTTCTTGCACTAAGTCTTCCGCTACATGCTTATCGTGGCATAACCAGTATGCATATCGATATAAATCAGCATGTAACGCCTTAACTAGCGCTTCGTATCTAACTTGTTTTGTCGCCATGTTGTAAGAGACCTGAGGCTTTGTCATTTTATTTCGAACTAATGCAAATATTTTAGATATGTTAACTATAGCGCGAATAACTTCCCGATAGTTAACAGAAACTTTACTTAATCATGAGAATAACTAGATTTAGTACAAAGAAGGGCTGATTAGTGCTGTTGAGGTGGTTACGACAGACAATAGAAGTAGGGCAAGTTAACCTTGCCCTGTATCACGACTTTGCCTCAACTCACGGGTTTAGCGATAAGCTCTGTGGCTCTGTCTTACTATTTTTATCTTTTTGGATAGCTTGAATAACCACAAGCAAGCTATCACCGCGCCACTGGCCAGGCATTTTGCCATAATAACTTTGCTGCAATTCAATAATAGCCTGCGAAAGTGCAGGACTATTGAAGTAATCATGCAAAGCGTCAAGGGTAGTTAACGAGCATGGTCGATTATTGTCGATGCTATACGACTTTGCCCAAGGTAATAAGGAATTTAAGGCACGCTCGCCATTGTTTTGTTTACATGCCGCCATTAATGATAAATAGCCATTATTGATATCGGCATCATTTGCGTCTTGTTTTTTGTTTTGTATTGAAGAACGTTTTGCAGAAATATACCAAGCAAGTAAAGTCAATAACCAAAGTGGTAAAAATATCCAAGGCCACAATGAGTTTTTTTCTACAACAATGGTTTTAGTAGCTGCTGTTGGGGTTAGATCTTCTGCTTGCTTTCTATCTACATTTGTTACTGGCACTTGTGCCAACTCAGGATTGGGAATAATAGTAACTTTTTGGCTAGGGATTTTTGCCATTTCTGCTTTATTTGTAACCGTATTCCACCATGGAATAGAAATTTCGGGTAATTGATATTCACCAGCTTGGCTAGCAACAATAGCAAAATTAATGACTTTTTGGCTTACTAAACGTTCGTTATTTAGGCCTGTGTGCAGCTCTGCTTGATCTGGATATACTTTTAAGCCTTGAGGCACTGTCATTTTTATTTCTGGTAATTGTTCTTCGGAAAGGCCAGCTGCAGTTAAGGTTATGGTGCGGGTAATTGGCTCACCAACCTTAAACTTGGCTGGCAGGGGGTGCCATTCTTGGTGTAAAGCGAGTAACTCACTAGGGAGCCAAGTACCAGCTACTTGATCGGGTATTGCTTTTATCGTCAAGGAAATGTCCTCACCAACGACACTAACAGGTTTAGTTTCAGCAAAACTTAAAAAGTTTGAACGTCGTGAAGACGGCATGATAATTTCACCGGAAAATACTGGTGATTTCAAAAGCACATTACCACTTTGTTGTGGGCTGATTGCATATACACGCTCGATAATACGATAACGTTTGCCATTAATAATATTCTCAGACTCTTTGTCTTTACCTATTTGCAAAATATTAGCAGCTGCTAATGCTGGCTCCGTCAAGCTGCCACGTTTTAGCTCAGCAGAAAAGTGCAGTTTTACCGTTAAGGTAATTTGTTGTTGCACGTAAATATCAGTCGCTGATGCCTTTGTCGTGATAAATAAATCTTGCTGACTATTGCCTGGCATATCACTAGCTTCAATTGCTTTAACTTTAATCTCTTGAGAGTTTTGGCCATCAATTGTTAGGGCTGGTATGAGCAATTCGCCAGCACGACGAGGAATTAATACCGTGGTCCATGTGGTGGTGCGTGTGGTATTAAAATTTACCATACTAGTTTGCGAGCTAACTGAAGTTCTACCAACAATAAAATCTGCTAATAATGAGGAAGTATCAAGCGCGTTATTATCAATATTATCGTCTGCAACGACTGTTAATATTAGTGACTCATTTACCACAACTGGGTTTTTATCAACAGAGGCTGTAACCTGCGTTAAGGCATAACTATTAAGTGATAATAAAATAAACACCAATGAAAAAATAACCTTTACCACTTTTTCTTAACTCCTATATTTCTTCGATCTTGACGACGCTTTTGATACTCAAGCTGCATTTTATTTCTTAATAGCATGTATGGGTCGTCGGTAACTTTATTAAGTAGCTGCTGATGCTTTTGTTCAGTTTCTTTAGCTTGTTGTTCAGCTAAGCGTTGGGCCTGAGCATTTTGCTCAGGTTCGCCAGTTTCTTCTGTATCGCCTTGCTGCTGAGCTGACTCTTGCGTTTGTTTTTCGTTTTCATTCTCTGTTTCGTTATCAGAACCATCTTGCTGGTTTTGTTCTTGCTGTTGTTGCTCATCATTCCTTTCTTCGTTGCTAGTTTGGTTTTGCTGATTTGATGGCTGCTGAGAAGAATCTTGCTCTGAATTTTGCTGATCTTGAGAATTTTGACCGTCTTGGTTTTCTTGGTTCTGACTGTCTTGGTTTTCACCTTGCTGCTCTTGACTGTCATCGTTTTGCTCGTCATTTTGCTGGCTATCATCACCAGATTGTTGATCTTGCTTTTGCTGTTCTTGCTGCTGCTTAAGTTTCTCAAGCAGATCTTTATTCACTTTCGCATCTGTAAGCTCTGGATCTTTGGCTAACGCTTGTTCATAGCGCTTAATAGCTTCATCAAATTTTTGTAATTTAGCTAAAGCGTTACCCTGATTGAATAGGGCTTCAGCACTGTCAACTTGCTGAAACGCTGATAACGCTTGTTCGTAATCTCCAGCTTTGTAGTGTGAGCTACCTTGCCATAATGGATCTTTAAATTGCTCAGCCGCTTGTTGAAATTGCTCTTGTTTAAAATGTTCTTGCCCTTGCTGATCTTTGGTTTTCCAAAGGTCTTGCCAAATATCTGCATGTGCTTTTTGGTTTGGTATCAACATTAACGCAAATGGCAGAGTAACGAGTAAGGCGCCGCGTCTAAAGTAACTTAATACTAAGGGGAGAATCACTAAGAGTATGTAGGGACCGAACTCTTGCCATTGATCCCCTGTGTTTTCACTTTTTGTTGTTTCGTCCGCATTAGTAACTATCGGTTTATAGGTGAGCTCGGTAATATCGCTGCTGTTGTGGGTTAGAGTGACATAATTTCCACCATCTCTTTTGGCAACGCCGCGCAAGGCATTTTCTGTTAATTTAGGGACTATAATCGCGCCATTGTCATCTTTCATTAACTCACCATTGCTGAGTTTAATTGGCGCGCCAGTAGTTGTACCTATACCTAAAATATTGAGTCGATAAGGATGTTCGCGCGACCACTGAGTAAGGTCTTGGATATCCTCATTGTCGATGCCGTCGGTAAACCAGTATATGTCGCCGTCGTTATGACCTGCGTTGACTAACATTTCATTTGCCAATGTAAGTGCTGCATATGGATTACTGCCGAGTTCTGGCATCAGTTCTGGACTAAGTGAAGGCAATAACAGTTTGATATTGTTGATATCATCGGTCAACGGACTAATACTAAAAGCATCGCCAGCATAGGCTATTAAACCAATTTCCCCTTCATTAATACCATCGAGTAAATCTATAGCTTTATAACGTGCTCGAGTTAATCGATTTGGTGTAACATCGGTGGCATACATTGAGTATGACATATCCATTACCAGCACCGAGCCCTGAGCAACTTGGTAAACCGGCTGAGGGAGTTTTTTCCAGCTAGGGCCAGCCATCGCGATAATAGCAATTAAGCCGATAATAAATGGCAGCAGTAAAGATTTTGATTTAGCTTGCTGATCACCGTCAACGAGTACTTTAGCTAAATGTGCCGGTAGTAAATTTTGCCATCCTGACTGCTTTACTCTGTTTTTTCTTAACAGCCAAATGGCCAATAGCAAAATAGCAAGAGCTGCTAGCCATAATGGACGAATAAAATGAAAATCGGCCATTTTAGTTACGCTCCTGTTTGCTTAATGTTCTCGTTTGGAAAAGCTGGCTATTTGACAAGGTGCTAGCGAGCAGTGTGCCGAAACTTAACAGTAAAGCTAATCCCAATGGCCAATAAAAAAGTGCTGTTAATGGTCGCATTTGCTGTTGTTCTTGCTCTATGGGTTCTAAGTTATCAAGTAATTGATAAATTTGGCTCATATCTTCACTTGCGCGGGCGCGAAAGTATTGTCCGCCAGTTTTATCGGCAAGTTGTTGCAATGATTCTTCGTCTAGTTCGCTCGAAGGGTTAACCCTACGTGCACCGAATAGTGAGTTTTGTACCATGACGTCGGCGCCAATACCAATTGAATAAATTGTAATGTCTTTCGCCACAGCTAGCTCTAAAGCTTGCTCGGGTGTAATTTTTCCAGCGGTGTTTTGACCATCAGTTAATAACAGCAACACTCGATTAGATTCTTTCTTTTCATCAAAACGTTTTACTGCAAGGGCGATAGCATCACCAATAGCCGTTTGCTTACCCACTAGTCCCAGTACGGTTTCGTCTAACATTTGTTGCACTGTTTTTCGGTCAAAGGTCATAGGGGTTTGCATATAAGCGTCGTCGCCAAAAAGAATTAGCCCTAAACGGTCGCCACTGCGGCGTTCGATGAAATCTCCCAATAGTACCTTTAACATATCGAGGCGATTAACACTTCTACCATTTAAATTCATATCTTCTACTTGCATACTACCCGACAAGTCAACCGCTATCATCATTTCACGGCCTTCTGTTGGCACGTTAACTGCCTCACCTAACCATTGTGGCTGGGTGCTGGCGGTAACAAGTAAAATCCACACTAGGCTTAATATCAGTAGTGGGGCTTTTTTCTTTTCCGGTGTAAATTCTGTCGCTTGAATTCCTTTATGTAAGGTTGGCATTTTAAGTGGTGCTGCTTCCACTTGTTTTTTACTTGGTAACCAATAAACCAATAATGGTAAAGGAATAGCTGCCAATGCCCAAATGAACTCAAAATGAATCATGATTGCGCCCCACCAATTTTGGTCGCTTCTGTTGTTAGCATTTCATTCGATGATTTTTCAATAAGTGGTTTCGGCACATTGATACCAGCGTTGTTGTTGATAATAGCGAGATCTTTTTTCGGTGGTAATGCTTGGTTTACCCACAACGTGACTGCTTGTTTGAAGTCAGTGATATCTTGACTTACCTGCTTTTGATAAACATTACTAAAACTGTTAGCACTTAACTGCTCGAATATATCTCGTTGTTTTTCAGGTAAGGTTGAAACTAGAAATGCGCTTAAATTATCGCCGGATAATTGTGCAACATGTTGACGTGGGAAATATTGTAATAACGTCCACTTTAAGATGGTTACAACAGTGCTATTATCATTCGCATTATTTAGTTGATTTAACGCTAGCTTTTTCGCTTTCCGCGTACGTAGAAATGACCTGAGTTTAATGACACTAAAAATAGTCAAAGCTAATAACAATAATGCGATTAACCACCAGCCAGGTGCAATAGGGTAATTGTGAACATTGCCAGGTAGATGAATATCTTTAAGTTGTGCTAACGGATCCATGAAGCGACTCCTCTATGCAACTGGGTTTCCAATGCTTCACTGGCACAAAAATGTAATAAGCGAGCCCCAGCTTTCGTTAACTTATGCTCTATAGCTTCACTTAACGCGATTGCTTGTTGGTGATAGTCTTTTGCTATTTTTCTATCGCCAAGTACCAATTGTTGTTTTTGTTGACCGTCGGTAACGGCAACACTTACTTTTTGTTTACAGTCGGGTAATTGCTGCTCTAGTGGATCACTGATTAAACAAATAACCAGTTCGCAGTGCCGAGAAACGTTGGCAAGATGCCGTACTGCTTCGTCCGTTAAGTGAAATGCATCGGTAATTAAATAAACTAAACTACCAGGTTTCGATACTTGGCGAATGCGAGCACAGTTTTGCTCAAAAGCTTGTTCTGCTTGCTCCTTTGAACTTATAGAGTCTGTATGTATTAGAGTACTAGCGTGTGTTTTCACCAAAGCATGTAAGTAATGTAGTACACCTTGTTGGCGACTCCGCGGCTTTAGTTCACTGTGTTTCTGCTGGTTAAACACTATTCCGCCAATGCGATCACCTCGACCTTTAGCGTGCCATGCTACTAATGACGCTACGTGGGCCGCCTGAACTGATTTAAAAAGCAATTGGCTACCAAAATGCATATTGTCACTTAAATCAGTTGCAATAAGTACCGGACGTTCAATTTCTTCACGAAACAATTTAGTATGTGTTTTTCCCGTACGAGCAGTAACACGCCAATCGATTGCACGAATGTCGTCACCATTTTGATAATGGCGAACTTCATCAAATTCCATGCCACGGCCTTTACTGCGGGCAAGGTAGTTGCCCGACATTTTACCATGCAGACTTTTGCCTGCGGCTAAATTGATGAGCGAACTTTTACTTTGGTAACGAATAAGCTCGTCGATTGTTAATTCGATGCCGTTACTGTGCAGCTCGTTGAGTGTTTCTTGTACGGAGCTATGCGAGGCTGTATTTTTCTGACTAAACCACATTTGATGAACGCTTTATGCTACAGCAACCAAGCTGAGGATATGATCGAGTAGTTGGTTACTACTGATCCCTTCAGCTTCTGCTTGATAGGTCATTAAAATTCGGTGGCGTAATACATTATGGAATACGGCTTGTACGTCTTCAGGGCTAACAAAGTCTCGGTTATTTAACCAAGCACGAGCACGTGCACATCGGTCAAGTGCAATGGTAGCACGTGGGCTGGCGCCATAAGCTAGCCATTGTTTTAATTTATCATCATATTTTTCTGGCGTACGAGTTGCCATAATTAAATCAACAATATAGCTTTCAACTGCTGGCGCCATATGAATTTTCATGACTTCATCGCGAGCAGCAAATATTTCGTTTTGGCTAATTTCCTGTACTGCCTTTTTTTCTACTTTTAATGCTTCACCGCGATTTAATTTTAAAATCTCTAACTCAGCTTGTGCGTCAGGGTAGTCGATTTCAAGGTGCATTAAAAAACGATCTAATTGAGCTTCAGGTAATGGATAAGTACCTTCCTGTTCAAGCGGGTTTTGTGTTGCCATCACTAAAAATAACTCAGGCAATGGGTAGGTTTTTCTACCAACAGTAATTTGCCCTTCAGCCATAGCTTCTAATAATGCTGATTGTACTTTTGCAGGTGCGCGGTTAATTTCGTCGGCGAGTACTAAATTACGAAATAAAGGGCCAGACTGAAAAACAAAGCTGCCATCTTCCGGACGATAAATATCGGTGCCAGTTAAATCGGCAGGTAATAAGTCGGGGGTAAATTGAACACGATGAAAGTCAGCTTCTATACCTTCGGCTAATGCATTAACGGCACGAGTTTTTGCTAAACCTGGTGGCCCTTCAACAATTAAGTGTCCGTTTGCTAATAAGGCGATAAGTAAGTTTTCTACTAATGCTGGTTGTCCGATAATTTGAGAAGATAAATGTTCTTTCAAAGAGGAAAAGTGTTCAATAGCCATAATTCAATATTCTTATTGTTGGTAAGTTTAACGTCAGTAGGTCAGACCTTTTAATTGATATAAGGTTCATGCCAAAAAAAACAAGTTTAATTTTTTAATTCTAATTAATTTCCTTCAAGTTTTTAATGCCTTGGAAACAATTTGTTTAAATTTTGACAGCTAAACATTGTATTATTTTTATATCTGGTTAGAATTATTGTAAAACCAAAGAGGTCTGACCTCTTGTGTGTTGCAATAAAATGGAAACAAAAATGACAAAATCAAAACTAATTACAGGAAGTGGCGAACGTATTGCAGTTGTTGCAGGTTTACGTACACCTTTTGCAAAACAAGCTACAGCCTTTCATGGTGTCCCTGCCGTCGATTTAGGCAAAATTGTTGTTAATGAGCTACTTCAAAAGCACGATGTTGACCCGAAAATTATTGATCAGCTGGTTTTTGGTCAGGTGGTTCAAATGCCTGAAGCGCCAAATATTGCCCGTGAAATTGTTTTAGGCACTGGTATGAATGTACATACTGATGCCTACAGTGTTTCAAGAGCATGTGCTACTAGCTTCCAGTCGACAGTGAACGTTGCCGAGTCAATTATGTCAGGTTTTGTTGATGTAGGTATTGCTGGCGGCGCTGACTCATCTTCTGTTGCGCCTATTGGAGTTTCTAAGAAGTTTGCTCGTACCTTATTAGATTTAAGTAAAGCGCGTTCATTTGGCGCTAAAATGTCGTTAATCCGTCAGCTTAAATTTAAAGATATATTACCTGTTCCACCAGCCGTCGCTGAATATTCAACTGGCTTGTCAATGGGACAAACTGCAGAGCAAATGGCGAAAACCCATGGTATCACACGGGAAGAACAAGATGCATTAGCACATCGTTCACATACGCTGGCGACGAAAAACTGGCAAGCAGGTAATCTTGATGGCGAAGTGATGACGGCGCACAGTGAGCCTTACAAATCGTTTATTGATAAAGACAACTGTATTCGCGAAAACTCTGAATTAGCCAGTTACGCAAAATTACGCCCAGTTTTTGATCGTAAACACGGCACAGTAACTGCGGCAACGAGTACACCGCTAACCGATGGCGCATCTGCGGTATTATTAATGCGAGAAGGGCGAGCGAAAGAGCTAGGTTATAAGCCGTTAGGCTATATTCGTAGTTATGGTTTTGCCGCTATTGATGTGTGGGAAGATATGCTAATGGGGCCAAGTTTTGCTTCACCAATTGCTTTGAAACGTGCTGGCATGAATTTAGCGGATTTAGATCTCATTGAAATGCATGAAGCGTTTGCGGCACAGGCTTTAGCGAATGTGAAAATGTTTGGCAGTAACAAGTTTGCACAAACTCATCTTGGTCAAGATAAGGCTATAGGTGAAATTGATATGGATAAATTTAATGTCATGGGTGGTTCACTAGCCTATGGGCATCCATTTGCGGCAACAGGTACACGTTTAATTGTGCAAACATTAAATGAGTTAAACCGCCGAGGTGGTGGTACCGGTTTAACCACGGCTTGTGCTGCTGGTGGTTTAGGTGCGGCTATGATAGTGGAGACAGACTAATGACGGATGTAACAATGCAAGATAATAATAGTACTTTTAGTTTGGCACGCCAAGAAAACGGCATCGCGCATTTGATCATGGATGTGAAAGGCGACTCCATGAACACTTTAAAAGCTGAGTTTGCGGAAGAAATCTCTGAAATATTAAAAGAGATTCGTGAAGATAAAGCGATAAAAGGCTTAGTGTTAGTCAGTGGTAAAGAAGATTCTTTTGTTGCTGGCGCTGATGTTCATATGTTGGCAAGTTGTACGTCAGCTGAAGAAGCTATGGCATTATCTCGCCAAGGGCAGATGATTTTTGATCAGCTAGAAAACTTGTCTATTCCTGTTGTTGCGGCAGTGAATGGGCCGTGTTTAGGTGGTGGCTTAGAATTAGCAATGGCGTGTCATGCTCGTGTTTGTAGTGACAGCGCTAAAACTGCGCTTGGTTTACCTGAAGTACAGCTTGGTCTATTACCTGGTGGTGGTGGAACACAAAGGCTTCCTAAGCTGGTTGGTATACAAAAGTCATTGGATATGATGCTTACTGGAAAGCAGTTGCGCGCAAAACAAGCTTTAAAAGCAGGTTTAATACATGATGTGGTGCCTAACAGTATTTTAGTTAAAACAGCAGAAAAATTGGCGCTTTCAGGTAACGTAAAACCGAAAGCACGTAAGTTGTCATTGATGGATAAGTTGCTTGAAGGCAACCGTATTGGCCGTGGTATTTTGTTTAATCAGGCAACCAAAATGGTGTTGGGAAAAACAAAAGGCAATTACCCGGCACCGCTGAAAATTATTGATTGTATTCGTACTGGTGCTGAGCAGGCGTCATCGAAAGGATATCAAGTTGAAGCAGAGCATTTTGGTCAACTGGTCATGACTGATGTTTCAGCGCAGCTTAGACAAATATTTTTTGCGACAACGGATATGAAAAAAGAGCAGGGTATTGAAGGTGTTCAACCTGAGAATATTGAAAATGTTGCTGTACTAGGTGGTGGTTTGATGGGCGGTGGTATCGCTTTTGTAACCGCAACTAAAGCTAAATTACCGGTTCGTATTAAAGATATTTCACACCAAGGTATTAGCCATGCGCTTAAATATGGTTACGACTTGTTAAACAAAAAAGTGAAACGTCGCTTTATGCGTCATAGTGAGATGCAAAATCAACTTGCGAATATTACTGGCAGTACTGAGTTTACGGGATTTAATAATGTTGATATTGCTGTTGAAGCGGTTTTTGAAGATTTAACTTTGAAGCAAAATATGGTGGCAGATATAGAAAGTCACTGTAAAGAAAGCACTATTTTCGCCAGTAACACGTCTAGTTTACCGATTGGACAAATTGCGGCAAAAGCACAACGACCAGAAAATGTTATTGGATTACACTATTTTTCACCCGTAGATAAAATGCCTTTGGCAGAGATAATTGCTCATGAGAAAACTTCTGATCAAACTATTTCCACGACGGTAGCTTTCGCGAAGAAACAAGGTAAAACACCGATTGTTGTCAAAGATAAAGCCGGTTTTTACGTTAATCGAATTCTAGCGCCGTATATGAACGAAGCTGCAATGCTATTACTTGAAGGTTGTTCGATTGAAGCACTAGATAAAGCTATGGTTAAATTTGGCTTTCCGGTTGGCCCGATGCAGCTGCTTGATGAAGTTGGGATAGATGTTGGTTCGAAAATTGGCCCTATTTTACAAGCAGAGTTAGGTGAGCGTTTTGCGCCACCAGCAGCGTTTTCAAAACTTATTGATGATGGCCGGCTAGGTAAAAAAACGAAGAAAGGATTTTATCAATATAACACCAAAAGCAAAAAGAAACTGGTTGATGAAAGTGTTTATAGCTTACTTGGATTGCAAGCAAACAATAAATCTGTTTCTCAAACGCAAGTTGAGCGTTGTGTGTATATGATGCTTAATGAGGCAGCACGCTGTCTAGATGAAGGCATAATACGAAATGCTCGTGATGGTGACATAGGTGCTATTTTTGGTATTGGCTTTCCACCATTTTTGGGTGGGCCGTTCCAGTACATAGATAAAATTGGTGCAGCGGCCTTAGTAAGTAAATTAAACCTATGGCAAGCTGAATTCGGTGAGCGTTTTACGCCATGTGACGCCTTAGTTAAAATGGCTGAGCAAGGCGAAGGCTACTATGCGTAATTTGAGCTGTTAATTCATTAACATAGCGAAGTAATGAAATGGAATAATTTTGCCATATACTGGGCAATAGTTGGCATGTTAAAGAGGCAAGTTATTGCCTCTTTTTTTATGTTGCTTTAAAGGGATTACCGATAGATATGATAAAAGTTGCGATGTGTTTTTATACGATAATTGTTTTGAATATATACTCTAAAATTGTTAATATGCGCTCGTTTTATTTAGTAAGCCTTTAAATCTTTTGAAGTGAGTTGAGCATGATGTTGTTAGTTTTAGTAGTATTAGCGATTGTTTTCTCTGTGTTTTTTTACTGTCAGGCAATTAGTAGTGGTTTAGGCGCTAAACGGTGGGCTACGGCTGGTTTAGTTTTTGGGCCGTTTGTATGGCCAATGTTTTGTATGAAGAAGCGAGTAAAAACCTATCAACGCTTTGGATTTGATTGTTTATTATTTTCTGCTTAGGCATTTGAGCTCTCCTTGCCATTATTCAAACTCAGTAGCTTGATAATATAAAAACGCTAACTTCCTTGTAGCGAAGTATCCTTTTCTATGATTAAGCTCTTAAATTGGCCTAATTCCACCATGTGCTCGCAGGCATCTCTTTAATTTC